>OLOY01000087.1_pt1 | contig 85674 bp, 82 predicted proteins | sample 1672771 | NCBI WGS metagenome assembly OLOY01 (sample SAMEA3136722, study PRJEB25190) | human gut metagenome
AGTTCGCATTTTCTTAGTTAGAAGCTAGAAAATAATAGTTAATTCCCAGCCTCTTTATGTTTCTTATATATAGATGTTGAGTATTTATAGCTACTGGTATCTTTTTGTAAACATTTTATATAATAATCAACGAAGAAAATTGAATTAGAACAATTTTAATTAAGTCAAACATTTTAATTAATACGATTGGCACCGTTAAGACCGTTGCGCAGTCAGTTACAATCAGTCGGCCAGTCCAGGTTGATAAGGCAATTGGCACCAAAGTTTACGGGCAATGGTCACAGGCTGCTTGGCAAGCGGTTCAGGTTCCAGATCGCGCGGGATACTCACCAAACCAAGCCGTAATTGCTGCTAGGGTTGGCAGGAATGCTGAGCGGCTTAGGCCTTAAAAAGAAGAAACGAGGGGATAGATAACGCCATAATAAATGGCTCAAAAGAAAGGCCAGTCGCTATCAAGACAAACAGTCGGAACTGCTTGAAACGATTCTTAAGTTAGAGCAGGAACACAACTGGACCCTGGGCTATTTGGCAATGACGACCCAGCTGAAATTTGAAAACTGTTTGAGCTTTACAGCAATCAAGCCGTATAATCAAATTTTATCTATTTACCTTGTATACTTGACAGGATATAGTGCCAAATCACTTGATCTTCCAACCAGCTTTTTAGTTTTAAATAAGACTGATACTAGGGGGCGTCGAACAGGCGAGAATAGCCAAAAAATAAGCTGATTTTCGGCGAGCGTTCGATCAATGCCGATTTTGAGCAACAAGTATGGGACGCACTCACTACTGTAATCGATCCTGAGCTTAACGTCAGCATTGTTGATCTAGGTCTGATATATGAAGTTGAAGTCGATGAGCAGAGCTGTTGTTGCATTAAGATGAGTTTAACGACGCCCGGCTGTCCGCTAAGCAGCTTTTTGCAAAATGACATCGAAAAAGCCGCTCAAAACGTGCCTGGTATTCGTGATGCCCACGTCCAGCTGGTCTGGTATCCAGTCTGGAGTATTGCCAGAATGTCGCCCCAAGCACGCCGTCAGTTAGAAATTGGAGGTAGCCTGCATGACCATCAAAACCGTTGACTTTAGCCGGCCAGTACACGATCTGGCCCAACAGGATCCTGATTTTGTCGCTATCATGGTCGAAGCCGGCTTTGATAAGATCAAGATTCCTGGGATGCTTGACACGGTTGGCCGTTTCGTCAATATCAATCGGGGCTGTCTAGCGATGAATATTGATAAGCACCTTGTAATCGACACTTTTAAACGAAATGAGTATGAGGTGATTAACCATGACTGAACAGCATAATCTCCATCAGCGTCAGCAGCAGCTGGTCAAGATTCTGACTTTTTTAAGCAATGGTGGCAATTTTGATCAGGCCAAGCAGTTATTTGATCAAGAATTTGCCAACGTTGACGTAGCTGAGATTACGGCAGCCGAAAGAGAGCTGATTGCCAATGGTCTGGACCCACGTGAAATTCAAAAATTATGCAACGTGCATGTAGCACTGTTTAAGGATGCCATCGCGCCGGGCAAGCCAACCGCTGCTTTTGATACTCCTGGGCATCCCGTCTACACACTGAAACTGAAGAACAAGATCATTGACTCTTTAATCAATGATGAACTGCTGCCCTGTCTTAAAAAGTGGCAGCAAGATGGCGAGGAGAACGAATATCTCAAGCGAATGCAGCAGGCCCTAAAAGATCTGATGACCATCGATCGGCATTATGCCAGAAAAGAAAATACCTTGTTTCCACTAATGGATAAATATGGTATTACGGCACCGCCCAAGGTCATGTGGGGCGTTGACGACGACATTCGCGGCTATATCAAAAAAGCCTGTCAGCTGGTCGATCAGCAGCCGTTGCCCGATAAATACGTCATTGAGGCAGCCGTAGAAAAAGCCGCTCAGGAAGTCTTGGCAATGATCGTTAAAGAAGAAGACATCATGCTGCCAATGTTTGCTGAGGTTGCCACGCCTGCTGACTGGGCCCGCGTACGAGCAGATGAGGATTCAATCGGCTACACGCTGATCTCACCGCCAATCAATTGGCAGCCTACCGAACAGGAGCTTGCTGATGCGGCAAACAAGCCCACCAACTCCGCACTGGGCCAGCAGTTTAATGAAATCGCCAAACAACTGGCCGCCACTGACGCGCAGGTTAACCAAATCACTCAGCCAAATCATCAAGAACCAGCAGCTAACTTGCCAGTTGATCCGCAAGCCAGAATCGATCTGGCAACCGGTCAGCTGAGTCCGGAAGAATTGATCGCGATCTTTAAGCTGCTTCCAGTTGATCTGAACTTTGTCGACGCGGCTGATCAGGTCCGCTGGTATTCAGATATTCCTGATCGCATCTTTCCGCGGACCAAGAGCGTGATTGGGCGATCCGTCTACAACTGCCATCCTCCCAAGGCCCAGCCTAAGGTTAAGAAAATTCTTACCAGTTTTCATGAGGGGACCAGTGATCGCGAAGAGTTTTGGTTTAGTCTGCATGGTGAGCGTTTTATCCATCTGGAATACATTGCCGTTCGTCGTGAAGATGGCACTTATCTGGGCTGTCTGGAGGTTGGGCAAGACGCGACTTATCTGCGCAGCCTCAAAGATGAGAAGCGCCGTTAAGAAAGCAGCGCTGTATTGGTTAGCGATAATTTAACATAATATATAAACTGTAAAAATAAGAAGCGACCCCTAAATGTAGATAGGGGTCGCTTTTTAGCAGATTAGTATTTAAAAAAGGTCTGCCGAATCGCGGCAATGTCGTTAGTCTGGGTCAGACAAAGCATCAGCAGAATTCTGGCTTTATAAGAGGTGAGGGTGTTGACCCCAATGAAGTGATCGTTCGGGTCAAAAATCGGTTCGTCAAAAACGATTGAATTTGATACCCGTGAGCTGCGCACGACGACCACGCCCTGTTCAGCCAACGCGTCCAGTTTCTGGCGCCAGGCTTGAGAATAGTTGCCGCTCCCGGTTCCAATTACTACCAATCCATCGCAGTCTTGTCCCAGTCGTTCCAGAACTTCAGCCGGGGCCCCAGCGTAATAGACTGCCACGCCAACCTTAGGCAATGCTGAATATTCAAGCTGTGAGAACTTGGAGTGAATCGTGTGTTTTGATACCGGCCGACTGGCAATAAAGACCTCAGCGTCACGCATGTATCCCAGTGCGGCATGATCGTTCAGACTGCTGAAGGCATCGATTTTATAGTTGTTGATCTTGGCAATATCGCGCGCCGAGTAGATCGTACTGGAAAACAGGCAGACCACGCCGCAGTCATAGGTCTGATCATCTGCTGCCAGCGCAACGGCTTGGTAGATGTTGAAGGGACCATCAGCACTGGTAGCAGTTGCCGGCCGCATTGCTCCCGTCAAAACGACTGGCTTGGCAGTATTGACCGTCAAGTTTAGAAAATAGGCGGTTTCTTCAATCGTATCGGTACCATGCGTGACCACGATGCCATCCACATCATCACGAGCGGCCTGCTGATTGATAACCTCGCGCAGCTGCAGCCATTTCTGCTCGTCCATTTCATTGGAATCAACGCTCATTAAAGAAATCATTTCAATATTGGCCAATTTTCCTAGTTGGGGCACGCTCTTTAAGATATCAGCTACCGCTACTGTTCCTGCCCGATATTCAGTAGTCCGGCCAGCTTCGCCACTGCCGGCAATCGTACCACCAGTTGCAATAATCACGATATTCTTCAAAATCTCACATCCTTGTTTGATTAATGGTTTTAATGATACAAGAAAGCCATGAAAATTAAAAGCCGATATTTATTTACATAATATCGTAGACGTTAATTATACTGAGTTGACCGGCTGTCTGCTCTTAAATCCGCCTGATTAACAGCTAAAAATCAATAAGCCGATTTTTTAAAATAATCATATAACAGTCTTACGTGTTTTTCTGTTGATTAAAAACCTTGATTTAACGGCATTTATGGCAGTTTAGTGTAAGATTCTTTTAACAAAAGTGTCTTACAATTATCGTTTTAACACTAAAAATCAGCCCAAAACCGGGTAAATACAGAATTCGGCTCTCAGACGCACTGAAATTAATCTGCGTGGGTAGTTGGTCATTTGAATGTGGCTGAGCGGCGATTATCGAATGAGCGTTTCGTAAGCATTTTAGCCAGTTGCCTTAAACGCGTCCAAGCAAAATTAACTTGTGAATCGTCAACTTTCTTGGCCAGCTAAAATCATAAAAGACGGCAGCAATCTGATTACAGAATTTATAAAGAGCAGTGGGACAACCATCATCAGTTCCAAAACAAGAACCAGCTGAAAGCATCTCGATTGAATATTACATTTTTAATATTATGTAAAATAATCACTAATAAAAAGCTTCTGTCTAGCCATCGCCAGACAGAAGCTTGATTATTCATTTTGCGGCGCTTGGTTTGCCTGCTCGCTGATTTCTCTTAACGCTGCCTTTTGCTCTTTTTGATCAACGTGCGTGTAGAGATCGGTAGCCGAGGTGCCTTTTTGTCCCAATTGCTGAGAGACCAAAACCTGATCCTTGGTTACGTCATACAGCTCCGAGGCCAAAGTGTGACGCAGCTTGTGCGGGGTCAAGGGATGGCCGAATGCCGTCGAATACTTTTTAACCATCCGTTCAATGGCATTGGCAGTAATCCGCCGCGTTTTTCCTTGATAGACCGTCAAAAAGAAGGCCTGGTCCTTTTTGGTCGCCCCGTAACGTTGGGCACGCAGATCACGGTAGTCCTGTACGTATTTGACTGCCCACGGAGCAATCGGCACGCTGTCTTTTTGGCCACCTTTACGGGTAACGTCCAACATCTGTTGCTGCCAGTTGATATCATTAACGTTGACGTTGGCGGTCTCAGAAACTCGGATTCCAGTCCCCAAGATCAAGGCAACAATCGCGATGTCGCGTTCCTTATTACGCCGGTACGCGGGCAATGAGCGCTTGTCGCATACTTTTGGATAACGGTTTTCAATAAAATCAATAAAATCAAACTTCATCTGACCGCGATACATATGCGCGGCCAAAGCATGGGCGCGATAGTTCAAGGTCTTGGTATCATTTAACGAATTGATTTTGAGCATGACGTTGCGCTCAAAATAGGGTTCGCCATCGTTGTTGTCAGCAGTGATCGTCAAAAACTTGAACAAACTGCGCAGGGCATTGATTGAACGATTGATTGAGGTCGGTGAATTGACGCGTCCCTGAGCATTGGTAGTATGGCGCAGATGATCAATATAGAGCATGATGTCATCGCGACGCAGGTGTTCCAAAACTGAAGTCGGAATTTCTCGGTTTGACTTGGCATCAACCAGGCCGCTGGTGCGCAGCCAATCCATAAACCGACGAATCTCAGTCAGATACTGATAGGTCGTCGTAATGGCATGATTGGTTCCAAGGCGATATTCATTAACATAATCTGGGAGCCGCGACAGTTCCTCATCGATCAGTTTCAAATACTTATCGGCTTCCATGTGTTTCCTCTTTTCTATTTGTTTCTACTATTATATAGTATCAGATTTGCCAGAAAGATTCTTGCTAAGTTTTGAGCATGGTTTGACATAAAATGTGGAAATCGGTAAAGTAAATATTGAGATTGGTTTGACCACCAACTTGTTTGATAAGGGAGTAATCTAAGATGAAGAATCAACATTTAAAACAATCGGTCTTAACGGCAGGAGTCATTGCCGGTGCAGCGTTTTTTGGCGGCGGCTGGCAGGAAGCTCATGCCGATACCGTCAAAAATTCCACTGCACAAATTACAACGACTAATCCAAATGCCGCAACTTCGACTACCGATGCGCAATGTGCCGTTGCCAGCGCGCAGGCCGCCGTTTCCCAGGCTCAGCAAAAAGTCGATTCAGCTTCTGCCGCCGTGGCCTCAGCTTCGGCAGCAGTAAATTCAGCGACAGCGGCCCAAAGCAACGCGGCCAGTGCCGCCAGTGTCGCACAGAGTAATTATGCCATTGCCAGTGCGGTGGCTCAATCACAAATGCCATCCAGTGCTGAACAGGCCGCCGCTTTAAACGGCAGTACAATTGACATCAAAAATGCCAATTTAAGTATGTTTGACAATTCATCATCTGATGCGTCAGCCAACGTTAAGAATCAGATTGGTGAAGTCAACGTTACCGAAAACTGGCATTTCAATCAAGCAACACAGAAATACGAAATGGATCCTAGTCTCAAGGATGCCTTAACCGTCGTGCCGACACTGGATGATGAAAGCATGACGCTTGATCCTACTAAGCTGACGCAGGCTCAGCAAAGCAAGATCAGCGATTATGTGGCTGCTTTGATCAATCAGATTCGGGCTAAGTTTGGGCTGACGGCTTGGATCTACAACGACATGACCTTGGCCCAGGCGTTGGCAATCGTTAATTATGCCTATAATAGCCAAAACTGGAATACCAGTGTCAAGTTACAGGAAATCATTGCTCAAAACAAAGCAATTGAAGCCAAAAACAAAACTGCCAAACCAGATGAGCAAGAGCCGCTGATTGATCTTGACAAAGCTCATGATCTTGATAAGCTTTTTGATAACGTTGAATACCAGTATAATGGCACCAGCGACAAGGTTAAGGCCAGCTGGGAAAATATTGGTATTATTTCAGAGAAGAATCCAAACATTGCTTCCACGCTGATTAAAACCATGGGCGATTTAAAACGTGCCGCCACGGTCTCGATTTGGGATATGCTGTTTAACGATGCTCACTCGCAAAACAACCATGCCCGAATGCTGCTGAGTACCAATACTGAATACGTCGGCGTCGCGATGGACAACTATGGAGCCTTACATATCTATGGGCTGATTCCATCGGCACTGCAAAAAGTCAATGAAACACAGACGGCTTTAGCCAATGCCAATAAAGACGTCGAAACGCAAAAAGGAAACCTGAGCAATGCGGAGAAAGAATTAAACGATGCCGTCGATGCCTTGAACAAAGCGCAAGATGCCTTAGAGAAAGCCAATCTGCTGATGGCAATTGAAGCCGTCGCCAAGGATGCTAATCAGGCGTCATCCTCGCAAAGCACCGCTTCCAGCACCAAGACGTCCAACAGCAAATCGAACAAGCAGAGCAGCCTTAAAGATGTTACGGTCAAGGCAACCAGTGAGCCAACAAAGGTCAGTCAGGCTAAGCACGGCGACAGTCAGCTCTTAAGTACGTCCAACGCCATTACGACTGCTGAGCCATCAATTTTTGAACGGCTTCTGCCACAGACCGGCAATCGCAATGGCTTGGGCATGACGATTCTGGGCATGTTGATGGGGATGCTGAGCTTTGGCTTTTTAGGTCTGCGCAAGCGTCGCTATTAATCAGAATCATCATTATCGTCCTCAATCGATTGAAGGGAGGATCGCCATGTATCGCTATATCGCAACCGACGTCGATGGCACCATGCTTGACAGTCGGCACCAGCTAAATTCCGCTGCTTTGAATACGGCATTAGGTCAGCTGCAACAGCAAAACGTTTCTTGGATCGTGGCCAGTGGTGACAGCTATCGATTTTTAAAGAAGTGTTTTGCGCCTTGTCCATTGATTGACACGTTTATCTCAATCAATGGCGCGCTGATCGTCCAAAAAGGGCAGGTCGTTTTTGAAAGAACGCACGCCAAGTCACAAGTCAATGAGCTGATCAAAGCAGTCAACGCGTTGCCGGTCACGCCTGACGTAATTTTGCTGACGGGCTGGAACCATACCTGGGGCACCAGGATTTCTGACCTAAAAGCCTGGCCGTTTGGGATCAATATCGATTTCATTGACGATCTGACTCAGGTTGACGATAAGATCTATAACGTTAATCCAATCTGGCTCAATCATCAAGTCACGCCAGACCAGATCCGCGGTTTTGCCCAACAGATGATTGAGCGCTATCCGGTTTATGCAACCTATAGCGGCTTTGGCTGTATGGACGTCTTACCTTTGGGCGTCAACAAAGCAGCCGGACTAAAAGAGTTGATTATCAATGACGATCATAATCAGCTAAAGAGTGTCGTAGCCTTTGGCGATTCGTCAAATGACCGGCAAATGCTGCAGGAAGCCGGTCTGGGGGTGGCCATGAAAAATGCCAGTCCCGATATTTTAAAGCTTGCCAACCGCATCACCAGTTATGATAACGATCATGACGGTGTGCTGCGCGAGGTTCAGTCGATTTTCAACCTATCATGATCGACAAAAACAGGCCCAGCATTGCTGCTGAGCCTGTTTTTCATTAAGCAACGTTATTTAACAAAGAATGCGGTCGGCGCCAGGGCTTGATCCAATTCTGCCGTTGTTAGACGATCACCAACCAGTTCACGAATCGGCCGCTGTTCTTTTAAGGCCTTTTTAACCAGATGGCTGACGGTTTCATAGCCTAAAAGCGGGGAAAGGGCAGTCGCGGCTTCCGCGGAAGATTCAACCATCTGCCGACAGCGCTCCACGTTTACGGTAATTCCCATCAAGCAGTTCTCGTTAAACGTCTGCAGGGCACCATTTAACAGACGGGCATCGTCAAACAGATCAAAGAACATCACCGGCTCAAAAGCGTTGAGTTCCAACTGTCCAGCTTCGGCAGCCATGGTGATGGTTGCGTCATGACCGATCACCTGGTAGGCAGTCTGGGTTACGAATTCAGGGATGACCGGATTGACCTTCCCCGGCATAATTGAAGAGCCGGCTTGACGCTGTGGCAGGTTTAGTTCGCCCAAGCCGTTTTGCGGACCCGATCCTAACAGGCGCAGGTCGTTGCACATTTTAGAAAGATCAACGGCCAATGACTTGTAGGCACCCGAAAGCTGAACGTATTCATCAGTGTTTTGCACGCCGTCAATCAGATCTTCACAGCCTTTTACCGGCAGCAGCGTGGCATTTTGCAGCTCAGAGATTACGTTTTTGAGATACTCATGCGTAGCAGTCAAGCTGGTGCCAATCGCCGTTCCGCCCAAAGGCACCGTCAACAGCTGATCACGGGCGGCTTTCAGACGTTTGAGGTCGCGTTCCAACAGTGAAGCATAAGCATGAAACGAGCGGCCAAACGTGGTTGGAATCGCATCTTCCAATTGAGTACGCCCCATTTTAAGCGTGGTTTGGTATTTTTCAGCCAGCTGCTTAAGCGTTGCAATTACTTTTTTCAGCGTCAGCGACAGACGATCCGTAAGCTGAATCATGGTCAGATGGCCCGCGGTTGGGTAGGTATCATTGGTTGACTGTGATTTGTTGACGTCATCGTTGGGGTTGACCAGCTGATAGTCGCCTTTTTGGCCACCCAGCAGCTCAATCGCCCGGTTGGCAACGACTTCGTTAACGTTCATGTTGGTACTCGTGCCAGCACCGCCTTGGATCGCAGGGATGGCAAATTCATCTTCATATTCCTCAAAGTGTGCCAACAGATCCTGGCAGGCTTTGACAATCGCCAATGGAACACGCTCATCATCCCAACGACCCGCTTTTTGGTTGGCGCGGGCACAGGCCAGCTTAACGCGCAGGAAGTTCTTGATCAGCTCTCGATCATTGACGCTGCTGACGGCTGGAAAGTTGCCACGAGCCCGGACAGTATGAATGCCATAGTAGGCGCTTTGTGGGACGCTTTGAATACCAAGTGAATCGTGTTCTTTTCTCATTATTAACACACCTTTCAAAAACCAATTTGCTTTCTCTTTATGGTTTAAGACTTTATCACCAGCTTCCCAACGTGTAAACCAATTTTGGGGACAAACGAATAATCACAAGTTTTGATCGATTTTAGTTGCTTAAAAAAGAAAAAACGGGCCTTTTTTATCTTTATTTTAATCATTCGTTGGATTTCTAATCAGATTCATCGTTTTAAACTAAACTAGACCAATTAAAAATAGTGCCGTCTTGAAAACAAGCTGACACTGTTTTGAGCTGTATTATTTTCCCCACAAAAAGTTGATCAGTAGGGAATCAACCTGTGAGTTGCTGTGTAATTTACTGTGCTGAGCCCGTGCACCTTTAATTTCATGCTCAGTATACGATTTGGCAACTGGCGACACCAGATAGCGCAGCGATTTGGATGAGTTGTTAGGAACCGTGCCATCAGAATTAGAGCCATCCTGCAGATTACCATAGATATTTAAGATCTTGACGCCGGTTGGATAGGTCGTTCGCAGCTTGGTCAGCTCACGATAGAAACGATTGGTTACGGCCGGCTTGCCATCCGCGGCCAGCTTTGATGATGCCTGGTTCTCGCCATTCAAGCCATTGAAATGTCCGGCAATGTCAACTTGTTTTTGCAGTTTCGGCAGCTGTTGGCTGTTGGGATGATCCAAAAGGCAATACATAATGTCCATATTGCCCATTGAGTGACCAACCAGATTCATCTTTTTGAAACCCCACTTTTGCTTAGCTGCGCTCAAAACGTTGAAAGCCCACTGTCCATCAGTATGATAGTTGGTTTCCCGCGGGTTTTCATAGTTGACTTCAATAATCGGATTAATGGCGTTGGCCTTGATCTGACCATGGAAGGTAACCTTGCCAGTACGGTCGACATTTGCCCAGATAATCGTATTGGTCGCTCCAGCTCGTTTGGCCGCGTTAGCCATGTGTTCTTCAGCATGGCGGCTGCTGCCATAGCCATGGAAAAAGAAGGTCGGCGTCTTTGATTGAACGAATTGCTGAGCTGCCTGGGCTCGCTGCCACCAGCAAAATCCACCGCCAATTACTGCCAATACCAAAATCGTCAGCAGCCACCGCCACTTTTTCAAAAGAAATTCGTGCATCTTCAAGTCCCCCAATTTGAATTTCTTTTAGCATAGCGGTTTTTAATTATTAAGTAAAATAACTTTTACTGATAGTAGGATACGAATTTTTAATCGTAGTAAAACGGGATGACTATTGCTGCTCATTGCCCTTGACAAAGCCAATCATCAGCCCGCCCTGTTCAGCATAAAAACTGCATAGTCCGCGGCATTCGCCAATTACTACGCTGGCATGGGGATACTCAGCCAACAGCAGCTTTTGAAACTGTTCGGCAGCTGCTCGATTCTGCACGTGATCGATTCTGACCGCGCCGCCTTGATAGCCTTTTTGTTCCATCTGGCTGATCAGGGTTTGGCAGCATTTCTTCGGACCGCGTGCCTTGGTCAACATTTTAAAGCTGCCTTGATCCGCCGTGCCGATCACGCGCAGGTTCATCAAGTGTGCCACTTTAGCCAATACGGGACTGATCCGACCGTTTGCCGCCAGATTATCCAGTGAACCCAGTGCAAAGATCAGCTCAACTTGCGACATAAATTCATTTAAAGCCATCACGACCCGGTCAAACGACAGGCCGCTATTGATCAGCTCAGCCAGTTTTTCAGCCATTAAATGCATTGCCGGTCCAGCCGAAAGCGAGTCAAAGACTTGAATCTTAGCAGCGGGATGCGACTCAAGATAAATTGCTGCGGCTTGCTGAGCGGTACTATAGCTGCCCGACATTTTGCCAGTAATCGTCAAGACGTAGATTTCATCAGCATCCCCATAAGCGGCCAGCCACTGGGCCAGATTAGGACATGAAGAGGCGGCTGGCTGGCTCGTCTGCTGCAGGGCGGCTGTAAAAGCAGGCAGGTCAAGGGCTTCGTCGTCAGACCAGGCTTGATTTTCAATTGTCAGGGTAAGCGGAACATTAACGCATTCAACGTTTTTAATTGATTTTTCCAACAGGTTGGCGCCGGAGTCAACGACGATCTTTTTCATTGATAGTTACCTCGATTACATTACCGGTTTTTCAAAAACTCTTTACTTGAAGTTTAGTTGATCCGCTTTCCAACGTCAAGTTTTTTAAAAACCGCAAAGAGAATTTAAGATACTATTAGTTTAATTATCAAGCCTGAGCTATAATATTTTTAATTGATTTGTGAAAGGAAACCATGATGACTAAGAGAGAAGAAAGAATGGCCCAAGACCTGATTGATTTTAAACTGCCGCGCTATCAAGAGTTGCCTAACGTTGGCCTTTATCTGGAACAGACGACCAATTATCTGAATCAGTGCCTCAGTCCATTAGGCGACGTTAAGCTGACCAGCTCCATGATCAGCAACTATGTCAAGCATGGTTTGATCTCGCGGCCGCAAAAGAAGCTTTATCAAACAGAGCAGCTGGCCGAGCTGATGTTTATTGCCGTGGCTAAAAATGTCCTGCAGCTGGATAATCTAAAACTGGCAATTCGGATTCAGCGACAAAGCTATGACACGCAGACGGCCTATGACTATTTTTGCGAAGAGCTGGAAAACGTTTTGAGATATGTATTTGGCTTGCAAAACGAACTGGCCGTAGTTGGACATGACGATACCGAGCAAAAACACATGCTGCGTAACCTGATTATGACGGTCAGCCACAAAGTCTATCTCGACAAGTATTTCCAGACATTATCAGCTGGCGAATCAGTGCTCTCATCGCCCAAACAGTCACAACAATAGCGTCAAGATAGTGAAACAGGCGGTCATTTGGCGTTAATGGCAGCTAAAAACTTCTCAAGTTGGACTATTATGCAAAAAATGCAGTTCAAGCAATCGTCAAAAGTTACAAAGCATCGATCCGGTACCGTTTTGGAATTCACGCGGGGGATCGATCAAGCACTGCCGTAATCATCAAAAAAGCGCTGAATCATCCTTGAGACGGGTAATTCAGCGTTTTAATTATTTCCATAAAAACTTGATTACGGCAGTCTGTACTTGCGGGTTGCGCGTCAGCTGATCATGACCTGCACGCGTGCCCTTGACTGCTTGTTCTTGATAACTCTTGGCTCGTGGCGTTACCAAATATTTCAGCGCGCGTGATGAGCTATTGGCAATTGTTCCATCTGAATGATTAGCTCGATTGCCGTAGATGTTTAAGACGGCGCTTGACTTGGGGTAGGTCTTTTTTAAGCCAAGCAGCTCATGATAAAGCATGTTCATATGATAGGGGCGGCCGTTTTTCATCAGCTTTGAATCGGCGTTTGGCTGAATGTGCGTGCCGTTAAATGGACCAGCAATGGCAACCTGTTTGGCAAGGGTTGGCAGCTGACCAGTATCGGCATATCTCGTCAGACAGTTCAGCAGGCCCATATTACCAGTACCGATTCCCACCAGGTTCATGGTCTTAAAATGCCATTTAACCCGTGCTTGTTTGATAACTTGATATGACCATTGTGCCGTCTTGGAATAGCTGCCTTCATGCTTGACAAACTCGACTTCGATTACGGGTGCCGTTTCTTTTGTCAATTGTCCGCTTAGCCTGACCTTTCCTTGAGCACTGACCTGGGCATGCAAAACGCTTAGCTTCACGCCGTCTTTTTGCGCGGCGGTAACTAATGGCGTCTTGTCACGCTGACTGCCGGTTCGATCATGAAAGATAAACGTTGCTGAATTCGTAGCCGCACGTGCTGGAATCGTCAGCATCATCATTCCAAGTATGATTCCTAATAACAGGCTCCACCTTTTTTTCTGCATCCCACTGCCTCCCAATTTAATTAACTTCTATTATATCGTTAAACGGCGTGATTTGACTAAACAACCGGTTTGCATCTAGAATTTAGTTATTTAATCAGCTGCCTGGCATGGGAAGCTGAATTGATCGAACATGACTTAAGAAAGGCGGGTGATGCAATGCTCAAGCAGGCATCGACCAACAAAGTAAGGCTGCTGGATCTGTTGATGATCACGATCGGCTGCGGCATTTATGCACTAGGATTCGTTAAAATCAATATTGCCAATCGATTAGCGGAAGGCGGGGTTACCGGGATCTCTTTGATCATCTATCATCTATTTCATGTTGATCCTTCCATTTCAACTTTTTGCATCAATATTCCACTGATCGTCATCGGCTATCGGCTGTTGGGACGGCGCGCTTTGATCTATACCGTCTATGGCACCATTTGGCTATCAGTATGGATCTGGATTTGGCAGCGCGTCCCATTCACCCTGGATATTCAGCATGATCTGTTTATTTCTGGGGTTTTGGCTGGTCTGATCGGCGGCTTTGGCTCAGGAATCGTCTACCGTTTTGATGGTACGACGGGTGGGTCAGATGTCGTCGCACGGATGTTTGAAAGGCATCGCGGCGTTCCCATGGGGCGTTCGCTTTTAATTTGTGACGCGATCGTTTTAACGGCATCGCTTTCCTATATCGATATCCGTAAAATGATGTACACGCTGTTAGCATCCTATGTCTTTTCCAAGGTGGTCAATTTTACGCAGGCCGGTTCCTATCCTGCACAAGGTTTCATCATTATCTCGACCCAAACCGAGGAAATCAGCAATCAGATCATGTGGCAGCTGGAACGGGGCGTCACGCTGCTGAAAAGCGAAGGTGCCTATTCGCATCAGCCAGGCCAAGCCGTCTATTGCGTAGTGGCCTCTGAAGAAGTCGTGACCTTGAAGCGCTTAATCAATGATATCGATCCGCATGCCTTTATTACTACGTTTGACATCGCCAGCGTGGAAGGCGAGGGCTTTACCTATGATCTGCCTAATCGGTCGCATTAACTGCATTCTCCTAGAACCGGCATGAGTTTTAGGAGATTTTTTTGTTTTGGTTTATACTGATCATATCAACAATAAAGAAGGCGTTTATCAATGCAGACGATTAAAATTGGCGCGACAAGCTGGGAAGTGTCAAACGTTGCCTTAGGAATCATGCGAATGGGGACGCTGCCCGTTGCTGAGGCCGTTAAGACGCTCCAGGCCGCTCATGAAGCCGGCATCAACTTTATCGATTCCGCTGACATCTATGGCCGTGATCCCAAACTTGGTCGCGGCTCATCCGAAATTCATTTTGGTCAGGCACTCAAACAAAGCGGACTGCACCGGGATGATTTTTATATTCAATCCAAGGGCGGGCTGTTTGCTGATGAAACGGGCCGCATTACACGCTATGATTCTTCTAAAAAGCATCTGCTGGCTGCCGTGGATGGCATCTTAAAACGAATGGGCATTGACTATCTGGATTCTTTCTTGATTCATCGTCCTGACCCATTGATGGATCCTGAAGAGGTTGCCGAAGCTTTTGATGAGCTGCAAAAAGCCGGCAAGGTAAGGCACTTTGGCGTTTCCAATTTCAACCCGCAACAGATTGAACTGCTGCAGCAGGCCTGCTCCCAGCGGCTGCTGATCGATCAGCTGCAGTTTTCAATCATGCATACGGGGATGATTGATTTTGGTCTGCATACCAACATGACCGATCAAGCCTCGCTCAATCATGATGGGGGACTGTTGGAGTACACGCGGCGCAAGCAAATGACGATTCAAACCTGGTCGCCGTTTCAATATGGTACGTTTGCGGGAACCTTTATCGACAATGATGAATTCCCTGAATTAAACGTGGTGTTAAAGCAGCTTGCCGATAAGTATCATGTTTCTAAAAATGCGATCGCGGTTGCTTGGATTCTCAAACATCCCGCAAAAATGCAAGTGCTTTTGGGGACGATGAATCCGCAGCATATTATCGATAGTGCTCAAGGCAGCGAGATAACCTTGACCAACCAGGAATGGTACGATATCTATCTGGCAGCCGGCAACTCACTACCATAAAGGAGAATTGAATTGAGCAAACAGATTACGATTGGCATGATCGCACATGTTGATGCCGGTAAAACAACACTTTCAGAGGCGCTGCTTTATCAGACGGGAATCATTCGCCGTCTGGGACGTGTTGACAATGGGGATGCTTTCCTGGATTCCGATCAGCTTGAAAAAAAGCGTGGCATTACGATTTTTTCCCACCAGGCCAAGCTTGCGTATGACGACCTGTCCATCACGCTGCTGGATACCCCTGGCCACGTTGACTTTGCCGCTCAGACTGAACAGGCGCTGCGGGTTTTAGACTATGCGGTTTTGGTAATTTCAGCAACCGATGGCGTTAAAGGCTATACCAGAACGCTTTGGCAGCTGCTGACTGAAAACCGCGTTCCGACTTTTATCTTTATCAATAAAATGGATGCTGATACGGCTGATGGTCAGGCTGTCCTTAGTCAGCTGCAGACTGAGTTGGCGCCAGGCTGTTTTGCATTGACGGATTTTAATGGCAATCTTAAACCATTTGATCATGAAGAACTGGCCATGCAAGATGATGATGCACTGTTAGAATACCTGGATCAAGGTCGGCTTTCAGATGAGCGGATTCGGCAGATGATTCAACACCGGCAGCTTTTTCCCTGCTGCTTTGGTTCAGCATTAAAGCTGCAGGGGATCGATGCCTTGCTGGCTTCACTTGCTCAATGGACTCAGCCCCGTGAATTTCCCAGCGAGTTTGCGGCGCGGGTGTTTAAGATCTCACATGATGAACGGGGTGAACGCTTAACCTGGGTGCGGGTGATGGGCGGCAGTCTCAAGGCAAAGACTGCGATTTTACCGGATCAAAAAGCCAATCAGCTGCGGGTATACAATGGCAGTAAGTTTACCATTGTCAATCAGGTTGCATCAGGCGCTACCTGTGCCATTGCCGGACCAACGACAACCTATCCGGGGCAAGGGCTGGGAAAGCTTAAAGACGACACGCAGACGCTTATGCAGCCCGTGTTGAGCTATGCGGTAGACCCGAAAGAAAATGACGTTCACCAATGCTTAAAAGCCATGCAGACGCTGGCTGACGAAGATCCACTGCTGCACGTGGTCTGGAATGAGCAGCTGCAGGAGATTCGCGTTCAGATCATGGGGACCGTACAGCTCGAGATTATGCAGCAGCTGCTTTTAGAACGATTTGATATAGACGTCGACTTCATCAAGGGCGGCATTTTGTATCGCGAGACCATCACCGCGCCAATTGAGGGAGTCGGCCACTTTGAGCCATTGCGGCACTATGCCGAAGCCCATCTCTTGCTGGAACCGGCCAAGCGGGGAGCGGGGATGCGCTATGCCAGCCAATGCAGTATCGACGTGCTGAATAAAAACTGGCAGCATCAGATTATTACCAGTCTGGAGCAGACCAGTCCCAAAGGCGTTTTGATCGGTGCCCCGCTGACTGATGTCAAAGTAACGCTGGTCGGCGGCCGCGCGCACGTTAAACATACTGAGGGCGGGGACTTCCGTCAAGCTGCCAGTCGCGCGTTGCGGCAGGGACTGATGACTTTAAAAGCTCGACAGCAATGTCAGCTTTTAGAGCCGTGGTATCGTTTCCGCCTAATAGTTCCAAGTACTCAGGTTGGTCGCGCGCTTAACGATCTGCAACGGATGCATGGCGAGGTTGACCCGCTTGGTGACCAGACGACTGACAGCGTTTTGCTGACCGGTCTGGCGCCAGTTGCCCAAATGAGCGACTATGCCACGGTGCTGCGCGGCTATACGCATGGCCAGGGACAGTTGGAGTGTCTACCGGCTGGCTATCGACCATGTCATAATGCTGACGAGATCATTCAGCAGGCGGACTATCTGCCGACTGCCGATCTGGCTAATACGCCGGATTCGGTTTTCTGCGCGCATGGTGCCGGCTATCCAGTCAAATGGGATCAGGTTCCGCAAACCATGCATTGTGACTACTACTGCGACTTTATGCATGGATGAACGTAATCACACCATTAATTGATCTATTATCTTAAAAAGGCCTCAGCAAACACGCTGGGGCCTTTCTGCTTACTTATGATAGTGATACTTTAGTTGGATAATTTGAATAGCCGTTTCAGTTACCGCGTATACCATGCGATGCTCGTCATTAATTTTTTAGACCAAAAGCCTTGCAGATCATGTTGTAAAGGCTCTGGCTTTCCCAATTCGGAAAAGGGATGCCTAATTGTATCACCGATCAGCTTGTCAATACGTGTAGCCATTGATCGGTTGGCCTTTTTCCATTCCAAATATTCTTCCCAAGCATCTGCTGTAAAAACAATATTCAGCTTATTCATGACTGTTTAAGCTCTCAAATTCTTCTAGCGTTAAAAAATGTTCCTGCTTGCCGAGCTGTTCAATCGAATGCTTTAAAGCAGCCCTGTTCGCCTCGCTTTTTAGCAGATAGTTAGTTTCTTGCCAAGAGTTGTACTCTTTTTCAGAAATCATTACAACATTCTTATTTTCTGGTCTTGCAACCAAAACCGTATCACCATATTCAACTATATCATCAGCATACTTCTTGAAATTTTTCCGCAATTCTCGTGTCGTTACAGCTTCAATCATGGTCATTCACCACCTTGGTTTAATCATAACGTTTGTGTATACAAAATAGTACACTTTTTATAATCATCATAGTTTTCAGCGACCACTGCAGCTAAGCTATCAATGCCTTTGCTGCCTTTGCGCAGGGTTGTTATGGTGTGCTTACGGATGAATGGACAACTACTGATAAATAAAAAGCTCTCTGCCGGGGCTATTTGCCTGAGCAGGGAGCTTTGTCATCTTTGCAACGTACCATCGCGGCAGTCTGACTGCTTGAGCTGGTCTAATCGTGCTGATCCAGCCAATCCTGCAGTACTGCTTGATATTCCAAAGGCTTTTCGACAAACGACATATGCCGCGTGCCGTTAAACAGATGCCATTGCGAATTGGGCAGGGCGTCGGCCATCGTCTTGGCAACCAGGGGCGTGCAAAGGTCGTTGGTCCCACTGGTGATCAGCGTTGGCACGTATAGACTGTGCAGCTTGGCGGTATAGTCATAGTCCTTGAGATTGCCAGTCGGCGTAAACTCATTGGGTCCCCAGGCCGTTTGATAGGCCAGTTCGCCAACGTTTTTCTCGCGCCACAGATATTCAGGAGCATTCTCATCAGGTGCTGCCGCTGCGTGCAGTTCCATAAACCGGGCATTGACCCGCTGATAGGCATCACCAGTGAAATCATTGGCTGCTTCAGCTTGAGCAATGACTTCCTGATCTTCCTTGCTCATAAAGCTGATCAGACGGTGCTGTTCTTGACCCCATAATTGGGCATCAGAAAGGGTGCTTGAAAGAATCAGGCTCTTAATTCCAGCCGGCATTTCATCACAAAGATACATGATTGCCAGCATTCCGCCCCAAGACTGGCCCAACAGATGGATCCGATCCAGATGCAGCCGTTCCCGCAGATTCTTTAGTTCCCGCAGCCAGGTCGCAGCCTGATAGACCTGGGGATGATCGGGCATTGAGGAAAGGCCGCAGCCAATCTGGTCGTACATGATCAATTGCCGCTGATCACGCTCCGCCAGCTCATCCAAAGCCTCAAAGTAGTTGTGTGTCGAGCCCGGCCCGCCATGCAGCAGCAGCAAAGGTGCCTTATCGCTGGGCTTGCCAACGATCCGATAATAAGTTCGGTAAGGGCCAAAAGGGATAAAGCCGTCTTTAATCATTAAGATCACTCCTCAAAAACGAATTGACTGCTTTTATTCTAAGATTCATTTTGTCCAGTGACAAGCCACAGTTAAAGATTGAAATAACTGAAATGCTAACCAAGGGAATGTGGTTGGCTGGGCAAAAGCTTGGTCATGTTGTACCAGACTTCGCCGGCATGCGCTGACGCTGCGATGCCTTGATTAACATAGCCGTTTTTCTCATAAAATGGCACGCGATCCAGCAAACAGGTCAGCGCGACGTGATGCCGCTGGTTTTGAATTGACCGTTTTTCTATGGCTTGCAGCAGGCTGGAGCCAATCCCTTGACCACGATAATCAGGATCAACGGCAATCGTTTGAATCATCTGGTTGCCGCCAGGTTGAGCGCGATTTTGCACGTTAGCTTCATACATCCAGTCTTCAATATATTTAAAACGCGCATCAACGACTGGACCGACGATAAAGCCAACGAGCTGATCGGCGTCGCGTGCTGCCAGAAACGTATCGGCAAGCTGATTGATCCGTGCCTGATACTGAGCAGCAGTTCCAGCTTCGGCCTCGTTAAAGCCAAGTCGTTCGATGCGCAGGATGGCTGGCAGGTCTTGGGGATCAACGGCAGTAATTTTAATCATGGCAAACTCCTTAGTTAAATAGATCATGTTAGATATAGATAAATATAGGCATCCAGAACAGTTTTAAAATATAAACGCATTAAAACTAAAATTTTAATGCTACTTTCAAAAATAAGGGAAAATAACTCTGCTTAGTTTTGATGTTAAAATGCCCGTCAAGTTTTTAGCGGCTTGACGAGCATTTTTATGCTAATCATCGGTTTCGGTGCTGATCACCTTTTGATTGACAGCATTGATTTTGACTTCAGTTTTTTGGTGACCATCAACCACATCAACTTGCCAGATGGTTTGACCATGATCGGTTTCCAGCGTCCATTCGCGGCCTTGACCGGATTTAGCAGCTTTTTCGGCTAACTGATTGGCTTTTTGACGACTGATGACCTGATTAAGCTTGATTGCCGTCTCATGGTCGTCAGCATCAAGTTTTTCAGTTTTGGCAGCGGATAATTTGCCAGTCTGTGCATCGATCTTAGCTGAATATTCCTTTTGTGAATCAAAGCCGGAAATCTCGTACTGATAACGATTATGGTGCTTTTCCAGACTGATTTCGCTGATCTTGGCCTTGGCATATTTTTGCTTGAATTTAGCCACAGCTTGTTTTTCGTTCAGCTTAATGGTCTGCGCAGCCTGGGCAATTGGCGACGATTTGGTGGTAGCGGCAATTGTACCTCCTGATACCGCGGTCGCCAGCAAAACGGCGGCTGCCAAACGGGTTATCATGCGCGTCATCATTCTTCCTCCTTTGGCTGTTTTAAACTAATTGCTGAAGACAACATCTTTAACTTAATTATACAAAACCGGCGCTGGCTTTTAAATAACCGTGCCTCAGTCATCTGACGGGTTATGGCAGCCATTTTTCGATGATTTCGTCGTTATTGAACTCTTTATTCTGACCATTGAAGACCAGCCAGTCGTTTTTCAGTTTCATGCGCACCAGCTGCCTTAAAATCCGTGTTTCAGAATATGGTAGCGTTTCACGGTTGCTTTCATTGAGCAGACGCAGCAGCCGGTCAATTTCAAAAAAGATGCGCAGATCCAGCGACTTTTCGCCTTTGTCCAGTTCTGCAAAGTGATCCAGTTCGTGGCGCAGCTTTTCAAACGATGGCTGCTGTGAATCATCGGTACCAAAACAGCGATGCTCATAAAACGCCAGAATCTTTAAGTTCATACGGTTACGGATTTTTTCCAGGTCAGCTGCCGTCCAGCGCGGATTGTCGATTGCCTCAAATAATGCCTTGCGCCAGGCTGATTCACCATGAAAGGCAATGCGATGCGTGTTGCGGACGATCTGCCAGCTAACCGTAATTGCGACCAGAGCAATCAAAATACTCAAGATCTGCAGTAGAATTCCCATTTTCTTTCAACCCCTTTTAATTTATTATAGCCGGTTATGAAACTAGTGATTCGCTTAAATTAATGCTAGAATTGCCGTGAAGTTTAAGAAAAAGGCGTTGATAGCATGTGTACGGCAATCAGTTTTACAACCAGACAGCGGCATCGCTTTGTCGGGCGCACGATGGACTTTCCAACCCGCTCCACGCCATGGCAGCTGGGATATCTGCCAATCGATTATCAATGGCGGAGTCTGCCGGAATGCGACTCATTTGCCAACGACTACGCAATCTTAGGCGGGATGCGCAAAATCAATCACCACTATCTGATTGGCGATGGCTTGAATTCGGCGGGCTTATGGGCGGCTGAGCTATATTTTCCCGGCCCGCAGGTTTATTATGACCATCCCCAAAGCCATCATCTGAATCTGTCGCCACAGGACTTGATCGGCTGGCTGCTGGGCATGCACGCATCAGTTGCCGAAATCGCTGCAGAATTGGACTCAGTAGCACTAAATGGCGTAATCTGGCACGATCATGACATCGTCCATCCATTTCATTGGCTTTTAAGCGATGCCACTGGTACCTATCTGATTGAACCCACGCAATATCATTTAACGATTCAGCCCATCCAGCTGGGTGTCTTAACCAACAGTCCCTGCTATCCAAAACAGCGTCAAAAACTGACTGACTATCTAGGAATCGATCAAGACGCCAGCGATGCCGAAATAATCATGGCGATTCGCGACTCCAAAACTCCCCCACCCTTAAAGAGAACGCCCACTTCGCGTTTTATCAATGCCTCGCTCAATCTTTGGCAGACATCCCCTATTGAGGATCAGAAAGCTATCAAGCAGGGAAACGAGCTTTTAAAACAAGTCGTGCTTGATCAATTGGCAGGTCATGAGGTTTATACTCATTATCTAGAGATGGTAGACGTTCAAACCCAGACCAGTTATTTTTATAATCTGACCACGCAGCAACAATTGAAACAGCGGCTGCCAGATTTAATGGTGCGTTTTGATCAGCCGTATCTGTTTGAAAGCTAAATCAAAAAAGCGTCTGGCGGGCTGCCAGACGCTTTGGTTTTGATTGAATGTTTTCTTAAATGCTATACTGACCCATAATTGCCATTTCATCCAGGACCTCGCCGATCGTGGCTTCATGCAGCTTGGCATATCTGGGTGCTCCCATCAGCCCATCATCCAGATAATAATCAATAATGTTGCGATAGCCTTCCCCTGGCTGGACTAAAGGATTACGCTCAATCTGAATGCGCGATTCACGGGTCAGTGGCGGATACTGCCCACGATAGTTTTCATCAAAGATTGCCCGATTCAAGTCGTTGATCATCACGTGATAGTTGCAGATCAACCGGTGCTGATTCATTTTAGCCAGGTCCTTTTTATAAACGTGCTTTTCTAAATACTGCAAAGTCTGAGATGCCACTTTTGGGTCCCATTCTCTTACAAAAGACTGGCCTTTGCGTACCTGCTTAATGGCTTTCTTGGTTGCATCGGTATGCTTACACACTTTTTTGAGTTTCTTTTTCGGCAAGACAACGATGATTGATTCTAAAAGCTGCCAATCTGCTCCGGTAAGTGTCACGTAGATCCCTTCTTTACTTAATTTCAATCATAGTCTTATAAAACTTAAAGTATTATAACATGCTCAAAGTCAAATGGGCTTCAAAATAATTTAATCAATCTTTGATTACGGTCATCAATGCTTAGTAAGCTGGCTGGGCGCTCCTTATATAAGGGCGCTCTTTTTTTATGACTTAATGAGAACTTCACTATAAGACATAAGACATGCTGGTGATTTTAGGTGCAAGCTGGTTAAGTCGGGGTGCCGTAAAAGAAGCCAAATCATTTAATTCAGTTTAGTTCTGCCACATGATTTTACATAAGATATAATATCGTCAATAAATCATTGAGATAATAAAGTGCTTGTCGGTATCCGCAGTCTGTTCTAATCAGTTATAATTAAATAAATTAATATTGGGAGGAACCTTATGACCACTGTCTATATTGTTGGCCTGCTATTGATAACCGTTGTGGCGGCCAACATCATTCATCTGCTCTGGCCGGTTTTGCCATTGGCGATTTATCAGATCCTAGCCGGCATCATGCTGAGTATCTTGCCGATTGATACACATGCCATCGTTTTGGAGCCTGAGATTTTCATGCTGCTGATTATCGCGCCATTAATGTTTAACGATGGCCAAAACGTATCTTTTCGCCAGCTTTCGCAAAATATTCGGCAGATCCTGTCAATGGCAGTCGGCCTGGCCGTTGTCACCGTAATTCTGGTTGGCAGCGGCCTCAAGCTGGCTTTGCCGCAGCATTTCACCTATGCGCTGGCCTTCATGCTGGCGGCTATCATTACGCCTACGGATGCCGTTGCGGTTAAGTCTTTGACGACCAATGTTGAGATGCCGAAAAACGTTAATGAGACGCTGGAATACGAATCGCTGTTCAACGATGCTTCCGGACTGGTCTTGTTCAGTCTGGCTACCGGGGCCTTGACTTCTGGGGAATTTTCGCTGGGCCACGGCGTCTTAACCTTTTTATACGTGTTCTTTGGCGGGATTATTTTTGGATCACTGATGGGTTGGATGCTGATCGCGCTGCGAACGACGCTGATGCGAACCCACGTCGATATCGGCTCCATCGTTATTCCAATCAACGTTATGACTCCATTTGCCGTCTACTGGCTGGCTGAGGAAATACATCTTTCGGGAATTCTGGCAGTCGTGGCAGCCGGAATCGTGCACAGTATCTTGTACGACCAGCTGCGGCTCACTTCTTCGCGCGTACAGAACGCTACGACGACGCTTTGGAATATCATTGCCAGTCTGTTAAACGGTTTTGTGTTCGTACTGCTGGGGGTTATGCTGCCAGAAGTCGTTCGCCAGACTTTGACCGCCACGATCTTGAAACTGGCTCTCTTAGCACTGGGTCTTTACCTGGCAATGAGCTTGATTCGCTATCTATGGGCACGTTCCAAATTAGTTGATATGCACTCTAAGAATCCGAAACGTGACGGTCTGCTGCTTGCTTTAGGCGGAATTCACGGTACGATTACGCTGGCAATGGCCTTTTCCATCCCCGTGCTAACCGAAAGCGCGCAGCTGGCAACCCGCAATCAGCTGATTCTTTTGGCCGCCATCGTCATTTTGATCAGTCTGACGGTCGGTACATTGGCTTTTCCGCGTCTGCTGCCAGCCAAGACTAAGAACTATACCAACGATGAGTTCCAAGATCAGCTGATTCATACCGTGCAATATGCAATTGATGAACTGAGCGCGGCGCCAGAAAACAAAAAAGAACAGGCGCTTTTGATTGACCAGCTGAGCAGTCAGATGACACTGACCTTTAAGATCAATCGCAACGTCTATGATCGACTTGCCAGTCAGGCGCGTGGCGTTGAAATGCAGACCCTGGCTGAGCTGCGTGAAAATGGCGTCGTCACCGCCAAAGAAGAGCAGGTCTATAACCGCATGATTGGTCGCGATGCCTTAATGCACAGTCAGCATGGTCTGTTTGCCTTTTTAAGAATCTGGCATTATCGGTTTAAGTGGAAACGTTTGAGTCATAAGCTGCATAAGCATCATCCCCAGACGTTTGCACAACTCCAGAAAATCCACGACGATAAAACCTTACAGGATAAATCCAAGGCCGTTCGTCAGCAGTACTTTGATCAGCTGGAGTCAATCTTTAACATGACCATGACCGATGTCAACGAGTTTCTCGATGAAGTGCAGACGCCCGACAACGTCCATGAAGTCGCGATGGTCCGCCGCATGTATCTGAATCGCCAGCAGACTTTGGATCGTTTCCATTCCCGAGGCGAAATGGACATCAACGTTTTGCGGACATTAGCCATTAAGGCGTTTCAAGATGAGCACAGCTATGTTCAGCAACAGGCTGCCGCTGGGGTAATCTCTAGTGATCTGGCCAACGCATTGAATGAGCACATCTCAAACGATCAATTGGTCTGCATCCAATCATTTGAAGACTAGTTATACGCGCGATGTCTCAAATCGTTGTCGCATCAAAGTTTTGTTAATGGGATGTCAGATAATATAACTAAGATGATGATTAGGCCGCGTTCAGTTGGTGCTTTTTAGCCAACAAACCGGCTGGGCGCTCCTTATCATAGGGGCGCTCTTTTTATTAGCTCACAGTGTTAGGCTGCGGGCCTTTTATTTATGCTCTGTTTAACAATTAATGATTGACGGTTGACTCTTCTAAAAATTATTTACCCACTTAAAAACATTTAGTTGCAATCGGTATCATTTTAATTTTGTTTAATGTTAAGCATTAAAAACTTTGAATATATTCTAATTGATTTTTAATTTTTTTCGGTACTAGTATTGATAGCAAGATTATTAATGAATTTGAAAATAAATTAAATAGTGATCGGTTTTTATCACTTGTCAGATCTGGGGGTTGATAATATGGATCTGTTTCGTAAAGAAAGTCTAGCCAGCTACATGAAGACTGACGGCCAAATGCCCAAGACCATGAATGCCGGAGATTTAATGGCAATGGGGATCGGCGCTGTCATCGGCAGTGGGATCTTCATCCTGCCGGGGACGGTCGCGGCCAATGATGCCGGTCCAGGCGTGACGCTTTCCTTTTTGGCCGCCGCGGTAGTATGCGGCTTGGCTGGGATGTGTTATGCCGAGTTCTCATCAGCCATTCCGGTAGCCGGCAGTGCCTATTCATACGGCAACATCATCTATGGCGAGTTCATCGGCTGGATCATGGGCTGGGCACTGGTTTTGGAATACCTGTTGGCCGTTGCCTGCGTCTCGACTGGCTGGGCGGCCTACTTCAACTCGCTGCTGGCCAGCTGCGGCGTCAACATTCCCAAAGCGCTGTCTGGTCCGTTTAATCCCGCTGGCGGTACCTATATTAACCTGACGGCGATTCTAAGCGTGCTTTTGATCACCTGGCTGCTTTCATACGGGATGCATGAATCGGTTCGCGTCAACAATATCGCCATTGTGGTTAAACTTTTAATCATCGTTGCGTTTATTGTGATTGGCATCTTCTTTGTCAAAAAGGCCAACTACCATCCGTTCCTGCCATATGGGGCGCACGGTGCGTTCAAGGGGGCAACGACCGTTTTCTTTGCCTTCTTAGGGTTTGACTGTATCTCGAGTTCCGCGGCTGAAGTCAAGCATCCCCAAAAGAACATGCCGATTGGAATCATTGGTACGCTGCTGATCGCCACGGTACTGTACATGGGGGTATCGCTGGTTTTGACTGGCATGGTCAACTACAAGCATTTAGACGTTGCCAACCCAGTTGCGTTTGCTCTGCAGTCCGTCCACCAAGGCTGGCTGGCCTCTCTGCTTTCGATTGGAGCGCTGATTGGCATGGCTACCTGCATGTTTACCGCGATCTACGCTTCATCTCGGTTGATCTACTCGCTTAGTCGTGACGGCCTTTTGCCAACCTCACTGCACCAGTTGGACAAAAAGTCGCACACGCCAAAAATCGCTTTATGGGCCGTTGCCATTGTAATTGCCATTATGGGCGGTTTCGTATCCTTAGATAGTCTTACCAATCTGGTTAATATCGGTACGCTCTTGGCCTTTACGATGGTTTCGTTTGGGATCATCCCACTGCGCAAGCGTGCTGACATTCTTAACGAAGGCGGCTTCAAGGTTCCTTTGTATCCAGTTCTGCCATTGCTATCCGGTTTTGCCTGCCTGTTTATGATGTCGTTTCTATCAAAAGAAACCTGGATTGGGGCCGGCATCTGGTTTGTGATCGGCATGGTACTCTATTTCGGTTATGGATACCGCCACAGCAATATCAATAATTCCATTACCTTACAGGCTTGATTTATTTCAGCAAATCCCGAACTATTTCAAAACAAAAAAGGATGCGGACGATATCGCCTGCATCCCTTTTATCATTTAAACAATTAAAACTTAATGAAAACAAATTAGCTGATCTAATCAAATGCTTTTAAAGCTACATAAAGCGTAGTTGACATTATGATCAATCTGGTTAGTATTTGATGGTATTGGCATATATGAAAGATTTTTAGAACTCAGATGCATTGGACGATCCAGGGTTAAATCATCCAATTGCTATTATTTAAACAATCTTTACTTTACGGCTAAATTAACTTGTAAGAGTATTTTGAAAAATGAATCGTGAAATCAAGCAGATGCTAAAACTCAGCATCAGCATTGTTTTGATTGAACTAGTCTTCGTTAATCTAGGTGGGATCTTTAATCAACCGCCTACTGAACTAAAAACCAGTTATGCCAGCTGGCGCGTCCATACCAATCGATTGCGGACCCTTCAAATTGGCCAATCCTCGGAAAAAGGCGCCTATCCCAAAATTAGCGGTCGGCATCTTACCATGGCTGCCTTTCCTAAACAAAAACAGTAAAAAGGTTGTCTATATTCTCAACGCCAGAGTCAACCTTGCTGCTGGACAACATCAGCTTTTGGTTGGCGATCTTAGAGGTCCATCAATTGGTTAAGCGTTGGCCAGAATACCGACATTGAGGCGGAACCTAAGCTGGGCAATCATTTTGACGATAAGATTCAAGCTTCCAAAAAAGACGCGACCTGGCTCTACAATAATCTGCCCAAAGATATCCAGCTGAGAATTTATTGATTGGGGAGTGATTGATTTGAAAGAACTGAAACAACTGGTTAAGCGGCATAACTGGCTCAAGCATTTCGGTGTCTGCAACCTTCTAATGTTTTTATTTTTAGTGCTTTATAATTTCACGACTTATTTGGTTCCTTTGATTCACTTAAGTTTGCCAGCAATTTTAGTTACGATGATTCTGGCTGACGTTTTGTGTATTATTGGCCAAGTTATCGCCGAATAGCTGCAATACTTCTCGGATCGATCTGACTTTTCACAGCCTGCAATCAACACAAACATCAATTCAACAGTCTCAGCCTGGTAATTTCCGGCTGGGGCTGTTTTATTTTTCAAGAAAGGTCGTAAAAAATCTCATTTAACCATTGACTTAAAGTTAACTTTAAGGTTTAGCATAAAGACATCAGCTGATGAAATGAAAGGAGGCTGGGAAATGTCATACACCATCTCTCAAGTTGCTCAGATGATGGGCGTTACCCCTTCCACGCTTCGCTACTACGATAAGGAAGGCTTGCTGCCCAATGTTAAGCGTGTCAATGGCATCCGTGTTTTCGAAGATACCGATTTCCCCTGGCTGCGTATTCTAAACTGCCTAAAGGGTACCGGAATGCCGATTCGCCAGATCAAAAAATACGTTGATCTGTGCGCGGAAGGCGATGCAACGCTGGAACAACGCTATGCCATTATTAAAGAGCAGCGTCAGCACGTCCTTGATCAGATTGAGCGGCTCAACTTCTATCTCAAGGAACTCGACTATAAAGACTGGTACTACCAAGAAGCAATCAAGGCCGGTACCGAAAAAGCCGTCTATCATCCCGACAGCATCTCTAATTTACCCCTGGACCAGATTCCAGGAATGAACTATCAAGCAAAAACACCAAGGAGTGATCTTAAATGACGATTCTTAATGAAGACTACCAGCTAAACAATGGCGTCAAGATTCCCAAACTTGCTTTAGGCACCTGGCTTTTAGATGACGATGCGGCTGAAAAAGCAGTGACTACGGCTCTGCAGCTGGGCTATCGTCATATTGACACTGCTGAAGCCTACGAAAACGAAAAAGGCGTTGGACGCGGCATTCAGCAATCTGGCAAGGCTCGCGATGAGATCTTTGTAACCACCAAGCTGGCCGCCGAGCTCAAAGACTACGAGTCAGCTGCTCAGGCAATCAATGAGTCGCTTCAGAAACTGGGACTGGATTACATTGACCTGATGATTATTCACAGTCCGCAGCCTTGGAAAGAAGTCAATCAATCCACTGACCGTCATGAAGCCGGCAACCTGGCCGCTTACCAGGCATTAGAGGATGCCTACCATGCCGGCAAGCTGCGTGCGATTGGCGTTTCCAACTTCAACCAGCACGATCTGCAGAACATTCTGGATCACGCAACGGTTCGCCCAGCCGTCAATCAGGTTCTGGCCCACGTCACGAACACGCCATTTGAACTGATCGACTTTTGTCAGCAGAACGATATTTTGGTTGAGGCCTACTCACCAGTTGCGCATGGCGCCGTTTTAGCCAATCCGATCTTAAATGAGCTGGCTGACAAATATGGCGTTTCAGTAGCTCAGCTGTGCATCCGCTATGATCTGCAGCTTGGTCTTCTACCGCTGCCTAAGACGGCCAACCCCGACCATATGAAGCAGAATGCTGATGTCGACTTTGTTATTGCGGCTGATGATCTGGAAACGATGAAGCATCTGGAACACATCAAAGATTATGGGAAAGATGGCTTTTTCCCGGTTTATGGAGGTAAAATCTAATGAAACAAACTGCGGGACACGATACACTGGGCGAGTTTGCCCCAGAATTTGCTCATTTAAACGATGATGTGCTCTTTGGTGAGGTCTGGTCACGTGAAGACAAACTGTCGCTAAAGCTGCGCAGTATTGCCACGATCAGCGCACTGATTGGCAAAGGTATTACTGACAATTCGCTGCATTATCATCTGGCCACGGCTCGTAAAAATGGCGTCACCAAACAAGAAATGGCCGAACTGTTGACTCACCTGGCTTTCTATGCTGGCTGGCCAAATGCCTGGGCCGCTTTCAACCAGGCTAAAGACGTCTATGCCGAGGACTTAAAGGATGCTGCCAGTGTTCACGGCGGGATGTTTGGGATTGGTCAGCCAAATGACGCCTACGCTCAATACTTTGTCGGCCAGTCGTATCTTAACGTCTTGTCAAAACCAGGCGATCCTTTGGCCATCAGCAACGTTACTTTTGAACCAGGCTGCCGCAACAACTGGCATGTTCACCGTGCAGCCAGTGGCGGTGGTCAGGTGTTGATCTGCGTTGATGGCGAAGGCTGGTATCAAGAAGCAGGCAAACCAGCTCAAAGTCTGAAGCCTGGCGATGTCGTTGAGATTCCAGCCAACGTCAAGCACTGGCATGGCGCTAAGAAAAACAGCTGGTTCAGTCATCTGGCATTTGAGATTCCAGGTACGGAAACATCTAATGAATGGCTGGAACCAGTTGATGACGAAGCATACGGAAAACTTGATTGAGCTGATTTCTGTCATATAAAGTAAAGCCAAACTTCAAACAGGCTTCGACTTTAGATCTAAATCCTGCCTTCAGATAATACGAAATAAAAAATGGCCCGGATTGCTCCGCGCCATTTTTATTTATCCAATTATTGCTTAGGCTTTGCATTTTATCGTTCTTGCCGAGAGCTTATTTTGAGGCCTGGACAAACTGATCATAGCAGTCCAGTGCCTTGCCGCCATAAACCGTTGCTGGGCCGCCACCCATCATCAGGGCAACGCCAATCGTTTCAACCAATTCATCTCTGGTAACGCCAGCTTTCAGGCACGCTTTGGCATGTTGGACGATACATCCCTCACAGCGCATGGCAATCGCAATTGCAATCGCTTCGAGCTCCTTAGTCTTCAAATCCAGCGCACCATCTTTAACGGCAGCATCATGCATAATATTGAAGCCTTTACCGGTCTCGCCCAATGCACCAAACAGATTGCGATTGTTGGCCCGGGCTTCGTTCAGTTTTTCTTGATAGTCCGTCATTAAGATCACCTCATTGCAGTTCTTTTACCTTCAGAATAGCACGCTGAGGTAGGGATGCAAATAAACTGCCCGCCATTATTGTAAACGCCATCAAAAAACACCGACTATCATAGTAGATGTAAATTTATGCTGTCAAAGCCAGTTTGATCATGCTTACAGCGACTTCCCCAGCCAGCAGGAACGCTCATGTCCGTTGACTACGCCGACTGCCTGCAGATAGGCATAAATCGTAGTCGTGCCCACAAACTTCATCCCGCGCTTTTTTAGATCTTTGGCAATGTCATCAGACAGCTGTGAGCTGGTTTGACCGATTTGGCGAACCGTTTTCTCTTGCGTCCAATGCCACAGATAATTTGAAAAAGTGCCCCATTCCCCCTGGATAGCCATAAAGACCTGGGCGTTGCTGACCGCCGCACGAATTTTTAAACGATGACGGATGATCCTCGGATTTTGCAATAGCCGTTGACAGTCCTCATCATTAAAGTTAGCGACCCTGTCAACAGCAAATTCCGCAAATGCTTGTTTGAAAGCAGCCCGTTTGTTTAAGACCGTTTCCCATGACAAGCCAGCTTGAAACGATTCAAGAAGCAGCATTTCAAACAGCCGGTGATCATCATGAACCGGTTTGCCCCACTCACAGTCATGATATTTCACGTAGAGCGGGTTTTCCAGGTTGACCCATGAACAGCGCGGACGATCGGTTTTTAAATTATTGTTTGGCATGCGGTTCTCCTTTTTGGTGATGAATCATCTGTTGGTAAGGATAATCAAAAGCAATTGGCTGATCAGCTGAAGCAAGATGCCGAGCCAGATTCTCGCCAACACGGCTCATCTCGATTAAGAAGTCGTGGATTCGCTGGCCATCCTCGGTAAGCGAATAGACTACTTTAGGCGGCACGGTATGATAATCGGTCCGTTTAACGATCAGATCGTTTTCTAATTGACGAAGCTGCTCAGTTAACACTTTTTGAGCGATCGGCTGTCCGTTTACTCTTTGAAGATAGGCCTTCAGCTCATTATAGCGCTTAGGTCTGGCATCCAGTGAACAGATGATTGATGGCTTCCATTTGCCACTGATGATTTCCAGCACCAGATTGGCCCCAAAATGATAGCGTGCGTACTTCAACGTTCCTGATTCCTTTCCTGACTTAATCTAAAACAGCGTATCAAAATCCAACAGTCAGGTCAAAGCAGATGTCTTGCTCAACTGACAGCTGCTATTTATTTATGCTGATTAAAAGGCGTGGCTGCGGATCAGCCGTTCATTCAAGCAGCAGCTGTACTCATTTGTACTCATTGCTGAGGTCTGGGCAGAACAGTCAGTTGCCTTTGCTGAGCAGCAGTTTTTCAATCATTTTAGCCATTGTCGCAATCAAGTCCTTCAGCTAAGCGCTTTCGAAAATACCAGTCCTTAAATTATTTTAGGTATATTTTACTTTTACAAAACGTGATCAATCCAATAATGACAGCGATCACATAATTTTTAACTGATTTGGTAAATCGCCAAATAAAACTTGCATTCGGCCGCCAAAGGACTACACTTGAGCACAATAAAAGTAATTAATACTTTTTTAAAACTGGTTAAGGGAGAAGAAAAATGGATCAAGGAGTTAACATTAAAAAGTCTGCATTCGCTACGTTTTTAATTATTGCAACGGCTTGGATGTTTGACGCATTGGACGTGGGATTGCTGTCATTTATCATGCCGATTGTTCGCAAAGCTTGGGGACTGGCCAATTCGCAAACCGGCTTGATCAGTTCAGTCAGCACGATTGGGATGATCTGCGGCGGCTTTTATTTTGGACACCTGGCTGACCGGATTGGCCGTAAAAACACGCTGATCATTACCCTGCTGATGTTTTCATTGGGTAACGTTGTCTTGGCGGCCGCGGTTGGTTTTAAGAGCTTTTTAGTAATTCGCTTTTTTGTCGGCATGGGGCTTGGTGGCGAACTGCCGGTAGCCGCTACTTATATTGCCGATTTGTACCAAGGCAGTCAGCGTTCGCAAATGCTGATTTTAGCCGATAGTTTCTGGGCGATTGGTTGGCTGATTGCCTCATTTCTATCGTTTTTGCTCAGCACGACGATTGGCTGGCGGGGTCTGTTGTTGGTTACTGCACTGACTGGCTTTTTTGCCATCATGATGCGTCGCAACATTCAAGAGATCAGTCACGTCCAAACGCAGCATGTTGCTTTGGGCCAAGCCTTAAAAAAGTCGTTTCATGGCAAGACCGTTCTGCTATGGATCGCTTGGCTGATGGTAATGTTCAGCTACTACGGGATGTTTATGTGGCTGCCAAGCATTATGCTGACACGAGGCAACAGCGTCATCGAAAGTTTCGGCTATACGACGATCATTGTGGTGGCCCAATTGCCTGGGTATTATCTAGCAGCTTGGCTTGCCGGCAAAATCAAGACCAAGTACGTTTTTGCCATCTACATGCTGGGGACAGCGCTGGGAGCAATCATGTTTGGCAATGTCTCCAGCAGTGCACTGACGGTTCTTGCCGGCTGCATCTTATCGTTCTTCAACCTGGGAGCTTATGGTGCCATCATCGCCCTGACGCCAACCCTGTATGAGACTGATGTTCGCGGGACGATGACCGGGATGGCGCAAGGAATGGGCCGAATTGGTGCCGTTGTAGGGCCGCTGCTGGTTGGGGTTTGGATTGACCAACACGTCAGCATCAATATGATCTTCTTGATTTTCATGATTTCTTTGATCATCGGTTCAGTTGCCGTCTTGGCATTGCCAGAGCCAGGAAAGGACGAGGCCGCTCATGCTGAATGATTTTCTTCTCAAACAAAAACTGACGGCCTTTTTAAAAGAAGATCTGGAGTTTGGGGATGCCAGCCTTGCTCCCCTGCCTGATCACGTCATTGAAGGAACGTTTATTGCCAAGGCTGATGGTACTGTCTGCGGTTTGCAGGTTATCAATGCCGTCTATGACCTTTTAGGCGGTGCCGAAGTTGAGCTGTTGGTCAATGATGGTGAAAAAGTCGCCAAAAAGACCAGGCTGGCACGTGTCAAAGGATCAGCAGCCGTTTTGCTGAGCGGTGAGCGCGTTATTTTGAATCTGCTGCAGCACATGAGCGGGATTGCTACTAAAACTGCCCAAGCCGTCCAGCTGTTGGCTGATCCAACCATCAAGATCGTGGATACACGCAAAACAATGCCCGGGCTAAGAATGTTTGAAAAGGCGGCCGTGCGCGCAGGCGGCGGCTTTAATCATCGTATGGGACTGACGCATGGGATCATGTTAAAAGACAATCACCTGGCATTGGCGGGCAGCGTTGGCAAGGCAATCGATCTGGCCAAGCAAAGCGTTGGGCCAATGACGCGCGTTGAAGTTGAGGTCGAAACTAAAAGTCAGCTCCAAGCTGCGATTGATCATCATGCCGACGTGATCATGTTTGACAACCAGGTCCCGGCTACGATCAAAAAATGGCAAGAACTGGTACCTGACGGAATTCTTACCGAGGCATCCGGCGGCATTGATCTGACTACGGTTGCCTCCTATCGCGGCTGCGGCGTTGACTTTTTGTCCATCGGTGAACTGACCAACCGTGTCGTTCCACTGGATATCAGTTTTTTGGTCAATGGCGCGGTTAAAAGCTGAAAAATAAATTAAAAACAGCATTGCAAAGCTTACAATGCTGTTTTTTCATTTTATAAGGATTTAAATGGCTAAATGCCTACTCCATCGTCACAACGGCCTTGATAACCTTACCAGCGTTAGAGTCTTCTCGAGCCTGTTCCAACTGTTCAAATGGATACTTGGTAATGATCTTGTCGATTGGGAACCGACCTTCTTTGTAGAGTTGAACCAGCCGTGGAATAAAGATCTTTGGATTGGAGTCGCCTTCACAACAGCCAATTACAGTCCGATATGCCATCAAGACGTCCTTGCCAAAGTCAAAGTTCTCAACTTCACCAGATGGCGCCAGCAAAACGATTTTACCATTCAGACAGGTACTTTGAATGGCGTTTTGGATCATGTTGCCATTGCCAGAGGTATCAATGGCATAGTTGACGCCGCCATTTGATATTGCCTGGACTGCCTGGGCCATCGTTTGACCAGCCGGCAGCTGCTTGCGGTTGATTACGTCGGTTGCGCCCAGTTCCTTGGCCAGTGCCAGACTGTGCTCATTGCCGCCAACCGCAATAATCTGACGGCAGCCCGCCACCTTGGCAGCCATGATCGCGCTAAAGCCAACCGCACCACAGCCAAAGACAGCCAACGTTTCGTCAACGTGGGGACGCAGCGTGTTTAAGACGGCCCCGGCACCAGTCTGAACGCCACAGCCAAATGGTGCAATCATGGCCAGATCAACGTCTTCATCGATTTTTACGATGCTTTCTTCACTGATCGTAGCATATTGAGCAAATGATGATTGGCCAAAAAACATTGCTACCGGCTGACCGTTTTGCGACAGCTTGCTCTGACCATCAGCACCCACGCCGCCAAAATTAATTTCGTTAAATTTTTCACAGTATTGAGGACGGCCTTGAACGCAGCTCTTGCAGTGACCGCAAAAGGCGTATGAAAAGGCTACATGATCGCCAACCGCAAAGTCTTTGACGTTTTCGCCCAGTTTTTCAATGATGCCGACCCCTTCATGTCCCAAAACAATTGGCGACATGCCAAGCGTGCGGCCAAATTCATCAGTGTGGCAAAGACCGCTGGCAGTGATGCGTACCAGGACCTCGTCATTCTTTGGCTCAGCAAGTTCGACTTCTTCAAATTTGTATGGATCCGTAGCTTGACGAACAACGGCAGCTTTCATTTTCATAATCGATTCTCCTTATCTTTACCATGCTCACTAATCTGCTTTGATATGACTAACTGCTTTTGCATCCAGATAACAATATATGTGCTAAGACAAGTGACCATCAGACTTTCCGAATTTAGATAAATCATAATGCCATGTTTCCAATAATCTATTATTGTTCGCAAGCGTTGATATATCAGCATTCTTAATTTTAAGTTTGCTGATACGGACTTAACTTTCTGTTAACGTTCTGTTGACTTTTTCTGTTGACTCTTTGACGGCAGCACTCAAAAGAATATCATTTCAAGGTTGCCGGCAGCAGCCTTTTTTATTTTGTGTAAAGCTGCCAGACCAAAGCAATTTATTTTTTAGGAATACCATTCGCAAGCTCAAACATATCAAGGAATTGTTAGCTGTTATTCATCCCTTGAAAACGGCCTTTTGCTGCTTGATATTGTCTAATTCTAGGCGCTGATTATGTTAGGTTTTTTAAGGTTCAATCAGGCAGCGAATAGCCATTTGAATGAGCGTAACTGCGGTTACGGTTATTATGATTGCCGTTCTATAAGGCTTTTAGCGTTTTGCTATAAGCTCTATAAGCTAATGTTTTTAGTAGGGGAAAAAGGGCCTTTTGTGTAATTTTGCGTATTAGTAAGTGCTGACTTGCGCAAGCAAAGCACAATCCAAAATTGGATTCTGCTCAATTCTTTTGTTCAAAGTCCAGTCTTGGCTTTTGAGTTGGTTTCTTTGTTGGTACAAGTGTTAAAACTTTTACGCTTGTAAATTCTCCACTTGTGGTGAAAGTTTATTTATGGCCTGTAATGAGCGGACTTTAAGGTACGGTGGTTACTGGATAACAAAACGTTATTGAGTTTCAAAACTCTTATTTAACCGCGCTCAATTTTGATCTGGGCTTTTGAGAGTCCATTTTTGGGCTCTCCATTTTCTCGGCTGTCGAATTTTCGACTGTCGAATTAACATTGGACTTATTTAAGCGGCGTTTTTCCCAATATGTTGAGAAAATGATCGCTCTGCCAAGCCTTGATGCCTTTCATCAAATTTGTAAAAAGGGCCGTTTTGTCCAAGTCAATCATGGCAAATAGATAAAACCAATACTGGATTCATTTTCGCTCGCTTGTCTATGTTCGACTTTAGCAAACATGAATGGTCAACTATAAGCAGCTACTGCTTTTCATTGCGTTTAACCCTAGCATTTCTTAGCCTTTAGCGTTTAAGGTTAACATTAGTTAACAAAGATAGGCTCAATTTTGATCTCTTCTCATTGATTTTTAGCTGTCGTTACCCCCCTACCCCTAATTTTTTTAAAACTTTGTCGCTGTTTAAAGTGATTGAACTGTGTGCGCTCCTTTTTTGAATAACTAGGGGGGCGGGGGGATGTTTGTTTTAGGTGGTTGCGGTTTACTATCTCAAAAAGGGGTTCTAATTCAGATAATCCCTTGATTAAGCCAATTAAAAAAGGGTTTCCTTACTTTTAAGGATACCCTTGTTAGCCTTTATAGGTTGCGGCCGTTGTATGTTTGCACGTGGTCAAGGCTGCCGCAATGGCTTTTAATTCCTACATTTTCCTACATTTTCAAACAACTAATTTAATTCTCAGTAAATGCTCTTAATTCTCTGCCGTATCTAGCATAATTTGTGGCAAACTCGCAAAGGGCCTTTTGTTGATATAAGTAATACTGCGATGGACTAACGCAAAAATATTCCTCCATTTGTCGGCATGGCCGTTCTTCAATGCACCTCATGATAATTATCTTTTTAGTTTTTTCGCTACACGTGTTAACGGCTGCCGCTATGGTTTCTAATTCTTGGTCAGCATTAACCGCCTCTAAATAGCATGATTCAATGCCATTGATTGCGTGGTCGCTGCTGCCAGTCTTGGTTAAGTTTGGGGATGTAATAAAGCCGGTTAGTTTTCTGCCAGCCATTGCTTGCAATTCTTGCACGTCCTTTTTAAAAAATGCTCTAACATTTGCGCCGGTCTTTGCTTTGTCTACCGGTTTTGATTTAAACAATACTCCCAAAGTTTCATCCCCTTAATTCAAAACAAAAAGCACGGCTACACTTATAGGCTGCTACAAGTGTTATAATTAGGCGTGCTTTTTGCTTACTATGCTTTAAGTTTTTCCCCGTTGCCTACTGGTAGCGGGGTTTTTATTTTGTCCAGCTGACCGCTGACCATAGCCCGCAATAGATTAGCAGCAATGTTTGTTTCGTCTGTATTGGCTAAAAAGTCATTGGCTCTCTGAACTGCTATTGATTGATGTTGTGTTAGATGTAAGGCTGCTAGGCTATTACTGCTAACGGTTCGCTTTTTGCTCTTTGTATTTCTGTAAATTGCGTCCAGTCTTTCAACCGCTGACAATGTTTCGAACGTATCACCTAATGCCAGCAAGTCCATTACTTTCTGATATACGCCATTGTTTAGGCTCAATACAAGCCAATAGCAGGCTTTGATGTTATTAAGGTCATGGCCTAGCAGCGGCAGCATGGTTTTAGCAATATCATTCAAACGCTTGTCGCCTTGCGTAAGCTCGTAATTATATAGGCTCTTAATGCCTTTTAGTGCCGTGTGATAGTCGTATCGTAATGCGTGGCCATGCTGATCACTAATTGTTATTAATCTCATGATGTTCTACCTCTTTTGATTTTGATGTCCCTTTGTGGTGCAATTCTGCTTGTTTTTGGCACTGCTAAATAGTTATGCGGTCGATTAATTTAATTAGCTTGTCGGCTAGTTGCAACTGCTGATCAGTTAAGCCGTATTCTTTAAATTCTGCCAATACCTGTTTAGCGCTGACCAGCTCTTTTATAGTTGCGGTTCTGCTATCAATCAATTCAGTTGTATAAAACGCAAAACCCTTAAAGCCAATTAATACATTGTTTTGCTCGTCAACCTGAAAGAACTTATCAGGTACTGCGCTAAATTGTGGATAGTCTGCTTTGAACTGCTGAATTGGGTTTAAGTCGTTATAGTCTGCCGCCTCAATCAATCCATTTTCTAATGCTTTTGCTGTTGGCTGGCCGTTCTTGTTTAGCAGCCCTTGATTGACCATGTTATTAAACAATGCCAGCTTGCTAACGCCTGTTATCCCTCTGCTAGCTAGGATTCCATATGCTTGTTCAACTAGGGATGGATATTCAATTTTCTTTTGCATTAAGTTAGCTCCCTTTCCTTTTGCTCCTCGTATATCGTCCATAATTGCGTTCTAAGCGCCTTGTTTTTGTTTCGGGTATAATTACCCGCTAAATCATTTGAGTTTCTTTTTTCTGATTTCGTTGTCTGATTTCTGACAAAATTTTGGCTTTCTCTGCTTTCTGCTCTGGTGTCATTTTGTAAGTCCTCTTTTTCGTGATAATTACATTCACGTTTATTAAATCTCCCTCTAACATTACTAGCTGGCCGTTTTTTGGATTGTAGCCTTTGCGTGTTGGCTGCTGCTCGTCAATATATTTTTCATATTTGCGCGCGTGTTTGGGCTCGTCCGTCCAGATATGCCAGCAGTCTAATAACCGGTCATAACTGATTATCGTTTCGCGTTCTTCAAGAATGCTAGTCGGCCATGATTCATTTTTAACTGCCATGATGTCATTCACTCCCTTGTAATTTGCTCTTATTTTTATCTGCGCTCAGTCCGTACTGGCAAAATTCAAAATGCAATTGCCTAGTAGGGTATTTATACCTAACTCATGTAAAACGTCTGTACGGGCTTTTTACACGGCTAAAATTGCATGATGTCGTTCATCCCTAATTAGTTGTTGGGGATGTCTTTTTGGCTTTGTATGCTTTAAGCAGCTCTAAATCCTTTTCGCTGTCGTCAAAACGTTCAATCAAGTTAATTTGCTCGCTGCTTAATTGCTTGCCTTTTCTTAAAGCAGCAAGACCCAAAGCAACGCTAATCTGTTCTTGCTGATTCATTCTAGGCTCTCTATTTGGTTTAGCGGGCTGATCGTCCTTAACTTTGATCTGTTCTTGCTGTGGTTGCGTTCCCTTTTGCTGATTGTCCTTGTCGTCCGGCTGACTGCTTGCGCTCTTTGTATCGTCAAGGCTGCTTGATTCCCGTTTCTTTCTGATTGCAAGCTCTGATTCTCTTGTTTCAGCGTCAAGCCATTCAGGCAGGCCATATTTGCGGTTCTCGTCTATATCATGTTGGCTGATAGCTTGCTGCTCTTTCTGCCATTCACTGATTGACTTGGTTTTAGGTTTTGCATTATCAAGGCTCAATTTTGAGCTTTCCTCTAAACCATTGGCGGTAGCATTGTTTTTGTCTGATTCTTTAAGTTGGTTCATCCCCAACTGCTTATATCTATCAGCGTTCAGTTTCTCCAGCTTGTCAATCGTGTTGATGTTGTTTTCCTGATAGTCAGCTAAAACCTTACTCAAATAGCCATAACTGGATTTAAGTTTGTCCTTTTTTGCTGCCTTGTCGATTGCATACTGAATAACGTTAACTGGCAGGGATGTTAAATACTTATCCAGTAGCAATTTAAGTTTGCCGTCTAAGCTGCCTAATTTCTCATTCCAAGTTAAGCCGTTATATAAAATGCCAGCAGCGGGCTGTTGCCCCTCTTTCTCTCTCTCTAATTCTTTTTTAGAGTCATTAGAGTTAGAGTCATTTACTGTAAAGATTTTTTTACTACCCGTTGTTAAAGTTTCTTTACTACCCCTAGTTAAGTTTTCTTTACTACCTCCATAGGTAGTTAAAGTTTCTTTACTACCTGTTGCGCTATCCCTTGATATGACTGATTTGTCATTTTGAAAAATGGATGTTTTCGGCAATTCAAGCGGGTATATCCGGCGTTCAGTAACTCGCTTGCCTTGTCGCGTTGTTTCAATTTTGATATAGCCATGCTTTTCTAGTGATTTAACATAGCCATTAATAGTTACTCGCGTCTTGCTGAATAAGGCAGCTAAATGTTGGTCAGTAGCGTAACAGTAGCCTGCTTTATTCGATAGTAAAAGAATTTCACTATATAGAATTTTGGCGTCCCCTTTTAACCGGCTATCATAACGAACGGCAGCAGGCAGCAGGCTATCCCAATTGCTGCGCTTTACTGTTTTATCTGATTCTTCATTTCTGCTCATTAATAAGCCCCTCTATCTAATTTGATAAGACAAAAGGGCTAAAGTGGTCATGCCCTTTTTATTTTGTGCAAACAACAATCCAGAATATGGCAGGGCTTGCGCTCGCTGCTTATTTAAGCGGTATGATCGTTCTGGATGATATATCAAGCCCTTTTCTTACTGTTTTGCGGTAGATGTAATTGTGTTTCTCTAGCTCATGCAAAGCCCTAGCAATTGTTCGCTCACTTTCTCCAGACTTTGCGGCTAATAATTTATCACTGATGTAAAATTCACCGTGTGATAGTTGGCTCTCTGCCTTAATTTCTAGGTACACAAGGCGGGCCGTTTTGCTAATATCGCTATCGTGCAAAACGCTTAAAAAGTTGTCTAACTGCGGTGATTCCATTGCGTTCATCCCCTTAATTGTCATATAATTTCATTCGTAAGGTTCTTAAAAAAACTTTGCCCGCGTTCCTACCCGTACGCGGTTAATACCTCAATCCAGCAAAGGCGGCGGCCTTGATTCTGGATTTTGATGTTCAAAAAACATTTGCTTTTACCTCTAAAGCAAGTGCCGGTTGTCAGTTTTTGCTGATAGCCGGTTTTTTTGTTGCTTAATTAGTCCATAATGCCGTTCTGCGTAATTTGTCAGCCCGTTTAATCAGGCTGCTTGATTGCGTTCTTAATGTCTGTAAGGCGGCCAGCCGTTCATCCTCATTCGTGATTAGAAAATAGCCCGCGTTATAACTGCGGTGTAGTGATCCTACCGGCGCGCCGTCTAAAATTGACTGATTAACCAGCTTGCGAACTTTGCGCTTGTTTTCATTGCTTGCATTGCCATATAACAAGGCTGCCAGCTCGCTTTGTGATCGTGGTCGCTCTGCTCCAGCTGGCAAAAAACTAATTAGCCGTTGTTCCTCTTTGGTTAGTGTTTGAATTTTCATTTTTACGCTCCTCTTTCGTTGGCAGCGCAACGGTAGCATGATCTAGGATTTCCTTAATGCCGTTAATGGTTTCACTGTAATTAGCGAAAAAACGCGGGTCGCTCATAATGCCGTTTGTCATGTCGCTGGTAAAATGCCCCTTAACGGCAACTAATGCTTTATTCCCGTTGCGGTCGTCTGCTACATAGAATGTATATCCTTGCTCTTGCATTTTCGTTTACTCCCTTGCATTTGCGTTCCTAATTTGGGCTGACCCGTCAATTTAACGGGTCATGCCTTAAATACCTCAATATTTCCAAAAATTTCCGTTTTTGGCCCTTTTTTGGATAACCGTTTTGATGTTCTGGTCATGCTCGCTTGCGGGTATGGCCTTTTATTTTTTGTTTATTTAGCGTCAATGTATGAATTAACCCTAGCATTTTCTAGCATGCTGGCCGGTATGGCCTTTTATAGGGATGTACTATCTGTACTATGCTGCCGGTTGACTGCCAGCAGCCATTGCATTAAGCAGCGTCTTAATCTGCTCATATGACTGTTTTAAGTCAAGCAGGCCAATTACTACATTCTGAATTGTGTTGTAAGTCTGCTGTTCTTTCGGTGTTAGCCCGTCCATTGCATTAGATACGTTTCGCCGGCTCTTAATCTGTTGCGCGTTCATCCCTGTTGACGCCTTTAATATCAGGTCAGTAATTGCCTTGTAAGTCCATTTATTGCAATAAGGCCAATTCTTAATTGCGTCTGTAAGCGTCCGGCGCTCTGGTATTGACCTAGCGCGGTTCTTAATTTGCTCCAGCTTTTCATCTCTCATAGCAAAGAAAGATTTAACCAACGCTTTTTTAAAGGCCCTAATTTTTGGCGTATTTCCTAGATAGGTCATTAGCAAAGTAGCCTGCTGCTCGTTGAATTTATATGTTTTTGTAGGCCGTCCGCCTTGCGTTCCCTTATTAGGTTTAGTCATTTCAAATGACAAAACCCCAAATTCTTCAAAGTCGCGTTTATGGTTGTAAATGATGTTCTTAATTGCGTGTACGCTGTTGCCTGAATAGGCCGCAATAATTTCATCTGTTGTGTATGGTTCTTCTGTAACGTTGCCTAAAAAAACAAGGTTGCCAAACTCTTTGGCTAGATTCTTGTTTGCGGCAGCATTCAAAATTTTTTCAGTGTTCAAAGTCTTTCACCTCTAAAAATAAACTGGGGTCGCAAGTTGCGACTGCTGGGGGTACTGATTTAGTACCCCCTAAAAGCAAGTTTTACCGTAACGATACAATTCAAAAAGATTTAACGCCGCTACTCCATACAATCCCAAGACTGCGAAAATTAGCACGTTCAAATGCACGTACCAAAAGGCAGCCTGCTGTTTGCTCATTGGCTCGCCGTGAGTATCAATCAGGCCAGCCATATCATTTTTAATCTGCGTGATCATGGTTAATTACCTCGTATGATGTTCTTTGGTGTGCTGCCGTCTACCCGTTGACTAGCTGCGCGCTTTTGGCTGCTTATGCTCCAGCAGCCATTGATTAACTTGTTCTTTGTTGTAAACGTTCATCCCCTCAATACTGCTATATGGCAGCCCTAACTTGCGCCACTTGTAAAGCGTGGTCTTGCTGATAGTCAGCCACTCGCAAACTTGCTTGTTAGTCAGCCATTCATATTGGGGATGTAAAGCCCGTTGAATGCCGGTGTTAACTGCTGATTCAACCAACACGGCAATGTTTTTCTGTTCTTCACTATCCATGATTAAGCCCCTTTCTTGACTGGATCAGATTCAGCAGCGTTTGCCGTTGTCTGGTGTTCAGCCATGAACTTATCAAGCGCGGTCTTACTGATTCGTTTTGACCGGCCAACCTTGATTACTGGTAGCCCCTGCTTGATATATTCACGCAAAGTGCTGTAATTGCTGATTTCCAAGTATTTCATGGCTGTTTTTAAAGTCATGTATTCAGTCATGTTTTCACCACCTTTTAAGCGTGTTCAAAAAAATAGTAGCGTACTCGCTAACTGATTAGATAGTACGCTACTATATTTCATATGTCAATAAACGCTAATTATTTATTGTAGTTGCTAATATTTGACAATAATGTTAACCTTTTGCCTAAAAGGATGTGTTTAACTATGTTAAAAAATAATTTGGCCGTCTTGATGGCAGAACGTGGCTTAAAAATAGCTGATTTATATAATGCTACCGGTATTTCAAAAACGACTTTAATGTCAATTGCAAATAATGATAGTAAGGGTATTCAATTTGAAACACTTGATAAGCTTTGCAACTATCTTGATGTTAAACCAAGTGATTTTTTTGAATATACCCCTGTTTTGCTTTCGTTTAGTGATATTGAGCCAGAAAAAAACATTGGCGGTTATACATTTAACTGCTATGCAACAAAAGGCAACTATTCAACTACGAATTACATTTCATTTGATTTCAACGATTGTAAAAGCTTAAAAATGGATAGTTTGAATTTTTTTGGCCAATTTGATAATGGCCTAACTGATGATGGTAATGATGGTCTTATGCCAGCTTTCCCAAATGGTATTAGCAATAAAACTTTTTTTAGATTTATTGGCTTTGATCCTCAAAAATATGACTTATTACTAACCGTTAATTGTATGAGTTTGTCAGATTTCTATGGCAATTTGCCTATACAATTTAAACGCGATGTAAAAAATAGAATTATTCAGCATTGTCTTACGCTCTTCAAAACAAATAAATATAATCTCTCTGATTCCTTCAATTTACATGATGGGAAGAATAAAATTTTAATTTCTCTTTGGATAAATGATTCAATGTATCCATTTGAACAAGAACAATCAGTAATAACCATTCATACTCATTCAGATTCAAAGTAATAGTTAGCTTTCTGCCACAAATGGCAGACCTCAATTCTTGCTGGGGATGTCATAATCCATTTTTGGATTGTGCGTTGTCCACAATTGGACAATCTTTCATTCAGTCAACAATCTATCAGCCTAGATTTAACAAGGATTGCCAGCCATTTTTGACTAATAAAAAGGCTGCCTAATTGTCCAGTTTTGACCAGTTTTAAGGATTGAAAATGTTAGGTTTTGTAAGGTTGGGCCGCGCTCAATTCTGATCTGGGCTCAATTTAGAGTTTTGATGTAAATCATTGATTAACGGGCTCAATTTTGAGTTGGTTATAGCTGGGCTCAATTTTGAGCTCATCTCCAACCGATCCAGTTTTGGCTTGGTTCATTCCCGTTGACGTGGGCTCAATTTTGCGCTCTCCTCTAAATCGTTGATATACCGCCGTTTTATCTGATGTTTTCTGATGTAGTAGTTTTCCCGACTTATTGGGAACGTTTCTAGCTCAATCCATTTTTGGATTCGGCTGCTTTCGGCAAAAGTGTCGAAAGTGCAATATCTGCTACTTGTTGGGGATGTCTTTCTCCATTTGTGGTGAAAAAATCGACTGTCGAATTTTCGACTGCGGATTTTTCCGCAATCAAAACATTTTTAATAATGGTGTCCTTTTGCGTGCTGCCGTCTACCCAATTAGCATTACAAAAGGATTGATACACTATGAAAAAAGCAAAGAATGAACTACCGATTAAGGTTTATGAAACTAAGCACGGAACACGGTATATGTTCAGCTTTTACGCTGGTCAGAATACCGATAAAGATTACTCGCGTACAATTCAAAAGCGGGGTTTCAAAGATTATGATTCAGCTATTGCTGCTTATCTGGATACAAAAAAAGCGTTTGAAAACGGCCAATTAAAGCCACGTTCAAAACGCTATACATTTAAAGATATTTATGATCAATGGTTTAGCCAACATAAGCAGAGTATTAAACCCTCGTCTGCTTATGCAACTCAATTATTATTTAATAACCATATTCTACCAGAGTTAGGCAGCCGGTTCATTGACAAGGTAACGCCTGCTATTTGCCAGCAAGCCGTTAATAAATGGACTAAGCAGCGGCCTAAATCTTATAAATCATTGATAAATTATACTCGCCTAATTTTTGATTATGCTTACCGGCTTGATATTATCGACAACAATCCAATGCAACGCGTAATAGTACCGCGTAAAAAGCAAGCAGCTACGAACGACAACTACTACACCAAGCAGGAACTAAATCAGTTTTTAGATTGCTGCCGTGCTGATTGCAAATTTAAATATTATGCTGCTTTTCGTCTGTTGGCTTATTCAGGTATGCGCAAGGGTGAACTTTTGGCGCTGACTTGGGCTGATGTTAGTTTTAGCAAAAGCCAAATAAGCATTAATAAAACAGTCGGTTATAATCACGGCAATATTATTCAGTCAACCAAAACCAAAAATTCAACGCGGGTTATCTCAATGGATCAGCAGACAATGGCAATTCTCAAAGAATGGCAGGCTAGGCAGCGCAAAGACCTATTCAGACTTGGTTATAATGCTCTGAACGGCTGCCAATTGGTATTTAATGGCAGACGCAATAAAATTTTAAGCTCCCCTATTCTTGGGGATGTCATGAGAAACGTTCAAGCTAAGCATGATCTTAAAAAGATAACCGTTCATGGCTTGCGTCATACTCATTGTTCTTTATTGCTCGCTGCCGGTGTGCCGGTTAATGATGTAAAAGACCGGTTAGGCCATGCCAATATTCAGACAACGTTAAACATTTACGCTCATGTTACTAAGCAGCAGCAAAGAGAAACCGCTGATAAATTCAGCCAATTCATGCAAGCATAATCTGTTTTCTGTTGACTTTTTCTGTTGACCAAAATAAAAGAGTAGCCGGAAAGCCTTTATATCAAGGTTTTCTCTAGCTACTCTCGGAATTTAGATAAAACAGCATTATGGTCCTACTAACGTTCGGCTGTATCTATAAAAACTAAGACTCGCATTCACTGCTTAAGTAATGGTTTTGAGAAATGCCTATTAGTACTGGGCCAGTCTTGCACCTATTGTTAATCATTTAACAAGATAAGTTTAGCATTGAACTTGTAGCCTAAATAGTGCTAAAATATGCCGACACCCGAACTATTTCATTCGGCAGACAGGAGGAAAAAGCTTGAATCTCGATCAGTTAAGAATCTTTATGGAAGTCAGTGAGCTGGGCAGTTTCCAAAAAGTCGCGCAGGCGCATTACGTTTCACAACGGGCCGTTTCAAGACAGATGAAGCGTTTAGAAGATGAACTCAACGTCAAATTATTTACGCGTGGCAAGAATCAAGTTGCTCTGACGACGGCTGGCGGTTTTTTTAAGGAACGCTGTCAGATTATCTTGAGAATGATCAACGATACCAACCAGGCTGTTCAGCATTTTGACGAACGATCGCGGCATCGCTTGACGATTGGGTACTTCTCACCTTTTGACACTTTGCTGCTGCGCGACTTGATCTTTGAATTGGATGCCAACATTGACGTTTTTATTGCCGAAGCTGGTCCCGAACACGTCATTACCGATGTCTTGATGAATGATCTGGATTGCGCTGTGGTGATGGATCACTACGGCTTTGACCAGGAATTTTCCAAGATGGGCCTAAAAACCGCGTTGCTGCACACGGATCAGATGGTGATCGGCGCCAGTGAACGACTGCCGATCAAAGATGCCGTTTCCATTGAACAGCTGCGACGCTATCCGATCATCTATTACAGCAATGAAGAATCATCCTATCTCAAGCGGGCCTTTCTCGAGAGTCTGGGATTAAATGGTCAGGCTTTAAACGTTGAGCGCGTCTTTTCGTTTGAACACATGCAGATGCTGGTCAGTCTGGGCAAGGCACTAGCGTTTTATCCCCGCGAGCTGATCAAGGCTTACGATAGGACCAGCCGCCACATCCGCTATTGGCCGATCAAGGATGCCTCTGACCAGCGCTTTACCTTCAACCTCGTCTACCGCAGCGATAATCATAATCCAGCCCTGCGTCAGCTGCTCGATCAGATCAAAATTACCGACGGGATGCCTAAGCACGCGTAAGCCCACCGTCATTTGACCGATTAAAAGACGACCCAGACCGCGCCAATTACCAGTGCTGGCAAGAGATTGGCCACGCGAATCTTGTTGCCCCACAAAAGATTGATGCCAACGCAAAAGATCAATACGGAACCGATATAGGAGATGTTGTTCATCACAGCCGTTGTCATCAGTGGCTTAAGCAGCTCGCTAAACAGCGTCACCGTTCCCTGCAGAATCCCGACTGGCACCGCCGCGAATCCACAGCCGCGTCCCATTGAAGCCGCCATTACCAAGACGATTACAAAATCAAGAATCGCCTTGGCAAACAGAATCGAATGGTCGCCCAAGATCCCATCCTCAATTGAGCCAACGATTGCCATTGCCCCGATACAAACGGTCAGCGACGCGGTTACGAACGCTTCGATAAATTCTTGATCATTGGCATTGCCGGTCTTTTTCTTGAGCCATTCGCCAAAATCGGCAAAGCGATCCTCAATCCGCAGCCACTCGCCGATTAGTCCGCCAATCGCCAGGCTGCCAATCAGCATCATGGTTCCCTGCGTTGAAAAGCTGCCATGCTTAAACGTGAGCATCTGTGCCATCGTCCCGCCCAGTCCTAAAAACAAAACGGCAATTGCGGTCGCTTTCATCAAGGTGTCTTGAAAACGGGGCGCGATTCTTTCACCAGCCAGACAGCCAATTATTCCAGCAGCGGCAATTGCAATTACGTTCACGATGGTTCCCAATCCCGGCATTTTCCATTCCTCCAGTTAAAACCGCCATCCCAGTTTGGAAATGGCGGTTTCTAATTTATCTTTAATAATCTTTTTTTATTTTAACAAATCATTCAACTGCTGACTAGGCCGGATTAGGTTCAGCCAACTAATCAGATTCCAAAATCTTTGCCCATAATTGTCACCAGCATATCTTTAGCGTATGATCGACATTAATCAAACGCTTTTTATTGAAATTGATTGCGAGGTAATTATATGAACGATCGACTTTCTTTTGCTTCTGACTATTTGGAAGGCGCTCATCCCAGTATTTTGAAACGACTGGCAGATACCAATTGGCAAAAACTGCCGGGCTATGGTTTTGATGAGATCTCACTGGCAGCTAAGGATAAGATTCGTCAAGCCTGCCACGCTCCCAACGCTGAGGTCGAGTTTTTGGTTGGCGGCACGCAGGCTAATGCTGTGATGATTGATGCGCTGCTTCAGCCCTATCAGGGAGTAGCAGCCGCAGATACTGGCCATATCAACGTTCATGAAGCCGGTGCGATTGAAGCAGGCGGTCACAAGGTTTTAACGCTGCCTGGTCATGAAGGAAAGATTACTGCTGCTCAGATTGCCGAACTGGCTGGTGATTACGCAGCTGATGCCAATCACGATCACATGGTTATGCCAGGAATGGTTTATCTGTCACAGCCGACTGAATTTGGAACGCTGTATACCAAATCGGAATTACGAGCTATTCACGACGTCTGTCAACAATATGATATGAAACTTTACGTTGACGGTGCGCGCTTATCATATGCGCTGGCCTGCACGGTAAATGACGTTACCATGGCAGATCTGGCAACGTTATGCGATGCGTTTTACATTGGCGGAACCAAATGCGGCGCCTTGATCGGTGAAGCCGTCGTTATTCCAGACCCTCAACTATTGCCGCATCTGTTTACGATGATCAAACAGCATGGCGCGCTCTTAGCCAAGGGTCGTCTTTTGGGTATTCAGTTTGATGAGCTTTTTAAAGATGACCGCTACATCGACATTGCTCGGCCCGCGATCTTATATGCCGATCAAATTCGCGATTGTCTCAAGCAAAACGGCTACCAGCTCTATGGATCATCACCAACCAATCAGACTTTCTTTATTATTGAAAATCAGCAGCTGGCTCGTCTTGAACAGCAGGTTGCGTTCAGCTTTTGGGAAAAATACGATGAAACGCATACGATTATTCGATTTGCCACCAGTTGGGCCACGCAAAAGCAAGACGTTGATCAGCTCTGCAAACTCATGCGTGAGCTTGCTTAATTGCTGTTTGGGTTTTGGGATGCAACTATTACTTTTTAAATCTGCCAATGTTATAATTAATATCCTGTCTTAGTTATTGTTATTTTAATCAAGGGGAGATTTTAAGATGACTAGCAAAACCATTTATTTTTGCGCTGGCTGGTTTACTGATAAGCAAAACCAAGCCTATCAAGCAGCCATGACGGCAATCAAGCAGAATCCAACCATTGACGTTGAAAACAGCTACGTTCCTCTGCAGCATCAGTACAAGAACATTCGCGTCGATGAGCACCCAGAATACCTGCATGACAAGGAATGGGCCACGGCTACCTTTAAGGGCGACTGCCTGGGCGTTACCACGACCGACGTTACACTGGCCGTCTACATTCCAGATGAAGAAGACGTCGGCATGGGAACTGAAATTGCCTGGGCTAAAGCGCATGGAAAGTACGTGCTGCTGGTAATTCCAGATGAAGAATGGGGCAAGCCGATCAACCTGATGTCATGGGGCTTTGCGGACAACGCCATCAAGATGAGTGAACTGGCCAGCTTTAATTTTAACCAGCCTTCGTTCAACTTCTATGAAGGGGCCGTCTACTAAAATCATTCATATAAACGGCAACAGCGCCAAATTCGGCTTACAAAGCACGAATCTGACGCTGTTTTTTTACTCTAAGTCAATGTTTTATTTGCGGTAGTTTGCCAGCAGTTCATCAAACGGCTGATACTCTGGCTGCCAGTGCATTGCCGCAACGGCCTGTTCTGCACTGAGATCAGTCTGTGCCAGGCCTTGATCAATCGCTGACTGGGCCACGGCGATCGCGACTTGCTTGGAAAAAGCAGTCAATTGGCTGACCGGCGGCAGAACCGGTGCCCCAGGAGCCTTGACGTCAACCAGGCCGCCAAGTGCATGCGCGGCAGCAGCCAGCATCTCATCATTGATAATCCGTGCGTTAACGGCCAGCGCGCCAAACCCGACTCCCGGATAGATCAAGGCATTGTTGGCCTGGCCAATCTGGTAGTCGATGCCCTGATATGCGACCGTAGCACTCGGAATCCCCGTTGCCACCAACGCCTTGCCATTGGTCCATTTAATCAGGTCAGCTGGTATGGCCTCGATCTTTTCAGTTGGGTTGGAAATTGGGAAAATGATTGGGCGATCAGCATGTTTGGCCATCTCTTTAATGGCAGCTTCGGTAAAGGCATTGTGAACCGTTGACGTACCAATCATTACCGTCGGCTGAACGGCCTTGATGATTGCCGGCAGATCCGTAAGCTCGCCCGCGTCAGCAAACTCATCTCGCGAACGGACAAATGCCTGTTGTTTAGGCGTCAGTCCCGGTGTATCCTCAAAGAGCAGTCCTTGACGATCCACCAGATAGAAATGCTGCTTGGCTTCTTTGGGACTCATTCCCTGCTTGATGAGCTCGTTGTACAGCATTTTGACGATTCCCATCCCGGCAGTACCGGCACCAAATGTCAAGAAACGCTGCTCAGCAATCGACTGTCCAGAAATGTTAAGTGCGCCCAGAACACCAGCCAGCGCGATGACGCCAGTTCCTTGAATGTCATCGTTAAACGTCAAAATCCGATCCTGATACTTGTCCAGAATCTGGGCAGCCGTACCGCGACCAAAGTCCTCAAAATGCAGCAGGCTCTTGGGAAACAGTTTTTCAACCGCGGCAACGAATCGATCAATATACGCAAAGTAAGCCTCACCGCTCAGACGCTGGTGCCGCATCCCCAGATATTCATCATCGGCCAACAGCTGCTGATTGTCCGTCCCCGCGTCAATTACGACCGGCAGTACCTGCTGCGGATCAATACCGGCCGCTGCCGTATAGACCATCAGCTTGCCAACTGCGATGTCCACGCCGTTAACGCCCCAGTCGCCGATCCCCAAAATACCTTCTGCATCGGTAACCACGATCAAACGAACATCCCGCTGATCAGCCGCATTCTGCAGACGCTGTTCAATCGTATCTGGATCATCCACCGTCAGATAAGCGGCATCTTGCGGCTGCATGAACCGTTCATTATAGCGTTCGATCGCCTCGGCAATTACTGGATCATAGACGATCGGCATGAATTCATCAATGTGCCGAACCATCAGATTGAAAAACAGCGTCCGGTTATGATTAAAGATCTCCATTAAAAAATGACGCTTTTCAATCAGTGATCCCTTGCTTTGGTACAGTGCATACATCTCGGCAGCCTGCTCATCAATCGTTTTGACTCGGGGCGGCAAAAGGCCAATCAAGCCATATTGACGTCGCTCAGCCTCAGTAAAAGCCGTACCGCGATTTAAAAACGGATCATTAAGTATTTGAAATCCACGCATTAGACTCCATCTTCTTTCAACAAAATTCATCTTTATCTCTTATCTCGCAACCGATTATAAAAACTGGCCAACTGCATAGTCAAATATACCCAAATCCATAAATTTTTTTGATATGATAAATTTAAATCCTATCAGGGCGGTATTTATCGATGAATATTAAAGAATTGTATTATTATCATGATTTGGTTAGGGCCAAAAATTTTTCCCAGGTCGCAGCAGATTTCAACATCAGTCAGCCAACCGTCACCATGGCTATCAAACGACTTGAAGAAAGCTTTGGAACGACTTTTTTCATGCGTGATCGCTCGCATCATCAATTAACGGTTACCAGTACTGGTCTTCAATTTGACCAGCACGTTCAGCGTATAATTGAAGAACTTGAGATTGCCCAAAAGGAACTGACCCGCGCCAAACAGGAACGCATCAGTTTTGGCCTGCCGCCAATCATCGGCAGCTGGTACTTTCCCCGCTTCACCCCGGCGCTGCTGCAGGCAGGACTGCTCAATCAGCTGGAAGTCGTTGATCATGGTTCGGCCTCACTGCTGCAGCTGCTGGCAAAAGGCGAGCTTGATCTGGCGCTGTTAGGATCACTGCAGCCATTTCAACAGCCAAGTCTGCGGGCCCGGATAATTGATAAGGCACCGATTAGAATTATTGTGGCTAAGGATCACCCTTTGGCAGCTTTTGAAGATGGCGTATCATTTGCTCAAGCCGCCCAGTATCCGTTTATTACGCTTGATGACGAATACGTTCATGCCCAGGCTTTTCGCCAGGCTGCTCATCTGGCTCGTGTGCGTCCCAAAATCGTTTTTAAAACCAGCGACGTGCAGATTTTAAAAGCGCTGGTCGCCAATCATTCCGGGATCTCTTTTTTGACGGATCTGGCGCTGGATGCCAATGATGGGCTGGTGGCCTTGCCTTTGACGGATGGCAGTCAGCCTGAGTTTATTATTTCACTGGCGGCTCGTGCCAATCGCCTGCTGACGCCTAACGCCCAAAGACTATGGTCGATTCTGGAGACGCCGCTTTATAAATGACTAATATTGCAATCTGAAAGGAGATGTCTAAATGAATCTACTGACGTTACCGGCCTATCGCTTGGCAGAAATGATCCGCCAGCACCAGCTTACCAGTCGTGACCTGGTTGAAATGGCACTAAATAAGATTCAAGCAGAAAATCCTACCCTCAATGCCGTTGTTCATTTAAGAGCAGCAGCAGCCCTAAAAGAAGCCGACCAGCTAAAAGATCACGGGCAGCCGTTTTTAGGCGTCCCCTTGCTGTTAAAGGGACTCGGTCAGCGAATGAGAGGCGAACCTGATACTAACGGCAGCCGACTGTTTCGCAATCAACTGGCTGCTGAAACCGATAATTTTGTCAAAGCACTTCAAAATGCTGGCTTTATCATTATTGGTCAGACAAATTTTCCGGAATTTGGCTATAAGAACATTACTGATGCCAAACTTTTTGGTCCAGCCCGCAATCCTTGGAATCCGCAGTTCACGCCCGGCGGTTCATCAGGTGGTGCCGGCGCGGCCGTGGCAGCTGGCTGGGTACCAATCGCTGCGGGCAATGACGGTGGCGGCTCAATCAGAATTCCGGCTAGCTGGTGTGGCGTCATTGGCTTGAAACCAACTCGTGGCCGCATGCCGGTTGGTCCTGGCAATTGGCGGTCATGGCAAGGTGCATCGATCAATTTTGCATTGACGCGGTCGGTTAAAGATACCGCGCTTTTGCTGGAGACCCTGCAAACCGTTCAGTCCCCTGCCGTCTTTCAACCCCCGCTGCTTAATCGGGATGTCTTGAAATCAAATGATCGCTCACGCCTAAGAATCGGCTGGACCACCACTTCGCCAGTGAAAACGCCAGTCTCTGAAGATGCCATTCGAGCTGTCCAGGAGGCAGTGACTTTTCTCCAAGATCTTGGCTATGACTGTCAGCCCTATGAAGATCCGATTGATGGCCGGCAGCTGATTGATAGTTATTATTTGATGAATGAAGGTGAAACCGCAGCTATGTTCGCCAGCATTGAACAATCAATCAAGCGTCCCGTCAAACAAAATGAGATTGAGCTGGTTACCTGGGCACTTTGGCAAGCCGGAAAAAACGTTACTGCCGCCGAATACATCAATGCATTGAACGTTTGGGATCAGGCCAGTGCTCTCCACGCTAAGCTGCACGAACGATTTGACGTGCTTTTGACTCCGACAACAGCTGGCCGCCCCTATCGCATTGATGAGCCGCAGCATGCCGCTGTCTTTGATGAACGTCTGCAAAAGATCAATCAACTGACAGCACAAGAACAACGCCAGCTGATATATGATCAATGGCTTGACTCGCTAAGCCGCACGCCATTTACGCAAGCCGCCAACCTAACAGGCGAGCCTGCGATCTCATTACCCACTCACATTGCTAAAGACGGCCTGCCACAGGGAATTCAATTAACTGCCAATAAAGGTCGCGAAGATGTTCTGCTGCAGCTGGCTAAATTATTTGAAGACTATGGGATGCTCAAACTGCGCAACTAATTTATTTATATTAAGAAGCCCTCAAAACACCTTAAACATCAGGTGCCTTGAGGGCTGTTTGATATATCTAACCCAGTCGCAAGAATCGAACTTGCATCGTTTGGCAACTGCTCTTCCTTTGAGCTAGACTGGCATTCAGACTTGCGCATTGGTTTGCGTGGCGTGAAGTTAATAGTTGATTAGGCAACGTGCTCGACAAGGCTTAGCCAAGACCCGTCGATCATGACACCTCTTGTCGCTTAAACAAGGCACGGGCTGGGATCGATACCCACCAGCTTTTGGTCAGCATAAGCATTCATCAAGTATTGATTGGATGCCGCCGTTTGACCGACTCGGACCGACCTCGATGCTTATAGCCACATCACTGCAGCATCACGGCGAACGTTTTTAGTGACGTTCCACTTTGGGTCTTAGGTTGTCAAGCCTAATTGACTGTGGATGGGATATTGCAAACGCGCATCGGGTCGTGCCTTAACTTATTAATCTCTTACCTGACTGACTGGGAACACGGCTTTCTTTCACCGCGATCAAGAATCACTGCAAGCCTTGACGCTAGGAATCAAACAGCTATCGTTGCCTGACGCCATGGTTCATTGATAAGCCAGCCAGCTGGGCGACTCTGCCAAAGCCTTATGCACCAGCTTCAAGTCAATCCTCAAAATAAATTGAGAAATTATTACGGAATACATCTGACAATTCATTATGTCAATAAAAAAGATCATCTATCGAAAACAGATGATCTTCCATAAATACTTTAATTTGAAAACTAAAAATCTAACTGCAGCTTTTCTAATTCGCTCCAGGCAGCATTTTTGGTTTCGTCAGTCGGTACGGCCTTGCCATCAACCGAGATGTCAGCCCGCCGCAACAAGACCTTACCATCATTCAAGACTTTTTGAATCAGGTAGGCTTGAGCACAGCGCCAGTCGTTGATGCGAACCAATACCGCATCATTCATGGCTTTTACGACTTCTTTCTTTGTCATGATATCAATTCCTCTCTCCGATGATCAACGATATCCCGATGACGATCATCAAGTCATTGCCTCAACACCAGTTTTTTCAGTTGTCAAGACGTTTTGAGATATCGGAATCAAATTATTCCATCTTTGCTACTGAAAGTCAAATTAAAGTTGTAAACGTAGCCGATTCTTAAGTTGGTTTATGAATAGCTAAAGCTAGCTAAAGCCGGTGGTGTCTTGTTTTGTTTTTGTAGTTTAGTTAAGGTAAATTACTACTAGTTTATTAAATGGAGGTTAAATTCAATTTCTCACTCCCCTGCTCACAATTGAGACTATAATAAAAGCAAGTATTTGATTAAAGGGGGACCCATTATGCGCTATGACTATGATGGTAAAAACGTTATCGTAACCGGTGCAACAGGCGGAATCGGTAAGGAAGTCGCTAAAGGCATCATTGCTGGCGGCGGCTCGGTTGCCTTGATTGGCCTGACGCTTGATGAAGCAAATAAAGTCGCCGCTGAGCTTGGCGAGCACGCCCATCCTTATGCCATGGATCAAAGCAATCGCGATGCCGTTGATACAGCCTTTCAGCAGATCTTAGATGACTTTGGCAGTATCGATGTCCTGATCAACGTAGCCGGCATCATCAGCGCCAAGTCGTTTGATGAATTGTCGCCAGCTGAATGGGATCGAACGCTGGCCGTCAATCTAACTGGACCTTTCAATACCGTTCATGCTATCTGGGAACACTTTAAAAACAATGGCGGCGGCCGAATCGTCAACGTTTCTTCTGTAGCCGGCAAAATTGGGGGCGGCTTGCTGGGAACGACGGCCTATGCATCATCGAAAGCTGGTTTGAATGGTTTTACCAAGGCAATTGCTAAAGAAGGCGCTAAGTATGGCATCTACGCCAATGCGGTCTGTCCTTCCTTTACCCACACTGGCATGACGGCCGCATTGGAAGCTGATCCCCAAAAACGGCAACGGGTCTTAAGTATGATACCGCTTGGCCGTGGCGCGGCACCAGCTGAAATTGCCCAAATGATTCTGTTCTTTGGCTGTGACGCGGCCAGCTTTATTACCGGCGAGATCGGTGACTGTGATGGTGGGATCGTGATGGACGGCTAGTCTTGATCAACTAAATGGCATTAAAAAGAGGCACTCGGCTGCTTTGAGCAGAATGCCTCTTTTATTTATTTGATGCGCCATCTTAAAGTCCTGCAACTATTGGGTTCGCCCATCATCATTACGGTGCTGCCGTTTCCAGTTCTTGATCTGAGCCAGGCGCCGTTTAAAGCGAATCTCATTGCCCTGCTCGGTTGGGTAATAATACTGATGCCCCACGAGATTAGCCGGCATCGTTTCCATCGCAGTCATTTTAGCCGCCGTATCATGCGCGTACTGATAATCTTTGCCATAGCCCAGTTCTTTCATGAGTTTGGTGGTTCCATTGCGAATCTGCAGCGGTACTGGCTCATTGGCCGTTTTTTCAACGTCTTCTTGGACTTTTTGCGCAGCAGCATAGACCGCGTTCGATTTAGGCGTTGTTGACAGATAGATTACGCATTCCGTCAAATGAACGTTGCATTCTGGCATCCCCAGAAACTGACAGGCCTGGTAGACATTGACCGCGACGTTTAACGCATTGGTATCAGCCAGGCCAACATCCTCACTGGCAAAGCGTACCAAACGCCGCGCAATATATAATGGGTCTTCGCCGCCATCCAGCATCCGCGTCAGCCAATAGATAGCCGCGTCAACATCTGAATTGCGCATGGATTTATGCAGCGCCGAAATCAGGTTATAGTGTTCTTCGCCCTTTTTGTCGTATTTAAGCGTTTTATGCCCAAGCAGCTGCTCCAACAGATTGTCCGCTGCCGTAAGCCGACCGTTTTCATCAACCTTACCATTATCAACCAGTATTTCCAGCGTGTTGAGCGCCGTACGGGCATCACCATCCGCAAAAATCGCCACTTGTCTAAATAAGCGATCATCAATCTGAATCGGACGCGCAAAGCCAGTCTGAGCCGCGCGCTGCAGCATCTTTTGCAGATCATCCGTTGACAGCGGCTGCAGCACAAAGACACGGCAGCGCGAAAGCAGAGCAGAATTGATCTCAAACGATGGATTCTCAGTCGTCGCGCCAATCAACACGATGCTGCCATTCTCAACGTAAGGCAAAAATGCATCCTGCTGTGCCTTGTTGAAGCGATGAATCTCATCGACAAATACGATCGTTCGCTGACCATAAGCCGCGTTTTGCTGCGCTTGGGCCATAAGCTCTTTGATTTCTTTAATGCCGCTGGTAACGGCACTGAACGAGATGAATTCCGACTTGGTATGCCGTGCGATTACCCGTGCCAAAGTCGTCTTGCCCACGCCAGGCGGCCCCCAAAGAATCATGGAGGGCACGCGATCAGCATCAATCAAGCGACGCAGCATCTGGTTAGGTGCCAAAAGATGCTGCTGGCCAACGATCTGATCCAAGGTCTGGGGACGCATACGACTAGCCAGTGGTTCGTGCGTTGCCTGTTCAAAAAGCGATTCTTAATGCATTTGATCACCTCTTAAAAAAGCCTTCCGCATGACGTTATGCAAAAGGCCATTCATATTTGATTAATTATAGATAGGACTGCAGAACATGCAAAACGGCATCATGATTGTTGTCTTCATCAGCCGTAAAATCAGCTGCCTGTTTGACCGTTGCACTGGCATTCCCCATTGCCCAGCCGACTCTGGCCATTTTAAGCATGGTCACGTCATTGCCGCCATCACCAAACGCCACCAGATCATCAGCCGTCAGTTGCCATTGAGTAAGCATCTTTTGCAGCGCTTGAGCCTTATCAACACCAGGAATCGTTAAATCAACCGAACCGTTGCCGCTTGGCGTGATCTTTAACCGCTTGCCAAACCGGCTGCGCAAGGTCTGCAGCTGCATTTTCAGCTTGGCTGGCTCAACGACAAACGAGATCTGATAGAAGCGATCGGCTGGCAGCTGCTTTAAATCTTCAATAAAAACATGATTGGGAAAATAGAACTGCAGCCGCTTTAACTGCGATGCTGAAACGTTTGGCGAGATATAGCCGTGCTGATGACCTGAAAGCGACGGCACCAGATCCATTTTCTCGACCATAAACGGAATCAGTTCGTCAACTACCGTAGGATCCATGGTCTGCACCATCAGCTCCCTGTCATGATCAATAACGTGCGCGCCGTTTTCACTGATAAAGGTCAGCTGTTCATGACGAGTTGGAAAGTATTTCAACAGACACTCATACTGATCACCGCTAGCCACGATGACATGTACGTCTTGGGCCAATAGTCGATCCAACAGCTGGCTGAACAGTTTGCGATCAAAAGTCTTGTCATCACGCAGAAACGTGCCATCCATATCAAAGGCCACCGCTTTAAAAGGAAATGCCATTTTCTTCTCCTTCAAATTATCGTTTATGTCAATTATGACACAAAAAAGCTACTTATCCAAATGAGCCGTATCAAACAGATAGCCAAAGCCACGTGCCGTCTTGATCCATTCAGGGCGATGCGGATCTTTTTCGATTTTATCGCGCAGATGGCTGATATGGATGTCAACCATGCGGGAAGTGCCTAAAATATCGTAGTTCCAAACGCCGTTCAACAATTGTTCGCGGCTGATGACCTGATTGCGATTATCATAAAGGTATTTAAGCAACTTAAACTCTTTCGGGGTTAAAATTACTTTTTGATCATTGACATAAACACAGCGATGATCAAAATCCAGTCTTAAATTACCAATCGTAACGTCATCACGGTGAGGGCGTCGTGGCTTGTTGTTAGGTGATTCTTCTGAGTTTAATTGACTATAGACCCACAAGCGCTGTCTGATCAGTGGTACCAGCAGTTCAGCATCATTGAGCGATCTTGGCAGGCAGTCATCGGCATGAAAACGAAACAGCTTGCGTCGCACCTTAGGCTTATACGCCTCGCCCATGATGATGATCGGGCCATTCATCATCTGACGCATGACGTCCAGCGTTGCTAAAATCGTGTCCAGCGGTGTAGCGTCAAAATCCCATAGAATTCCACTGTATGGGTGCTTTTTGATTTTGGCTACCCCTTCTACCGCGGTGGTCGTCTGGTGCAGCAGCCATCCCTCATCCGCAAACGCGGCGGCAATTACTCCGTATAAAGCCATGTCTTTGCTAATGAGCAGAAAGTGTCGCTGCTCCATGATTCTCCATCCCCTTTTCTCTTCCAAGTCTAATCAAGTCTAATTAAAACGCAATATTTACGAAATTTCGATAAAATCCAATAATTTTACGTCAGATTTACATATTTTTTACATTAGACAAGTATAGTAATGAAAGAAAAATGCCCCATAAAGGAGAGAGATCATATGAACGAGATTTTTAACGACGAGCTAAAAAAACTGCGTGGCCGGTTTATGGAAATGGGGATCAACACCTCCGAACAGATTTATAAGGCAACCAAAGCGTTCATTGATCGTGACGTGGTGCTAGCCAAAGAAGTCAACGAAAACGATCGGCTGATCAATGATGGCGAAACCTATCTAGAAAAACACGCCTTTAAGCTGATGAATATTCAAAGACCTAAAGAAGATGAGTTCCGTTCAATCATGAGCATCCTCAAGGCCAGCTCAGATTTGGAACGGATGGCTGATCACGCGTCTCATATTGCCAGAGACGCCATCCGCATCAAGGACATGGATCAGCACTGGCCAGATATTGAAAACGCTATTGCTGAGATGGCGGAAACCGTGCGTCATATGTTGGAAAAGTCCCTTGATGCCTACGTCTACACCAATGAGCAGACCGCTTATTCCGTTGCCAACATGGATTTGGAAGTCGACAAGCAGTACGTACAGGTTCATGAAAAAATTATTGACCAGATGCATGCCCATCCTGAACTGATTAAGGATGGCAGTCACTACATTACCGTAATTCATCTGTTGGAACGGATTGGCGATCACATCGTCAATCTGGTCGAATGGGTAATCTACGCAGCAACCGGTAAAATCACGGAACTCAACCCCGGCAAGGCTGATCCCGAACTGGTCAATCGTGAGCTTCAAAAACAAGCCGAAGAACAAGAAAAAAAGCAATCACAAAATTAAGCTGCTGACCGCAAAGAGACTTAAAATCAGCTCAATCGCTCAGCTGCTTTGTAATAATAGTAATGCCTCAGTGCAATCGCTGACTGGCAGTTCAACCGCTGGAAATCGGCAGCAAGTTGATTTTCGGCGTTTTTTCTTACGGTCTTTTTACCTCTTTACTGTTCATTAATTTTTGAGATTACGACAATATGTTATTATAATCATACCTAATTCGATTATTCGATTAATCGCATGAAGAGAGAGGGATTGCTATGCTTTATAATGCTGCGCTGGTTTTAGAAGGTGGGGCTTTTCGCGGTCAATATACGGCCGGCGTTTTGGACTGTCTGCTCAAGCACCACATTGAGTTTAAAAGCGTGATTGGCGTTTCGGCAGGTGCTTTATGCGGCGCCTGCTACGTTGCCAAACAATATAACTATGTCAACCATGTCAACACCAGCTACCGCCACGATTCCGACTACGTTTCACTTAAGCGTGGTCTGCGTCATGAGGATATTTTGAACCTTGACTTTTTGTTTGACGATCACGGCTGGGACTGGCATCAATTTGATCATGCTGCCTATGAGCGCTCAGCATCTAATTTTACGGCGGTTGCTACTTCAATCGAAACTGGTAAGCGCATTGATTTTGTCAACTATCGCGGCGATGGATTGGTAACTGCCCTGAAGGCATCTTGTTCCATGCCGTTTTTGGTTGAGCCCCAGCAGACTGATCAAGGCCCATGTCTTGATGGTGGGATTGCTGATTCGATTCCAACCTATCTTGCCAAAGAGCAAGGCTTTGACAAGATTGTCGTTGTTAGAACCCGTGAGGCATCCTATCGTAAAAAGCCTTCCAGTTCCCTGGTCAAGGCACTTTATCATCGGCAGTACAAAGATTACCCTATTTTTGCCGAAGAAGGCATCAATCGGCCTGAAGTATACAATCAGCGTTGCGATGAGATCGATGCCGCATTTGAAAATCACGAGCTTTACTGCATTACACCACAAAAGCCGGTCAAGGTCGGTCGCTTTGAAAATAATGTCAAAAAGCTGGCTGGCTTCCATGACGAGGGCATGATCGAAATGGAACAGCAATTGCCTGATTTACTGAACTATTTGGCCGACTGATATATCTTAATCAGCTTTGCATAGACAAAATGAATTTCTAAATTATGAAAGTCGCTGATCAGGCGGCTTTTTTATGTCTTCATAATTGATTGGTGGCGTTGTTTTTAAAGTAAATTTTAACAAATATCTATGATCCAAGTATCCAACAAACGGACTGAGATTCGCATTTGATAGTGATCTTCATCATCAACCTGATTTTTCGTACCATAATCTTAAGAATTTTGTTGAGTCTCACTTTTGGCAACTATAGTAAAATAGATTGGTATTATCTAACTAAGGGGTTAACAAGATGAACTTTTCATTTGAAAAGCGTGATCATCGCATGCTGTATCTCAAATACACGCTGATGTTTGTTCTGATCGCGCTGTGCATGTTCGGCAGCTATGCGATTACCGGACATACATTAATTTGGAATAAGGATGCCCTCAACCAACACGTTCCGTTGCTCGGTGAATACCGAAAAATCGTGCTGGGCTGGCTCCATCATCCAACGCGCTCGCTAAATTGGTGGTCGTGGAACATGGGGCTGGGTACCGATACCTTCCAGGTTTTTTCGTATTATACGATTGGCGACGTGTTTGCCTATCTAGCCTTATTGTTTCCGGCTGCTAAACTGACGCTGGCCTATCAAGTTATCACCGTTGTCAGAACATATTTTGTTGGACTAACGTTTTGCTGGTTTGCTGGCCACTTTTCTTTTCGGGATCACGTCATCTTAGGCGGTACCGTGGTCTACATGGTCAATTCATACTTACTCTATGCCAGCATCGCGCAGCCGTTTTTTATGACAACGTTTATTCTGTTCCCGATTTTAGTCGTTGAACTTGAACGTGTTTTACAAGGCGGCTCGGCTTGGCCATTAGCGCTTGCCTTTTGGTGGATGCTGGTCAACAACTATTACCTGGCTTATGTGTTGGGGATTGGGACCTTTATCTATCTGGTGCTGCGTGTGGCTACAAATTACCGGCGGACGCTAAACTATGGCAAAACGCTGGCTAAGCTGGCTTTTGCCACAATCACCAGTATTTTGTGTGCAGCTTGTTTGTTGGTACCTGAGATTATGGCCGTCATGAACTCTACGCGAGCCGGGGCTGAATTTGCCAATGGGCTGAAGCATTATCCACTCTACTACTATTTGTTTTTGCCCAAGCAATTGATCAATGGTGACCAGTGGACGTTTATGTTCTGGTCGGCACTGGGACTGGTCAGCATCGCTTTTATCGCCATCGTTTATCTTTACACGCGGGCGCGCCAGTTTCCACTGTTGTCGATCAGTCTGGCAATGGCATTGGTTATGCTGCTGATTCCGGCAGTTGGGGCATTTTTCAATGGTATGATGGCCGCATCAAACCGCTGGACGCTTTTGATCTATTTACCAATTGCAATGTCGGTCTGCCTGCTTTTACAAAATGCTACGCAGCTTGATCGGCACACGCTTTGGATCTTAACGGGGGCGACTGGAATCTACTTGATTATTTTGATCGTCACCTATGCCTTTCAAAACGATACGACCATGTTCATGCCAATCATCTTTTTGATCATGTCACTTTTGATGATCTGGATCATGAATCTGCATGGCACGCCGCATCCCGATCGCTGGCTGGTTGCGATCATTCTCGCCAATGCCGCCTGCAACGCTTTGTACGTCGGCACGCCATACAACGGTAATTTTGCCAACAGTACGCTGGTGCGCGGCCAATATCAGTCAATTGCCAAGAATCGCTATGGCGGATTGGAACAAGGCTTAAACGATGGCTCGTTCTTTCGGGTCTCAACGATTTCTGGCAATCAGATCACTACTGGCGGTCTGTTGGACAATGATCTGACTTCTGGTATGCATAACATCGATTCGTACTATTCGCTGCAAAATAAATACCTGGGTCAATTCAGCACCTCGCTGCAAAATACCCAATATGAAGCCAACGTACCATTGCGCCAGGTTGATGATCGAACCGTTTTAAACAACTTCTTAGGCGTCAAGTATCTGTTCGTGCAGAGCAACAGCAGCAATGCCAACAAGATTCCGGGCGGCTACTTCTTAAGTGCCACTACCGAACCCAAGATCAACTATGACGTAGGTCAGCCAAGCAATCCAACCGATAAGACGCAGCTGATCCCAACGACGACCAACCGTTACCAGACCAATAACGCGTTCCCACTGCTCTATTGGCAAGATTCCTACATCAGCAAAAAAGCCTACCAAAAGCTTTCGCCAACTGCTAAGGAACGCGCCCTGGCCAGCGGGGTTACGATCAGCTCTAAAAATACCAACGCCACTAGTGGTATGAAGTCGGCCAACTTAAAGGGCAACGTCATTACGCTGAAGTCACAGTTGGTTTCCAACCGATTGAACAAGATCAAGTCATCTGGGCTTAAATATACCGACAGTCTGGAAACCTACCAACTGCAGCTGCCTCAGTTGGCAAGCAAGGCCTTCAAAAAGAAGCTCAAAAACAGCGAACTGCATGTTGAATTTGCTTCCATTAAGTATCAGCCATTTTCAATGAAGCAGCAGATTGCCTATGAGCAAAAGCATGCTGAGCAGCAGTCCACCAATCCTGGCGATATCGTCAACTATCGCTTTAACCAGTACAAATTCTGGCGCTACCACATTTTAAACGGCTCCCCAGACATGAGCTATGCCATCAAGATTTCCAGTCGTCTGGGTACGGAGACCTTAGAACAGCCTAAACAAAGCAAGCTGTCGTTTTTCAAGCTGGTTAAAAACGGCACGATGAATATCGGCTATTTTGCTAAGGGCATGCCATCTTCTTTAACCCTCAAGCCTTCTAAGCTGGGGATCTATCACTGGCAATATCAGGTAGTTGCCGAAAAACTGGGAACCAAATACAATCAAGAAGTGCGTCAGATTCAAAAACACGCGCTTAAAAACATCAAATTCAAGCGCAATCAGGTTTCTGGTACCATCAAGACTTCTCGCGTAGGTATTTTGACTTCTTCGATTCCATACTCAACTGGTTGGACGGCGACTGTTGACGGCAAAAAAGCCACTCTACTGAGAACCAATCAAGCATTTGTTGGTCTGCGTCTGCCTGCCGGTACTCATCACGTGGTCTTGCATTATCACGTTCCAGGTTTGGCACTGGGCTGCAAGATTAGTCTGCTGGGTCTGATCTGGACGCTTTTGGCTGCAGTTGCCAGTTGGCTGATCAAACGTCACGGTGCCAACAAAGCTTCAGCATAACGGTTTGATCAACAAGTCTAAAACTACCAATAGCGCTATACCAGGCTTCAAAGCTTGATATAGCGCTATTTTAGTTATCAATCAGTTTCAGTTGATCAGACTGCCTCTACATACATGGGGAATACCCAGCAAACGCTAGTGCTCATAGTGGTGTAACATTGCCAATAGTATCTGATAGTCCTTTAACCGACTTTTTAACCTTAGCAATAGTGCTGTTTTCTTGAAAATACCTATCGTTAACGCCTAAATATTTTGGTGTTATCTTACTTAGATCCACATATCGGTCGTCTTTCAGGCAATTATACAAATACAGCATAAGCCGATATATCACAACAAAATAATCATTTTTTGCCAAACGAAACACCTTCCCTATCAGCATAGTCCCAAGCTGCTTCTAATCGTAATCCGTCCTCGTTTAATTCGCCATCATCATCAAGAGCATCTCCCAGTTCTAAACATAATTTGTCTAGGAACTGGTCATAATCTTCCTGGTCCTTTATATTAATCCAAACTTCATTTCCATGCATAGAAGCATTAGGGACCAGTAAATTATAATATTTCGGAAATTTATGAGAAATAAAATCATAGTCTTTAAGTTTAAATTTCAAAGGCCTAGCCATTTTTATTTCTCCTTTCTTAGTATCAACGTTACTATGTTACCCTTTATGTTTACAATCACACGTGCTTAATCGGTGACATACGTTTCACTGCTAAAATGTTTTTGAGATTGTAACGCTTGCTTAATCTGGTCAAGGATCACCCCCACATACATGGGGAATACCTTGTAGATAATGATGATAATGATATTGATCAGCAATCACCCCCACATACATGGGGAATACCTCGGTCAAAATCAACTGGCAGATCACATGCCAGGATCACCCCCACATACATGGGGAATACAGTATCGCGGTCGGTTTCTCGTTTGTCCGTAGAGGATCACCCCCACATACATGGGGAATACGTATTCCGCGCGCTTGTCTGGTATACCCTTCAAGGATCACCCCCACATACATGGGGAATACGTTGTGGACGCAATTATCGATGCACTATATCAAGGATCACCCCCACATACATGGGGAATACCGCACGTACGTTGGTGCGCTGATGCCGGCTTTAGGATCACCCCCACATACATGGGGAATACCCAGTCCGGTAAGACGTACTTTGTCAGTGAGCAGGATCACCCCCACATACATGGGGAATACCGAAGATGACGTGATCGTGGAGGCGCGAGCAGAGGATCACCCCCACATACATGGGGAATACCGTAAAGCGCAGCTAGAACTCCACCTTTAGCAAGGATCACCCCCACATACATGGGGAATACAAATCCTGCCAGCTGTTTGCCCTGCCGACAGTAGGATCACCCCCACATACATGGGGAATACGTAAAGATGAAATGAAAGATTTTAACCGACTGGGGATCACCCCCACATACATGGGGAATACCGGTTCGGTAGACGTGATCAACAAGTTTTTTGAGGATCACCCCCACATACATGGGGAATACATCTAACACGCTATCAAGACCAAATTCTTGATAGGATCACCCCCACATACATGGGGAATACGCGTGGGACGGGGATGACCGCCTGCACAATGTAGGATCACCCCCACATACATGGGGAATACCTGTGCGGTCTTTAATCAATGGCGGACGTTTGAGGATCACCCCCACATACATGGGGAATACAGCGTTTCATACTGAATGCCTTTTCCTGTGTTAGGATCACCCCCACATACATGGGGAATACGGATGTGTTTAACAATGACTAATCAAGAATTTAGGATCACCCCCACATACATGGGGAATACTTGCTGTACGTCCACACTGATCCGTTAGTGGTAGGATCACCCCCACATACATGGGGAATACGTATTTACCTGTAGGCTCTAAAGAAACAGTGTAGGATCACCCCCACATACATGGGGAATACTAAGGCTTATTGTCTATGGCCGATGCGACTATCAGGATCACCCCCACATACATGGGGAATACAAGATCTACGAACCTGGTTAACGCCTGCGTATAGGATCACCCCCACATACATGGGGAATACTGGCTGGTCTGGTGGTTCTGTTCCCGGTCGCTAGGATCACCCCCACATACATGGGGAATACGACCTTATTTACCATCGATGGCAAAAAGTGGTAGGATCACCCCCACATACATGGGGAATACTTGATATCGTCGTTTGACATCCCTGAGAACGGAGGATCACCCCCACATACATGGGGAATACCGCGATTGGATGAAAGTGCTGTTCGCCGTCATAGGATCACCCCCACATACATGGGGAATACGTTGCGACAATTTCTTTACCATACTTCCCGTAAGGATCACCCCCACATACATGGGGAATACCAGTCCATCACCGATGGCGAAAATCAGCTAACAGGATCACCCCCACATACATGGGGAATACGTCGCCACCGGTATACTGCCAGCCGGTAATGTAGGATCACCCCCACATACATGGGGAATACTTGCCTGGCTGATTGATGACACTAGCAAGGATAGGATCACCCCCACATACATGGGGAATACATCGTGATGCAATCATCAAGTGGGTCGACAAAAGGATCACCCCCACATACATGGGGAATACCGTACGGATAGGTCAAAGTGGTCTTCATCGTCAGGATCACCCCCACATACATGGGGAATACCAATGTTAAACGTGATGACTCAGATCGGATTAAGGATCACCCCCACATACATGGGGAATACTGGCTGTTCAGCCTTGGCCATAAGCGTCATAAAGGATCACCCCCACATACATGGGGAATACTGCTCGTGCAACAATGGTGCAACAACAACCTTAGGATCACCCCCACATACATGGGGAATACTCGTATGGGACAAACACGAGACACTAAGTTTTAGGATCACCCCCACATACATGGGGAATACCTAACGCCCATATACTGCGATTCGCTTTGGCCAGGATCACCCCCACATACATGGGGAATACTTTGGCAAAGCCTTTAAGGACCTTGGCACGCTTAGGATCACCCCCACATACATGGGGAATACAAGACTGCCAAAGTCGATAAAGGACAATTGAGAGGATCACCCCCACATACATGGGGAATACGTTTGCTGCCGAACTGATCAAAGACGTGCCGGTGGATCACCCCCACATACATGGGGAATACGTTGCCGACTTGACCGCGACCACCGACGCGGTAGGATCACCCCCACATACATGGGGAATACAACTTAACTGGATCACCGCTCCATAACGAGTTAGGATCACCCCCACATACATGGGGAATACAACTAAGGAGAGTGATAGATTATGATGAGTGAAGGATCACCCCCACATACATGGGGAATACATCACGGGTTGTGGTTAAAGTAGCGGTGTTGTAGGATCACCCCCACATACATGGGGAATACCGCCTTCGATTGTGATCGTACATTCGACCATTGGGATCACCCCCACATACATGGGGAATACGTTTTCGGATTTGAAATCCGTAAACTACCAGTAGGATCACCCCCACATACATGGGGAATACCAGATCTGGTAAACCCAGAAGTCAATGCACCAAGGATCACCCCCACATACATGGGGAATATGACAATGTTGCGAACGTCCATAGCTAGTCCCGAGGATCACCCCCACATACATGGGGAATACATGCTAAAACTATTACCGGCTCTGGCACACAGAGGATCACCCCCACATACATGGGGAATACTAACGTACCAGTGTTGATGTTTGAGGCATTCAAAGGATCACCCCCACATACATGGGGAATACTTGGCGCGAGCATTTTGCGCTTGGGTAGCGTTAGGATCACCCCCACATACATGGGGAATACACACTAACAAACTGGAAATCTGCACCAATGACAGGATCACCCCCACATACATGGGGAATACCAGAGCAAGCTTAATGCCAACTTGATTAAGGAAGGATCACCCCCACATACATGGGGAATACCTGTTGCAACACCCCTATTGACAAAAAGATCAAGGATCACCCCCACATACATGGGGAATACACAATGGTTAGGAGTGAAACCTTAAAATGGATAGGATCACCCCCACATACATGGGGAATACCGACACTCTGATGATTGACGATGCGGAAGTTCAGGATCACCCCCACATACATGGGGAATACTATTCCAAAAATTTGTCCACGTCAGCACGCCAGGGATCACCCCCACATACATGGGGAATACAGTAAATAGATCCCTATATGACGCCTTTTCTAAATCCTCAGTTTGCCATTTTTGATTAGTTTAAGCGCTAGGTTCAAAGTAGCCATTGCATCAGATATAGATTTATGCGGATGGTCATTCTTAATTTCATACTTTTTAAGAACTGTCGCCAACCGATAATTATCTAAAAATTTTTGATCCTTCTTTATAATTGGCATTAAATCAATCATACGATTTGAAAGAATTTGCTTATTAGCTTTTATAAATGCAGCATTAAGAAAGCTTTGATCAAAAATCAAATTGTAACCAACTATAGCATAGTCACCAATAAAGGTCTGAAATTCATCTAACGCTTTTTCTAGGGACTCACCCTCTGAGTCTAACAACTGATTGGATAGGCCCGTCAATTTTTGAATGTTAGTTGGAACTTCTGATTCTATTTTAATATATCGATTAAATTTCTCTACTTGTTGTTCATTGATTCTTTTTACTGCACTGATTGAAATAATCTCACTGTTTGTAGGCTTTAAACCCGTTGTCTCTAAATCGATTGCAACTAAATTAGTTATTCGTTGTCTAGCCGAAGTTGAATTTGCCTCTGAAAGCTTTGATTCCTGTATTTTTTTAGCTCTGTGAAGCTTGGCAGCTTTACTAAATCCATGTTTGACAGATCCTGGACTGTTTTTTAAATGCTTGATGAATGGTAATCCATTAAGATCAATAACTTCTTTGTCTTTTCGTGTAGTTCTGAATGTATAGCCAAGTTCATTATTAGTACTATAAATGAGCGTTGCCTCACCGTTTCCAATCGACTTGGTAATACGTTCCCAGAGCAGGTCTCTGATACGAGCACTAAAATTACCTACATAGACTCCTGTTTGTACTTCTTGACACCATTTAGTCAAATCACCCCGCAATGACATTGGAACTTTTGAAAGGGTTATCACAATCATGAATCATCATCCCCAAATTCATGATATTGAACACCAAATTTTTGCAATCCTTCTTTATCATCCCAAAGATTAATAATATCTGCATTGCGAGTATCATCATCACCGAGCAAGTCCTTTAAGTCGGCAACCATTTTTAAGATTAGTTTACTTTCACGAATCTTATCTCTCATAGCCCATCTCGTTCGATCGGCTATGTTATCGTCCCCATATGCGGCAACTACTTCAAAAGCAGTTGGGATTGAAAACTCAGCTTTATACAGATCAGCAAAATCATAGATAAAAGCTAGGTCATGACCTGTATGAATAAAGCCAAGCCCAGGTGAAGCACCCAATGCAGCGACCACGCTATAGCACAACCCATACAATGCCTGATGAGCTTCAGTCAAAGCCTTGTTGATCGGTGTGCTTGATTCAAAATTATCGTGATTGTACTCTCTTCTAGTCCATTCAACACCTGTTTTCTTGGACCATTCTCGGTAGACTCGTCTGATTCTGGAACCCTCTTTACCCCTAAGTTCCTGCATAGTAAGCTGTGAAACGTCTTCAGTTGGAAAACGTTTCTGATACATCTTGCGAGCAACTGCAATCCTGGTTCTGGTGTTTGAAACTAACTTTGCCTGTAGTTCCAATAACTTTGATGAATGTCCCAATGCCCGTCCATGAGCGTATTGACGAACCCCATGCTCGCCAACCCATAAAACGGCAGCTCCCGAATCACCAATTAATTCCATGGCACGATGAGTCACATCGACACCCGGTCCTAATAACAAGACACCGATAATTGCAACTGGTATATATATGATGCCAGTACTGTCTTCAACTTTGATCGCACTATCTTGGCGATTGACAACCGCATGTTCTAAATATAAAAAACTTATTCGATCGCCAATTCTGCCTAGCTCTTGCAGTTTCGGCTTGTCAGCACCTGTTTTTTTCATACCATTACCTCAGCTAGTTGATAGGAATGACGGTTAGCATTCCCATACCATAAGCTTTTTCACGCCCCAGACCATAAATTAGCGTGTTTTGAAGTGCAATAGGATCAGTGACTTCCAATATTCCTTCAAAAGCAACCCTGCTAAGCCTTATTGGACGATTTTCCTTATGATAAAGTGGTACAAAATCACGTTCCTTAATCTCAAAACTATTTTCAGAGAGCTTAAATCCAGCACGCTCCGATCTTTTAAGTAACCACTCTTTCTGCTGGTCAATTGTAATATGTGGAAACGTCCGTTCACGTTCACCATTCTTCCCAGCTCCCATCCGTAATACTGGATTAGCTACTAATCGAAAACGTAACCGTTGTCCATTTCTTATACTGTTAATAAATGGTAAGTACTCTTTAGTAGCTGCCGTGTTAGCAACACCATACCGTGATAATATTGTTAAATCTGGTTTATCCTCGCTCACAACGAGTAGGTATTTTCGATTGGCTAACGTATCGATACGCCATAAATGTCTTTTTCTGACACCTTTTTGAATTTCGTCTGGAAAACTTTGCTCTATCCAATTATGGTATGCGCCTAGATTAGTTAAGTCTTTAATTTTTCGACGATTTTTGGTATCGATTTCTACTCTTGATAAATATACCATCGCAATCTTTCTCCAATCTAAATCGATGCCCATATATCATGATCGGTATTTTTTCGTTGGACGTAATTACTGTTTTCTAAAAAAACATTATCTTCGGCAACTGACCGATACTCATAATATCGACTTTTTTGATTAAATGAGCCAACACCATCTTTAATTAAGCGATTAGGTCTGTCTGGAACTAATTTTGCATCAGCATAGATACGTGCATTAAAAACATCTTTCTGGTACTTTCTTTGAAACCATACTGATGCTTGCCATGGCAACTCTTTTAAGACGTTTATAGCAGTTTTATCTGGACACATTTTTATTTTTAAAATACCAGCAGGCGGGTTGGATCGCCTCCCAAAATAGAGTTGAAATTTTGGATGCCGTAATGCATACTCAATTTCTTCCATCAAAACGTCTTGCTTGCTACTAAGTGCAACCATAAAAACCGCATCCTGCAAATATATTCGATGAGAAAGTTTTCCTGGTTTCTTTAAACTATAGTGGGTAATTTGAAAATCACTTAACACTTCGCCAGGTTGATCAACACGAACGGCAAAATCCAAATCGTTTAAACTTTTGTAATCATCGCTTTCCCTGCGAAAACCGAGAGCGGCACCAATCATCCCTATAATCGCACTTTTACTTGGAGCTCGAAAAGTAGTTCTTTTTTCAAAAGATGCCGGATCTCCATACGACTGCAAAGGCGCAGCTAGTCTAATCACTAATGTTTTCATCGTTCATCATCCGTTCTAAACATTCTGCAACGTTGGTAAGTAGTGATGAGATGTCTTTAACTTGATTATCAATTCTAGATTCTTTAGTGGACAAAACAATCGTTGTCTCTGGTTCTTCAACAAAGCTCTGAGTTACATCATACTCATTTTCAAGTTTTTCAATTGACTTTTTAATGTAACCACTATTTGAACGAACTGGTTCTTCAAAGGCTGAAACTAAGTTAACCGGCGTATCGTTTCGAATTGTTACCATTACATATGGAGGAATTGTTTTATTTGCAAAGCTATTTTGTTTACCAGTTGGCATTGACAAAACAAATTCCTTGATAAATAGCTCAATTCCTTTCAGCGTTAATTCCGCAGAACCTAGATTGTGAAAGAGTTCTTTAACATTAACGTTAGCGTATCGATACAGCGTTGAGGAATTAAATTCCAATGTATCAATCATAGCAGCTCCTGCACTATCTTGTTCGTCATCCAAGGCAGTAAAATAGTCAAATTCGGGCACGATCTCGTGAGTTGAAATCGCATGAGCAACTTGCGAAGCTGCATCTACGTTTAATTCAGGATTATCAGCAACCATCCGACCAAAAAGTGCTAAATCAAGTGAATTTTTGTCACTAAACACTTCTTTAAGCTCTTTTTTATCATAAGCATCATTTTGTAAAGCATAGTCCGCTAATTTATCAATCTGACCATCACTAAGCAAAAACAGTGCACCAGTAGTATTCTCATCTTTTTTTATTTTGATGCCGGCCGCTTTGAAAACCTCAATTGCTTTTTTAGTTGCTGCATCTAAATCTAGGGTATTATCCTTTTCGGCAAGCTTTTCAGCCAAAAGCTGAACACCTTTTTTCGTCCGATGACTCAACAGCCATTCCGCACCATCGCTATCTTTCTTGAAAGCTTCTCGCATTGCATGTTTCCAACTCTGCGACGATACTCTTGCTCGCGTAACTCCGCCATAAAGAGCCGTCTTAGGAGCACCTGAATCATCGCGATTGATATTTGAAGCTGGAACCGTTTGTAATACATGAATATCTAAGTATAAATTTTTAGTCATGTTTTTTTCCTTCCTTATCCTTTGTATTAATTAGTTGAAATTGATTGCCAATAGTATTGACGTCCCCATTTTAAGAAAACCTGTCTTGAGTACTCATAACCCATTTGAAAGAAAAATAGATCTTGCGCCAACTGAGAAAAATCTAATAATAAATTTCTATCGGCAGATTTTAAAATTCTAACCAGCTGAGTAACACTCTTGGCAACACTATCAATATTAGTTGAAGACAAGAGATTTTGTATCCGCCGATCAAGGGCTGCCTGCTTGTCTTGATTTTTCCTTAGATCAGCCAAAGCGACAAACAGCTGCTGCCCTTTATCCTCAGCATTTACTTGATTAGAACTTGCGTAACTCAATTCGGTAAGGCCTTGCTGATAAATAGCAAAACACCTAAGCGCAGTGTAGATAGCCGTTTCCTGTCGCGTTTCTCTGCCTTGTGGATCACTGCTGATATCACTTGCTGCCATTTTTGAAAACATAATCGGCCAAACATTCTCCGCCCGATTATCTTTAATTGTTACGGCATGCCGCAAACTTGCCAAAACCGCCTTATCCAAATTGCCGTTATTATAAAGGCTATATATTATCTGCGCAGTTACCTTTGCGATTTCATTTGCCATATGCTCACTACCTCAATTTCTTTCGATACTTATTGATGCTTGCGCGGAGGATATTGACAAGGATAAAAATATTTTTAATCGATTCGTTATCCTTGCCCTTGTGATCACCAATGATTTCTTTGGGCGATGCTGTTGCCATAACTGACTTGACTTGTTCGTCAACCTGTTTAAGTAAAATCTTATCTTCCCATCGCAAAATTTGGGGAGTCGTCGGTTGCATTGGATCCAAGTCCATCAGCCAATCAGCAAATGGTTCATTTAGGCGATTATAAAAGTCTTCACTCAATCTGTTTGCAAAATCTTTTTTATTGCCTATGCCTCGTAATTCAGCCAACCCATTGGCAAATCCCCAATAGTACTTAATAATTTGTTGAGTATATTCAATAGCATCTTCAATCTTAGTTGTCCAATGCAAATCAAATAAAATATCGGCATTGATATAAAGGTCATCACTAATTTCTGCTGCCGGCAGTTGAGAAGTAGCATTTCCATCACTGATTAGGTTTGCTGTTGCCAAATTCACATAATGGGTATCCGGAATCAGCTGTTCATCTTTTAATAAACTCAGCCAGTTGACTATTCCCGGCTTCATATCGGCATTTTGAGTATCAGCTTCAGTAGGAACATATAACCCAAAATTTCGCCACATTTTCTTACCCAGATCACTTAAATGCTTAGTATTATGATGACGATCCTTCACGCGCCAAGTAGTCATAGGTTCAATTTCATTATTGATTGCGTCATCATCAAATTTTGGCAGACAAGTTGAAAAGACAGTCGGCTCCTCATCCCATTGTACATAAATCATACGCGACCAGTTGGTATACAAGCCTGCAATATTGTTAGGGGCCTTCTTTTCTAGTAAATATTTAACATAGTCTGCTTGGCTTGCAAATTCCCAATTAGGTTTTTGAATAATACTTCCATATTCTCCAGAAAAATCAGACATCAAGACAAGATTAAGCATTAAGGTTTCAAAAAGTGTTTTTCCTTGAGCATAAACGGTATCTAAACCATATAGCCAACCAGCTGATGCTGAATACTTCTCAACATCTTTAACTTTCGTTTTGTCAGTAGTTCCCGTGAAATTCTGATAGCTAATCAGCCACCTGACAAACTCTGCAGTTCCAATTTTGTTTTTTTGCGAACTAGATTTTGGCGAAAAAATATCCGGTGAATTATTACTTTCAGAAATTAATCGATTCATCTGTTTAATTGCAACAGTACCTTTCCCCGATGCAATTTTTTTACTGGTAAGATCATCATAAATCTCAGCCGTTACTTGATAAAACGGCTGCTCACCAAACACGTCAAAGCGTGCTGCATACTTTTCCAAATACTTTACAACGATATCTGAAAAATGTCCTTGTTGAAAAAGATCTTCCCACGTTGCTAATAAATCTTCTTGGATATCATCATTATCATCTTCTAATGAATTATCAATTGGGCGCCAGCTTTTCGAATCGAGTTCTAGCCATTCATACGGATTATCATTCGCATCAAACCTTGTATAAACCGTTGTTAAGATTGCTAACAGGAAACGTAAAATTGCTAAATCTTGCGACCGCATCTCGCCTGCTAACCGACGATAATTTTGTGCATTTTGAAAGAGATCCTCTAAAGAAATCTGTTTTTCTTCATCAGAATCAAGTCCAATTACCTTTATCCAAGGACTAGTCAGCAGATTAAAACTTTCTTCAGCCATGCTTCTCCTCCAATCTTTCATAGCATAAACCCTTATCAGATGAATAGCTTAACCTAAAGTCAAAAAAATCAGTCGTTTGTTTTGATCCTAAAATCAAGGCCAAAGAATCGTGTAGCCAAATACTCTGCTGCCATTGCGGCAAGTTTTCAGATGTAGTATCTTCAAGCTTTTTAATGATCTCATCTAGTTTCCACTCTGGAGTAATAACACCCGGCAAGCGGATAACTTGATCAGAGATAGTCTTATCATCAACTTCGACCAGTTTCCTTCCATCCAACAGGTAAAATTGGTGATCAATTTCTTTAAGTAAAATAACTTCTAAAGTCTCTTGAATATCACGAACTGCTGCCTGGGCTCTAATCTCGCCTTGCCTATCATCTGGGAGATCCCAATCAAGCCATTTATGAATTGTCCCTTTAAGCTTGGGTTTAGCAATTTGAAATACTTTTGCCTTATTCTCAGAAATTTTCTGATCTTTATCAAATTTTGCCTTAGCTTCTTTTAGGCCAGAAACTTCGCTGTCAGTCGCTGTGTCATAGACTTGCTGAACTAATTTGGAAATATCACCCGGTAATGCTATTTTTTCTTTTAAAAAATGATCTGTTTTCATTAACAAATACTTTTCGTAAATGTACTCATTGCTTTTTCCATAATCGCCATAGTCATTAATCCCTAAAATGTATAATTGAGGGGTTTGCAAACCTTTAGGGCGCTTAATATTATGACGATGCAATCGACCAACCCTTTGCAAAATCAAATCCATTGGTGCGATATCAGTAAATAAAACGTCGAAATCGATGTCTAGCGATTGCTCTAAAACCTGCGTACCAATCACAACCAGTCTTGATGGCCGAGCAGCATTTTTCCCAATCATGCTTTGAAGCTTTTCTTCAATTTTTTGACGATCTGGTGCCAAAAAAGCAGAATGCAAGACAATCGTTAAAACGTCTTTTGGCATTAAGTCAGCAATTTCCTGTGCTCTTTTAACCGTATTAACAATAATTCCGGCTACGCCACCATCCTTTATCTTGTCATTTACGATATCAACCAGCTTATCATTTTCAACATTGATTCTTTCAACTTGTACGCATTTAGATTTTTGTGATACAAAATTCGTTACTTGTTTTAGGCGTTTGCCATCTAACATACTTAGTAATGGGTATGCCTCATTGTTTTCCCAACCAGGCTCTGCTTCAAATTGGTCACTACCAAATTTACCTTTCGCATAACTTTTCAAAAGCTCATTTCTTTTTTCCTTTGGTAAAGTAGCAGAAAGGGCAATTACCGGAACATTGTATGCACCTAACCATTGCAGAACTTTTGCTAAATAAGAAGACATATAAACATCGTAGCCATGAACCTCATCGATAACGACTACTTTTCCGCTCAATCCAAGGTGCTTTAAAAAAAGATGTCGTTGTTTCAATCCCATCTGCAGCAAATTGTCAATTGTTCCAACAGTAAACTCCTCAAGAATTGATTTTTTGCCACTAAACCACTCATTGACAACCACTGCTCCCGAACCTTGTACATTTTCTGCCCTTGGTATTGCTTGGTTTCTTTGATTAAACTTGGCTTTTCCATGCATCAACTTTATTGAAAGATTGGCATCTTGTTCCTTAGCTTCCTTTGCCAACCAATCTTCAACTCGATCAAACATTGCATTAGACGTTGCTTGAGTTGGCAGCCCCATAAACAGGCCATTACAGCCACATCGGCTAGCCAGCTGTTCAGCTACTGTTAAAGCAATCTCAGTTTTACCAATTCCCATTGGAGCTTCAACAATCATTATGCCAGGATCAAGAGCCTTACTAATTTCTTGACACATTGCCAATTGAACCTCACGTGGATGAAAGCCCCAGTGCCGAACGTAATATTCATCAATATCAGAGACATGCTCGGCACTCCACTCATCAGTTATCTGCCATGTATTGATGGCATTTTGATAACGCTGTTCTGTATTAACATCAGCAGCAGATTCATTAATGTCGATAAGTGGAAAAAGCGGTTTTGATGGATCATCATTCAAATACTCACTGGATGCCAACCAGTCAGCCATTATCAATAGACCCTCTAAAAGTACTGCTTGAATTTTATTGACCCAGGGAATTTCTGATGATGTATGAAACCCGCATAAATGTAGACCATATTGGAATAGATCCTCTTGAACCTTTTTCCATCGATTCTGTTCTTCTCCCGGCGTCTCTGGCCAATAGTTTTCTGAATTATACTGTGTATCTTTTGCCACTGGATTGCTTAAAGGCTTACCATGATGACCACCTATTATGGCCGCAATAGATTTATTCACGCCATATACTTCCAACAACGCTTCACCAGCCAATGCATGGGGTGATGCACTGCGTTTCAGAAATGATAATTTATCGATGCCTTTGAACCCACCTCGAATCATTTTTTCCATAATATCTTCATCAAGCGAGTCATTATGGGCATATGATTGCTTGGTTTGAAATGCAGTTGTTGCCTTTCCAATATCATGAATATAGCCAAGAAATTTAACTACATTTTGTGTTAAAGTTTCTGAATTTTCAATCATCAGCAATGACCTTTGATTATCAGTCAGCCAATGATTGTACAGCCAATTAATAACATTTTTGGCATCAATCAAATGTATAACCAATGGCAACCAAAGTTCTTGATCATCACGAATTGCTTTCTTTCCCCATAAAGAAAGTTCTTCTGTCGTTAGCTCTCCCATTTTTTCACCTTCTATTTCGAATTGAATATTAAATGGTTCGAATAATCTCTGCTTAGGTATGAAATTAAAATCAATCGAATAAAGCATGTATCAGTCGCCGAATTCTAGATTTCATCGCCGCCCTTCATTACTATAACGTTCGACCATAACAAAAATTTTCATAAAGAGCATTTACTCACCCCCACATACATGGGGAAAACCAGCTATAGAGCAATATCCCTAATATCAATATTGGGATCACCCCCACATTCTTATAATTGATGGGGATCTTATATCTATATTGTTTATTATAATCACAAACCACTAAAATTCAACGCAAAATTGAAGCATTGATCACACCAAACTATTGTCACCTTGCCACAAACGAATTATTATTTAATTAATTACTATACTATTGGGAAAATTAACTATGAATCCTCGCAAACACAAAATTCTGTTACTCTATCAGCTGTTTATCGCGCTGATCGCCTTAATTTCAATTCTGCTGCTATTGTTTGACTGCGCTCATGCCATTAATCTCAGCCAGTCGCCTTACGTTTGGATCGATCGCGGTATCTGGGCAATTCTGGTAGTTGACTACTTTGCACGTCTGGCAATCGCAAAAGACAAAATTCAATTTTTCAAGGAAAATATCTGGGATCTGCTCTCAATCATCCCGACCAACTCAATCTTCACGCTATTCCGTTTTGTCCGTGTCGCCCGCGTCTTTCACATGCTGCGTGTCTTGCGGCTTTTACGCCTGGTTGGTCTGACGGTCCGCTTAAAACGATTCTTTCACACGGATGGTCTGATCTACTACCTTTACCTCAGCTGTGGAATTCTGTTTATCGCAGCCGGCATGTACAGCATCTCAGAGGGCGTTTCGTTTTCAACGGCCTTTTGGTGGGCTTTGACGACTGTTTCAACAGTGGGCTATGGCGATGTCTCGCCGACTACGCTCTGGGGACGGATTGCCGCAGTTTTGCTGATGGTCGTAGGCGTCAGCATCATTGGGCTTTTGACCAGCACGATCACGACTTATTTTGAACCAACCAATCCGCATGAGGTCACCAAAAAAGAAATCGCCAAGCTGCACGCCGAAAATAGGCAGCTGCATCAGGAACTGTTGGAAATCAAACAGATGCTTAAAGAACAACAGCACCATGACGTTAAATAAAAAACAGTACCGTATTGAACATTTTATAGGCACTGTTTTCTTCTAAAATTGCATGATAAATCAAATTCATTGATACGGTTTGGCAGCAGACTTTCCTGCGGTCAGGCCGTTTTTTATCTGAGTTCATTTGAGATATGATTGCTGCTTTGTTTCTTATCATTATATGGATACCTTTCTTACCAGATCTGCTTAAAATCGTTTTATCAGGCTTCCAACACAAGTTTTCTTGAGGCACTAACTATGAATTGCCACTTTTTTACTCTCTCATTATAATCAGCATCATTTTCTTGGTTGCTGTCATTATTTTATTGACGCCAAATATTCACTTAATTATTGGTTCGAATTTGATCTATTATTTTTAGTTAACGTAAATTAATGCTGTTGCTATTTAGTTTAACATTACGAAAAGTTTGAATCATAATCGGGCGTAACTCATCACAGAGCAACTGATGAATCTTGCGCGAATGCTAAGATTTTCTGCACCCATTTTACGAAAATATAAAATCGTCGGTGCCAATTCAATTTATCAAAGACATCAAAAAAGGCCATCCAAAAGTGATTGCCTCACTAATCAGATGACCTCAAATGGCTAATAATATTGTCAAGCTCAGTGCTTAATGACATTGCATTGATCGAGCAGGACATTTTTGACATTATTAACTGACTACCAGTATAAATTAATTATACGATATTTAATGTTTATTAAAAACCCATCATGAAACTGTTAAACAAATTTTAATAAAACGTATATTAGGTTATCGATTGAAATAACGAACATACTCTTCAGCCGCTACATCTCGATCTGAATTGATCAAAGGCGAAAACAGCAGGCCAAGTCCAACGTAAAGCATGATGCAGGCCCAGACGATTGGCTCCCAGCTTTTGATCGGCCAGCTGCCAAAACAAATACCGACTACAAAAGCAGCCACGATCAGCAGTACGGCAACTGCCAAAGCGGCATTACGCATCCGCTGCCAGTATTTGCCGTAAGGGTAGACAAACTGCGAGATCCAGATTTCTAGTTCCTGACCAGTAGCCCCGCCTCGCCAGATTCGCAGCATTTTCTCATGAGTCTCATCCCAGACAAACGTATCAACCCGCTCATAGCTAACAGCAGCCGGTTTGCCATCGGGACGTTGCTCGTGACCATTTTGGCGCGTCGTCAGCTCAAAAATCGTTCTTTGACCTTCCAGCTTGACTTCACGACAGCGCACCAGATCTAATTGCATGTCTAATTCACGCCGACTTTCATACACGCGCTGCTCGCATTCCCGCAAAAAGGCCTTGGATTCCAGTGGCGTCATGTACTGATCCATGATTCCCTTAGCTGCATCACGATTATTATTGGCCAGATGCTCGCTGGCAGCTTCAAGCGTTTTGTGAAAACCGCTAAAGATCCGCAAGCCGCGCAGTGCCTCAGGCGAATCCAACGGGAGAATCTGCCAAGAGATCGGATGCCGCTGCGACAGCACGTCTAGCCGATGGCGCCGCATCCGCCGACAAAAATCGCCCCACAAAAAGCCAACTGCCAGCATTAAAAACAAGCCTAATACTAAAAGGCAGAAAAGCCCCCAGCCGTCAGACATCATTAATAAACTTGTCATAGTCTCACCTTCCGCATGGTTTGATTTAATTATAGTCGATTATTAGATTTGCTGGCTAGAGAAATAGGCAAAATATTCAAGATCTAAGTTATCAGTGCGAAACCGTTAAAATCATTAAACTTAACAAACGTCTTTTCATCAATCAACAATTTGCTATTCATAATTCACTGTTCACAATTCATTCTTTACAATTCACTATTTACATTGATACAGGTTACTGAGCGATAGATAAAATGCCTTAATATCAGTGATTTTCACTATTATTATACCTATTGTTAACTGTTTATTTTTTACAATTCACTATTCACAATTCATCATTTACATTGTATTAGTTTATTTCAAAAGAAAACAGCGCATCCGCGTTCAAAACTGAACATTGGATGCGCTGTTATTAATTCAACAGTATTAGGCAGCTGCTGATTCTCTCTTTACCAATCATCTAATCACGATTTTAGCCAGTCTGTCCTAAAACCGGCTATCATTCTCTGACTAACTATGCTGGTTTAATTCTACTGATTCTCGTCTTATTTTCAAGTATTTAGCCTTGGCATAAAAATAAGATCTTTATTTTGAAAATTCGAAAGCCTATCGTTTAACCACACGAAAAGAAAAATCATTTATTTTGAAAGCGATTTCTTGACAAAAGTAGGCGATATGATATGCTAATAACATAATTTGTTAAAGGGAGGCCGCTAATATGGTCGAAGATGAATACACTTTGGTTTTGGTAAAACCGGATGGCGTAAAGACGCGTCACATCGGCGACATTATTACTCGCATCGAACGCAAGGGATATCGGATTGAAGCGTTGAAGATGATCAACGCTACCCAAGATGAACTTGAGCGCCACTATTACGATAAGACTGACAAACCGTTCTGGCCGGAAATCCTTACTTACATGATGGAAGGCCCGATCGTCGGCATGGTCGTTTCCGGAACCAATGTCGTTGAAGCCATTCACAATATGGCCGGGGCTACCAATCCTGGTCAAGCTGAATGGGGGACGATTCGTGGTGACTTCGGTCGTGAATGGCCAGATGGCGTTTTGCGAAACGTTATTCACACTTCTGACACCGTTGATGGCGCGGCGCGTGAGATTAAGATCTGGTTTCCCGAATTTAAATTCTAATTGATTTCAATCCCGGCTTGATACTTGAAGTCGGGATTTTTGATTGCGATAAAGGCGCCTCAAGACCGTTGAATCAGTCCTGAGGCGCCCTTTCTCTTGTGCCAATCAATCGTTTATTTTGTTGAATGCTTGCGGCTATTGTGCATCCCCTGCCAGCCGCGCTTTAGTTTCTGCGTAAACGTCAACGCTCTGACCATATGCTGAGGATCAACGTGTTTGCGAACAGCGCGCAAAGTTGCCTTGGTATTCTTGGCGCAAAGATAAACTCACCGTTATGCCGTGTTCGAATCTTAAAGCGAGGAATCCAATGCCCGCCAAATACCAATGAGGCAATTACCAAGTCAATCTCATCCCAAGGAATCTGGATAAAATTGCGGACGTCACGGTCATCATAAAATTCAAAGCCGCGATCGCCAATCATAATCTTGCCATATGATACGGGCCCCATAAAAGATGTGCCATCCGTTACGTATTCGACTTTGGCATTGATTGATTCAACCATTTCACTCACCTTACAGCAGGCCGCAGACGTGACCCAAGATCCCTAAGACAAACAAGCCAATGATAATAACGATTGGCGAGACCCGTTTTTTAAGCAGCCACATACAAAGGAACGTCAGCAGCAGTCCAGCCAGCCCAGGAATCAGCTGGTCCAGATTATCCTGCAGCGTCGTAACCTTATAGCTGGTCAATGACAGGCCCTTGCCCATGTTCCATTCAGTCAATACTTTTTGTACCGAATGAATATTGTTTGGCAGCTTGCTCCAGTCAATGTAGGCGCCTTTTTGCAGCGGCGTCTTGGAAACGACTGGCGTAAACTTGATCGTAACCCAGCGCTCAATCAGGGTCCCTAAGATAAACATCCCCATCATCGCCGCGCCACGCGTTACTTTTTGCAAAAGACCGCCAGAAACGTCATCAGTGATCTTAGAGCCGGCATGGTAGCCAAATTCCTGCGTGTACCACATAAAGGCAATCCGCATGGCGTTCCAAAGCAGGAAGAACAGGATTGGTCCAACGATATTGCCAGAAATTGCCATTGAGGCCCCCAGACCAGCAATAATCGGCCGTGCCGTGTACCAAAAGACTGGATCCCCGACACCTGCCAATGGTCCCATCATACCGACCTTGACCCCTGAAATAGCAACGTCATCAACAGCGGCCCCATTAGCCTTTTCTTCTTCCAACGCCAGGGTAACCCCAATAATCGGCGAGGCCAGATAAGGGTGCGTGTTGAAGAATTCCAAATGGCGCTTCAAAGCTGCTGCCTGATCGTCCTTGTTCTTGTAAAGCTTTTTAATGGCGGGAATCATTGCGTAGGCATAACCACCATTTTGCATTCGTTCATAGTTCCATGATCCTTGGAGAAACGTTGAGCGCCAGCAGACGTCCCAGCGATCGCGCTTGGATAGTCTAATTTTGTTTTCCGTCTTATCTGCCATAATCAGTCGCTCCCTTGAATTTTAATAGTCATCTAAAATGTCGCCCAATGGATCGCCGGTATCGCTGCCCGAGCCGCCATTGCTGCCAGAACCGCCCTTGGATTCCAAAGACAGGTACATCAGCGTTAATGCCAGACCAATCGCCCCAATTGCGATTAAGGTAAGTTCTGAAACGGCAGCCAGGGCAAAACCAATCATAAAGAACGGCCATACTTCTCGACTGGCAATCATGTTGATAACCATTGCATAACCAACGGCAACCACCATTCCACCACCAATCGTCATCCCATCAGTCAGCCAGGCCGGCATGGATCCCAGAAAAGCGCGGACGGCACTGGCAGGAACGAACAGCATGGCTGCTGCTGGAATCGCAATCCGCAGCCCTTGGAGACTGACGGCCAGCATCTGCCATAGATCAACGCCGCGGAAGTTTGCTTTAGCGGCTTCTTTGTCCATGATATGAATAATTGCAACGGAAATCGTCCGAACGATCATCGTTAAGAATAAGCCAGCTACCGCCAAAGGAATGGCAACCGCAATCGCCGTTCCGATCTGTTTGATCTCACCGCCACTTTGAATAAAAATAATCGTCGAGGCCACGGCTGCCAAGGCTGCATCCGGTGCCACCGCAGCCCCGATGTTGGCCCAGCCCAGAGCAATCATCTGCAAAGAACCGCCCAGCATGACGCAGGGAACCAAATGGCCAGTTACTAAACCAATTAATGTGCAGGCAATCAGTGGCTGATGGAATTGAAATTCATCCAAAACACCTTCCATACCAGCCAAAAATGCCACAATCACAACTAAGATCATTGAAATCGCAGACATAATCAAAACCCCTTATTTCTTTTGTTCATCGATCAGCTTTTGAGCCTTGTCCAGCAAAGCATCCATGTCCTCAGCATTGCTGGAGGGAACCTTTTTGACAATGAACTTAATCCCCAGCTGTTTGAGCTTTCTAAAGGTATCAACGTCTTCTTGGTTCATGGCCAAGACCTGGTTTACGTTGACCTTCCCTTCTGAATAGGCCATTGAGCCGATATTAAGCTCTTTGATGCCGACCCCGCCTTCAATAGCGCGCAAGGCATCCTCAGGCGTCTCAAACAGCAGCATGGCCCGCGTATCGCCAAAACGCGGATCCTTATCGACCTTGATCATTTTGGCAATGGGCACCGTATTGGCATGAACGCCGGTTGGAGCTGCCTGTTTGATCATATTCTTGCGCAGCTTGTCTTTGGCGACGTTATCAGAAACGACGATAATACGGTTGGGATTGGTTGCCTTGGTCCAACCGGTTGCTACCTGACCATGCAAAAGTCGGGAATCAACCCGTGCTAGAACGTATTTGATCTTACCATCGCCGATAACGGTACCTTCTGGAATAGCTCCCTTGATGGCTGGCTTGGCACTGGCTGGTGCAGCTGGCGCCTTGGTATTTGGCATCAGTTCTTCTGGCAGAGTCTTGATGCCATCCTTAGCCGTTTCAACGATATGTGTAGCAATTTCTCGGGCTGAGTTCATGGTCATTCGCGAGGCCAATGCTTCAATCACCATCGGCAGGTTCATCCCCGTTACGATTGCCCAGGTATCCTGATGCTTTTCAAACAGACTCGAGGCTTGATTAAATGGCGTACCACCCCACAAGTCAACTAAAAATAAAACCTGCTCTTGATCTGAAAAGTCCTTAATGGCATTTTCAAGCTTGGCATGAATATCATCCGGTCCCTCATCCGGCTTCAAAATTACATGCGCCACATCCTGCTGCTGACCAAAGATCATTTCCGCCGATTGATTGATCCCGTCAGCAAAACCACCGTGACTTGTTAATACAATTCCTACCATATGAATCCCTCTATTACTATCAAATTATTCAAAATCGATCTACAGCACTGACCACAGTTTATAAGTAAGCACACCATATTGAACCGTGTTGTCTGCTAAGCAGTGGGCAATTTCAAAAATTAAAGAATAAAAAAGCAGCGGTCGACCGGCGCATTTCTGC
>OLOY01000089.1_pt1 | contig 84571 bp, 83 predicted proteins | sample 1672771 | NCBI WGS metagenome assembly OLOY01 (sample SAMEA3136722, study PRJEB25190) | human gut metagenome
GTTGTCTATTGTTTAATTATCAATGTTCTGTTTTGCTTTTCGTAATCAGCTGTTTTATTTTATCACAGCGTTTCTTACTTGTCAAGCACTTTTTTATTTTGCCATCGCTTATCGCGACAACTTCTTAACTATATCACACTCTCAAGTGTTTGTCAACAATCTTTTTAAAGTTTTTTGAACTTTTTATTTTGTTCTTTTCTTTAAAAAGCGGAGAAAGAGGGATTTGAACCCTCGCGCCGGTTGCCCGACCTACACCCTTAGCAGGGGCGCCTCTTCGGCCTCTTGAGTATTTCTCCGAATTTGTTTTCGATATAGGCGCTGTATCAAGCGCATAATTGATTATACTAAAGCTTTTTTCAAATGTCAATAACTTTTTTTACTTTTTTGTAATTTATCTTTTACTAGAATTTTCTCTCATTTTTCTTTGTTTGTAATTTATTTCTATATAGATATAACAAAAGAAGAATCCTTCTGTGTAAACTCTGGATTCTTCTTTTTTCTCGCAAGACTCTGATGATCTACTTCTGTTCGGAAGTATTTTTCTCTATTACTTCTTCAATCCGCCTCTTTACTTCTGCTGCAATTTCATTTGTCTTCATATCCTTGTATTCTTCATACAACATCGGTTTTAAAAAGTGAACTTGTACTGTAACTGGTTCAATGCTGTTTGTATCAAATGGTTTAAAGGAATCAATTAACGCCACCGGGATAATCGGACATTTTGCTTTTGTCGCTGCTTTAAAGCTTCCGCCCTTAAATTCTTGAACATGATTTCCATTTTTTGACCTCGTTCCTTCCGGAAAAATCAAATAGTTCCTTCCATTTTCTACTTCTTTGCTCACTGCAGTAATCACTTTCATTGCCTGTCTGACATCACTCCGGTCCATTGTATATGCTTTCATGCATTTGAAAACCTGTTTCAAAAACTGTACATTTTCTACCTCTTTTTTTGCTACAACTGAAAATGGATGTGAACATGCCTCTACAATTGCAAGTACATCATACATTCCCTGATGATTTGGAAAGAACATAAACCCATCTTTCTCCGGTATATTCTCTTTTCCATGTACATCGATCGTCACTCTTCCGCCTTTATTGGCACGAAGTACGATGAAGGTGAGCATTTTATAAATTTGCTGCTCTGTATATTTTTCTACATGTCCCGCATAATAGCATAATTTACACCACATAACAGGAACCAGCAAAATATTTTTAAAGACCATTAATAAAATACGTTTCATTTAATTTTCCTCTATTCTCTTTCTGTATTTTTCAATTGCTGTCTCATAGAGATTATTTCCATCTTTGTCGATTACGACGATCACAGGAAAGTTTTCAATTTCCAATCGGCGGATTGCTTCTGCTCCAAGGTCATCATAGGCAACTACTTCTGAGCGTTTAATACATTTAGATAACAGTGCTCCTGCACCTCCTACTGCCGCAAAATAGACAGACTCGTTTCTTATAATCGCATCAATCACTTCCTGTGTCCGCTTTCCCTTTCCAATCATTGCCCCCAGACCCAGATCTAACAGCCGCGGCGCATACTTATCCATTCTGCTTGCAGTTGTTGGTCCTGCTGAACCGATTGGTCTTCCTTCTCTTGCCGGAGATGGTCCCATATAATAAATCACCTGCTCTTCCAGTTTCACTGGCAGCTTCTCACCTTGATCAAGGCTTTCATTCATTCTTTTATGCGCAGCATCCCTTGCCGTATAGATTGTTCCCGTCAAATATACATAATCTCCCGCTTTTAATTGGCAAAGCTGATCTTTTCCTGCTGGTACCGTCATATGTTTTTCCATCTGCACTGCCTCCCTTTCTCTCCTTGCTATAACACTCTCACAATATGTCTGTTCACATGGCAACAGATATTCACCGCCACTGGAAGCCCTGCAATGTGAGTCGGATATGTGTTGACATTAACTGCAAGAGCGGTCATCACGCCTCCCAATCCTCCCGGTCCAATGCCAAGCTGGTTGATCTTCTGCAGCATTTCTTCTTCTAATTCTTGCACATATGGGATTTCCGAATGGACGCCAACCTCCCTTGTCAATGCTTCCTTTGCCATCAGCGCACATTTTTCAAAAGTACCTCCGATTCCAACACCGACTACCATTGGTGGGCACGCATTTGGTCCTGCCTCTGCCACTATATTGAGAATCGCTTGCTTTACCCCTTCCAATCCATCTGCCGGCTTCAACATCATAACTTTACTCATGTTTTCACTTCCGAATCCCTTCGGCGCCACTTTGATCTTCACTTGATCACCAGAAACAATTTTATAATGAATAACTGCTGGGGTGTTATCCTTTGTATTTTCTCTCAGAATCGGATCCTTTACCACAGATTTTCTCAAATATCCTTCCACATACCCCTGACGTACCCCCTCATTGACAGCCTCTTCCAGATTTCCCCCGGTCAGATGTACCTCTTGTCCAATCTCTAAAAATACAACTGCCATTCCGGTATCCTGGCAGATTGGAATCATATCTGTTGCTGCAATCTCCAGATTTTCCTGAAGCTGTTCTAAAATCTGTCTGCCAAGTGGAGACTCTTCTGTTCTCACTGCCGTCTGCAATGCATTCTTCATATCATCTGAAAGATAATAATTAGCTTCAATACACATTTCTTTTACATTTTTTGTAATCTCACTGACATCTATTGTTCGAATCATAGGGACCTCCTCATTGATCTGAATCTTCTGAAATTTTTCATCTATCTAAGATTATAGTATACATCACAAAGAAAAGGAATACCTGTATCCAGATATTCCTTCTCTTTTTCCCAATATTCTCTTTCTAGAATCGACTATTCCGATACAATCTCTCCGCATGCGATCTTACTTCCGGAATTTCCTGATGACTGTGTCCGGAAATCATCTGCCATCCCATGGATGACAACTGTTCTTCCGATCACTTCTTCCGGGTAAAACCGGTCTGTGTAAAAGGCGCTCCATGCAAGCCCCTCATTTGCAAGCAATGGAGGAAAATCCCCCGCATGCCCTGGATGTACTGTATTTTCCGGATTATAATGTCCCTTTGTCTGAGCAAATGGATCCTCTTCATCTCCTGTACATAATGCTCCTTCATGAATATGGAATCCGTAGAAATTTGCGTTTGGAGCATTTTCTGCATTTGGAAGACCTTCCACTTCTGCCACAACCAGTGTTCCCCCGTACATTTCAAAGAAATAAATATTTCCCTTGATCTTAGAATGTCCGGCATCTCCTCGTATCTGTGCATATGCATCTGCTGTCTCATTCATAAACTGAACCATAGCTTGTTACCTCCTGCATGCTTCCTTGTTCTGCCTTGTTTCAGCATATGCAGATGCACTCTATTTGTGACATAGGGTATCTGATTCCATCATTTTTTCTAATTTGTTTCTAATTCAAGACTTTCTTCTGAACCTGCTTCTTCTACTTCAGCCTTTTCTTCTGCATTTTCTTCTGCGACAGTTTCTCTCACTTTTGCAATGCTGGCAACTTTTGTATTGGAGTCAAGGTTGATCAGTTTCACTCCCGATGCGACACGACCAAGAATAGAAATTCCTGCACATTCCATTCGAATTACAATTCCCTCTGTATTGATGATCATAATTTCATTGTCTTCGTTTACTGCTTTAACTCCGATCACATTTCCGGTTTTCTCCGTGATCTTATAGCACTTCACACCTTTTCCGCCACGATTCTGACAGGTGAACTCTTCAATTGCAGTACGTTTTCCCATTCCCTTTTCAGAAGCGATCAGAAGGTAATCTCCCTGGGTATGTAACTGCATTCCGATCACTTCATCGCGATCGCTCAGGTTCATTCCTCGTACACCCATAGAAGTTCTTCCCGTTGATCTTACATCCTGCTCTTTGAAACGGATACACTGACCGTATTTTGTTACCATGATGATATCTTTTTCATTGTCTGTGATCTTTACTTCAATCAGCTCATCATCTTCACGAAGTGTGATCGCAGCAAGCCCTGTCTTTCTGACATTTGCATAATCTGTAATTGGCGTCTTCTTCACAAGACCTTTTTTCGTCGCCATAAACAGATATTTCCCGTCTTCATATTCACGGATCGGAATCATCGCAGTAATCTTTTCATCCGGCATGAGCTGCAATAAATTGATGATCGCAGTTCCTCTTGCAGTTCTTCCAGCCTCCGGAATCTCATAGCCTTTCATCCGGTATACTCGTCCGGTATTGGTAAAGAACATGATATAGTTATGTGTCGAGGTCATAAATAATTCCTCTACATAATCTTCTTCAATGGTCTGCATTCCCTTGATTCCTTTACCGCCGCGGTTCTGACTCTTGAAGGTATCTGTTGTCATCCGCTTGATATAACCAAGCTTTGTCATTGTGATCACAACATCCTGCTCCGGAATCAGGTCTTCTGTAGAAAGATCTAACTCATCAAAACCAATGGAAGTTCTTCTGTCATCCCCATATTTTCCACTGATCACAAGAATTTCTTCCTTGATCACACCTAAAAGAAGTTTTCTGTCTGCAAGGATTGCTCTCAATTCTCCAATGCGCTCCATGAGCTCCTTATATTCATTTTCAAGCTTTTCCCGTTCCAGACCGGTCAGTGCACGCAGACGCATATCTACAATTGCCTGTGCTTGTACATCTGTCAGCTGGAATGCTTCGATCAGTCCTTCTTTAGCAGCCTGTGCATTCTTGGAATTACGAATAATTCTGATAACCTCATCAATATTATCAAGGGCGATCAGCAAGCCTTCCAAAATATGCGCGCGCTCTTCTGCCTTATTGAGTTCATATTTCGTACGTCTTGTCACGACCTCTTCCTGATGTCTGAGATAATAGTTCAGCATCTCAAGAATGTTCATGACTTTCGGCTCGTTGTTGACCAGTGCCAGCATGATCACACCAAACGTATCCTGCAATTGTGTATGTTTGTACAGCTGATTCAGAACAACATTTGCATTGACATCCCGGCGCAGCTCGATACAGATACGCATACCTTCTCGGTTAGACTGATCACTTAAATCTGTAATTCCGTCAATCTTCTTATCGCGTACAAGCTCTGCAATCTTCTCGATCAGACGAGCTTTATTCACCATATATGGTAATTCTGTGACAACGATACGGCTCTTTCCATTTGCCATCGGCTCGATATCCGTCACTGCACGTACACGGATTTTTCCTCTTCCGGTGCGGTATGCCTCCTCGATTCCTCTCGTTCCAAGGATCATTGCTCCAGTTGGGAAATCCGGCCCTTTGACGATTTGCAAAATATCTTCTATGCTCGTCTCGCCGTTTTCTTCTATCTGGTCATCAATAATCTTTACCACTGCTGCAATGACTTCTCTTAGATTATGCGGTGGAATATTCGTCGCCATTCCAACCGCAATTCCTGACGTACCATTGACCAGCAGATTTGGAAATCTGGCCGGAAGTACCGCCGGCTCCTTTTCCGTCTCATCAAAGTTTGGTGTGAAATCTACTGTGTCTTTATTGATATCAGCTGTCAGCTCCATAGAAATTTTGCTTAATCTGGCCTCTGTATAACGCATGGCAGCAGCGCCATCTCCATCGACTGAACCGAAGTTTCCATGACCATCCACAAGCGGATATCTTGTAGACCACTCCTGCGCCATATTGACAAGCGCTCCATAAATCGAACTATCTCCATGCGGGTGATATTTACCCATCGTATCTCCGACGATACGGGCACACTTACGATGCGGCTTATCCGGTCCATTGTTCAGTTCAATCATGGAATAGAGGATTCTTCTCTGTACCGGTTTCAGACCATCTCTGACATCCGGAAGTGCACGGGAGGCAATAACGCTCATTGCATAATCAATATAAGAGTCTTCCATCGTCTTTTTCAGGTCAACCTCATGAACTTTATCAAAAATATTATCTTCCATTGTCTTCTCCTTACTTGAAATACATTTTCATCAACGCTGTAAAAACCTTTAAATATCAAGATTTTGCACGTATTTTGCATTCTCCTCGATAAACTCTCGTCTAGGCTCTACTTTATCTCCCATAAGTGTCGTAAAAGTAAGGTCTAATTCGGATGAAGATTCCTCATCCATTGTCACACGCAGAAGCACGCGGTGCTCCGGATCCATTGTTGTCTCCCAAAGCTGTTCCGCATCCATCTCTCCAAGACCTTTGTAACGCTGAATCTTATTATTTCCATCTCTTCCAACTTCCTGAAGAATCTTATTTAATTCTTCATCACTGTAAGCATACCATACTTTTTTGTTTTTCTCCAACTTATAGAGCGGAGGCTGCGCCAGATAAACGTATCCTTGTTTGATCAGTTCCGGCATAAACCGATATAAAAATGTCAGAAGAAGCGTACTGATATGAGCGCCGTCCACGTCGGCATCGGTCATGATAATGATCTTATGATATCGCAGTTTTGAAATATCAAAATCCTCGTGAATTCCCGTTCCAAAGGCTGTGATCATCGCTTTGATTTCTGCATTTGCATAGATTTTATCTAGTCTTGCTTTCTCTACATTCAGAATCTTTCCTCGAAGCGGAAGAATTGCCTGAGTTGCACGGTCTCTGGCAGTCTTTGCCGATCCACCCGCAGAATCTCCCTCTACAATGTAAATCTCACATTTGGATGCATCCTTCTCTGAACAATCTGCAAGTTTTCCCGGAAGTGACATTCCCTCTAAGGCTGATTTTCTTCTTGTAAGATCTCTTGCCTTTCTGGCCGCTTCCCGCGCACGCTGTGCCAGAACAGACTTCTCGATGACAACTTTGGCAACCTGCGGATTCTGTTCAAGGAAAATCTCTAACTGTGTACTCAGTACACTGTCAACCGCACCTCTTGCCTCACTGTTTCCAAGTTTTTGCTTCGTCTGTCCTTCAAACTGTGGATCCTGAATCTTAACGCTGATAATTGCTGTCAAACCTTCTCTGATATCTTCTCCCGAAAGATTTGGTTCACTATCTTTTAACAGCTTATTTTTTCTTGCATACTCATTGAAAGTCTTTGTAAGTGCATTTCGAAAACCGACAACATGTGTACCGCCTTCCGGTGTAGTGATGTTATTTACAAACCCATATGTATTGTCTGTATAGGAATCATTGTGTTGCATTGCCACTTCTACTGCAACTCCGTCTTTCTGTCCCTCACAGTAAATAATCTGCTCATAAAGAGGAGTCTTGCTTTTGTTTAAATACTGCACAAATTCCTTGATTCCACCTTCATAGTGAAATGTCTTCTCGATGCGTTCTTCCGGTCTCTCATCTGCTAAAACAATCTTCAGATTTTTCGTAAGAAATGCCATCTCACGGAATCTCTGCTTCAAAATATTATAATCAAACTCTGTCTCTTCAAAAATCTCGGCATCCGGCAAGAATGTAACTTTCGTTCCGGTCTTGTCCGCTTCGCATTCTCCTACCACTTTCAGCTGATAGGCAGATTTCCCGCGCTCATAGCGCTGTTTGTAAATCTTGCCCTCGTTGTAAATCTCTACTTCCAGCCATACTGACAGGGCATTTACTACTGAGGCACCCACTCCGTGAAGTCCACCGGACACCTTGTATCCTCCGCCACCGAATTTTCCTCCGGCATGCAGCACGGTAAATACGACCTCAACCGCCGGAAGTCCTGCTTTATGATTGATCCCAACCGGAATTCCACGTCCGTTGTCAATAACCGTGATCGAATTATCTTTGTTGATCGATACAAAAATCGTATCACAATATCCGCCGAGTGCTTCATCGACCGCATTGTCCACAATTTCGTATACAAGATGATGTAACCCTCTGGAAGATGTGCTCCCAATGTACATTCCAGGTCTTTTTCTGACGGCCTCCAGTCCTTCCAATATCTGAATCTGATCTGCACCATATTCTGTACTCATTATAGTCCTCCTAATTTTCCTTTACTACGACTCCATTACTTACATGAAATATTTTATTTATCGAAAAGCGGTGATTTACAAACTCATCGACACCAGTGCAGGTGATCAATGTCTGTATGTCATGAATGCTGTCTAATAAATAATTCTGTCTGTTCTTATCCAGTTCTGACAGGACATCATCCAACAAAAGAACCGGCGTATCCTTGATCAACTTTCTGACAATCTCTATCTCAGAAAGCTTCAAGGATAATGCTGCTGTCCTCTGCTGTCCCTGGGAACCAAATTTACGAATATCAATATCTTTTGTCAAAAAACAGATGTCATCTCTGTGTGGTCCTGCTGAGGTGCTTTTCATTCGAATATCCCGCTCCCTGTTCTTTTTCAGAACCGACTCGAATTCCATCTGCCCAATGTTTTTCTCATATGAAATTGTAATCGTTTCTCGGCCTCCCGTCAATTTATAATGAATTCCAGATATTATTTCATTTACTTCTTCCAGAAATTTTTCCCGTCTTTCCATGATCCGACTGCCATACTGAATCAGCTGCATATCCCATAAATCCAGCATCTCATTTAATTCTGCACGATTCTGGCAGTCTTTTAACAGACGGTTTCTCTGATTGATGATTCTGTTATAATTTGCCAGATCACTCAGATAGACTTTATCAAGCTGGGACAATTCCAGATCCATAAATCTTCTCCGCTCGGCAGGTCCGTTCTTGATAATGTTCAGATCTTCCGGAGAGAAAAATACAAGATGAACAAGTCCAAACAGCTCACTTGCCTTTCGGATTGGAATCTTATTGATCGCAATTCCCTTTGGACTGTTCTTCTTCAGATGCATATCCACCTGAAACTCGATTCCATCTTTCTCGATCACCGTCTCAATATGAGACTCTTCATTTCCAAATTGAATCAAATCCCGATCTTTCGTACCTCTGTGAGATTTCGTTGTTCCGGTCAGATAGACCGCCTCTAAAATATTTGTCTTACCCTGAGCATTGTCGCCATAAAATATATTGGTAGCATGGTCAAACTCGATGCTGAGAAAATCATAATTTCTAAAGTTTTTTAATTTTAATGACTTAATTACCATACCGGCACCAACTGTCCTTATTATTTCTCAATTCGGATCTCCTGTCCATCAAAAGAGACAACATCTCCAGCATAAAGTTTCTTTCCACGCTGCACTTCTATTTCCCCATTGACAGATACCAATCCATCCTGAATAACAAATTTCGCATCAACACCAGATTCTACAAATCCTGCCGCTTTTAATGCCTGTCCTAATTTAATGTACTCATCTCTTAATTTAATAATTTCCATTTCTTCGTCCTCTCGCACATTGAAAATACGTTTCGTAGTTTTTCTGCATAAATATACATTGCTATGTTGCATATTTATGCAGCCGCATTGAAGTTTACTGGAAGGATCAGATAGATATAACTTTGTTCTTCATCTTTGATAAAGCAAGGTGCTTTTGCATTCATGAAGTACAGGCTGACCTCCTCGTCATCGATCACGCGCAGCGCATCAATCAAAAACTTCGGATTAAATCCGATCAGCAGATCCTTTCCGTCTTTGGTAATCATGATCTCTTCATTCATAGAACCAATCTGTGACTGGATCTTCAGCTGCATAGACTCATCGGTAATATTAATAATGATCGGCTTCTTATCTCCTTCTTTCACAAGAAGTGTTGCACGATCAATACAGCTTAACAGTTCTTTTTTATTGATTCGCACTTTTGTCTCATAATCGTTTGAGAGCATCTGGTCGATACGGAAATATTCTCCTTCGATTAATCTTGACACAACAACGGTGTTGCTGAACTCAAACACGATATGATTATTTGTAAAATAAATAGTAACTTCACTTTCTGTCTCACCAGAAAGGATTTTACTGATTTCCTGAAGTGTCTTTCCTGGAACGACAACTTTTCTAGGCTCATAAGATTCTTTTAATTCGATTTTTCTAATGGAAATACGGTGTCCGTCCAGGGAAACCACTTTCAGAATATTCTGATCCACTTCAAACAATTCACCCGACATCAGTTTGTTGCTGTCCATATCAGAGATTGAAAAAATTGTCTGACGAATCACTTCTTTGAGCGTAAATTCAGAAAGTGTGATGCAATCCTTTTTTTCGATATAAGGTAAATAAGAAAAATCTTCTCCTGATTTTCCGGAAATATTAAATTTTGCTTTTTCGCAGGTGATCAGTGTCTGTAAATTACTATTTGTTTCAATGATTACTTCATTATCAGGAAGTTTTCTTACGATTTCTGAAAAAATCTTGGCATCCAATGCAATGATTCCTTTTTGAAGAATGGTTCCTTCAATCGTAGTTTCAATTCCAAGTTCCATATCATTCGCTGTCAATTTGATTGTATCTGTTGTTGCATCAATTAAGATACATTCTAAGATTGGCATGGTTGTTTTAGAAGGAACTGCTTTGGAGACAATACTGACACCTTTGACTAAATTTGATTTTGTGCAAATGATTTTCATGTGTATAACTCCTTTCGGTATTTGCTTTGAGTAAATATATGAAAGTTATCCGCCGTAACCGCCGTAGGGGCTGTGGATATGTGGATAACCCTAAAAATCCCTATGGTTGAGCGATTTTTACGCTCGAAAAGTATGTGGAAAAACAAAGGATAATACGTTCGCAAAATTGGGATAACTTAAGCGAGTTTTCCACAGAAAAAATTATCCACAATGAACGAACAATCTATCCACAGTTTTTCCACATATCAATCCACAATAGCCGTTAAAAAAATAACAATCTAAACTGGATTTAATTTTTTCTTAATAATATCAATGGTGTTGCTGAAGGTGTCACTGGCCTTGATATCAGCAGTAACTTTATCAACTCCATGGCTGATCGTAGAATGATCACGACCACCAAGTGTCAGACCGATTGCTTTGAGTGGAGTATCGGTCATAGTACGGCATAAATACATAACTATTTGACGCGGAATTGCGATTTCAGCGTTTCGTTTGCCACTTTTTAAGTCAGCGATCGAAATATTAAAGTGTTCTGAGACAACATCCAGGATTAATTCCGGGGTGACTTGTCTGTTTTCATTTGGTGAAACGATATCTTTCAGCGCTTCCGCAGCCAAATTGATATCAATCGGTGCATTTTTTAACTTATATAATGCGATCAATTTGTTTAAAGAGCCTTCAAGCTCACGGATATTTGACTTTACATTAGAAGCAATGTACTGCATAACAGCATCCGGAATATTGTATTTGTCCAGTCCGTCCAATTCTTCCTTTTTCCTGAGAATTGCCATTCGTGTTTCATAATCAGGTGAGGAAATATCTGCGACTAAGCCGCATTCAAAGCGGGAGCGGAGACGAGCTTCCAGTGTTTCAATGTCTTTTGGAGGCTTATCGCTGGAGATGATGATCTGCTTGCCGGATATGTGAAGATGATTAAATGTGTGAAAGAATTCTTCCTGTGTACTTTCTTTTCCGATAATAAATTGGATATCATCTATTAAAAGGACGTCAATCGATCTGTATTTTTCGCGAAAAGCAGTCATTGCGGATTCATTGCCAGTTTTTCCGTTTTTAATTGCTTCGATCAGTTCATTTGTAAACGTTTCACTTGTTACATATAATACTTTTTTCTCTGGCTCATTTTCTAAAATAAAGTGAGCGATGGAGTGCATAAGATGGGTTTTTCCAAGTCCGACACCTCCATATAAAAAGAGGGGATTATAGACTTCACCCGGTGATTCTGCAACTGCAAGTGATGCAGCATGTGCAAAATTGTTGTTTCCACCAACGACAAAAGTATCAAATGTATACTTGGGATTCAGGTTTGCAGCCTGAGATACAGTTACTTTTGATTTCGGTGTGGCGGTTTTATCCTCAAAATCTTTCGGATCGAATTCATTTTCGGCGATAAATTTTACTTCATATTCTTTTCCGACAACTTCGGCAATACATACCTGAAACGGCAGCAGGTATTTGTTTTTAATATAGTCAATACTTGCTTTTAAATTCACAAGAATGTACACAGTATTACTTGTTACTTTATATACTCTCAGTGGAAGAATCCACGTTTTGAAAGAAACGTCCGTAAGACTGTGTTCAATTTTTAATTTTTGTATAATTTCTTCCCAATTTTCCTCAACAATATTCATTCTTCTAACTCCTAAGTATCATAGTAAAAGAAATTTGTAGACAATCTCTCCACTATATTTTACATCAAAACCCATATTTAAGCAATGGAAATAAGTGTGGATAACTTTATAGACAGTGGAAAATCCCCCAAAATAAGGATTTTAAGGGTGGATAAATCGTCTATAAACATTGAATCCACAGGTTATCCTTATAGTTATCCACAAGTTATCCACAACTTGTGGATAACATTTTGGTCAAACACTATATTGTGGGATATCCACATGATTTTTTCGGGAAAAAATACTAGATGATGTGTGGAAAAGTGTCAGAGCATCTTTTATTTATAGAAAAAACGGGGAAAAATGGAAAAAAGAGTTGGAAAAAGAGGAGAAACAGGAGAATGGAAAAAGTAGAAAAGCAGATAAAAATAAGGAGATATCATATATGTGGAAAAATGGAAAAAAATCAAGAAAATGAAAGGATTATCTTGACGAAATGGCATTTTATGCTTATAATAAAATACGATGTCTAAAAAATAATATGTCTATATTTATATATATAGGTTTCATGTCTAAGGAGGTGGATTTCAATGAAAATGACATTCCAACCAAAAAAGAGATCTAGAGCGAAAGTTCATGGATTCAGAGCAAGAATGAGCACAGCTGGTGGAAGAAAAGTTTTAGCTGCCAGAAGAGCAAAAGGAAGAAAACAGTTATCAGCGTAGGCCGCATATATGTGGCCTTTTCTTCTTTAAAAATCAGGAGAAGATAATAATGAAATTTTCCGAGTCATTAAAGAAAAATCAAGATTTTCAGATTGTTTATAAGACTGGAAAGTCTTATGCAAATAAGTATCTGGTAATGTATGTAAGAGAAAACCAATCCGGAGGGAACCGGCTTGGTATTTCTGTCAGCAAAAAAGTTGGCAACAGTGTCGTGAGACACCGGCTGACACGATTGATCAGAGAGAGTTATCGATTACAAGAAGAACATTTTCAGAGTGGATATGATATTGTAGTGATTGCGAGAGTGAGTGCCAATGGGCGCTCGTACAGAGAGATGGAAAGCGCATTGATCCACCTGGGAAGACTTCATAATATATATAAGTAACAAAATGGAGATGTAAAATCGGTGAAAAAGATATTTATTGCACTTATCAGGTTTTACCAGAAATATTTATCCGGGTTAAAAAGAACAACTCACTGCATTTATTTTCCTACATGTTCTCAATATGGAATTGAAGCGATTGAGAAATATGGGGCATTAAAGGGTGGGTTATTAACTATATGGAGAATTTTACGTTGTAATCCATTTGCAAAAGGCGGGTATGACCCTGTGCCTTAAAGGAGGAAAAAATGACAGGTATTCTTTTGACACAATCGACGACGCCAATTATAGGACAGGTGGCGTGGCTGCTCGGTAAATTAATGGATGGTATCTTTAATGTGCTGAGTAGTGCATTCGGAATCGAAAACATAGGTTTATGTATTATTTTATTTACAATTATTATCTATACATTTATGATTCCGCTTACAATCAAACAGCAGAAATTTTCAAAATTAAGTGCAGTAATGAACCCTGAACTTCAGGCAATTCAGAAAAAGTACAAGAACAAACGGGATCAGGAATCCATGCTGAAAATGCAGGAAGAAATGAAGATGGTGTACGATAAGTACGGAACTTCACAGATGGGTGGATGTCTTCAGTTAGTGATTCAGTTTCCGATCTTACTTGCATTGTGGAAGGTTATTCAAAACATTCCGGCATATGTAGGCGGAGTAAAGGATATGTATATGCCTCTTGTCAATGAGATTATGGCAACTGGCGGTTATCAGAAGATTATGGAGAAGATTGGTTCGGCAAGCCCGATCATGATCAATCCTGAAAAGTTTGACTATACAAAGACAAATACGATCGTAGATGTACTTTATAAATTCCAGCCAAGTACATGGGATACATTAAAAGATAAATTCCCGGACCTTTCATCCTTGATTGATTCAACATCCGGGCAGATTTCACATATTAATAACTTCTTGGGAGCAAATATTTCAGATGCACCTGTGAACCTGATGATGGATGCTTTAAAGACCGGTGCAATTCTTGTTGCAATTGTTGCACTTTTGATTCCGATCTTATCTGGTTTGACACAGTGGATCAATATTAAGTTGATGCCACAGTCACCTGGAATGGACGATCGGGAGAATCCAATGGCAAATTCTATGAAGACAATGAATATGATCATGCCGTTATTCTCAGTATTTATGTGTTTCACAATGCCGGCAGGTCTCGGTTTGTACTGGATCTTTAGTGCGATTTGCCGTTCGGTACAGCAAGTAGCGATCAATAAGTATCTTGACCGTATGGATATGGATGAGCTCGTAAAGAAAAATATGGAAAAAGCAAAGAAGAAGTATGAGAAAAAGAAAGTTTCCACAGAAGAGCTGAACCAGATGGCAACGAAAAAAGTCCGCAATATCGCGGTAGAGCAAAAGCATAATCATACAGCAGACAGTGAGCAGGAAGCAAAATTGCAGCAGGCAGCTGAGCGTGGTAAAAATGCAAAACCGGGAAGCCTTACAGCAAAAGCAAATATGGTAAGGAAATTTAACGAAAACGATTAATTCAAACCGCATTTCTATAGCAGAAACGGGAGGGAAGAAGAATGGAAGAGATTAGAGTATCCGCAAAGACACTGAGCGATGCGATCACAGAAGCGCTGATTCAGTTAGGGGTGACGAGCGATCAGTTAGAATATGATGTAATCGAAAAAGGAAGTTCCGGATTTCTTGGAATTGGGGCAAAGCAAGCTGTGATCTCAGCTAGAAGGAAAAAGACAGCAGAAGCGCCGGTAGAGCTGGAGGAGATTAAATTCGACAAACCGAAAGTGAAACCAGAGCCAAAAAGAGAAGAGAAGCGTCCGCCGGTTCCAGCAAAGAAGGCAGAACGTCCTGCACTAGAAGCAAAGACAGTAGAAAAAGAGGAGCGTTCTTCTGTGAAGGTAACGGAAGAAACAATTCGTGAATCGGAGAAGTTTTTGCAGGATGTCTTGAAGACAATGGATATGGAAGTCAAGATTCATTCCGAAGTAGACAGTGAAGGAACTCTCTGCATTGAACTGGAAGGAGAACATATGGGTATTCTGATCGGTAAAAGAGGTCAGACATTAGATTCCCTTCAGTATTTGACAAACCGTGTGGCAAACAAAACACAGGATGGCTATATTCGTGTAAAGCTGGATACAGAAAATTATCGTGCAAGAAGAAAGGCGACACTGGAGAACCTTGCAAAAAATATTGCACATAAAGTAAAACGTACAAGAAAGCCGGTTTCTTTGGAACCGATGAATCCGTATGAAAGAAGAATCATTCATTCTGTATTACAGTCAGACAAGTATGTGTCAACTCACAGCGAAGGAGAAGAGCCATACAGAAGAGTTGTAATTACACCGTCCAGAAGACAATAACAAAGAAATTCAGGCAGCATTATTTTAATGCTGCCTTTTTTAGAAACTGTTTTGGAAGATACATAGACAGCAGAAAGGAGAGACAGGAAAATATGATAAAGGATACAATTGCAGCGATCGCAACGGCAATGACAGCTTCTGGAATTGGGATTATCCGAATCAGTGGGGAAGAAGCTTTTGTAATCGTTGACCGTATATACAAAGGGAAGAAAAAAGAAAAAAAGCTCTCAAATGAGAAAAGCCACACGATTCATTATGGATACATTATGGATGGAGAAGAGACGATCGACGAAGTTTTGGTGCTTCTTATGAGAGGGCCGCATAGTTATACCGGAGAGGATACTGTTGAGATTGACTGTCACGGCGGAGTGTACGTAATGAAGCGTATTCTTGAGACTGTGATCAAGTATGGCGCAAGACCGGCAGAGCCGGGAGAGTTTACGAAGCGGGCATTTTTAAATGGAAGATTAGATCTGTCACAGGCAGAAGCGGTGATCGATGTCATACAGTCTAAAAATGAATATGCTTTGAAGAGTTCTGTAAGTCAGTTAAAGGGGTCTGTATTAGAAAAAATATCTGAGATCCGTAAGGAGATTTTATATCACACAGCCTTTATTGAGACAGCGCTGGATGATCCAGAACATATTAGCATTGACGGATATGGGGAAAAGCTTCAGGGAACCGTAGAAAAGCTTCAGGGAGCAATTCGCAGGTTGTTAGAGAGTGCAGATAATGGTAGAATAATCAAGGAAGGAATCCAGACTGTTATTGTAGGAAAGCCAAATGCAGGAAAGTCTTCGCTGTTAAATGTGCTTGCAAGAAAAGAACGGGCGATCGTGACGGATATTGAAGGAACAACGAGGGATATTCTTGAGGAAAATATTCAGATTAATGGGATCAGTTTAAATATCATAGATACAGCAGGGATCCGTGATACAGAAGATATTGTCGAAAAGATCGGGGTGGATAAGGCGAAAGATTATGCAAAAGATGCAGACTTGATCATTTATGTCGTCGATGCATCGCGTGCACTGGATGAAAATGATGAACAGATTCTTGAGATGATCCGGGAGAAGCAGGCATTGATTCTTTTGAACAAATCGGATCTGGATACTGTTATCACAAAGGAGCTCCTGCAAAAATATACAGAAAAACCGATGATTGAAATATCGGCAAAACAGGAGCATGGGATTGAGAAAGTAGAGCATGCACTGAAAGAGATGTTTTTTGAGGGAAAGGTTTCTTTCAATGACGAAGTATATATTACAAATATTCGACAGAAAACAGCCCTTCAGAATGCTTATGACAGTTTGGAAAAAGTAATTGGAAGTATTGAAAATAACATGCCGGAGGATTTCTATTCCATCGACCTTATGGATGCCTATGAGGCGCTTGGAAGTATCACCGGAGAAACGATAGGAGAAGATTTGGTAAATGAAATATTCAGCAAGTTCTGTATGGGAAAATAAAGACAGATATGGAATCGCCGTGATCGGTGCGGGACATGCAGGATGTGAAGCAGCTCTGGCAGCTGCAAGGCTTGGTGTCAGAACGATCATGTTTACTGTGAGTGTAGATAGTATTGCGTTGATGCCATGTAATCCAAACATTGGAGGAAGTTCGAAAGGTCACCTTGTCAAAGAGGTGGATGCACTTGGAGGAGAGATGGGAAAGGTAATCGACCGTACCTTTATTCAGTCCAAGATGCTGAATAAGTCCAAAGGACCGGCCGTTCATTCCTTGCGTGCACAAGCAGATAAGGCGAGATATAGTACAGAGATGAGAAAGGTGCTGGAGCAGCAGGAGAACCTGGACATCAAGCAGGCGGAAGTTACGGAAATTCTTGTGGAAAATGGAAAAGTGACAGGAGTTAAAACTTTTTCTGGAGCAGTTTATCACTGTGATGCGGTAGTACTATGCACTGGAACATATTTGAAGTCCAGATGTATTTATGGAGAAGTCAGTGAAAATTGTGGACCGAATGGTCTGAAGGCGGCAAATTATTTAAGTGATTGTCTCAAAGAACTGGGAGTTCAGATGTATCGTTTTAAGACAGGGACACCAGCGCGGATTGACCGTAATTCTATTGACTTTACAAAGATGGAAGAGCAGTTTGGAGATGAGAGAGTAGTTCCTTTTTCCTTTACGACAAACCCGGAGGAAGTACAGATTGATCAGGTGTCATGCTGGTTGACTTATACAAATGAAAGGACGCATGAGATCATCCGGGAGAATCTGGACCGTTCTCCACTATTCTCAGGAATGATTGAGGGAACTGGTCCAAGATATTGTCCTTCCATTGAGGATAAGGTTGTGAAATTTGCAGACAAAGATCGCCATCAGGTATTTATTGAGCCGGAAGGGCTTGACACTAATGAGATGTATATCGGAGGAATGTCCAGTTCGCTTCCGGAGGATGTTCAGTATGAAATGTATCGAAGTGTACCGGGGCTGGAGCATGCAAAGATTGTCCGTAATGCCTATGCGATCGAATATGATTGTATTGATGCCAGACAGCTTTATGCGACGTTGGAATTTAAAAAGATCAGCGGGTTGTTCAGCGGAGGACAATTTAACGGAAGTTCTGGATATGAGGAGGCAGCAGCACAAGGGCTTGTGGCGGGTATTAATGCAGCAAGGAAAGTACTTGGAAAAGAGCAGATCATTATAGACCGTTCGCAGGGATATATCGGTGTTCTGATCGATGATCTTGTGACAAAAGAAAGTCATGAACCATATCGGATGATGACATCCAGGGCAGAGTATCGTCTGCTTCTTAGACAGGATAATGCAGATCAGCGTCTGACGGAGATAGGATATCAAGTTGGGTTGATTGATAAGGAGCGCTACAAAAATCTGAAGAAGAAAGAGCGGCAGATTGAAGAGCAGGTAGAACGGCTGGAACATACAAATGTAGGTGCATCCAGACCAGTGCAGGAAGTATTGGAGCAATATGGAAGCACTCCGCTAAAAAATGGAATTACACTGGCAGAGTTAATCCGCCGTCCGGAATTATCTTATGAAGCACTGGAAGCGATCGATCCGGGAAGAACGGAGTTGAGCGAAGAAGTAGTAGAACAGATTAATATTCGGATTAAGTATGATGGTTATATCCGGCGCCAGATGAAGCAGGTAGAGCAGTTCAAAAAATTAGAGACAAAACGGATTCCGGATGCGATCAATTACGATGAAATCGGAAGTCTCCGTATCGAGGCAAAGCAGAAGCTGAATCAATATCGCCCGATTTCAATTGGACAGGCATCTAGAATTTCGGGAGTTTCACCGGCAGATATCTCTGTATTGCTTGTATATATGGAAAGTTATGGAAGTAAGAGGGAAAAAGATGAGCAGTCATAAATTTGAAGAGAAGTTAAGTGCATTAGGAATCGTATTGGATGATAGACAAAAAGAACAGTTTGATCTGTTTTATGAGATTCTTGTTGAGTGGAATGAGTTTATGAACCTGACCGGAATCACAGAATACGAGGAAGTAAATGAAAAACATTTTGTAGATTCTGTTTCTATCGTAAAAGCGATGGACATGAAGTCTGTAAAAAGTGTAATTGATGTTGGGACAGGGGCTGGATTTCCAGGGATCCCATTGAAAATAGTGTTTCCGGAGCTGGAAGTTGTGTTGTTAGATTCCTTGAATAAGAGAGTAAAATTCCTCAACGCAGTCATCGAAAAATTGCAGTTGAAAGGGATTCGGGCTATTCATGGGAGAGCAGAAGATTACGCAAAGCAGCAGGAATACAGAGAACAGTTTGATCTCTGTGTGTCTAGAGCAGTGGCAAATCTGGCAACATTGTCAGAATATTGCCTTCCATATGTGAAAAAAGGTGGGGTGTTCCTTCCATATAAATCGGGAGAAATTGACGAGGAAGTTGTGCAGGCAAAGAAAGCAGTTACGATTCTTGGAGGAACTCTCAGAGAAGTGATAAAATTTCAGCTTCCGGGAAGTGAGATTGGAAGATCGTTCGTAAAAATTGAAAAAGTAAAACCAACTGCAAAAAGATATCCGAGAAAAGCCGGACTTCCGGCAAAGGAACCGTTGGGGATTTGCTAGACAGCTTAAAAATACAAAAGAAGGACGGAATGAGAAATAAAAATTTCTTGATTCGTCCTTCTTTGTCTTTTAAAGAAAATTCCTATGGAATCCTATAGAGTAAAAAGTACACTTCACGTTACATTCTATTTTCTAAAGCTTATTAAGACTCTTCTTCCACACCTAGGAACAAATCAATCTGTTCAAGAAGTGTCTGTGGTGTTTCAAGCTGAGGGAAATGTACACTGTCCTTCAATGTTGTAATTTCAATAGATGGAATATAATTTCGGTATTGCTCTGCAATTGCAATATTTTCTCCAGAACCTGTTGAGGCAATGAGAAAGATACTATTATTGATGTTTTTTAGAGCATGAAACATATTAGCATTCGTATAACGTCCAAGGATACTTCCAAGTAGATATTTTCCATGGGAACTATCTAAGTGAGATGATTCATAGTAAGAGTTTTTGATTTCTACATCAAGGGCTTCTAGGTTATGAAAGTTCTCTTCAAAAAAGTTTTGATCTGACAGTCGTTTACTCATCAAAATATTATATAGGAATGTTCCAATAAGAGGAGTCAAAAGTAAGTAGCGCAAAAGTTTTGTCCGTTTGGTTGGGATTGTCGCAAGTGTAGACAGATTGGTCGGATTAATCATCATAATCCGGTCAAAAAGGCTGTCGTCATTTGCACATGCCATTAATACAAAGGAAGAAGAAGTTCCGGTGGCAATCACATCGGTCTTTTCGCCAATAATAGTTTTGATAAAGTCCGTAAGTAGTTGGACATAAAGAAAGTTTGTGTAGGTGAGATTAGGTTTCTCTGAATGTCCACATCCTAATAAGTCGATAGTATAAACCGTGTTTCGTTTTTTTAAAGACTTTACTAATTTATTCCACTCATGGGAAGAGCTATTTACAGTCAAATCATGAATCAGAAGGATAGGTTTTCCTTCTCCTTGTTTTCTATAAAATATTTTTCCAAATCTCCAATCGAAATAGTGACCGTCCTCTTTACAAAGTAAGTTATCAAGTGTAGATGTAAAAGAAATAATTTTATTGATTGTATAAATTGTTCCAGCTGTCAATGATGCCAGAACAGCTCCCGTTGTAAGTTTCTTTTTCCAACTCATAGAAGAACTCCTTTCGTAGCAATGCCACCGTAAGTGACTTTGTATCATGGTAAATAAGTGATAAGATAGTACATTGTAATTGTACTTTTTCTTATTATTATACTACACAAAGGAAAGCAAGAAAAGATAAAACTTTATTCAAGAGTAAACTTACTAATGAAATGTTTCACGTGAAACATTCACTATAAAAAAGAATAATAAGGGAAAATAAATAAGTAGATAAACTGTTTGCCTAATATTTGTAAATAACATAGTAAAATGATTGATGGAAATAAAATGTTTCACGTGAAACATTAGAAGAGAAATAAAATAAATGTTTCACGTGAAACATTGTGTAGATTAAACTTCTTTTTAGTGTTATAATAAAAAAGCAAGAGAAAGGGGACACTAATATGGGAAGAATAATAGCAGTTGCCAATCAGAAGGGCGGCGTAGGAAAAACGACCACAGCTATTAACTTATCCTCATGCTTGAGCGCGTTGGGTAAAAGAGTATTAGCGATAGATATGGATCCACAGGGGAATATGACCAGTGGATTGGGAGTTGATAAAGATAATGTAGAAAAAACGGTATATGATTTGATCATTGGACGGGCGACTGTCGAAGAGTGCCTGTGCAAAGAGGTTTTTGAAAATCTTGATTTGCTTCCTACAAACATTGATCTGTCTGCCGCAGAAATTGAATTAATTGGTGTAGAAAACAAAGAGTTTATCATCCGCGATGAAGTGGCAAAAATCAGAGGGAACTATGACTTTGTAATTGTAGATTGTCCTCCGTCACTGAGTATGTTAACGATTAATGCAATGACAACGGCGGATACTGTTTTAGTTCCGATTCAGTGTGAGTATTATGCATTGGAAGGTTTGAGCCAGCTTATGCACACGATTGATCTGGTAAAAGAAAGATTGAATCCAGATTTAGAGATGGAAGGTGTTGTATTCACAATGTATAATGCCAGAACAAATCTGTCGCTTCAGGTAGTAGAAAATGTAAAGGATAATTTGGATCAGACAATTTATAAGACAATTATACCGAGAAATATCAGACTGGCAGAAGCTCCGAGTCATGGATTGCCAATTAATATTTATGACCCAAAATCATCGGGAGCCGAAAGTTATATGCTTCTGGCAGAAGAAGTGATTCATAAAGGAGAAGAGTAATGGCAGTAAAAAGAGGCGGTCTTGGAAAAGGGCTGGACAGTCTGATTCCGGATCATAAACCAAAGGCGAATACGAGCAAAGATAAGGTGAGCGAACAGGCTTCTGGAAAAGAAAAAACAACAATGCCTGCATCGGGAGAACAAAAAGTAAAAATAACAAAAGTAGAGCCAAATCGTACACAGCCAAGAAAAAATTTTGATGAAGATTCCCTAATCGAATTAGCAGATTCCATCCGGCAATTCGGTGTACTTCAACCACTTCTTGTTCAGAAAAAAGGAGATTATTATGAGATTATTGCCGGAGAAAGAAGATGGCGCGCTGCAAAAATGGCAGGTCTGAAAGAAATTCCCGTAATCATCAGAGAATATTCTCATCAAGAAATGGTAGAGATTGCCTTAATCGAAAATATTCAGAGAGAAAATCTTAATCCGATTGAGGAAGCTCAGGCATTCAAGCGGCTGTTGGAAGAGTTTCAATTAAAACAGGACGAAGTGGCAGAGAGGGTTTCTAAGAGTAGAACAGCAGTTACCAACTCCATGCGTCTTCTGAAGCTTGATGAAAAAGTGCAGCAGATGATCATCGATGATATGATTTCTACAGGACATGCAAGAGCGCTTCTTGCAATTGAAGACAAAGAGCAGCAATATATTCTTGCTAATAAAATTTTTGATGAAAAGCTAAGCGTGCGTGAGACAGAAAAACTTGTAAAAGATTTAAAGAAACCGAAAAAGGAAAAAACGAAAAAGGATACCAGCAATGACTTTATTTATCGGGATCTGGAAGAGAAAATGAGATCGGTGATTGGAACCAAAGTCAGTGTCAATCAGAAATCAAAAGGAAAAGGGAAAATAGAAATCGAATACTATTCTGACGAAGAGTTGGAACATATATTTGAAATGATCATGTCTATCCATCAGTAAAATTTGTACACGAACCATTTGAAAAAAAGGAGGAAATATGGAAGACAGTTTACTATTTCATCTCGGGTTTGATCCGGTGTTCCTTTTGCTTGGACTCCTGATTTTCATTATAATCTTATTTGTGCTTGTCATAAGTATGCATATGAAATATAATCGCTTAAAAAGCAGTTACAATGCATTTATGAAAGGCAAAGATGGAAGGTCAATGGAAAAGAGCATTACAGACCGACTGGATGAAATTGATAATTTATCCCATATGGCAAAGTTAAACCGGCAGAATATAAAAGAAATTTATCGGAGGCTAGAAGGAAATTATCAGAAGATTGGAATTGTCAAGTATGACGCATTTCAGGAAATGGGAGGAAATCTCAGTTTTGTGTTGACATTGCTTGATGCAAATGATAATGGCTTTGTGTTAAATGTAATGCATAGCCGGGAAGGGTGCTATAACTATATTAAGGAGATTGTGAAGGGTGAAAGTTATGTAGAACTGTCATCGGAGGAAACGGAATCATTAGAGAAAGCAATTTTCCAGGAAGCATATGCACTCAAAGATATTGTAGATGTAAAAAAATAGAAGGTATGAGGAGAAAAACAAATGTTAGATATTAAATTTTTAAGAGCAAACCCAGATATTGTAAAACAGAATATTAAAAATAAATTTCAGGACAGTAAGCTTCCGCTTGTGGATGAAGTGATCGCACTGGATTTAAGAAACAGAGAGATCAAACAGGAAGTAGAAGCGCTTCGTGCAGAGAAAAATAAAATTTCCAAAATGATCGGAGCATGCATGGCTCAGGGGAAAAAAGAAGAGGCAGAAGAGTATAAGAGACAGGTGTCTGCTCAGGGAGATACCATTGAAAAACTTTCTGTGGAAGAAAAAGAAGTAGAAGAGAAGATTAAAACGATTATGATGACAATTCCAAATATCATTGATCCATCTGTTCCAATCGGAAAAGATGACAGTGAAAATGTGGAATTAGAGAGATATGGAGAGCCGGTCGTGCCAGATTATGAGATTCCGTATCACACAGAAATTATGGAAAAATTTGACGGAATTGATCTGGAAAGTGCAGGAAAGGTAGCAGGAAACGGATTTTATTATCTGATGGGAGATATTGCACGATTACATTCTGCAGTGATTTCTTATGCGCGTGATTTTATGATCGACCGCGGATTTACTTATTGCATCCCGCCATTCATGATTCGCAGTAATGTAGTGACAGGAGTGATGAGCTTTGCGGAGATGGATTCTATGATGTACAAGATTGAAGGAGAAGACTTATATCTGATCGGTACAAGTGAACACTCTATGATCGGAAAATTCATCGATACCATGCTCGATGAGAAGACATTGCCAAGAACGTTAACATCTTATTCTCCATGTTTCCGGAAAGAAAAAGGAGCTCATGGAATTGAGGAAAGAGGAGTGTACCGTATTCACCAGTTTGAAAAACAAGAAATGATCGTTGTATGTAAGCCAGAAGACAGCATGAAATGGTACGATGTGATGTGGAAAAATACAGTAGATCTGTTCCGCTCTCTTGATATTCCGGTTCGTACTCTTGAATGTTGTTCAGGAGATCTTGCTGATCTTAAAGTAAAATCTGTCGATGTAGAGGCATGGTCACCAAGACAACAGAAATATTTTGAAGTTGGAAGCTGCTCAAATCTGGGAGACGCTCAGGCGAGAAGATTGAATATCAGAGTCAAAGGTGAGGACGGAAAATATTTCGCTCATACACTAAATAACACAGTAGTTGCACCACCTAGAATGCTGATTGCTTTTCTGGAGAACAACCTTCAAGCAGACGGTTCTATTAAGATTCCAGCTGCATTACAACCGTATATGGGTGGTAAGACAGAAATCAAATAGAGGAAAAAAACGTGCATCAATATTTAAAAGCAATCGGATTTGACCATCTGAAAACGAAAAAAGATCTGAAAGAAGTTCTGAGAGATACAAAGGAAAACTTTACAAGTCACGAAGAAACTGCAAATATAGAAGGAGAAATAGTTTGTGAATATAAGAAAGAATATTCTGAAGCTATGGGAATCATTATGTGCGGGGACTACGATGGCGAAGAATTTGAGATGGAATACTACTTCCCTTATTTAAAGGGAAGTGGTATTACTTCTTATGAAGATATCATTGTGGAAAAGAGAATGGACAGAGACATGTACCTAGGTGTATGTGAGGATGTGCGGGTTGGAATCAGTCTGATATTTCATCTGATCAATGGGATGGAGTACCGTCAAGTGAAAAACTTGGGAGGAGTTTCTAAAAAATCTACTTCTCTGACACTTTCAGCTATGGCGCTTTCAGGAAGTATTTTACTGCCGATTAAGAAAAATGATTATCAGCTTCAGAGCCAACAGGAAGAGGCAAGAAACCGTATGCTGCTTTTGAGTGCGGCAAAAAGTGGTGACGAGAAGGCGATGGAGACATTGACATTAGAGGATATGGACACTTACTCCAAAGTTTCCAAAAAGTTGATGACAAATGATGTCTATACAATTGTGGATACATATTTTATGCCATATGGTGCAGAATGTGACCAGTATTCTATTTTGGGAGAAATTTTAAAGATTCGTTCCTGTAGAAATGAGAGAACCGGCACAGAACTTTATGTATTTACGATGGATGTCAATGAACTGCAGTTTGACGTTTGCGTACCGAAAAATAGTATTTTCGGAGTGCCGGAAGTAGGGCGGAGATTTAAAGCGAATATATGGCTGCAGGGGATAATTAATTTCCAGTAAATGAGAAGACAAGCAGATAAAAAGTTTCAAAAGTTTCAAAATAGGTATTTCAAAATCAGAGATTATTTGGTATACTAATAACAGTGTGAAAAAACATATTGCTTTGTTTCGGCAAAGCAGATGCATGTTTCCTTAGTTAAATGGATATAACAAGTGCCTCCTAAGAAGGGACTAAGGTTATCACTTCTTGAAAAAACTTTTGGGTTCGAATCTAGTTAAGAAGAGTAAAAACTGACACAAAGGTGTTACCCTAAAAAGGAAATGCTTTGATGTCACCAACATGAAAAATAATTGTAATTAACAGTTTCAAAAGAGCTGATAATTAAATAAAGGTTGCCATTACCGAAAAGCCGGAAAACCGCGTGTTTTCAAGGGAAAATGGCATTTTGTCTCGTTAGTTAAATGGATATAACAGGGTCCTCCTAAGACTCAATTATAGGTTCGATTCCTATACGAGACGGCCAGTCAAAAGCGTTCGATTGTTAGCAGAAATGCAAATAATGGGGCGCTTTTTTGATTAGAAAAATGCATGAAATTATTGCTTTGAGGATGATTTCCAGCTAACACAATGAAATAATTGTTAGCTGGCAGCTAATAAAAAACAGTATTTTGCAAACATATCGAATCAGGGATACTGCTAACATTTGGGGAAGTATCTGTTGTCACCACTGATTTAGGAATGTAAAATAAGGCAAATTAAAGGAAAAATTGTTTACAGAACATAATTTGCAAACCAATATTAGCTGAAATAATAGAGAAATATATTAGCTGTGGCTAATAGCAAACGAGATGCTCGTTTGGAACTGATTTCAAAAATAATCGGATCCAGACGGGCATTTTTTCGTCTGACCGAAGAAGGAGGAAATGGTGATGGAAGTAACGAAAGAATTTATTCCGAAGAATGAAGATGAAAAAATCATTGAGATTGAGATAGAAAGACTTCGCTCTTTTAAAAATCATCCTTTTCGAGTGAAAGATGATAATGAGATGCATTTATTAAAAGAAAGTATTGAGAAGTACGGAATTCTCACGCCGTTGATTGTCAGACCTGTACCGGATGGAGTTTACGAGATTATAGCGGGACACAGGAGAAGACATGCTGCTGAGTTACTGGGGTATCGAAAAGTACCGGTGATTATCCGTGTAATGACCGAAGATGAATCTATTTTGAATATGGTAGATTCCAATCTGCACAGAGAAAAAATCAGTTTTAGTGAAAAGGCTTTTGCTTACAAAATGAAAAATGATGTACTGAAAAGAAAATCAGGCAGGAAAAAAGGCCAAATAGACCACAAAACAATAAAAAAGAGAACAGTGGAGATTATCAGTGAAGAATGTGGTGACAGTCCGAAGCAGGTACAACGGTATATTTCATTAACGAAACTAATACCGGAGTTCTTACAGAAATTAGATGATGAATTGATATCTTTTAATCCTGCAGTTGAAGTTTCATATTTGAAGGAAGAAGAGCAAAAGCAATTATTGGAAGCTATGGATTATGCTCAGGCAGTTCCATCTTTATCACAGGCACAACGTATTCGAAAGTTGAGTAAAGAAAACCAACTTACATTAGAGAAGATGCAGGAAATTATGAGTGAGATAAAAAAAGGTGAGATCACAAGAGTTGCTTTTACAAATGAACAGCTTCACAAATATTTTCCAAGCAGATATACACCGGCAATGATGAAACGGGAAATCATTGCATTGCTGAAAATCTGGCAGGAAGAAAATTGGGCGAATTAAATGGAGGAAAACAGTATGTGTAAAGTTATTTCGATAGCAAACCAGAAGGGTGGAGTTGCAAAAAGTACAACGACCTTAAATCTTGGAGTTGGCTTAGCAAGAAAGGGAAAGAAAGTGTTATTGATCGATGCGGATCCACAGGGAAGTTTGACAGCTAGTTTTGGATATGTAGAACCGGATGATATTGGAACTACACTTGCAACTATTATGATGAATATTATCAATGACGAGGAAATTGCTGAGGAAGAAGGCATTTTACATCATGAGGAACAGGTGGATCTCCTACCAGCCAATATTGAGTTATCTGCTCTGGAAGTAACCATGAGTAATGTAATGAGCAGGGAACTGATCATGAAGGAATATATTGATACGATGCGATTACGATACGATTATATTTTGATTGATTGTATGCCGAGTTTAGGCATGATGACCATCAATGCTTTAGTAGCTTCTGATACGGTTCTGATACCAGTACAAGCTGCATATCTGCCGGTTAAAGGACTTCAACAGTTGATCAGGACTATTTCTATGGTAAAGAAGAGATTGAACCGGAAGCTAACGATACAGGGAATTCTTTTGACAATGGTGGATTTTCGTACTAATTACGCCAAAGATATTGCTTCCAGAGTGAGAGAAACTTATGGATCTAAGATTTCTATCTTTGAAAATGTCATTCCACTGTCAGTTAAGGTAGCTGAAGCAAGTGCGGAAGGAAAAAGTATTTATTGCCATTGTCCAAACGGAAAGGTGTCTATGGCATATGAAAACTTGACGCAGGAGGTTTTGGAAAATGAAAAATAGAAGCGGAGAAAAAATCAAATTGACAAGCATTGATGAATTGCTGGGAGTAGTCAATGAAGAATCTGCAATGGAAATAGAAATAAACAGAATCCATGCATTTAAAAATCATCCATTCAAAGTATTGGATGATGAAAAGATGGCAGATTTGATAGAGAGTGTAAAGGGCAACGGGGTACTGACACCAGTTTTATTAAGATCTGATGGTGAAGATGGATATGAAATGATATCCGGTCATCGAAGGATGCATGCGGCAGCTATAGCTGGATTGGAAACTATTCCTGCAATCGTGAGAGAACTGTCAGATGATGATGCAGTGATTGCTATGGTAGATGCGAATATTCAGCGAGAAGAGTTACTTCCGAGTGAAAAGGGATTTGCTTATAAGATGAAACTGGATGCGATAAAGAGACAGGGAAAAAGAGTTGATTTAACTTGTGGTCATAATGGCCACAAGTTGGGTAAGAAATCAAGAGAAGAGCTAGGGGAACAGGTAGGGGAGAGTGCCCGTAATGTTCAGAGATACATTCGCCTTACAGAATTGATTCCAGAATTATTAGATATGGTAGATGCAAAGAAGCTGAATTTTACCATTGCTGTTGATATTTCCTACATTGATAAAGAAATGCAGAAATGGATTTACGAGTATATCCGGGATACAGGATTTATCAAACCAAAGCAGATTACAGCTTTGAGAAAACAGTTAGAAGAAGGACCGGTGAACCAGGGATTTATGATCTCAATTTTTAATAGTTGTATAGTGGTAAAAGCACCGGAACGAAAAGTGGTGTTATCAGGAAAGAAGCTTACAAAATATTTTCCGGAAGACTATTCGGAAACGGATATGGAAAAAGTGATTGAGGCATTGCTGGAACAATGGAAAAGAGAACGGAAATAAGGGGTGTCAAAATAAGACAACCCGAAGAAAGAAGAGATACAGAAGTTTAAAAAAAGGACTTCTATGAGAGAAAGGAAGGGAGGAAGATACATGGATAAAAAAATGAATTTTAAATATTTTTATGGAACAGAAGCAGACCAGTTTAGTTTTTACAGAATACCCAAAGCTTTATTTACCAATGACTGTTTCAAGGATCTTTCCAGTGATGCGAAGATCTTATATGGTTTGATGTTGGATAGAATGTCTTTATCCATTAAGAATCAGTGGTTTGATGAAGAAAATCGGGCATATATCTATTTTTCCATTGAAGATATCATGGAATTATTGAATTGTGGCAGAAATAAAGCGGTGAAATCTCTTCAGGAGCTGGATGATGAAAAAGGGATAGGTTTGATTGAAAAGCGTAGGCAGGGCTTTGGAAAGGTTACGATCATCTATGTAAAATCATTTATTCAGGAGGAATGTGAGGAACAGAAAAAAGAAAAACCAAAGATGGTGAAGTTTACAAATCAAACTTCAGTAGAGGAAGAAGAGATAGAAGAAGTTTACATTTCAAACTTCAAGAGGTCCCAAAAACAAACTTCAAGAAGTCCCGAAAATAAACTTCAAGAAGTTTACATTTCAAACTCTAATAATACTAATATTAATAATACTAATCTTAGTGAGAATAAATCTAATCATATCGTATCTGCAGATGGGATAGGATCCGAAGAGGATGAGATGGAAACATTACATGCGTATCAATCTCTGATCAAAGAAAACTTGGATTATGATTCTCTGTTAGTAAGTCATCCTCATGACAAAAATCAGATTGATGAAATTGTGGATCTGATCGTAGAGACTGTCATGTGTAAGAGTGATAAAGTATTGATTGCAAGTAACTGGTATTCAGGAGCTTTGGTAAGAGGAAAATTCATGAAACTGGATTATTCCCATGTAGAATATGTGCTGCATTGCCTGGAAGGAAATACGAGTAAAATCAAGAATATCAAGAAATATTTACTTGCTGCGTTATTCAATGCTCCTTCAACGATTAGTGGATATTATCGGGCAGAAGTAAATCATGATATGCCATGGCTGGCAAGATAGGAGGACAGATATGGGTATTTTAAAAGTGGCAGGAAAAGTGTTATTGATTCCATTGTGGTTTATCATTTCGATCATAGGTGCCGGAGTGAAGCTGCTAGTACATATGGTGGCAATCACAAAAAAGATATTGGGATTGGGAATTATGGCGTTGTTCATAGGAACAGTGATCTGTTATCAAGACTGGCTACAGGCAGCTTTTCTGGCTTGTATGGGAGGTGTTCTAATCTTTATTTTATTTGCTGGAGAATTTATAGATGCTGTAATCGACTTATTTAGAGAAAAAATATGTGCATTGATTTTAGGTTAAAAAAGATGATGATAGTTGAAATAGTCTTAGTGATTTCAGATGAAAATAGAGCCTCTCCTTTAGGGAAAGGCTCTATAAGAAAAGTCCAAACATGGATTTGTAAATTTCGTTATTGTTTGTTTATAGATGCGACCATCTCTGATGATTTCACAGTCATTTGAACCCAAGCGGGTTTAAATCCGCTCCTAATCGCGTTTCTGGCTGATTTTATATTTGACCATGCACAACAATAAAATGGTACCTTTCCGCGGTTAATAATTTCGATAGCCAATCTACTAGTAAGTGCTGATGCAATTCCTTGTTTGCGATACTCAGGTAGCACATCTACACCAATTTGCCACATAGTATCACAATCAGCAGAACATGCCGCTAATCCAATCAATCTTCCTTTCTCATACGCACCGACTCCAAGTACATCAAGTTCCTTTCTGTCTTCGCAAAGGGCATTACTCCATTCTGCTTTGTATAAATCCTTAAAATCCTCTGCAAAAAGAACTTTGGTTTCATACTTACATGGCAATGCTACTAAATCTTCAACATCAGGAAGAAAATATTCCGCCATAAAGCAAACTCTATAACCGTCTTTTTGAAATGCATCATTAAGGATATGCATATTAGGTGTTTCAAAACAATGTTCTACTGCATATGTATTGATATAATCTGAAACAGTAGCCATATACTTTTCATCTACCGTTGCAACTATATTATTTCCGTATGAAGTCAAGTCACAAATATGTGGAAGTTTTAAGTATCTTCGTGCATTAACATTTTCTTTCGATACCGTGACAACATTTTGACACTGTTTAAAATCTTCCACCTTGCAATTTGAGTCTATAGCAGATTGTTCCATAGCAATCTGAATAATCATTTCATTTGTCATAATAATTCCCTTTCAATTATACAAACTGGGCTTGTCACTCCAAAATAAATGGAAGTATAATCATAATAATTCCAAATAGGGCAAATAAAACATCACCGATTTTTGTGGCTTTCAAATAGAACTCAGATGGTTCATCTGCACGATAAGATTTCCATTCTTCTGTCAATTTCCATATTAAGCCCGGCTTTAAGAAGATAAACATACCTAACGCAAAGATTATGATTCCACCACCAATAGACCACCACATATTTACCATCTCCTTTATCAAATTTTAATTTGCTGTTTTCTTTCAGTATATCATAATTATAATCTTTCCGGCAGATAAAAGACTTCTGTTTCTACGGAATTATCTTCAAAATCCATTTCTACATAATAATCCCGGATGAAAATTGATCGGTAATAATCTTGTAAGGAATAGATATCAAGGGTTTTAAAATCAACCAAACACAGAGGGATCGGTTCTTTCTTTTCATTTTCATATTTCCAATATTCTAAGGAAGCGGCAACTTTATCAAGGCAACTTTGGCAGAGATGATCCGTTAGATTTCTTTTGTTCAATTTATAGTTTTCCGGTAAAGTGATATCTATCTCAGCCATTCCTCTGTAAACATCTCCATGAGAGGAATACGTGATTTCGCCGGTGTTTCCAAATAGTATATTCGAACCGGTTTTATTTGGTATTTCATTTCCGTTTTCATCATATGCTTTTAGTTGGAAATCTAAGACGTACCAGTCATTGAGGGAAATCAGTCCAACCGTATCAAATTTTCGATAATAGTCCATCATACTATAATCAGAACTTCCACATAAATAGCATGTAGAAATATCTTTCAGGTTTGATTGTAGATCGTCAAAGGTTATTTCTATCCGTTCTTTTTGGGCGTCTGCTTTCAGGGAATGTGTTAGAAAAATACCGTGATGTTGATGTATCGCATAACCGATGAGAAAGGATACAGCTAATAGGATGGTGCACCAGAATAAATCTTTCCGGATATGATAATATTTTTTTCTTTTTTCATGCATGATTGAATTCCTCCGTGAAAAAATATAGTGTACTTAAAATAAGTCCATTTAAAACATTCTACCATTATTTGTACTTAAAATGAACTTGAAATATGAACTTAATATGTACTTATAGAGATGGAGAGAATGATCATGGAGAAAGAGAAGCATTTAGGATTACGGATTGATGCTGAAACGCATAAAAAACTGAAAAGCCTGGCAGAATTTGAAGGGCGTTCGATCAATGGAGAAGTGCTATATTTAATACGTCAGGCAATCATGGAATTTGAAAATAAGCATGGAGAACTGAAATAATAGAATCTTCACATATGGATACAAGAAAAGCCCGTTCGGTTGTATGGAACGGGCAAATTTTATTTGGCCAGAAAGTTGCTCTGTATTTCCAGCGGCATATTGTAGTTCTGACCGCGCTTGATCAGACTGTATAACTTGAAGCTCATGAGTTCCGGACTGGAATTTAAGCAGCTACAGAGCCCGAAATAGTTCAGATCTTCGTTCTTTGACAGGTCTGCGATTTCTTTATCATCCAGGATAAGATCTGCAGCGAAAAGGTTTGCTTCGTATTCCGTATTATCCCTCATGTTATATAAGACATCATCTTTCATCGGCGCCATTTTGAGCTGAGAGCGATGCAGAATGATGTGACCGAGTTCGTGGGCGGCAACGATCTTTTTCTCTTCCTCAGATAGAAAACTGCTTACCATAACATAAATGGTCTGGCAGCTCATGAAACAGTATCCTTTTAATTTTTCGTAGCGGTCTGTTTCTCCAACGATCACATTCATTTCTTCCAGTATTTCAAAAGGATCCCTGGTCTTGAACTTTTTTACAAGTTTTTCTACTTTGTTGTAAATATATGAATTCCCCAAATATATCACCTCGTGTATGAATCAAACAGAAGAGGGTAATGTTACTTCTGACAATAAAACTATATCCTATAGGCTGTCCAATAATCACCCCATCTATTTGGCATCTAAATATTTCTTTGGTGTAAATTTCTTTGCACGTCTCTTGGAATCCAGATATAAAGACTGGATCTCATCCATAAAGGCTGTTTTGTCTTCATCAGAAAGTTCCCCGCCGGCGAACATTGCAGCGGTCTGTTCTAAGATCTGCTGAGCCTGTTTTGCTCCACGGTTTCCAAATTGTTCAGATGCTTCTGTGATAAAAGCCTCTTCTTCTGTCATGAGATAGGAGATATCGCAGCTTAAAATGTCTGCAAGTTTCTGGTAAAGGTCATGCTTCTTTGGATAACGGCCTTCAATTTCCCATCCCCGAACAGTCCGAAGGGAGACACCGACAGCATCGGCTAATTGGGTTTGGTTGAGTCCTTTGTTCTTTCTTAAATTTTTCACTTTTTCACCGAATGTCATAATAATACCTACTTTCTAATTGGCGTTTCAGGATCCCTATGTATGATGCTGAAACGGGATAGGAAACAAATTTCCTATAATCAACAAGTTGCCTCTTGACAAGAGGCGAATGATTGCCTATAATGTGAATCACAACAGAACGGCAACTACTTGCCTATAATATAAATGATATTTCCCTTCTTGTCAATGGATTTACTGAAAATTGCCTATTTTGGAACGATCTCTATCGTGTGAAAAAGAGTTGGGATGAGATCTGATTGCTTAGGGGAAAGAGAAAGATAGGCAACTTATGGGAGGTGATTGATTTGAAACAGAAGGAAACATTCCTCTGTATTGATCTGAAATCTTTTTATGCTTCTGTTGAGTGTGTGGAAAGAGGATTGGATCCGTTTACTATCAATCTGGTTGTTGCAGATCCGGACCGATCGATATCCACCATTTGCCTTGCTATCACGCCGGCTATGAAAAAGCTGGGGATCCGTAACCGTTGCAGGATCCATGAGATACCGGATCATATCGAATATATTGTAGCAAAACCGAGGATGCAGCTCTATATGGAGTATTCGGCAAGGATATACGGGATTTATTTAAACTATGTGGCAAAAGAAGATATCCATGTTTACAGTGTGGATGAGTGCTTTATGGATGTCACAAGATACCTTTCCCTGTATCACCTTACAGCGAAAGAAATGGCACAAAAACTGATGGATACGGTCATGGAAGAAACCGGAATTACAGCAACAGCAGGAATTGGAACTAATCTGTATCTTGCAAAGATCGCAATGGATATTGTGGCAAAACATATAGACGATCATATCGGGATCCTGGATGAGATCTCTTACCGGGAACAGTTATGGGAACATAAACCATTGAGTGATTTCTGGCGTATTGGTTCCAGAACAGAGAGAAAATTAGCCGGATATGGAATCCAAACAATGGGGGATATCGCACTTGCCTCTATCCAGTCGGAAGACTGGCTGTATAAAATGTTTGGGATCGATGCAGAACTATTGATCGATCATGCATGGGGCTGTGAGTCCTGTAAAATGAGTGATATAAAAAATTATCATACAGAAGAGCATAGTCTTTCCAATGGACAGGTATTGATGAGAAATTACACATTTGAAGAAGCTGCTGTTGTTGTAAGAGAAATGACAGATGTACTGGTTCTGGATCTGGTGGAAAAGGGACTGGTAACGAATTCTGTAACCTTGTGGATCGCTTACGATCATCGTTTTGAGAGGGAGTCATCGAAAGGAACCGTAAGGTTTCCGAATCGTACCAATCGTTCCAGGGAAATAATCGATACAGTAGAAACGCTTTATCGAAAGATTGCAGATCCACATACCGGAATCAGACGGATAGAGATTATTGCAAATAAGATAACGCCGGAAGGCTATCAGCAATATACTCTTTTCCAGGATTCCATAAAAGCAGAAAAGGAAAGACATCTGCAGGAAGTAGTATTACAGGTGAAAAAGCGTTATGGAAAAAATGCGATCATGCGGGGATCCAATCTGTTGGAATGTTCTACCTATCGGGAAAGAAATAATCAGGTTGGGGGACATCGTGCGTAGGAGGTGAAAGTATGCTGGCAAAGGCTTATCAGAAATATTTATATATTCCGAGACCGGTTTCCAAAAGATATCCTATGGATGTGCAGCACAGAGCGAAGCAATTTGCCCCTTTTGCAGCACTTCGGGGATTTGAAGAGATCGTACGGAAACAGGAAATACTTTATGAACAAAGGAAGATGTTATCCGAAGAACAAAAATGTGGATTGGATAGGAAGCTACAGATGGTTTCTGTTGGAATGAAGATACAGGCAACCTATTTTAAAGAAAGCCGGGAAATGAAACCGGTAGGCCAGTATCATACGATTTGCGGAACCGTTGAATTTTTTGATCCATCCATTCATTTACGGATTGATGATACGATCATTTTGATCCCGGATCTTTGTGAGTTATCCGGAGATATATTTGAAGAATTGGAATTACCTTGTTAAATACAATCGGCAGAAATTCTTAGTATCCTGGGTGAGTGGGAATCCGGAGAGAATAAGGATGGATGCGCCAGATCAACAAAGCAGGTCTGGGATTTGATGATCATGCTGTTCGTGCAGCTTTGGCACTTACGGAATGGACAACATGATGCTCATAAGGCGGATTTGATTTCCCTTTGATCCGTTGAGTAATAAAATGGAATTTTTTATTATTGCTTAAAGGAGGAAGCCTATGGGATCAGATGCTATCAGATGGCATGTACATTGCTCTGTATGCGGAGCATTTATTGAAAAAAGCGCACATTGCGATTCAGAAGTAGAGTGCAAGAAATGTAGAAGTACTTTGGAGATTTTAGTAAAAGATGATATTGTTTCAGTACGGCCTTTGCACATCAAAGACGAAAAACTGAAAGAAAGAATGCGGGTATATTCTCAAAAAGTGATGAATTCCCGAAAGGAAACTAAATAAAATGAGCTATTAGGATAAGCGGCGGATTTGGCTGGAACCATCAAGGCTGCACCTGATAGCAAGAGTTTGTCAAGGAGCTGAACCTGACTGGAATCATGAAGAGCCCGGCAAAACATTTGCAGATACAATGCAGGATGATATTTCATTCTGTGTCTGTGGAAGCATTTGTTTTGTCGGCTTTTTTTGTTTTCTCAAAAATTTAAAAAAAGTTGAGTTTTTAACCTGTAAAACAGGGCTTTTTCCTTTCTATATATAGAGGGCAAAGTTTCGTGTGCAAAAATCAGAGATGATACGGAATTTTGTATGATATAGCCGAAGGAGGTAATTACATAGGAGCTGCGGGCTCCCGTTCAAAAAAAACGGGTGAGTTCGTGGCTAATTGTGATGAGATTTTTATAGAGTTCATGGATCACCCGTAGCCGTAAGGCAGAAAGGTGGTCCATATGTTGACATTAAAAGAATTAAAGAAAGTAGTAAAAGTGGCAGGTATGACAAAGAGAGTCCCTTCTGAAAAGGCGTTAGAAAAAGAAGAGATTGTAGTAAAGGAAATTCTGAGTGGGGAATGTGATATTACCGTTTACGCAAATGGGTATGTGTTATACAGGGAAAACGGAAAGAAAACCATCTTTCCACTCCATTCCTGTAAAGATTATCAATACATGGATGTGAAGGAAGATCGAAGCATTATGAACGAAGAATTTTTTGACAACGAAAATTGGTATATTCGTTTGTTAATGGAAGCAACGGATCGTATGGAAATAAATCAGACTAAGGTGGCATCAAACCATAGACTCGTTTCGTATAGCGATTATGCGGATGACAGGATCTTACTGCTAGATCCAGCTTCAGATTTTCTCGACCAGTATATTGAAAAAGAGATGGTCCGCGATTTCTTAGGTTGTCTGACTGCCAGACAGAAAGAAATCATCCAGTTATTTTACTTTGAAGAAATGAATCAAGAGAAGATTGCAGACTATCTTGGAATCAGACAGCAGAGTGTTTGTGAAATGATGCAAAGAGCACTTTCTGTCATGAAAAAACATGCAGATAAAGAAGAAAATTAAAAAAAATCAAAAAAATTTAAAAAGCACCCTGTAAAACAGGCCGTTTTCCTTTCGTTATATGAAGACGTTTGTAAGAAACACTTCATGTACCTTGAAAAGAGAATAGCCTGCCCGGAGTGATACCTGCCTTGAATGTGCATTGTGCGTGTCCTGACAGAGAAAACGTTTTGGAGATATGGACTCTAAAACAGGAACGGATCCGGGGAAGAGAACAGGAAAACGCTTAAATCTTAAATAAAAAATAATTGTCTGAATCAAAATGAGGATGACAGTAGAAATCATATGGCGGTGTTTGTTTGAAAAAGCAGATACCGCCATATATTTGTGCTGTTATCTCAGCAAAGTGCTGACTGTCCCAAATAGCACAAAACCAGGAAAGGAGGGGATTATTTTCAGGAAAGAATGATGGAAAGCGATGAACAAGTATAACGGATAAATAAGATTCAGAAGAAAGGAAGGATTTAAGAACATGAAAGTGAAACAAAAAGCAAAGCGGGTTGTATCCGGATTGCTGACAGCGGTCACTCTTTTATCTACGGTGTTATCACCAATCAGCAGTTATGCTGCGGAGCTTCCGAAAGAAAGAAAACTGCCTCTTTTGGAAGAGGTACAAAGCCGGCTAGATGAAGATGAGATTGTTCTGGCAAAGGATTATCAGGTGGAAGTGGGAACAAATTTTGATGTAAAAACAGATTTTACAGGGTTAGAGATCAAGGATGCGGCAAAAGTAAAGATTACTTTTGAAGAAGCGAAGAATGAGCAGGGAGAGGATTTTACAACATCCCATGCAGATACCTATAAAACTGTTTATCAGGTAGAAACGGTCAATCAGGAACATCCGAATTATCAGATCAGCAGAAATGTGGTCGTAAAGGAAATAGAAAAAGAGAGTGAAAGTCCTTCAGCAGATGCAGAGCAATCCGAAACAAAAGAGACGGAAGAAGATGAGGAGGATTCAGAGAAGCCGTCAGAAATCCCAACAGAGACACCGGATGTATCAGAAGGAAATGCTGCTTTTGATGCTTTGGTAGAACAGATGGCAGAGCAGGATACCTTTGATGAAGAATCGGGATTAGCATTACATGATGTAATGGAACAAGCTGCAAATCAGGGAGTTGATTTTGAGTCTATGGAAACCGGAGAAGTTGCGACTTTTTCAGCAATAGCAGCCAGAGATGCAAGTGTAGGATCTCAGCAGGTAACTATTGAAAAAGGTCCAATATATCGATATGCAGACTATGGGCTTGGAACATATCTTACAGAGCCGTATTATATTTCTTATGGAAGTGTAAGAGCAACGGCTTATTGTATCCAGCCGGCAAAACCAGGACCAGGATCCGGCACTTATACCATCACAAAGCTGGCTGATAATCAGACTCTTGCAAAGGTATGTTATTACGGTACCGATGCGGCAGGTGCAGAAAGTTATTTTGCGAACAAGCACAGTGATTTTTCAGCAGGAAAGAGATTTATTCTTGTCCATATGGCGGCTGCTTATGCTTATGGCAGTAGTGATGCGTTCTATGGAACTAATGCAACAGGACAGGAACTAGCAATGGATATTTACAATTATTGTGTAAAGAAGCCTGAGATACCGGATGTGTCCATGTCATTTTCCGATGCCAATGTAAAGGCTTATGTAGAAGGAAATACACAGCGTACAAAGGAAATCACATTCCATGCGGCAGGACAGCAGAGTGTGACGATCAGCCTTCCTTCCGGAGTGCGTTTTCACAACGTGAGTACAGGAAGTACAAGTACACCGGGAGCAAAGGTAACGGTCAAGGGAGGTACAAAGTTTTATCTTTCTGCGCCTCTGACACAGGCAGAAGATACCGCAGAAGTATTTGCTACAACGATGGCAGGTGGATTGAAGAAAGATTATTCTGCGTATAAGCTGACAACGAATTCCAGTACTCAAGATCTTGCCTTTATTTTTGGAGAAGGTGTGGAAACAACAAATAAAGTAAGCCTGAATGTTACATGGACAAAGCAGGCGGAGGTTTCCATTGTAAAGAATGATAAAGACACCGGAAACCATCTGGCAGGAGCTATTTATGGTGTTTACCGTGATAAGGAGTGCTCAGATCTGATCACGCAGATGCCTGAGACAGATAAAAAGGGCGCTTCTAAAGTAATCATCAAAAAAACACAGGATGTTGTGTATGTAAAAGAGATCCAGCCACCGGCAAATTATCAGGCAGATCCAACTGTTTATCCGGTAGATATCAATATCGGTAAAACAAGTACAAAGAATGTTCTGAATGAACGTACTTATGCAAAGATCCATCTGATCAAAGAAGATGCGCAAACAGGAGCAAATCCACAAGGAGATGCGACTTTAGAAGGTGCGGTGTATGGCCTCTATGCGAGAGAAAACATTGTACATCCAGATGGAACAACAGGAATTGTCCATAAAGCCGGTGATCTTGTATCTACCTTAAAAGTAGATCAGAAGGGAGATGCGGTGGTAAAAGACCTGTATCTTGGAAAATATTTTGTAAAAGAGATCCAGGCGCCGGAAGGATATCTGTTAGACGAGACAGAGCATGATGTGGAATGTGCTTATGAAGGTGGTACAGTCCCAACGATAGAACGTACTGTGAAATCAACAGAACTTGTTATGAAACAGCCGTTCCAGATCATAAAAGCTGCGAACAATGGGCAAACGGATGCAGATCTGTTAAAAGGGGCAGGTTTCAGCGCTTACTTAAAGAGCAGCCTGGAGAAAAAAGAAGATGGAAGTTATGATTTTTCCCATGCAGAGCCAGTCATCCTTACAGCAGATGGTAAAACGGAAATGTTCACAGATGAGAAAGGGTATGCGTGCAGTATTCCGCTTCCATATGGAACGTATATTGTACGAGAAACAACCACACCTCATAATTATAAACCGGTAGAGGATTTTGAGATTACCATCCGTGAAAACAATCCGGATAAACCGCAGGTTTGGAAGGTACTGTTGGACAAAGAATTTTCCGCAAAGTTAAAGATCATCAAAAAAGATGATGAAACAAAGAAACCGGTGTTAGTAGCCGGCACAGAATTTAAAATTTATGATCTGGATCATAAGAAATATGTGGAACAGGTAACAACCTATCCTACGGTCACAGTCCATAAATCTTTCTTTACGGACAGCCAGGGATACCTGATCTTACCGAAAAACTTAGAGATCGGGCACTATCGTATTGAAGAAGTGACAGCACCGGATGGATATGTTGTCAACAAAAACTATGTAGAGATCACCGTGGATTCGGATACTGCCTATGAAGTAGATGGAGTAAGTGGAGATGTGATCATTGAAGTTTCCTATGAAGATCAGCCGGTAAAGGGAAATCTTATTGTGTATAAGAAAGGTGAGATGCTTTCCGGTTTTGAGAACGACTTTATCTATAAAGAACAGTACCTTTCCGGTGCGGAATTTGAAGTACGTGCGGCAGAGGATATCTGCACTCCGGATTATCAGAAAGATGCAGATGGGAACCGTATCGTACTTTATGCAAAGGATACGCTTGTGACAACGATCACAACGGGAGAGAGTGGAAAAGCTGTAGCAAAGGATCTGCCGCTTGGAAGATACTATGTAGTGGAAACAAAGGCACCGGAAGGATTTGTATTAAATCCGGAGCCAGTAAAGGTTGCATTAACTTATCAGGATCAGGATACACCGATCGTTGAAGCAGAAGCAATCGTAGGAAATGACAGACAGAAAGTCTCTATTTCCGTAGAAAAACAGGATGCAGAAAATGGACGGGTATTATCCGGGGCTGTATTTGGCATCTATAACAAGAAAGATATCCAGGCAAATGGAAAAGTTCTTGTGAAAGCAGATACCTTATTACAGGAGATGACATCCGATGAGAACGGTATGGCAACATGCACCCTGGATCTTCCATTTGGAGAATACTATGTAAAAGAATTAAAAGCGCCGGAAGGTTTTGTTTCTTCGGATGAGGTTCTGGAATTTGTTGCAGAGTATCAGGGACAGGAGACAAAGATTGTTTCCTTACAGGCCGTAAAGAAGAATGAACCGACTACAGCAGAGTTCACAAAGTCTGATCTGACCACAGGCGTAGAGCTGGAGGGCGCAAGATTGAAGGTCATGGATAAAGATGGAAATGTGATCGATGAATGGACATCTGAAAAGGATAAGCCACATGTGATCAAGCGTCTGGTTGTCGGAGAAACCTATACCCTTCATGAAGAGTTTGCTCCATACGGTTATCTGAAAGCAACGGATGTGACATTTACGGTCAAAGATACTGCCGAAGTACAGAAAGTGGAAATGAAGGATGAAGTTCCAAAAGGGCTTCTGATCATCAACAAAAAGGGAGAATTTTTAGAGAAGATCACTCTTCTGGATAATGTGAAAGGAACGGTAGAACATTTCTTTGAATATATCACAGGAAACTTAAGTGAAGTCACCTTTGAAGTCTATGCTGCAGAAGATATCAAGGCTGCGGATGGTGTAAGTGCAGACCATTATAAGAAAGATGAGCTGGTAGGCACGATCACAACCGATGAAAAGGGGATCGCAAAAATGGAAGACCTTCCAGTAGGAAAATATTATGTGAAGGAAGTGAAAACGGCACATGGTTTTGTACTGGATGGAGAGCCTAGATTTGTGGATCTGACCTATCGCGATCAGGATACGCCAGTGGTTACTTTTGATGAAGAATGGCAGAACAACCGCCAAAAGATAAAAGTAACAGTCCTTAAGAAAGAAAAGGATACAGAACGTATGCTGGAAGGTGCGATCTTCGGGTTATTTACAAAAGAAGATATCAAAGGCAGAGATGGAAAAGTCCTGATGGAAGCCGGAACGCTGATCGAGCAGAAAACAACAGATGAAAATGGACAGATCCTTTTCAAAGCAGATCTTCCAGTGGATGGGATCTATATCGTAAAAGAAATCTATGCACCGGATGGTTTTGTGACATCGAATGAAGAAAAGGAATTCACTTTTGAGTATGGAAAACCAGAAGAAGCTGAGGTTTCCTATGAGTTTGTTTTTGAAAATGAGTCGACAACGGTAGAACTTACGAAAACAGACCTTACCACAGGAAAAGAACTTCCGGGAGCTCATCTGAAGGTGACAGATGAAGATGGAAATGTAATCGAGGAGTGGGTATCTACAGATAAAGCCCATGTGATCAAGGAGCTGACAGTTGGAAAATCCTATACGATGACAGAAACAAAACCGGCAGATGGATATGTAACTGCTGAGAGCATTACCTTTACAGTAGAAAATACTGCAGAAATCCAGAAACAGGAGATGAAAGATGATGTGACAAAGGTGTTGATCTCTAAACAGGATATTGCAGGAAAAGAACTTTCAGGTGCAAAACTTACGATCTTAGATGAAGATGGAAAAGTGGTAGAAAGCTGGACATCTACAGAAGAGGCACATTATATAGAGATGCTTCCAATCGGAAAGTACACGCTCAGGGAAGAAACGGCACCGGAAGGTTATCTGGTTGCAAAGGATGTGGAATTTGAAGTAAAAGATACCGCCGAAGTGCAGAAGGTTGTTATGGTTGATGAGGAAAAACCAAAAGAAAGTACTCCGGAAGGTGGAAAACCTTCTAAAGATGCACCGAAGACTGGGGATAACACCAACTTGCTGTTATGGCTGATCGTGCTTGGAATGAGCTTAAGTGGAGTGGTAGTCCTTGGAAGAAAAATAAAGAAGAAATAATGTAAGGGAAAGCGTTCATGGAAACCTGAGGGAATCTGTGAACGCTTTTTTTGTTAGGAGGAACATGAGAATGGACGGGAGAAGAGATAAGAACCTGATCGTGGAACCAAATGCAGCAATGCCGGGGAGAAAATACAGTGAAGAAAAACCCTGGTCTTGTAAATATTGCTACTGGTGGGGAGGGAGAAAAAAGGGCTGCATTGAGAAGCAGTGTTATTATTTGCTTCCCCCAAAGGATCAAGGGAAGAAAGGGAGTGGTTAATTGCAGGATGAAGTGAATGAAAAAATCATAGCTCTGTGTGTCCAGACAACTCGGATGAGTACCGGCGTGCTAAAGGCATCTATGAGAAAATTTCTGGATGGAATGAGCAGACAGAAACAGAAACGGGTACAGGTAAAACAGGCTGTCAAAACAGGAAAAGCACAGGAAAAGGGCAGAGAAAAAGAAAGAAAACGACAGGAGATGAAAAAGCCTCATGGAAAGCAGACGATAAAACAACTGATCGCACAGGGAGCACAGCTTACCAATATTCAGATCACGGATCAAAATATCAAGTCATTTGACCGGGTAGCCCGTAAATATGGGATCGATTATAGTCTGAAAAAGGATTCCCATGTGGAACCGCCATTGTATCTGGTATTTTTTAAATCGAAAGATGTGGACGTGATGACGGCTGCTTTTAAAGAATATGCAGGCATAGAGCTGGATCAGTCTAAAAAGAAAAAGCCTTCTGTCCGAAAGAAACTGCAGAAGACACAGGAGAGGAAAGCAAAACATCGTCAGAGAGTCAAGACGAAGCAGAAAGTCAGAGGGCAGGAACGATGATCCGGGAAAAGATGCAGAATATCCAGATGAAGAGAGTGGTGATATTAAGTATTCCGTATCTGATCATCTTCTATCTTGCAGATAAAAGCTTTTGGCTATACCGCCATTGCATTGGTGACAGTATGATTGAAAAAATCGGTGTGATGCTGATGAATTTCCAACTGGCATTTACCAACTGGCTCCCAAGTTTCCATATGCAAGATCTGTTAGGAGGATTGGTGACCGCGCTTATCTTTCGGTTGATCTTGTATTATAAAGCGAAGAATGCGAAGAAGTTCCGGCATGGAGAAGAGTATGGATCGGCCAGATGGGGAAACCGGAAGGATATCGAGCCATTTGAAGATCCGGTGTTTGAAAATAACATTATTCTGACCGAAACAGAACGGCTTACGATGAACAGCAGGCCAAAGGCTCCCCAATATGCCAGAAACAAGAATGTGATCGTGATCGGGGGCTCAGGATCAGGTAAAACCAGATTTTACGTCAAACCCAATCTGATGCAGATGACAGATCATGTATCCTATGTGGTCACTGATCCAAAGGGAACGATCATTGTAGAATGCGGAAAGATGCTGGTAAATGGCGGCTATCGGATCAAGGTGCTGAATACGATCAATTTTAAAAAGTCCATGCACTATAATCCATTCCATTATATCCGTAGTGAAAAAGATATCTTAAAATTGGTGAATACCATCATAGCAAATACGAAGGGGGAAGGAGAAAAATCTACGGAGGATTTCTGGATCAAAGCGGAACGCCTTCTGTACTCTGCCCTGATCGGTTATATCTGGTATGAAGCGCCGGAAGAAGAACAAAATTTTTCTACGCTTTTGGAATTTATCAATGCCAGTGAAACGAGAGAAGACGATGAAGAATTTAAAAATGCGGTAGATGAATTATTTGAAGAATTGGAAGCAGAGAATCCGGAACACTTTGCAGTCAGACAATATCAAAAATATAAGCTGGCTGCAGGAAAAACAGCAAAGTCTATCCTTATTTCCTGCGGCGCCAGACTGGCTCCTTTTGATATCCAGGAACTTCGGGAGATTATGTCTTATGATGAGATGGAGCTGGATATGATCGGAGATCAGAAGACAGCAATGTTTGTCATTATCAGTGATACGGATGATACTTTTAATTTTGTGGTAGCAATCATGTACACACAGCTGTTTAATCTGCTCTGTGATAAAGCTGATGATGAACATGGGGGAAGACTTCCTTATCATGTCCGGTTGCTATTAGATGAGTTCAGTAATATTGGTCAGATCCCCAAATTTGATAAACTAATCGCAACAATCCGAAGCCGTGAAATCTCTGCCTCTATTATTTTACAGTCTCAAAGCCAGTTGAAAACCATATATAAGGATGCTGCTGAAACCATCACAGGGAATTGTGATACCGTATTATTTCTTGGAGGAAAAGAAAGCTCCACGTTAAAGGAAATCTCGGAAACGCTGGGAAAAGAGACGATTGATCTTTACAATACCTCTGATACCAGAGGAACAAGCCAGTCCTATGGTTTGAATTATCAGAAGACAGGGAAAGAACTGATGAGCCGGGATGAGCTAGCTGTTATGGATGGAAATAAATGTATTTTGCAACTCCGAGGTGTTCGGCCATTTCTCAGTAACAAATACGATATCACAAAACATAAGAGATATAAAGAATTGGCAGATGCGGATAAAAGGAATGCGTTTGATGTGGAAAAATATCTGGAACATAAATTGGTCTTTTCACAAGATACGGAATTTGAGGTGTATGAAGTGAACGTAACCGAAGAAGATGTGAAGGTGGTAATAGAGGAAGAATTAGATTAAAAAGAGTATCTTTCGGATAAGAAATGTGATATTCTTTTGTAAAGACAAATAAGAGATGATCGGGCTGAAAGCAAGGGGAAGTTTCTTGTGCGAGAGAAAATAGGGGAAAAGGATAAAAAACGGAAGTTGTGGAGGAAATAAAATGAGTGGTATAAAAGATCCTAGATGGTCTAAGCAGTTTGGCGATTTCGGAGAACAATTAGTAATGTATTTGATTGGAAGACAAAAAAATATGAAAGTTGCATTAGTAGACCATGCTGGCGCAGATTTGATTGCTTCTGATTTGGGAAATAAAGATAATAGATATGCAATCTCAGTTAAAAGTCACACTTTAAATATTAAAATAAGTGAAAATAATGTAAATATTGAAAGTAAATTATATAATTTTGATGAACATAACATAAAACAGTTGAAAAGTTTCGCTGAGAACTTTTCACTTGAACCAGTAGTGTCAATTGTTATTGTTCAACCTCAAATTCCACAGGATCATCCATATTGGAAAACAAAATTAGAAAAATCTAAAAAAAGCAAAGGGAAATATTTTGAAAAACATGATAAGTTGGTAATAGATGTGTTTACATTTTTACTAAAAGATGCTGAAAAGATGATGAATGAAGGACGAAGATATTGTACGCCTAAAAATACGAAACCAGGAGGATTTAATTTCAAATTTGAAAATTTATATTTTGCTGAGTTACTCGCTGATAAAAGAATTGATCACACAAGGTTGAGTTTTGATTCAATTGAGTATATGAGATTATGGGATGTTGAAAATCCGATAGACTTAGATGCGACAGAAGAATTATCTTGGGAAGATTATGAAAGTTAAAAATCATGCAAAAACTATAAAGAAGAAAGCAATAAATGATTAAGGTGAAAATTATACTAAAATATTAAGAGAGTCTAATATGCCAGTAGAACTTTCTGAAATTGTTAGTAGTATTCAAAGAAAAGAATCAAGATTAGAGTTGGGAAAACAATGGCGAAAAAGTGTAAAATATATGAAGTTAAATATGATTCTTCAGTGAATATTTTTGAAACATTATTCAAAACGGTTTATTCAGAAAATTTATCATTTCCGGAAACTAAGAAATATGAATTTTATTGTCCGTCCTCAAAGCTTAGAAGATATTATATTAAAAGTGAGTTTTCATATAATGGTAAAAAAAGCGTTAATATGCAGTTCTCGGGCGACATAGATTTTAACTACTATGATGGACGAAAGCGGTTATACAACAGTTTTATGCAAATTCTTAATATAACTGAAAAGGATAAGAACTGCAAAGACGAAGTTAAAGATACAAGAATCCGTATTAAGAGATGTTGCAACAGAGTAGAAAATATAAGAAATGTATCTATTATGCCTGTTAATGGAGGTTTACAGCTATTAAAACAGGCGGTCGGAAGAGATCGGTTAGATACTTTTGTTTGGTGTTTGGGGATGCATTTTAGGAACTATAGAACTAATGGAGAGAGTATTTTATTTAATTACTGTACACCAGCATACATGGATTCTTTGAAAAGTTTTTTAAACCTATTTGATAATATTTTCGAATATTTTGAATGCATTTATCATATCGATGATAAATCTTTTATTAATGAATTAATTAAGTCTGGAGCTAAGCCGATTGATACAATTGAAAGAATTAACGAGTACTTGTATTTGACTGAAAAATTTTGGCATAAAAAAGCTGTCGGATATCAAGAAAAAGGGTTAATTTTTCAAAGTTGATGTAGGAACTAGAAGATATAGAAGTGCTAAATAGCAAAATAGTTGTGTCCTACAACTTTCAGTTTTGCAAATCGAATTTTACTACAAAACAGAATAATGAGCGTTGGAGCATGTAGAAATCCATCTATGTGCTCTATTTTTTTACGCTTTTTTAAGAAAAAGTCCTGATGATCAGGCAGAAAGGAAAAGGAAGTGAAGATAAAAATAAGATCACCTTGCAAATAAAACAGGTAAAAAAAGAGGTCTGAATAATAGGGAAAGGAGAGAGGAAACGCTGACAGACCATAGAAACAGCGTTTATTCGGAAAAGAATATGGGATTTTTCGGAAGTGCAATTACAATCTTACAGACATTAGTCGTAGCGATTGGTGCAGGTCTTGGTGTCTGGGGAGTCATCAACCTGATGGAAGGTTACGGAAATGATAATCCGGGTGCAAAATCACAGGGAATTAAGCAGCTTATGAGTGGCGGTGGTGTGATCCTGATCGGTACACAGTTGATTCCGCTTTTGAGTGGATTATTTGGTTAAAGGAAAGGAGTAGAGATCCATGTTCAGTCAAATTTTTGATGCGATTGAGGAATGGATGAGGGAACTTCTATCAGGAATGATCAGTTCCAACCTGGACCGCATGTTTACCGATGTCAACCAGAAGACAAGTGAGATTGCGGGGCAGGTTGGACAGACACCGCAAGGTTGGAATAGTAGTATCTTTAGTATGATCGAAGGACTATCGAATTCGGTCATTATGCCGATTGCAGGTATCATCATAACATTTGTATTGTGTTATGAACTGATCTCCATGCTGACAGAGCGAAATAATATGCATGATATTGATACATGGATGTTCTTTAAGTATTTTGTAAAAATGTGGATCGCTGTTTATCTGGTGAGTAATACATTCACTATTACAATGGCAGTCTTCGACGTAGGACAAAGCGTTGTAAACTCAGCGGCAGGGCTGGTTTCCGGAGATACATCCATTGATATCAGCTCTGCGATCACAGATTTATCTGCTACATTGGAAAGCATGGAGATCGGAGAACTTGTGATATTGGCATTGGAAACTTTAATCGTAAGTTTCTGTATGAAGATTATGTCTGTACTCATTACGGTTATCTTGTATGTCCGTATGATAGAAATTTACCTTTATACCTCAGTTGCACCGATCCCATTCGCAACGATGAGCAACAGAGAGTGGGGACAGATCGGAACGAATTATTTCAGAGGACTCTTTGCCCTGGCATTCCAGGCATTTCTGATGATGGTATGTGTTGCTATTTATGCAGTATTAGTGGCAGGCATCCAGTTTTCAGATAATCTGAGTTCCTCATTATTTGGTGTAATGGCATATACAGTGATCTTATGTTTCAGTCTGTTCAAGACAGGATCACTTAGTAAGTCAATCTTTAATGCACATTAAAAAGAAAGGAAGTGAAACACATGGCGTATGTGAGTGTGCCGAAAGATTTAACGAAAGTAAAGAATAAAGTGGCATTTAATCTTACGAAAAGGCAATTGATCTGTATTGGCATTGGAGCAGCTATGGGAATCCCCTGTTATTTTCTCTTTAGAAATGCTCTTGGAATCAATAATGCTGCAGTCCTTATGGTACTTATGATGCTGCCGGCCTTTTTGTTTGCCATGTATGAGAAAGATGGAATGCATCTGGAAGACGTATTGATGCATGTGATCCGGGTGAAATTTATCCGGCCATCTGTCAGAAAATATGAAACTGAAAACTATTATGAATCGGATCCAGATGGAGAAGATCAGAAAACGATGAGAAAGGAAGAAAGGAAAGGGGGGAAAAGCGGTGGTAAGAAAAAGAAAAAAGGCCGCAAATAAAAAGACGAATGGAAAGAAACTTACCGTTCAACAGACCATTGCCTATAAAGAAATGGGAAGGGATGGTATTTGCCGGGTGCAGGGAAATGTCTATTCCAAATGTATCCGGTTTTACGATATCAACTATCAGTTAGCGCAGAATGAAGATAAGAATGCGATCTTTGAAAACTGGTGTGATTTCCTGAATTATTTTGACAGCAGCATCCATTTTCAGCTCAGTTTTATCAATCATAAGAGCAGCATGAAGGAGTTTGAGCAGGTGATCAAGATCAGTCCACAGGGAGATGCTTATGATGATATCCGTATGGAATATGCCAACATGCTGAAAAAACAGCTTGCAAGAGGAAACAATGGTTTGGTGAAAACGAAATACATCACCTTTTCCATTGAAGCGGAAAATATCCGGGAAGCAAAACCGAAGCTGGAGCGTATCGAATCCGATATCCTGAATAACTTTAAGATCCTTGGTGTGATGGCGTATCCTCTGAATGGGGAGGAACGATTGCGGATCCTGTATGAAACCTTTAATCCGGATTCCACAGTAGATTTCCAGTTTGATTATGGCTCTATGATCAAAACTGGTTTAAACACAAAAGATTATGTAGCGCCTACCAGTTTTGTCTTTAAGGATGGGAAGACCTTCCAGATGGGAAATACGATGGGGGCGGTTTCTTATTTACAGATCCTGGCTCCGGAGCTGACAGACAAGATGCTGGCAGAGTTTTTGGATATTGATAAGGACTTGATCGTAAATCTGCATATTCAGTCTGTGGATCAGATGAAAGCGATCAAGCTGGTAAAAAGTAAAGTAACGGATATCAACAGAATGAAAATTGAAGAGCAGAAAAAAGCAGTAAGAGCAGGGTACGATATGGATATCATTCCGTCGGATCTGAATACCTATGGAGGGGAAGCAAAACGGCTTTTGGAAGATCTGCAGTCACGAAATGAGCGTATGTTTCTTGTAACAGCGCTCTTTTTAAATACCGCAAAAAGCAAGCAGGAATTGGATAATGCGATCTTTCAGACGGCTGGTATCGCTCAGAAATATAATTGTATGTTAAAGCGTCTGGATTATCAGCAGGAAGAAGGCTTGATGAGCAGCCTTCCCCTTGGAGTTAGCCATATTCCGATAAAAAGAGCGCTGACAACGACCAGCACAGCGATTTTTGTACCATTTACCACACAGGAATTATTTATGGGTGGCGATTCTTTGTATTATGGACTGAACGTTACCAGCAATAACCTGATCATGGTAGATAGAAAGAAGTCGAAAAACCCTAATGGCCTGATCCTCGGTACGCCCGGATCAGGAAAATCCTTTGCAGCAAAAAGGGAAATGACAAATGTATTTTTTACGACCAATGATGACATTATCATTGGAGATCCGGAAGGTGAGTATTATCCATTGGTTCATGCTTTGGGAGGACAGGTCATCCATATTTCTCCAAACAGTAAGGATTACATCAATCCGATGGATATCAACATGAATTATTCTGAGGATGATAATCCGCTGGGAGTAAAATCTGACTTTATTTTATCCCTTTGTGAATTGATCATGGGAAGCCGGGATGGAATTGAAGCGGAAGAAAAGTCTGTCATTGACCGATGCCTTCCGCTTGTATATCAGAACTATTTTTCTGATCCGAAACCGGAAAATATGCCAATCCTTGGAGATCTGTATGATTGTCTCCGCAAACAGAAAGAACCTCAGGCACAGAGGATTGCCACAGCTTTGGAAATCTACGTCAACGGATCTTTGAAAGTGTTTAATCACCAGACCAACGTAGAACTGAATAACAGGATTGTCTGTTTTGATATCAAGGAACTCGGAAAGCAGTTGAAAAAGCTTGGAATGCTCATCATACAGGATCAGGTGTGGAACCGGGTGACTGTCAACCGTGGCGTAAAATCTACCTGGTACTATATCGATGAATTCCATCTCCTTCTGAAAGAAGAGCAGACGGCATCTTATTCGGTAGAGATCTTCAAGAGGTTTAGGAAGTGGGGCGGAATCCCGACTGGAATCACGCAGAATATAAAGGACCTCCTATCCAGCCGGGAGATTGAAAATATTTTTGAAAACAGTGATTTTATTTTGATGTTAAATCAGGCTGCAGGTGACCGGCAGATTCTGGCAAAACAATTAAATATCTCACCGTATCAGTTGTCTTATGTTACGAATTCCGGGGAAGGAGAAGGACTTCTCTTTTATGGGACAACGATCATTCCGTTTAAGGATAAGTTTGATAAGTCCCTGAAGTTATATTCTCTGATGACAACAAAGCCGGAAGAAGTGGAACAAAGAGAAAAGGAAGGAGGCGGAAGTCTTGGCAGGGAAAGAACTGAAAGGAAGAGAGAAAGTTGTAAGTAAAATGACAAGAGACGGTCTAACGGAAGAAAATCTGGCAGATGGTTCCGTAAAAGATATCAGCCATAAAAGCCGGGGCAGACCGCCGGAAATGAAACAGGACTTTGTTTTTGACCGGGAAAAGAAGAAAGCCCAGCAGCCGGATGGACAAGGAGAGGAACGGAATCTGCAAAAAAAGCAGATCCGAAAATCCTCTTTGCGAAAAGAAGCAATATCTGAAGAACCTATTTTAGAAGAATCCGTGTTAGACGGAGAGGAATTTGGGGAGAAAAAAGTATCTGAAAAATCTCCCCAATACAAGAAAAAGTTTCGGGAACATGCGCAGATACCGGAAGATGACTCCTTGACCGGACAGAAGAAAAAGATCCGGAAAAAGCAGATCCAAAAACAGATGAGAAAAGAGCAGACAAAATCCGGAAGATTATCCTTTGATGATGAGGAAAATCAGATGGTAAAAGGTCCGGGGATGAAACCGGGCAGAACCATTGGAAGGTATGCGGTAAGGGATGCAGTTTCAAAAGGGGTATCGGATCCAGAAGAAGAGGAACAGGATGTTGCAACGGAAATGGTTCAGTTTGCAGAAAGAGGGACCGAAACAGCGGTAAGAGGTCTGCGCTATGCACAGCTTCGGAGTCAGCGAGCAGATGTAAAGGCAAACCGGAGAGGATATCATCTGGATGAAACCGGAGAAAAGTTAAAATTTGGTATGAGTGACAGCATGGGGAAAGCAGGGGCGGAGGAAACGGCCAAAAAGTCGGAAGAGAAGAAAAGGGTTCTGAACCGCTTTTTCCAGAGAAAACGATATAAGGATGCCTATCGGGCTGCCAGAACAGGAAAATCTGCAGGCAGTGCAGGCGGGGCGGCAACTGTTGCCGGCGTTGAGAATATAACCGTGAAAGCGAAGATCGCATTAAAAGAGATTGTGAAGCGGAATCGGGCTGTATTTTTCGGCGCCGGTATTTTTGTACTCTTATTTCTGATCGTGGCAGTATCTTTGGGAAGCTGCAGCGCTTCCATACAAGGGGGCGGCTCTGTGATCGAGATCACAACATATCCGGGAACGGATGAAGATATCTATGCGGCTGAGAACTACTATGTTTCTTTGGAAACGGCTTTGAACCAGCAGATCAATGAGATGGAAACTACCCATCCGAACTATGATGAATACCAGTACAACGTAGGCGAGATCGCTCATAATCCGTATCATCTGATCTCCTATCTGACAGCAAAATATGGGGATTGGAAATTTGAAGATATCAAGGATGAATTACAGGCTTTATTTGAAGCACAGTACAGCTTGGATACAGAAAGCAAAACAGAAACCGTGACAGAAACGAAGACAGTACGGGTAGGGGAATCCTTAGGGAACGTAGTTACCAGCGGTTACTGTAATTGTTCGATCTGTTGCGGACAATGGTCAGGCGGTCCTACAGCGAGTGGCGTTTATCCAACCGCAAACCATACGATCGCGGTAGATGCTTCTGATCCATTTGTTCCGATGGGAACAAAGATTGTGATGAATGGCGTGGAATATACCGTAGAGGATACGGGAGCCTTTGCAAGATATGGAGTGCAGTTCGATATTTACTATGATAATCATAGCGCAGCATCCGCACATGGTCATAAGACCTGGGAAGCGTTTATTGCGGATAGTAACGGAAGCAATGAAGTGACGGTAACGAATACAACAACGAAAAAGATCTTGTATGTAACCTTAGGGAATACAGGATTTGATGCAGTCGCAAGAGCCAATCTGAATGAGGAACAGATGATCCTATACAATGCTTTGAATACCACCTATGGAAACAGAAATTACTTGTGGGATATAGGAAATATCTCCACAGGCTCCGGTTCGGACGGAATGAGTTATGAGATACCGCCGGAAGCATTACAGGATGAAGAATTTGCCCGGATGATCCGGGAAGCTGAGAAATATCTGGGAGTTCCGTATGTGTGGGGAGGTTATTCTCCGTCTGGATTTGACTGTTCCGGATTTGTTTCTTATGTGATCAATCATTGCGGAAACGGATGGAACCTGGGAAGACAGACCGCAGAGGGATTGCGAAACAGTTGTACGTTTGTTTCTCCGGGAGATGCAAAGCCGGGGGATCTGATCTTTTTCCAGGGAACGTATAGTACGCCCGGAGCAAGCCATGTAGGGATCTATGTGGGAAATAACATGATGATCCATTGTGGAGATCCAATCCATTATTCCAATGTCAGTACCGCATATTGGCAGCAACATTTTATGTGCTATGGCAGATTGCCATAAGAAGGGAGAGTGAAAGATTTGAATAAGAAAATTAAGAAATATATGGAAGAGATCCATAAGACAGAACAGAAGATTGCTGATCTTCAGCAGTATCTCAAAGGGCTTCATGCTGCGTTAAAACAGGAAGAAGACAATGAGATGATTAAAAGTATCCGTGGAATGAAATTAGACAGTCATGCCCTGCATGACCTTCTGAATGGAATCCAGGAAGGAACCGTAAAATTTCAGGTTAGCCAGGAGTCTGAGAAAGAAGGAAGAGGCTCCTTTGTATTTACAGAAAAGAAAGAGGAGGGACATCCATATGGTGAAATGGAAGAAACTGAATAAAAAAGTGGCAGGATTATTGTTAGGCGTTATGGTGCTTTTTTCAGCGTCAACAACAGCCTTTGCATATGTGGATCCGTCAGCGGAAGCAACAAATACAGAAATGACAAATGCAGAAGCACCACAAACAGAAACGACGCAAAAAGGGGAAACCCCGGTGGAAGAAACGGATCAGCCGGCAGAAGAGGGGACTTTGCCGGAAAATAATACAACGGAGAAGAAAGAAGATGCTTTTACAGAACCGGGAAATGGGGAAGTCCAGGATGATATCCAGAATGGATCCAGTAAAGAATTCCTCACGATCACAACAAAGAATAACAATACCTTTTATCTTGTGATTGACCGCAGTTCTACATCTCAGAATGTATATCTGTTATCCCAGGTAGATGAAAATGACCTGAAGGAATTTGTGGATCAGGAAAAAGAGCCGGCAACTGTCACACCCACTCCGCAGGTAGTCATCGATGAAAATAAAACCGAAGAAACCGATAAAAAAGAAGAGATAGCAAAGCCAGAAAAAGAGAAGATGCCACAAGCGAATATGGGAGCAATGGCAGCGATCCTTATTCTTGCGTTAGGTGGAGTTGCAGCTTATTACTATTTCAAGATCTATAAGCCAAAGAAAGAGGAAGAAGAGGATTTTGAAGAGGAAGGACTGGAAACAAGTGACGGATTGGAGATCATCAATGAGGATGAATTTGAAGACCGGGAAGAAGAAAATGAATAAAAAATAAAAAAAATGAGTGGAACGCCCTGTATTTTTGGGGCGTTTCCTTTCGTTATATGAAGGAGGTAATAAGTTATGTATTTAGTAATTGCAGAAAAACCAAGCGTGTCCAAAGCGATTGCGGAAGTAATCGGGGCATCAAAAAAAGTAGAAGGGTATCTGGAAGGAAAGGGATGCATTGTCAGTTGGTGTTTTGGGCATCTTGCAGAATATGTTCCACCGGATTCTTATGATGAAAGGTTCACCAGATGGATGTATGAGGATCTTCCAATCATCCCAGAAGAATGGAAACTGGCAGTATCCAAAGGTAAGAAAGAACAGTTCTATATTTTGAAAAAGCTACTGAACCGCCCGGATATTGAGTTTGTGGTAAATGCCTGTGACGCTGGACGAGAAGGAGAACTTATCTTTAAGCATGTATATGATCTGTCCGGAAGTAAAAAACCGGTCAAGAGATTATGGATCAGTTCATTGGAAAGTTCTTCAATCTTAGAAGGGATGGAACATCTGAAAGCTGGAGAAACCTATCATAATCTGGCAGAAGCAGCGGTTTGCCGGGCACAGGCAGACTGGCTTGTTGGTATGAATGCGACAAGAGCTTACACAACAAAATATTTTAAAAAGCTGGCAGTTGGCCGTGTGCAGACACCGACACTTGCCATGCTTGTCGAAAGACAGAAGCAGATTTCCGGTTTCAAAAAAGAAAAATATTTTAATGTGGTTTTGGATTGTGATGGACTGATCGCAGAGAAGAAAATCTTCGATGTGGAAGAAGCAGAAAAAGTGTGGAAAACCTGTCAGGGCAGTGATGCGATTGTGGAAAAGGTGGAGTCAAAGGAAAAGACGGTAAAACCACCGAAACTGTATGACCTGACAACCCTACAGAGAGAGGCGAACCGTATCTATGGAATGACTGCTCAGCAGACATTAAATGCGGCGCAGAGCCTGTATGAGCAGAAGTTGATCACTTATCCGCGTACAGATAGCCAGTATTTGACAAGTGATATGGAAGAAACAGCGAAACAAGTGATCCGTAAGATTCATGAGAAATATCAATTGCTGGGACCGTTTGACCAGCCCAAAACACCGGAGGTAAAGAAGGTGCTGAATGACAAGAAAGTATCGGATCATCATGCAATCATTCCTACGGTAGAACTTGCAGAATTTGTTTTTTCTAAGTTAAGAGAATGGGAACAAAAGATTTTATTCCTGATCGCAGTACATACCGTAGAGGCAATGGAAGAAGATCATGTATTCATGGAGACAGAGGTGGAAGTACGATGCCAGGATGAAATTTTTAAAGCAAAAGGAAAAGAGGTCAAACAGATCGGGTGGAAACTGTATGAGGAATGCTTTAAGAATGAGGATGGACTTGCCATAGAAAACCCGGCAGATGCAGGAAAGGACCGCATTCCAAAAGTAGAAGCAGATCATAAGTTTTACAACGTATCCGCAGCGAAGACGGAACATTTTACAGCACCACCGAAATCGTATAGTGAGGATACCCTGCTTGCAGCTATGGAGACCGCTGGAAATAAAGAATTTGAGGAAGATACCGAGAAGAAAGGGCTGGGCACTCCGGCAACAAGAGCAGGGATCATAGAAAAACTGATCGCTTCCCAGTATGCGGTACGAAAAGGCAAACAGATCCTTCCAACAGAGGACGGAAAAATATTGATTGATATCTTACCGGATTTCTTGAAGTCTGCCAGCATGACAGCCGAATGGGAAAACCAACTGTTAGAGATGGAGCAGGGAAAGATGGATCCGGGGCAGTTTATGACAGGCATCGAAAAGCTGATTTCCATGATGTTAAATCATTGTGACTCCATTCCGGAAGAAGAGACACGAAGGTTCCAGAAAAAAGAAAGCGTGGGAACCTGTCCGGTCTGTGGCGGTCTGGTCTATGAAGGAAAGAAAAATTTCTATTGCGGCAACCGTGCATGTAATTTCTGTCTCTGGAAAGAAAACAAGTATTTACAGAGTATGGAAAAGGATATGGATGCCAGGATGGCTGCTGAGCTTCTGAAGAATGGAAGTGTTCATGTGAAGGATCTGTATTCCAGAAAGAAAGATCTGTATTTTGAAGCAGATCTGCATATGGAAGCCGATGAAAACGGGAGAGTGACATTTTCATTATCTTTCCCGAAAAGAAAAACAACGAAGAAAAATAAGAGAAAATAGAAGGAGGAATAGATTATGGATTTTAATCAGTTTGTTGACGAAGTAAAAGGAGGAATCAAGTTATTTCTTCCAAGAGAGTACGAAAATGCACAGGTAAGAATCGAAGAAGTGAGGAAATTAAATGAGAATTATCTCGGAATCACGGTCTTAAAAGAAAATCAGATCATGGCGCCGACCTTTAATTTGAATCAGTTATATGAAATGTATCAGTCAAACCCAGAAGTCTCTATGGAAAGCATTATGAAAAATATTACAGGAGTGATGCTTGATTCACCGAAACAGTTTGATCTTAAGAATATCACAGAATATGAGAATGCAAAAGATAAGCTGTTCATCCGTGTGTCCTCAGCAGAAAGAAATCAAGAAATACTTCAGAAGGTACCTCACCAAATCAAGGAAGATTTGGCAATTACATATCATCTTGCTATCAGTGTTGATGATATAGGAAGAGGTTCTACGACAATCACAAATGATATGTTAACGCATTATGGCATTAGTGAGAAACAACTTCATGCAGATGCAATGAAAAATAGTCCGAAAATAATGCCTTTGTATGTGGATGCTATGAAAAATATTATTGCCCAGATAATTGTGGGTGAGGACAAACCAGTTATGCAAGATAAAGATTTAAAGGATATGAAAGAGGTGATTTCGGAAGGATTGAAAGAAGGTGAACCGATGTTTGTGATTACAAATCAGCAGACAATGGATGGAGCAAGTGCTATTTTTTATCCGGAAGTAATGAAACAACTAGGGGAATGCTTTCAAGGAGACTTTTTTATTTTACCATCGTCCATTCACGAAACTATCGTTCTTCCGGATAAAGGGGATTTTGATTATTTATCTTTGAAAAGTATGGTTCAAGAGATAAATATCAATCAAGTTCTTAAAGAAGAGCAGCTTACGAGCGATGTATATCATTATGACGCAAAACAACGTGTGTTTGAAAGAGCTGATAAATTTGAAAAACGCCAGAAGGTAATCCAAATGAATAAGAATGAGAAAGTTGGAAGAGAACAAAAGATGGAACATCCAAAACCAAAGAAACATGATATGGAATTATAGAAGTGTAGAGTCCGTATAAAAATAAGATGGGAATCCCTCATACACACAGGCTGTATGGGGGTTTTTTAAGGAGAAAGAGAGGAAATGAATGAGCGAAGAATTAACGAAAACAAAATTACTTGCCATACAGGGGAAAGATATGGACAGTATCATGCAAAACCTGGAAACAGGAGTTACAGAATTATTTACCAGTGAACGTTATCAGGAATATTTGAAAACAATGTCAAAATTTCATAATTATTCTTTTAATAATACGCTGTTGATCGCCATGCAAAGACCGGATGCCACTTTAGTAACTGGATATCGAAACTGGCAGTCTATGGGCAGACAGGTAAAAAAAGGGGAGAAGGGAATTACCATTATCGCACCGGCGCCGATCAAAAGGAAAAAGGAGCAGGCAGTATTGGATCAGGATCAGAAACCGGTGATCGGTCCGGATGGAAAACCAAAAACAGAAGAGGTAGAGGTCACACTTCCTTGTTTTAAGGCGATCACAGTATTTGATATTGAACAGACCACGGGAGAACCGATCCAGACACTTGCTCCTGAAATCCTGACAGCGGCAGTAGAAGATTATGATTTATTCCTGGAAGCAATCCGGGAAATCGCACCAGTACCGATACGATTCGATGCGATCGAAGGATCTGCAAACGGTTATTATCACAACCTGGATAAAGAAATCGTGATCAAAAAAGATATGAGCCAGAGCCAGACTTTAAAAACAGCAATCCATGAAACCGCACATGCAAGGTTACATGACAAGGAGATCATGGAAAGCCAGGGCATTGAGAAGGACCGGCTAACAAAAGAAGTGGAAGCAGAATCAGTCGCATATTGTGTGTGTTCTGCCTTTGAACTGGATACGTCAGAATACAGTTTTCCGTATATTGCAGGTTGGAGCAGTGGAAAAGAAATGAGAGAACTGAAAGCCTCTATGGATGTGATCCGTAAGACAGCCGGAGAAATGATCGATGAACTGACAGGAAAAATAGAAATGATGCTGGAACAGAAACAAGAGAAATTACTTGCTGCAGTAGAAGCTGCTGGATACCGTTTTGTAAAAGAAGAAAGCAATCCCCAACATCTGCAGTTTATTTCGGACGGCACTCATAGGATGCAGGGACATTTATCTGCAAAATCCTGGAATGAAGTGGAACGATGGGTAGAAGCAATTATAGAAAAAGGAGATTCGATTCAGAAAGAACGTGTAGAGCGAGTAATATATCCAGAACGGTTTGAACAGAGTTTTGAAGAAATGATGTTTACAAGAAAAGAATGCAGGCTCTCAATTTATCATTTAGATGAAAATGGACCTGGAAGAGATCAATTATTTGTGGGAATGGAAGACCTGCAGGAAAAAGGAATCACGGTAACTGCTGATCAGTATCGATGTATTTATTCCAGCTTGTATCTGCCAGATGAAGATATGAATGCGGTTTACAGTATTTTTAATGATGATCCACCGGCAGATTATAAGGCACACTCCCTGTCTGTCAGTGATGTTGTGATCATGAATCAGAATGGGGAGATGAAGGCATATTTTGTAGACCGCTTTGGATTCCAGGAACTTCCGGATTTTGTGGAAGAGAGAAAAAAGATACTTGGAATGGAAAGTGATATTCAGAAGAAGGATATTTTAGAACAAACGAGCTGTATCAGCTTTTATGCGGCAGAATGTTCAGAGTTTCCGGTATTAGGAGAAGTTCATCATGATCTTAGTCTGCCGGAAGCCTTAGAAGCGTATGAGAAGATACCTGCAGAACGAATGAATGGAATAAAATCTGTTGGATTTAACTTGCAGGAAGGCAGTGATTATGACGGAATGATGGATCTGATGGTTGCCGGAAAATCACAAAGAGAGATTTTAGATTCCATACCATTTTACAGGCAGAATAAGTTGGTGCAGGAAGCCCTGAAACGTGTAGAACAATATATCGAAGAAAAGCCTCTGAATGTAGAGAAAACCAGACCAAAAGAAGAAAAAGGAGAGATACAGAAAACCAAATCTCAAAAAAGAAGGGAGGATATGAGCTTATGAGTAAAGTAACATTTGAAGAAGATGAATTGGCGGTTGTGGCTCTTTTCCAGGAAAACACTAGAAAAGATACGATAGATATTTTGAAAGACACTTTAGAGACATTGGAAGAAACGAAAGAAGATCCGTTGGAAGACGATCTGCTGGAAACGATTGCATCTGCGATCAGTAAGTTACAGATGATCGAAGATAAATATTATTATTCCCTGGATCTGAATCGTTATCTGAATAACCTGGAGGATGACGGCTATGAAGAATAATCAGTTTGCAGTTTATCGTGTGGATCGCCATTCAGATGGGAGAGTGCTTTGGCATCTTTCCTATCAGGAAGCGGTGAGTAAGAAACTACCAATAAGGATCGAACATTACCGGCAGATGGATATCAGACCATTATTACCAGGAGAGACGGTAATTGCTTTATGGAAGCGTATGAAAGAGTCCTGCGAAGTCAGTGACGTGCTTGTATTGAACCAGAATGGAGAAATACATTGCTATTATGTCAATGAAGATTATCCGCAGCTTTTATCAGGTTTCATTCGATTAAACCCTTCCGGCACATTGGTTACGCTGGATACAGAAAACTACCATATTAGTGGAAAGCCGGGAAATTGGATGGCTACGGATGATATCATTATTGATGGGAAACAGTTTTACCTTATGGAGCATCAAGAATATCACAGGCAGGTTGCCTATATCATTTTAGATAATTATGGGAAGATGATCATGGAGGAATGTCGGAATGGATTCGATGAAGAAACCAAACAGAAACTTCATGAACTTATGAAGCATCCGGAACAAAGGGAAAAGGAGCATCAAAAACATAAAGACAGGCTGGAACATTATCAGAAATTTTTTGAGAATGGCACTTATGAGAGAAGATGGGAATCCGGAATAGAAGGAAATTATAATATGGTGGATGGCCAGGTAAATAATTTGAAAAATGTAGAAGTGAAAAAGAGTGAAAGGAAGCGGGTACAGAGGGTAGAACAATCCTCAAAAAAGAAACCAAAGAAAAGAGAGTCGGTAATCAAGAGATTGCGGGAAAAACAGATTACAATCGCCGTGAAATCTGGGAAACCGGTACCGAGGTATTTGGAGCTGGATCTGAAAAGGTGGAGAGGATAAATGCTATAAAACTGTTAAAGTATGAAAAAGAATCAATTATCCTGACAAATGAAGAAAATCAATATTATAGTGCCTATATATTTAATCAGAGATTACAGAAACGATTAAAGAATTTTACGGAGAAGTATCCGAAGTGATGTTATCTAGGAAACACAACAAAAGAAGGGAGTGAAGCGTTTATGATTTAAAAGGGACGATTGCTATTGAATTTATGATCACCATATACAGAGACACAAATTTAGAAAGCATCAGACTCTATTCAGATAGCGCGTAAAGAGAAAATGGATGGCTTATAAGATAGGATTTAAGAGAAAAAAGCCTCATAGTCATGAGGGAAAATAAAAGTAAAAAGTGTTCTGTGATAAAGTATAAAGGCTTGGAGGAGTGTCTCTTCTGAGCCTTTTTCTATTGAAAATATGCCATAAAATCACCATCTTTTATTAAAGCACGATATAATCAAGAAATAAAAAAATTTTTTGTCAAGTTTTTTAGGCGAAAAAAAGCCAGCAACTATGCTGGTTTGCTCTGTGTTTGATATAAAATTACTCCGGAAGAATTATAGTGCTAAATCCTAAAGACGGGTTTATAAACATCTAAGTATGCGCTAAAATGTAGGCTAATACGTAGCTTGTTTAAAAGTGGAATAGGCAAAATGACGAAAAAAATCTGATTTATATTGAAAAATACACATAATCGTGCAATAATATAAAAAATATAAAATACTAAAGAGGTGGGAATAATGGAAAATGAAAAAAAATAAGAATGAATATTTGCTTATTCTTGGGAGATGGACATCAAGTTTGGGTAACATAATTTTTGATTATGCAAATAATGTAAGTATTGTAAGTTTGTTTAGTAATAAGCCATGGTTACTTGCTTTTTATCAGGGATCTGAAACAGTTGTTCGCGTTTTTTTTAATTTGCTTGGTGGAGTAAAGGCTGATAAGGGAGAAAAAAAAAGAATTATCATTTTTACAGATATAATTAGTGCTCTAATTTGTTTGTTTGCGGCTTTGGGGACAAAATCCCAATATGTTGCTTATATACTGATTGCTACAAACGCACTTTTGGCATTAGTGTATGCATTTAATTCTCCAACATATAAATCAATAGTAAAAAATGTAATTGAAAGAGAACGCATAGGAATATATAATTCTATATCAAATGGCGGAATAGAAGTGATAAAGATAGCAGGCCCATTAGTTGGGGTTAGTTTAGTAAAAACCATTGGTATAAAAGGTGCTCTGGTGATTGATGCTATAACTTTTTTTGTGTCTGCATCAGCTGAAGCTTTCTTGATTACACGCAAAGACGATGAACGTACAGTTAGTGTAAATCAAAAGAATATGCTACAAGACATAAAAGAGGGTTTTGTCTATTTATATAATAAAAAACAAATACTATATCTAATTATTTTATCTGCCTTGGTGAATTTTTTTCTTGCGGGATATAATCTACTAATTCCATATACAGATATTATGTATGCAAATCGATTTTCTGATTTTTATAGTAAAGTTTTGGTTATGGAAGCAGTTGGTGGGGTATTAGGTTCCCTTATCTTTTCGAAAAAAATAAAAAATTTAGATAATAATATTTATGCACAAATAGTTTCATTAGGATTTACTGGTATTACATTGGTATTTGAATCAGTAATAATGGATTCAAAAAATCTAATAATATGTTTATTACCATTTTTATGCTTTGGAATATCTTTGACAATTTTCAACATACAGTTTACAACATATATTCAGGTCTTCGTCAATGAGGATTATTTAGGAAGGGTATTTAGCATTATTTATACTGTTGCAGTGGTTTTCATGCCGTTAGGATCACTAGTTTTTTCGCTAATTTGTGATGTCAAAAATATTAAAAGTTTCGGATATGTTGGAGGGGGAATTACTATTTTAGCAATTGTAGCGCATTGCTTGATTGGTCATAATAAAGAGAAGAAAAAAATTTAAATATTTTATTACTCCTAAACTAAAAAAATCTAACTTTCCCAACGTATGATTTATAGTGTTACAAATCCTTTACAATAAAATTATAAAAATAAATTCAGAGAAATCATTTTCGCCATGTTTTGTACCAGGATGAAATTAAAAGAAAGGAAGGATATAAGCATGAAACAAGATAATTTAAAAACAAATGAAAACAGAAAAATATGGCATTATAGCGATCTAGTATCACCATTTAACCAGTCAAAAATTTTAGTACATGCAGATAAACTTATAGAACTTTCTACAAAAAAGATAGTAGCACCGATTTGTTGTGAAATAGACTTGGTTGACGGTTTTTGTAACAACAAATGTAAACATTGCTTTTTCGGAACAAACGAGAAATTTTCTCCAGTATTGATGGATACAATTAGAGCAAAACAATTGATAGATGAGTTAAATAATTTAGGAGTAAAAGGAATTGAATTATCGGGTGGTGGGGAACCAACAACACATCCAAATATCAAAGAAATTGTTACATATGCGTACAAGCTAGGAATGGACATCGGAATTGTAACAAATGGATGTCTGCTGGAACAATTAGAAGAATGTTATCATATGTTTACTTTTATTCGTGTTAGTATCGATGCAGCTACTCCAGAAACATATAAAAAGGTTCATGGAGTTGATTGCTTTCATAAAGTGGTAGAAAATTTGAAACGTGTAGTAAAGAGCGGAAATGGAGATAAATTAGGCGTAGGATATTTAATTACCGGAACAAACAATTGTGATATTATTCCAGCAGCTCAGTTTTTTAAAGAAATTGGATGCAGATTTTTACAATATCGCCCTGCTTCTCTAAAAGAAAGTTTTCCGGATATAATTTGGCAAGAAAGTAAACACTTGGTTGAAGAAGCTGTTAAATATGCTGATAATACTTTTCAGATTTTTGATGCAGGTATCAAGTGGGAGCATATTTTTGCTGAAAGACAATATACTAAATGTACCACCAGCTGTCTAGTAGCTGTTGTGAAGGCAAATGGGGATGTTCCTATATGTGTTCTAAAGAGAAATGATGAAGCAATGTGCCTTGGAAATATTTATGAGAATACTTTTAAGGATATTTATTTTTCCAAAAGACATGAAGAAATAATTGACAATAACGATTTATCAAAGTGCCGTAAACCGTGTAAACATGATTCTTATAATATTATTCATGAAGCATTATGCAAAGATTATTTGCACCGGAATTTTGTTTAGTTGAGAAGGATTAACAATGAAAAGTGGAAGATATTTACGTGAGCTTCTATTCTAGTAGCGATTTCATCAATAGTTTCAATAGAAGTAAAATAATTGCTGATACTACGAGTAATTTAAACAAATGATAAGCTTACGTGGATTGGGATGTATAAGTATAAGAATGAGATCTCTTAAAGTTACGTTTTGCGAAAATTATTGGCACCATGAATTTCAGAAAATCTATTACACAAACTTTTTAATATAATATTAATTTAGTCCCTAATTTATAAGCAAGATTATTTACATAAAGATAAGTTTCCATATTGTTATGAGCATATTTATTTATGCATAAAAAGATTACTATCATATATTATATCTAGATAGCCAATTCGCTTATCGAAAGAACAAAAAATATACAAAAACTTTTCATAATTTTTGTGACTAAGTGAAATGAAAGGAATCGATATATGAATATAAGAAAAAAATTTGAGAATTATTATCAAGGACTGGGTTATAAGTGTCTGACGGAGAAAAAACTTTTAGATAAAAATAGTCAAAATGTTCAATTTGTTATTTCAAGTTTTGACAATCTGATTCCTATATTAAAGCGGGGAGAATCCGACTTCTCATATTATACAGTGCAAAGAACTTTTAGAACCAAAAATAGTCATATTGCATTATGGGGGAATGATAGTTTTTTGCTACCCTTTAATATAATGATGAGTTCATTTTCACATGTACAACAAAGTGAAACAGTAATAAATGAGTCTTTAGATTTCTTAATTAAACAACTCCATTTAGATCCATTGGATTTGTTTTGTGTATTTAGTACTCCAGATAAAGAACTTGTTTGTAAAACGTATACAAAATATCTTCTAGAAGAAAACTATATTTGCGTTCCAGAAACAACTTTAAAATGGGAAGCGCCTCTAAGTGATAAGATATTATCTGGTAGATATATAAAAATATATAAGAGACATTATACGGGTTTTATTCTTGTCATGGATTGTAATATTTTTAGATATCAACAAAAAAAAGTGGTTGATATTACTTTCCCTCAATTGGTAGTAGAAGCAATAACGAATAAATACAATACGGTCTATGAGACGTATTTACTTCGAGATATTACAAAGAAAGCAAGAAGTGATTTTGCAATTAAGAATCTTACATTATTTACCTGCTTATTTGTGTCTATAATAGCGGCCATGTCAGATGGAGCAGTTCCAAATGCAACAAGAGAAGGCAGTTCACTACGCAAACTAGTAAGAATATGTTTTTTTACTGTCGATTACAAAAAAGTTGATTTGTATTCATACATAAAAATTTGGGTATCTGTTATGGGAAGTTATAATTTTAGCACAAATAGATCAGTTGAAGAATTTCTTGAATTGTGGAAACGTGAATTTATTCGAATAGAAAGAAATAACAAATATGCAGATAAAACTGTGAACGAATGCATCAATAGGATCATTAATAAAGAATTAGATTTTGATAAAATTATTGAGATTATATCAGAAGCAGAATCTACATATGGTATAGATCATAGGTATTATATTGAAAAACTAAAAAGTGCTGGATATACAGAAATTATTGATATTGAATCAGCATTCATCTTAGAACATTCAACGTGTGCTATACCGATAGATTATCATTTGAAAAATACAAATAGGGAATTTTTAAAACAATTATTCATAGAAAGGATATAGGCGTAACAATGCATATATTAATTATTGAAGGATTTAGGCCAGCTCATGAGATATTAAAAGAAATGGGTATCGAAATCACACTCTTGATTGAAGAATTTCGGATTAGTGGCAACGAGAAAGGATTTTATGATCGATACTTTACTGTTTCTAATAATGCTGTATTAGATGAATGGTTACAACAAGTAGATAAAATTAATGAAATTTCGCGTATTGATAAAGTTATTAATTTTCATGAAAACAGACAATATGAGACCGCAATTATAAGCAGACATCTAGGAATAGAATATTATAATGTGCGAGAAACGAGGATTTGTAAAGATAAATTGCTTATGCGTTCGTTTCTTAATGAAACAGGAATTGATTCAGTGTTGAGTGGAAAACTAGAACATATAGGCGATTATTTATCATCAGGTAAAATTAAATTTCCATTGATAATTAAACCCTACAACGGCTGGGCAAGTAAAAATATTTTTAAAGTGACCAATGAAATAGAATTAAACACTGTTTGTAATACATGTAAAAATGATAATGAATATAAGGTGTACTGTTTTGAAAAATATATAGATGGGGAAGAATTTAGTGTTGAAACTTTTTCACAATTTGGTATGCATAAAGTGATAGCAGTTACAAAAAAATTCAAGAATAATAATTTTGTTGAGACAGGCCATTGCATTCCAGCTAATCTTGAATATACAAGGTTTAATTGTATCAAGGATAAGGTGATAGAGTTTTTGTGTGGAATTAATCATATGAATGGACCAATGCACACAGAAATAATTATTACAAAGGATCAAAAAGTACATATTGTTGAAAGTCATTTGCGGATGGGTGGAGATAACATTCCAGATCTAATTAAAATTGTTTCAGATTTTGATTTGCTTACAATTTGGTGTAAACAAATATGTGATGGGAATATAAATTTAGAGTCGGTTCCTGAAATTACAACAAATAATATGAACGGATTTGTAACAATTAGATATTTTATGTCCGAAGACAAAATGATTGGTTGCGTAGTCAAAGAAATTAATAGAGGATTCTTTCATAAAATTTCAAATATTGTAGAGTATAAGTTTTTTGTTGATATAGGCGATACTATTTTATCAAATAAAGACTCATTTTCTCGTTTGGGTTATGTCATTGTGAAAGGAAAAACATATGAAGAGACAAACCAATTAGCTGATTGGATTGTTCATCAATCTATTATCGAAGTGGAAAATAACAATTAACTCGTAGTTTTAAAATAATATTAAAGGGGATGATAGAATGTTTGTTACATGTAGTGAGGCAGAAAATCTATTAGAAGAAGCATATACATATAATCCGGGAAAATGGAGGGAACATAGTAAGAATGTGGCATTTGCCGCACGAGTTATTTCTGAACGAATTGAGGAATTAGATTCAGAAAAAGCGTACTCATTTGGATTACTTCATGATATTGGAAGAATTAAAGGTATTACACAAATGAAGCATGTTATTGATGGATATAATTATCTTTTTGATATGGGATTTGATGAAAATGCAAAAATTTGTATTACACATTCTTTTCCATTAAAGCTAGTAGCTTCATACAGTGGGGTAAATGATTGTAGCCCGGAAGAGGCAAAATTTATTTCTGATTTTTTGCAGACTCATGAATATGATGAATATGATAAGTTAATACAATTATGTGATGCATTGGCATTACCAGATACAATTTGTATCTTAGAGAAAAGATTATTTGACGTGGCTATCAGAAATGGTATTAATGAATATTCCATTGACAAGTGGAAAGCTTTTTTAGATTTAAAATCTTATTTTGATAATAAGATAGGATTGGATATATATAAAGTATTAGGAATATAAAGAATATATCAAATATAGAGAATGTTGGCCAAGGAACAGTTCCGAGGTAAAACCTATCATCTGGCAACAATTCTACTGGCTCATGTCAGGTCTTGAAATCGAACAGCCAAAGGACTACGAATGGCATGAAACCCTTGTATTTAAAGGGGACTGAAAAAGTCTGATTCTAAAAAAGAATTGGGCTTTTTAGTATTTCCATTATAATAGAAATATAAGGAAGGAGCGGCTGCCATGTTAGTGTAAACGTAAACGGTAAATAGGTTCTTTCCATTGTTAGTTGAATTCACAGCGAAATTGCTCGTGTAAAAGCACTTTTGCTTTTAATAAATCAAAACTATTTCGTCCATACATAATTTTCTTAATTACTTTAATTTTGTTGACACTTCCTTCGGCAAGTCCATTATTATACTTTAATTTTATCCCGTTTTTTACCGCATTAATATCAATTCTTATGCCGTTAACATAGGTCTGTAGCTCAGGTATGTTAAAATTTTCTATTTTTTAAAGCCATGTTTCTAATCTTTCGTCGCGCCTTGAATATAGTATTTCATAGAATTCTTTTATTGCAGCATATAATTCTGTAATCACTGGGTACGTTTTAAGAACTTGCTCATATTGTGTTTTGGTAATTGTCTTGACATCACTTAATCCCTTATAGATTAATTGTATCAAAGATCTTCTCTGAATGTATTCTTTCGATTGATAATCCGAGCAGGTCTCTTGTTGACTTAAATGTGCTTCTAACACCAAGGAAACGCCCCATAGTGGGTGCGTAGACATGTTAATAAACATTTGAGATAATGTCTTTACCAGGTATAAAAAGTTTATAGGTGTTTCAACAGAGTTTAGATATGTTTGTCTAACTCACTTTAAATGATAATAATACGTCGCTTTTGCAATGATATGCTGATTGCACCATTCATCAACAGTCATTGCCTTGGGACGGAGACTACGAAGGAAAACCTGTAAATAAGATCGTCTATTATAATGATAGGTGAAAGGCTTGACTAGAATTAGCTTTTTACCTTGATTTAGTAAAACGCCCCATATGGGGCGTTTTCAATAATTCGGCACCTCTGGTATTATGAGGTTTTATTTTTCGGTACTTCCGAAAGCACCGGTATCTCTTGCTTTGCCCAAATCCAGAACAAAGTCAGCGATTAGAACCGGAGTGATAACCAGTTGTCCTACACGGGTATCTTTGAGGAGTGTCTGGGATTCCGAACTAACATTGCTGATGATGGCATGAATTTCTCCACGATATCCGGAATCAATAGGCGGAAGTTCGCAGACCAATCCTTTTGCAGCCATGCTGCTTCTTGGAAAGACATAACCGGCATATCCATCTGGAATCATGAGACCAAATCCTAAGGGGATTCTTGCAATTTCTCCCGGCTTTAATGTGCAGTTATAAGGCATATATACATCGGCTCCGGCATCGTTTTCATGAGGTCGGAAGGGATAATGATCTTTCTCTAATCCAAAATCAATCAATTTAATTTTCATAAACAGCTTCCCTCCCTTCTACGAGCAGAGGATAATCTGCTTTCATTATTTCTAATGGAGACCATTCTTTTGGAATAGGAATTCCACAGGACATAGTACCTTCTTCACAACATCCCCTCTGACAAAAAGGACCGGTCAGCTTCGGTGAAAATAACACCGGATCGAATTCATATAGTTTCTGCCAGATATCCAACATTACAATTCTTGTTTCATCGGTATTTCTTCTGCAGATACGCTGACTGATCATATGTTTCCACTCATAAGGTGTAGCGCAGATAATCAGAATATTTCTCAAAGCATGGGGAAGAGCATATCCGGCAGAATCATGATGAAATCCCACAGCACACAATTCCTGATAAGATCTGAGATCCGATAAGCAGCTTTGCAGATAGAGATCAATGTATCTCTGTTCGGAAAAAAGGATTTCATATGGAATCGCAAATGCAGCTTTTTCTGAATAGTTGCTATATTGCAGAGATGCACTCATGAATTTCACTTCGTTTTGATGACGAGTAATCTGTGCAAGAAAACGTCTGCTTGCCCCTACAATCGCAACGGTGATCACCGTAAATTTCTGTACAGTTGGGTGAGGAAGGCTGGCAATCCGGTCTACAGTTTTATCTGTAAAAGATTTTTGATAAAGAGCCATAAGATCATCCATGTTTTGAATGGAATGCCCCTGTTGGGTAAGCCTTGCTGCGAATACCATGTTCTGAGCTGCTTTTTGAATGGTATAACTATTTAAAATCTTTGTCTCAATGTGATCCATAGGCTTGTTCCTCCTTTATCAATGCTTTCAGCAGAATGAGATAGTTGATGCAGTCTGTGATCTTCTCATCCCATTGTTCTAAGTCAAATTGGAGCAGAGAAGAGTAACACATATCATAGAGAGATACGATATGTTTCGACATCATACCGGCAAGAGCAGCCTTAGGTGTGCATCCCTGTAACGAGGCAGCAATTTTAAATGCACTCAGGCGATCAATGCGGTCTCCTGTGTATTCTTTTTTCTTGTGTGCCAGGACATCGGCACATTTTCGATATTGTTGTTCAAGGACAACATTAAATTCATTTTGTGTCATATTGTAATTCCTCCTTCGTAAAATGATTTATAATTCGGGTTCCCGTGTCTTTTGTTTTTTGGGAACCTGGGTGTGGAGAATTGCTTCCACATTTTTGTCTACGGTTCTTAAATCTTGTGTCAGATCCTTTAGAGATCGGATGGATGATTTTTGCTGGTCGATCTGTTCCTGCAAGCTGGCTTTTTGTTCCTTCAATGTTTTGATAGGAAGCATCTTTCTATCTGGATAAAAAGATTTCAGCCAGTCACGGGCTTCTTCATATGCTTGAATTCCAGCGGTGTGTTCCTTTCGGAATCTGCCTTTATTTTTCGCTTTTAAAAATTCGGTATAGAGTGCTTTCTGTGCAAAATATTGTCCGGTGTAATGGATCTGACGGTTGATGTTTTTCAAATCTGCATTCATTTCCATAAGCTGCTCTGTTGCCTGATCTAACTGTTCTTGAGATTTGGAAAAGGCATCTTTTAATTCAGTTTGGGTATTGTATCCATGTTCTTGCACATAGATAATAGTATTTGCCATTTCCTGAAGATTGGATATCTTTACCCGGTGAGCATATCCGGGACTTTGCATTGCTTTCACATTTTTCTGGAGATCCACCACCAGCCGTAAATGAGATCTGACATAAAGAATGGTTATCGGGTCTTTTCGTAAGAAGAGCTGTTCTAAATGTTCTTTGCCGTATTGAGTTCCCAAAGCCTTTTCTGTAATCCGTTTGTCTCGATCCGGATGGAGATAACGATATCTTCCTCTTTCTTCAATAACGGAAATCTGATATTTTTCAAAAAGCAGAGATTGAAATTCCTGAAAGCTTTTAGAATGCGAGCTGCATTCTTTGATGGCGTTTCGGAGTTCTTGCTTCTGTGTCTGAAATGTAGTGGCAGTTGGTTTCAACCCATCTGCAATGATTTTTTTGTTTGTCTCTTCTAATTTTTTCTGCCCGGATTTTTGCGCCATATATTCAGCCTGTGTGATTTTTGTTTCAGCCGGAGAGAGAAGATCAACCTGATGAAGTCCCTCCTGGATGCACATATCCATAATTTCCTTTTTGAAATAATTCAGGAATTTATTTGTGGATCGGTGTTTGTATCCGGCAATTTCTTCATGGGGCTTATCCATGTAACGCTGCCTTCTGACAGCTTCCTTACGGACGCTGTTGATCACAATATGCGTATGGATATTGCCGGAACCATTGTGACCATCGGTATGTGTCACGATAAGAGCCTGATATCCCGGAAATATTTTTTTGGCAAGGTCTAAACATAATTCCTGCGCCTTTTCCCCAGTCAGTCCGCATTCTGATTTATCATCCGGATCAAAACTGATGATATAATGGTGACTTTTGATTTCAGATGATTTTTTGTTTTTATGAAATTTTGCATTTGTCAGACTACACTCCTTGTCAAAAGACATCGGATCACAGTTGAGACCATCCATGTAGAACTCATCTCTTAGAAGACTTCGCCCCATTTCATCTTTTATCTTTTTTCCAGTACTCTCATCATGTTGGAAAAGCAGATAATCAATGGCATTTGAATAGTTGGCATTTCTACTTTTGATGTGTTTTAGTATCGCCATGAAAATCACCTGCCATTTCTAACACTTTTTTTCGTAAGACGAAGAGGTCGGAGATACATTGATGGATTTCATTTTCCATAGCCTGGGAATGAGTTCCACCGGTATTAAAATACTTGGCAATCTGATTCAGATTAGATCCGATTTTTCCATATTGCCCGACCAGCTCCCGAAGCAATTTGATATCTGCGACAATCTCATAACGGATTTGAATTGGTTTATCCAGAAACAATCGCCTGAGATATTCGGAACGAGATATTCCCGTAGAGCTTGCAGCTTGATTTAATATTTCCAATTCAATGTCTGTAAGTTTCAGACAGATTATGTTTCTGCGCTTTAATTCTTTTGTTTTTTCTTTTGGTGGCATACTTCTCCTTCCTTTCTAAACTGTGACATCGTATGCTGTTACAGTTCACTAATTTTTATCGGCTGTCCCTTCCGATAAAGAATTAGTTCAGTATCCATTTTTATGGAGACTGGCTGCATCTTTGATGCCAAATCGAGGGTATGGGGAAACGTAATCCCCATCAAGATCTTTGCCCCGGGGATAAGACCGTTCTCATAAAATGAGGATACGGTATTACCCGGGTGAATCTTGCTCTTGAAAAATTTACCCTCTCATATAACGAAAGGCTCAGAGGTGAAAATACAGGGTGAGATAGAAAAAAAACAAAAAAACTGTTATACTACAATTCAGGATTAATCAAAAAAGTAAAATAGAAGGGGAGATTATGAATGTATGAAATTTTCATAGGTGAATTGCTGGAAAACCAAAGAAAAGAAAAAAGATATTCCAAATCTATGGTTTGTAGAGGTCTTTGCAGTGTTACTGCGTTGTCTAGATATGAGAATGGATTAAGAGTACCAGATAAGTTTTTGCTTGAATATCTGTTGCAAAGGTTAGGCTGTGATTCAAAGCAATATGAGATGATTATCAGCAATGAAGAATATTATGAAATGAAGCAACAGAGGAAAATAGAAGAGTGCATAGAACAGAAGAAATATTTGGAGGCAGAAGCTGAAATAAAAAACTATAAAAAAATGGCATCTATCTCAAAGCCAATTCATGAACAATATGTTTTTTACTATTCTGGATTGGTAAAAAAATATATAGGGGAATATATGCAGGCAATAGACTGTTTTGAGGAATCTATATCAAAAACTGCTATTCAAAAGGAATATAAGCAAGGTGGGCAAGAGCTGTTATCCTTTATGGAGCTTAAGGTCTTGAGAGAATTAGGAGACTGCTATCAGGAAGTCAAAAGAACGCAGGATGCACAGAAGATATATTCAAAACTTCAAGAATACCTTGAGAGTCATTCCTATATTTCTTTAGAACTGGAACAGTTTTATTATGGTGTTTTATATAAGATAGCAGAACAGGAGTATCAGAACTATAATTATGGAACTGCATATGATTTCATTCAAAAAATATATGCAGGGATGAAAAAACACTATTTGGTCAGATCTATGAAAGAAGTATTGGAGTTAAAGATGGCGTTGGAAGAAAAAATGAATTTTTTAACAATAGAGTCAAAGAAGGATTATAAAGATAAGATTATGGCACTGAAGTTGTTAAAATGTACAAATGAAAAGGAAATGCTTGCTTATATGGAGGAAGAAAATGTCAGAATACAATAGGGGATCTGTAATACGTTATTATCGGAAACAAAAAAATATGACACAGGAAGAACTGGCGGAGGGAATATGCGATACTTATACATTAGCAAGATATGAAAGTGGTGGTGTGAGTCCATCAGAAGAGAACTTTCAAAAAATAATGAATAAACTTGGTATGTCAGAAGAAACAATTCTTTTCAATTTACAGACAGAAGATGCCAATATCGCAAAAGTCAGGAATCGGTTATTATGGCTATTTGAAAAAGGGGATTATCAAGGGGCAGAAAATGAAGTAAAAGAAATTATTAGCAAAAATCAGTTGCCATTGATGTATGTTGAAAACAGACAATTTCTTTATCGGATACGTCTTGTAGTAAAAAATAATAGTGGAAAAATAGACTCAGTTAATTATATTTTATCTTTGGAAAATTTACTGAAAGAGAGTTTTAAAGATTATAACAGTGAAAAATTTATTAATAAATATTTTTACACCGAGAATGAACTATTAATTTTAAATGACATCGCAATCGCATATGGAGAGGCAGGAAATTATGAAACAGCTTGTAGAATATTCTCCAGTGTCATTCAACAGATGGAGAAGGTGTCTTGCATGGATGGCTATAAGCCTTATTATCTTCTCATGTTAAATTATGCCAATATTCTTGGGTTACATCGGCAGTATGATGATAGTATCGAGATGTGCAAAAAAGGGATTTCCTGGCTTTTGAAATGGGAAAAAGGGAATTGTCTTTATAATTTCATTTACAATATTGGGTGGAATTATATAGAAAAATCTAAGGAACTTTCTGGAGAAGAGTCCCTTAGATTAAGAAAAATTGGGCTTCTCTATGTATGGGAAGCGTATGAACTTTGCGAACTATATCCAGAACGTAAAGAAAATTTAAATTATATTAAACAATACTTTGAAGAAAATCAAACGATTTATTTTTGAGGAGGAAGGTTACAAGACGGAGTTGGTATATTATCTTCACCATTATCAATTTCACCCCCATCATTGTTTGTATTACAACAAATAATGCGGGGATTATCAGTCGTGTAACCTTGAAAACTATAAAAATCTTTTGGGCAGTTCATTGAAAGAATTGCCATGCAGCATCCTAAAATTATTTTTTTTCTCATATTCTTTATCCTTCTTTCTTTTCTGAAAGTTATTGTAAAATGAATTTGCTAAGTTGGCAATGACGTAGTCGGTTAAATTTTATATGACCAATAAAGTCATTTTTTATTCTAGAATAGGGAGATACAATGAGTTCATCTTCTTAAAACCCAGATCATTATATTGTAGAAGATACATAGATAACCTTTAAAATTATAGAAACAGAGGTGTTGCTATTGAGTAGAAGTGAAGTGATAAAGAGTTTCTTCACTGGTTTTTTAACTCTGTGTCTCGTACTGGTATCTACTATTATCAGTACTTTTAAGACAGGGGTTGGAGCAGTGATCGACACTGCTTTAATATCAATTTGTTTGTTAAAAGTTTTCCATGCGTTGTCAAAAAAAACAACTGCTTTAGCAGATTGCTTTGCTAGAGCATTTCTCTCTTGTGCATCTACTATTGCATTGTATTTTGCAGTGCTATTTTTACAGGGAGGCAAGGTAAGTACAAAGCAGAGTTTTCAATTTGTTTTCATTGCGGTTATATCAGCAATACTTGGAATTCTCTTTTTTTCGACAATGACGGAGTACTTTTCAGAAGAACAATATGCGTTTCCGCAATTAATACCGAGAATTTCAATGATCTCTGCTGCAGAGAGCAGCCATGAAAAAAGGCAGAAAATGATATTATCGGTAATTTTATCATCGGGATATGCGGTGGTTGTTAAAATATGGAAATTAATACCATCTCAAATGATAAGACTAAGAAATAGTTCCATTTTTTTGATTCAGAATAGCTTGTTATATGTTGCCACAGGATATTTCATAGGATATCAGACATGGATAAAAATGCTAGTTGGTTTTTGTTATTCTCTATTACTTTTCTTTTTGCATCCTGTAGAGGATTTTTCGGAACATTTACTTAACCCATATCTATATTCCGTTATTTTGGCATTTTCTCTTACGAATGGGATCGTTGCAATAATGAAAGCAGTAAAAAAATGGAAGCTAACAGTCCCATGCAGGAAACAGCAGGCAAATAAGAAATCAAAGCTGTTTGGAATATTTGTTTTGGTGGGATTATGCTGTATCTATTTGGTGTCTTTTAGTATGTGGTACCCAAATGAGAAACTTCCGATATGGATATTCGTCTGCCTAATCTTTGTAACAGTTATTTCCAGTATGTCTACAGCGATGGGAGTAGCTGAAACAGGTTTTTGGTTTTCTGCCTTGGATGATATTGTTCCCATTTTGTTAATCGCACTTTTACAGCTTCGCAATGTAGATGTGATTTTGCTAGTGCTCACAGGTTTAACCGCTTTTGAAATGTCAGGAATTTATTATACAATTAATTGGCGAGTTACACTTAATTTTTCTATTAAAAAAGAAATGCTGACAGTGTTTAGTATTATAAGCTGTATGTTAGGCGCGATATTAACATTTGGAATTGTTATAATCTTAGCAAAAGGAAATACAATCGGAGGAACAGAATTACCTGTTCCGAACACGAAGGTTCTTGCGATGACAATGGATGGATTGATATCTGCTTTGTCAGAATTTCAATTCCCTGAGTATTTAAATTTTACAGTTTTCTTTATTGCCTGTTTGGTTTGCCTTTTGTTATTGCGTTTAAAAATATCACCTATGACGATCATTGCAGGACTTATGCTTCCGTTTGGTGCATTTTTGGCATTAGGAGGCGGTGCATTACTTTCCTACTGCATGAGAAAAAAAGAGAATAAAAGAATGGAAATTTTCTCAGGCATGGCAATTGGAGAAAGTTTGGTCTCAGCCGTAACTTGTATGATAGGTGCATTTTTTTAATACATCTCGTAGGAATGAATTAAAAAAATCTTAAGACACCCTGTAAAATCCCTCTTTTTCCTTTCGTTATATAGAAGGATATTTTTCCTTCATATATGAAAGAAGAAAGAGGGGTTTTTTATATGCCAGAAAAAAGATGTTATACCGTAAAAGAAATTCAGGAAATTTTAGATGTGAGCCGCCCGACAGTTTATGCATTATTAAAAAAGAAAGAATTTCGTTGGATCCAGTTGGATGGTGGAAAGTACAGAATTTCAAAAAAGAGTTTTGATGACTGGCTTGATCATCAGCCGGAGTAAAAAATCTGGGATGTTGGTTGAGAGAAAAAGTCGCAATCGACATCCTAATTTTTTATTTGAAAATGATGTATGATGCAGAAAAGAAAGGAGAGTCGATCAGATGAATCAAGTTGTTATAGAAGAAACTTCGTTTGAAGAAGTGCTTTCAGAAATAGAGGAAAACGGTAAATACAAACGACTTCCTCCAAAGGAAAAAACCTGGATGACAGTTCCAGAGATGGGAAATCTTTTGGGACTAAAGAAGACAGGCAGATACTGGCTGGTTCAGAAAAATTATTTTGAATGCAGAGAAATCGCAGGACAAATGAGAGTGAAGATTGCCAGCTTTGAAAAGTGGTACGCAAACCAGGTGAAGTATCAGAAAGTGAATGGGGAAGGACCGGGAAAAAATCTGAAAAAATGGTCTTATTCCATATCAGAAGTTGCTAAAATGTTGGGGATTAGTGAAACTACGGTTTATGATCTGATTAAACGTGACGGTATAAAAACAGTTACTGTTGATTACTGGATCAGGATTCCGAAAAAATCTTTTCAGGAATGGTATGAGAAGCAATCAAAGTATCGGACACAGAAAGATAGGAGAAAAGATGAGGAACTGGAAGATGCTACAATCACCATGCCAGAAATGGCAAGGCTTTTGGGAATTACAAGAAGTCAGGTTTATGGGATTTTGAAGAATTCTAAATACAGCCATTTTTTTGAAACGATTGTAATTGCAGAGAAGAAAAGAATTACAAAAGAGAGCTTTCAGAAATTTTTAGATGGACAAGATCATTATAAATTGGATCCGGCCAACGATTATGAAGAATTGTCAATGGAACAAAATTATAGTCTGGCAAATTACAGGCGAAAGAAATTAGCCAAAACCGGAGACCGTAGCAAAAATGGAAATCTTGGTTATCTGACATTTGACGAGGCAGCATTTCTTGCAAAGGTCAGTAGAGGAATGATTTACAAATGGATTGATGATGGGAAATTTTCGTCAGTAAAGATTGGATATATATCCAGAGTAAAAAGAGATGAATTTGAAGTATGGCTGAAAGAAAGAGAAAGGAAAGGGAATTAATATGGCATCGATTAGAGAACGAAAAGGAAAGTTTAATGTGATTTATAACTATAAGGATGATTCCGGCAAACGGAAACAGAAATGGGAAACATATGACACAAAAGCAGAAGCAAAGAAGAGGAAAAGAGAAATAGAATATAAACAGGAAATGGGATCGCTTGTTGTTAGAAAGTGCAATACATTGTCAGATCTGCTTACAGAGTACGTTTCCCTATATGGAAAAGAAAAATGGGCATTGTCCACTTACGAAGGGAATGTTAGTCTGATCAGAAATTATATTGAGCCTATGATTGGAACTGTAAAACTTTCGGAGATCAATACACGTTTTATGGAAAGATTCTATCAGGGATTGTTGCAGACAAAAGCAGTAGGAAATCAGGCAAAGGGAAATAAGAGAAATGAATATGTGTCAGCGAGTACTGTCAGAGATATTCACAAATTACTCCGCAATTGTTTTGAGCAGGCAATAAAATGGGAGATGTTAGAAAAAAATCCGTGTATCTATGCAACAGTGCCGAAACATAAATCACAGAAACGGGAAATCTGGACGGCAGAAACATTGATGTATGCAATGGATGTTTGTGAAGATCAACGATTGAAGTTGGCAATCAATTTGTCATTTTCCTGTTCCATGCGGTTAGGCGAATTACTTGGTCTGACCTGGGATTGTGTAGATATTTCTCCGGAAGCAATCGAAGAAAATCGTGCATATGTTTATATCAATAAGGAAACACAACGGGTAAAAAAGGAATCGCTAAAAGATCTGGAGGGAAAAGATGTCTTACTGGTATTTCCTTCGCAGCACAAAACCAACACAACTGTTCAGATTTTGAAAACCCCAAAAACAGAAAGCAGTATCCGTAAGGTGTTTCTTCCAAAGAGCGTTGCAAATATGTTGGTTGAATGGAAAGCAGAACAGGACGAAGTAAAAGAAGTGCTAGGAGAGGAATATATAGATTACAATCTGGTGATGGCAACGACATTTGGAAATCCGATTGGTACCGGGGCAATCCGGGGACAATTGAAAAAACTGATCGAAGAGCATAATCTTCCTCCGGTTGTCTTCCACAGTTTAAGACATAGCAGTGTAACCTATAAATTAAAACTGAATGGAGGAGACATCAAAGCGGTTCAAGGGGATTCCGGCCATTCACAGGTGGATATGGTAACAGATGTATATTCCCATATTATTGATGAGGATCGAAGACGAAATGCAGAATTATTCGAGGAAGCGTTCTATGAGAAGAAAAATCTGGATCCAAAGATGCGAGAGGAAACCACAACTCAGACAGTAGATGTGCCGGATGATGTGGATGCAGAGCTGCTTGCAAAAGTATTGTCTAATCCGGAAATAAAAGCATTGCTGGCATCATTGGCGAAGGCAATGAAGTAATGAAAAATAGTGAAAAAATAGTGAAATATTAGTGGTGTGATTTATTACTAAAAAATGTGCAAATACATAAAAATAGGGAGTCAAGGGTTGGTTTAGGGTTTGTCTGAATAAACGAGAGATACGTTAAAAACAAATAAAATAAAATCATAGAAAACGAATAAAAAATTCGGAAACAGAGAAAAATATTGAAGAAATTAATGCTTTGTGGTATCGTTATAGCATAACATATAGTGTGGAATGATGGTTGTAAGGAGAAGAATAAAGATGAGAAGGCCGATTGTTCGTTTGTCATCGTTGCAGTTGACAAATATTAAAAATGTAAAAAAAGGCACTATATATATGCCGAATACTGTAAATAAAATTCTATCAGCGGATAAAGCGGAAATACTAGGGATTTATGGCCAAAATGGTTCGGGAAAAACAGCAATTGTTGATGCCTTGTATTTTTTACAAAAAGTAATGATAGGGGTCGATCTGGATCAGTCATTAGAAGATTACATGGACATGGATTCCGATACTGCTGAAATTTTTGCAGATTTCAATATTTTTATGGATGATATTGTGTTTGAAATAGGATACAGATTAAGTCTTAGCAGAGAAGAAAAAGAAGTTGTTATCAGTCGAGAAACACTAAGTGCTGCAAAAAATGAAAATGGAATCAGAACCAATAAGACTGTATTTATGGATTACCAAAGAGATCAAGCGAATGCCATTTTTAAACCACAGAAAAGACTGGATGAAATACTGGAAGAAAATAAAGAAATAAAAACAGATTTGATTGTAGCACGTAAAATGGCAGAAAAAAGTAATTGCTCTTATATTTTTGGTGAAAGCAGTCGGGAAATATTCTGCAGAGAATATAAAAATGGATTTCAACAATTCTCGGTTATTATTTCTTCTCTGTTTGAATTTGCATTGAAAGATTTATTTGTGATTCGCAATACACATTCAGGAGTGATTTCTGCTAATTTTGTTTTACCGATGGCTTTTCGGATTGAAAATGATAATATTGGAGCAAAAGGGGATTTTGCAGTTTCTTTGACAGAACCAATTCTGGTGGATGAGGAGAGAAAAAATCGGTTAGAGACAATTGTTGAACAGATCAATATTGTGTTATACACAATCATTCCGGGATTGCAGGTAACGATTAAAAATTACGGGAAACAGTCATTGGATAATGGAGAAGAAGGATGGAAGCTGGAACTAATGTCAAAGAGAGAGGGTATGAAAGAGATTCCGATTAGAATGGAGTCGGAAGGAATTATTAAAATCATTTCTATTCTGAATGCACTCATACAGGCATTTGGAAATCCTTCGATTTGCCTTGTGATTGACGAGCTTGATTCTGGAATTTTTGAATATATGTTGGGAGAGCTGCTTGATATTTTCAAAAAGAGTGCAAAAGGACAATTGATCTTCACTTCACATAATCTTCGGGCACTTGAAATGATTGATAAGGAAAGCATTATGTTCTCTACTACGAATCCAGATAATCGTTATATCCATATGAAGAACGTAAGGGAAAGCAACAACCTTCGCAATATGTATATCAGAAGCATTACATTGGGCGGTCAATCAGAACAAATTTATGAAGAAACCGATAGTTTGAAAATTGCCAGAGCATTTAGAAAAGCAGGGCGGGGTGTTCGCGGTGAATGAGAAAAAAATAATTGCAGTTATTGTAGAAGGACCGAGTGATGAAGCTGCATTATATATTTGAAACAGCAGTTTTTATCCAACTATTGAAAGTTTCATCCAGAATGGGGTGTAATATGGACGAAAGAATAAAGGAATGGATGATAACCCTTATGAAAGAACTGGTACCGATTGCCGGAGAATTTGTCTAACGGAGGAGATTACTATGTTAAAAATATATTTAGGGAATATGGAGAATGCGATTTATCATCCTCCGACTTATTTCGATAATCGATATCAGGATGAATGGATTACAAACGAATTATCAATCAGAATGATTAAAGCTGTAGATAAGTCAGATGTGATAAGTTCTCATCTGATACAAAGTCCGGTATTAGGACCGATTTCCATAAAAGAACTGTCAGGTTCTGTAAAGACATTGATGCTGATGGCATTTGACCAATCTGGAAACGTGTTTAATGCGTCTGTATGTGGAGATGATTGTGCAAAATGGATTTTGTCTATAGCAAAGACAAAAGATTTAACAATAAATTTGAGACATATTATGGATTTTGGAAATGAGGATTTTGAAATAGAAATTCTCAATACAGGTGATATTATTCATAATATGTTGGAATATGTTGATATTGCTGGAGAGTATGTTTAAATCAGGTAAATGCCTGAAAAACACTAAAAACACTAAATACACTTATATTTTTGGGTGCCAATATGTTTAATATACCACAGGGATTATTATGGAATGGGTTTAGTGACAGATATCTTAGTGAGGAAAGAAATCGGCGGTCATAAAAATTTTTTCAAGAGTACTTGAAAAAAGATTGATATCTGATAGAATGTAATTAGAGATATATGCAATATTCTTACGATATTGCATATACTAGATTAGAATGATGTAATCATTTCGGAGAGCTCCTGCCGTTTAAGTGGAGGGTTTAACAACCGGAGAGTTCCTGCCGTTTAAGTGGAAGGTTTAACAACCGGAGAGCTCCTGCCGTTTAAGTGGAGAGTTTAACAACAAGAGGCATCCATGGATGCTTCTTTTTTTTAGAAAGGACAAATTAATTATGCGATTATATAGCATTTCAGATGAATACATTAACTATATTAGAAAGAAATTTCCAAGAGTATATTCAAATAAGGAAGATACACGTATACATACAAGAAAGTATTTGGGAGCTGTTATTGAGATAGAAACACATAAATATTACATACCGCTATCTTCTCCGAAGGATAAGCACGATTATATCATGGTGGGCGGAAAGAAAACTATTCGAAAAGATTCTCTTATTGTTATGAGAATAGTAGCAGGTACTGGGGAGAAAAAGGAATTGAAGGGTACATTACAGATTGGAACAATGATACCAGTTCCAGACGAAGCACTTGAACTCTACGATGTGGGAAATGAACCAGATAAGGCATACAAGGATCTTATCAACGAAGAGATCATTTATATTCGTAAAAACGAGAAGAAGATAATAAAGAATGCGAGAGTACTTTATAGTAAAAGAAAATCGGGTGATGAAAATAGGGTGGTACAGAGTTGCCTTGATTTTGTAGCATTAGAAAAAGAATGTGATAATTGGAAAAGTAGTTCGTATGGAGGTTGATTATGAGCGAAATATTATTGTATCATGGGAGCAAAGTTGAAGTTGGAACATGTTGATAGTGCAGGAGAGTATGTTTAGATCAGGAAAATACCTGAAAAGTCTTAATGAAAATCACAATATACGTAAAAAAGGAAGGGATTTTTATGCTGAATATTTATTATGGTGATATGAAAGAAGCTGTATATAATACATCGGCTTATTTTAAATATGATTATGAAGACAGTTGGATTGTAGATCCTTTTGTGAAAGAAATGATTCAGGATGTAGATAAGTCAACAGTTTTGGATAGTGGAGTGATAGATAGTCCAGTTTTGGGAAAGATTCCGCCAACTGGGTTATCTGGTGGAGTGAAAACGCTAATCCTTTTTAAGTTTAATAAAGATAAAATTTTCAATGCATCAACTTGTGGAGATAACTGTGCGAAATGGCTGCTTAAAATTGCAGAATCGGAAGACAGGACGGTAAATCTGCGGCATTTGATGGATTTTGGTAAGGAGCCTTTTACGATCCGTATTTTGAATACCAACGAAATTGTTCACTCTATGAAAGAACTGGTACCGATTGCGGGAGAATTTGTCTAATGGAGGAGTGGTACGATGAGAGGGAAACATAGGGTTATTGTATCAACAAAACGTTTAAAATATGATTTTGAACTACGGAGAAATCTGACGATTATTCGCGGTGATAGCGCTACGGGAAAAACTACTCTTGTAGACATGATTCAGGAATATGTGAACAATCCGACAGGAAGTCCGGTAGATCTGATATGCGATAAAAAATGTTATGTGCTGGAAGGCGCTTTGTGGAAAGGACAGCTGGCGGAGATTACTGACAGTATCGTATTTATTGATGAGGGAAATGATTTTATTAAGACCGAGGAGTTTGCCGGAGAAATTCAGAAAACAGATAATTATTATGTGATTGTAACGAGGGAATCACTGCCGACTTTACCTTATAGTGTGGAAGAGATTTATGGAATCCGGACATCTGGAAAGTATGGAACATTGAAGCAGAGCTACCATGAATTTTATCGGATATATGGGACGTTTACTCATGAGAAAGACGTAACACCTGAATTGGTAATAACAGAAGACAGTAATTCTGGATACCAGTTTTTCGATTATGTGTGTCAGGAAAATCATTTGCGATGTGAAACTATGAATGGAAAATCCAATGTATTTCATTATTTGAGAGAGCATAAAAGTGAGAGAATGCTTGTCATTGCGGATGGCGCTGCTTTTGGATCAGAAATTGACCGGGTATTAAGGTTAATAGAAGGATGCGAAAATGTGGCATTGTATTTACCGGAGTCTTTTGAGTGGCTGATTTTATCTGCCGGAATTCTGAAAAACAATCATGTGCTGGAAATATTGGACGCTCCATATGATTATGTGGATAGTGAAGAGTTTTTCAGTTGGGAAAGATTTTTTACATCAGTTTTAATTGATGAAACGAAAGATACATATCTTGCGTATATGAAAAAGAAACTGAATCCGGCATATCTACAGGATGTGATTAAGGAGGCAATCCTTAATAAAATGGAAAAAATCAGGCTGACATGGAAAAAATAAAAATTGCTGCAATTATAATTTAGTAGTCAAAACACCGTAGACAACCAGTCTAAAGTACGGTATTATATGTGTAGAAATCAATTCAATTTCATATTGTTTATCATTCTCGAATGCTTGAATGATGGTAGCCATATTTTTCATAATGGTGGTGACACGAAGGTATTCCCCAAGTATTAGCTGATGCAAATATTCTGCTAATAAACAGGTCTTATCTAAGGCATATATGTGGGGGACAGGAATTGACTTGATTTGACTCGGAAGTAGAAAAAAGCCTTGACTTTAAAGGGCTTATAATGATAGTTCTTGTCCGGAATTGACACCACCTGTTCGCTCTCCTAAGCGAGGGGTCGGAGGTTCAAATCCTCTTGGCGACGGGCTTCAAAGCGT
>OLOY01000099.1_pt1 | contig 79996 bp, 61 predicted proteins | sample 1672771 | NCBI WGS metagenome assembly OLOY01 (sample SAMEA3136722, study PRJEB25190) | human gut metagenome
TCCCAGTACTGTGTACAGCATGTCTTTGTCCTCTTTCAGATAGCAGCCCTGAACGGCAAGATGTGTGATTCCATGCCTGGTACATTCCATAATCTTCTGCTCCAGCATTGCTCCGTGACGGGTGACAATGAACATGGTTGCTTTTTGATCTTTTCTGTGAAGTGTGTTGATCGTCTGTGTGGAAACGAACTGGAAAATGATGGAATACATCGCAGCCTCAAATCCAAACAGAAAACCTGCGGTCGTAAGTATCACCACATTGATACCAAAAACAAAATTCCAGGACGGTTTATGCAATCTGGAGGAAAGATAAACCGCAATAAAATCCGTTCCACCGCTGGAAGCTTTTCCGAACAAAGCAATCGAGATTGCTGTTCCGTTCAAAATCCCGCCAAATACAGACACCAAAAGCGGATCATATGTAATCGGCGTTACCGGGATCAGATCGACCAGAAAAGAGTTCAGTACGATCATCAGTACCGTATATGAGGTAAACTTTTTCCCGATCATCCGAAAACCGATGATCGCCGGTATCGCATTCAATGCAATATTGATCACCGAATATGGCAATGAAATTCCGAAAAATGTTTCCGCCGTACGCTGTAACAAAAGTGATAAACCGGTAAATCCTCCCGGAATCAGATTTCCCGCCCGGACGAAAGATTTGATGTTGACAGACATCAGTAACGATGCGAAAAGTACGCAGCCTGTCGATATCAGTGGCTGCTTCCATCTTGGGGATGTTCGTACAGTTGCCGGTTGTTGATTTGTAGTTTTCATTTTGTTCTCCATTATAAAAAATTATAAAAAACTATTGTTGCCTTCACTTAAGGAAGTTTTAGCAGCGTGTTCTATTATAGTATAGCTCTTTTGAGATGTTTCATCAATGGGAATTCATTGGACTTTATTTGTAGATATCTTCTAACATATCAAGTATATGGCTCTCAGGCAGTTCTGTGAACTAATTCCGCAAACTTTTTATACCGTTCGTACATCCTGTCATAAATTTCCATATACTCCGCATTTGGCAAATAACAGGTCCCTTCATCCGGAACCATATGTGTTACTGCATTTTCATAGCTGTCGTAGCCTCCCTGGTCTGCTTCGAGGCACAACGAAGCATAAATTGCGGATCCCAACGCTGCAGTCTGGGTGCTTGAAGTGACTTTCAGGTTCTTTCCAAGAATATCTGCATAAATCTGCATAACCAGCGGGTTCTTACTGGCGATACCGCCGCTGCAGAGAATCTCATGAATCTGAATCCCCTGCTTCTCGTACAGATCCAGAATCTGTCTGGTTCCAAATGCTGTTGCCTGAATCAGAGCACGATAAATCTCTTCCGGTCTGGTGGCAAGCGTAAGTCCATAGATCATTCCCTTCAGATTACCGTCCACATATGGTGTTTTATTCCCATTCCACCATTCTAAAACCAGAAGATCATCTTCCCGAACAGGAAGTTCAGAGGCTTTCTTACTCAACAATTCATGAAGGGAAATCCCCTGTTCCCTGGATTTCTCATAATATTGATATGGAACCATGTGTGTCAAAAACCATTCAAACAGATCCCCCACACATGCAAGCCCCGATTCCAGAGCATAGAATCCTGGAACGATGGCATCACGGACATTTCCATAGATTCCTTTTTCAGAATACTTTTCGGAACCAAGGCTGATCAGCACACTGGAAGTTCCCAGAACAAGCATTGCTTGATCCGGTCTGCTGACACCACATCCCGGAACACCGGCATGAGAATCGATGATAGCAGGTGCAACCGGAAGACCGGGACAAAGTCCCAGAATATCAGCCCACTCCGTGCTAAGCGTTCCAACCGATGTTCCTACCGGACAGATATTTCCGGCCAATTTATCCGTTACTACGTTCTTCAACGCTGAATCAAACGAAGCCATAAGATCTGTTTCTGGATATCTATTGTCATTATCATACCAGGCTTTATAGCCTGCCATTGAAATGCTGCGGTTTGCAGTATGCGTGAGCGTCTGTGTAATCCAGTCTCCGGCTTCTACGAAAGTCGCTGCTGCCGTATAAAGTTCCGGATCCTCCGTAAGTGTTTCCATAATCTTCGGAATCATCAGTTCGCAGGAGATTCTGCCCCCAAATACAGGGCTGTACTGCAGATTCTTTTCTTCCAGAACAGCATTGATCCGATCAGCAAAACGCTGTGCCCCATGATGCTTCCAGAGTTTTGCATATGCATTTTTGTGATTCTTCCACTGTTCCTGCCGGCATAAAGGTATACCATTCTTATCAATCGGAAGCATCGTACAGGAAGTAAAATCCACACCGATACAGCTGATCTGTTCCGGTGCGAGTCCACTACTTTCTATCGCGCGTGTAACAGTTTCCTGCATTGCTTTCAGATAATCGTCCGGCTCCTGCAGGGCACAGCTTCCATTAATTGCCCCATAAGCAAGTCCTGTCGGATCAAGAATCCCATGTGCATACGCACAGGTTTCGCTGGCAACAATCTGCCCGTCCCACAGATTGACAAGCACCGCTCTCACCGATAACGTACCAAAATCAACTCCTAATGCATAAGTTGTAGTTGTTTTATCCATTAAAAATCCCCCTGGAATATTATTTTTATACACTATTTTAATTATGAAATCCTCCTGTCTTTTGAGAGAAGGATCCTCTGCTTCGTTTCCTCAGAATCTCCCTCTGCCCTTTTCTTATTTAATTTGCATTGGAAATTTCTAAGTCCGCGAACGCGGTTTGAATAAAATAGATGTGGCTGAGTGCCGTAAAGATAATAGAAATATAAAATGTTTGTAATTATCATACCCTAAAAGTTATGATTCGTCAAATACTATTTGTTTTACAGACTAATATTATTATTTTATAGTTAAGCGATAATCTCTATCATACAAGCAAAAAAGTGAGCATACACCACGACAAAATAATCGGTATATGCTCGCTTATTTACTCATCATCATCTTTTGCTATTTTTTAATCACCGGAATCTCCGTATCATCTTTCGCGTCCAGGTCATCCAGGTATTTTTTCGTTTCTTTCACAATAACCGGGGAAAGGAGCAGTACGGCGATCAGGTTCGGGATTGCCATCAGGGCGTTCAGGATATCGGCGATGTCCCATACTACATCAAGGGCTACTACCGGGGCGATCACAGCTACGGCGATATATAACACTCGATAAGGTATCAGTCCCTTTTTCCCTGCAAAGTATTCCACACAACGTTCCCCATAATATGCCCATCCAAGGATCGTAGAGAATGCGAAGGAAATGATTCCAACGACAAGGATCAAAGGTCCGATGACCGGAATCTGATCGAAGGCAAGGGAGGTCAGTACACCACCATCGGTGATCTCATTGGCATTGATAGCCGGGTTTTTCATAATCGTAGAAACCAGTACCAGACCGGTCATCAGACATACGACTACAGTATCCCAGAAAGTTCCGGTGGAGGATACCAGTGCCTGGCGTACAGGGTTTCGTGTCTGTGCTGTCGCTGCGGCAATCGGTGCAGAACCCATACCGGATTCATTGGAAAACAGTCCACGGGCAACTCCGTAACGCATCGCCAGCATGATACCGCTTCCTACCAGACCTCCGGCTGCTGCTCCCGGTTGGAATGCCAGGCGACAGATAGTTGTGATTGCAGGTATGATATAGTCATAATTAATTCCAAGAATCACGATACAGCCAAGTACATAGAAAAGTGCCATAAACGGAACCAGTCGTTCACAGACCCTTGCGATGCTTTTGATTCCACCAAAGATGACAACTGCTGTCAGAACGCCAATGATGATTCCGACAACTGCTTTATTGATGTGTAGATTCTCATTGCAGACAGTAGCGATGGCGTTAACCTGTGTGGCACATCCGATACCGAACGAAGCAAACCCGGCAAATACAGCAAAGATCAGCCCCAGCCACCGCATATGCAAACCGCGTTCCAGTGCGTACATGGCACCACCCTGCATTCGTCCATCTTCGGTTTTGACACGATATTTTACTGCAATCAGTGATTCACTGTATTTCGTCGCGATACCGAACACACCGGTAAGCCAGCACCATAAAACGGCACCAGGACCACCTAAGGCAACGGCAGTTCCCACACCGATAATATTTCCGGTTCCGATCGTAGATGCCAGCGCAGTGGCAAGTGCTCCGAACTGACTGACTTCACCGTCTGCATCCGGTTCTTTGGATACGGAAAGCTTGATTCCTTTTGTGATTGTTTTTCTCTGGATAAACCCGGTTCGGACGGTCATGAAAAGATGAGTTCCGAGAAGTAACAGAATCATCCCCCAGCCCCAGACTTTTCCATCCATCCAGGTTACCAGTTGACTGAACTTTTCCATATGTTTGTTCTCCCTTCTGTGGTGTAGATATGTAAATCTCATAAATATTTCGTATCTTCATAGTTGCTGAGCGTTTAAAAGATTCTGTACGTTTTCCAGGTGCTCTGATTCCTGTACAGGATATATCAGTTTATGGCATATAGAGGAATATTATGCCGGCAATAAGATAACATAGGCTTCGCGATCTTGATATGCAGGAAGATAATTTCCTGTATATCGAAAAAAGGCAGACACCCTCTCGGATGTCCGCCCTTGGACTTACATATCTCATCTGTATTTTGTTTATCAGTTGATTTTTCTTATTATATCATGAAACTCTTTTGCTGCCAAGTGAAAATTTTCTACTCCAGGTTCAATACCGTACAAACCGGAGTTCCTTCCAGGTATTCTACGGTAACCGTGTCTCCCTCCTGCAATGTTACGACCTGCAGATAATCCTGAACTGGGACATCGAAGATCTCGGAATGTCCGTTTAATACCAGGTAGAAATGGGAATTGCCGTCGATAACGCTCTGCGCGATCCGCTGGATCGTTCCGGTGACAGTTTTGAAATCGCTCTCATTTCCAGCAGTAATTCCACTGGTATTCAGGAGTTTCACATAAGCGTCCTGGCAGGCGGATACGGTATCTCCGATGGCAACATTCTGGTATTTCTGGATATTTACCATCGCGTATTTTTTTACCAGTCCGGCACCGTCTTTCAATGCCATAAAGTATGTTGGTTCATTGGAAATATTCAGAAGGATCGGGAAAGTTGCCTTGTACCCAAGGTTCTGAACCTGCCCTTCCGCGGATCCCATCGCCGAATACTCTTCTGCTCCGTTTACCTTATAATATCGTGTCTCTCTGGTACGTTGATTGATCAGAACAAATCCTACGTTGGACTGATCTCCGCTGACAGAAGTTACACCGGTGTATACCCATACATCGTCTTCCATCGCCATGTAATTATATCCGTCTGTAGATTTCAGACAGCCTTTCTGTCCGAAGATGCTGTTGATATAACCGTGTACCAGTGTTCCATAATAATTATACTGCTGAATCAGAAGATCTGCCGGATTGGCACGGTCTACCCATTCCGGACAGTCTTTTAACGTGTAATCCTGGCACTCTCCTGTCTGGGCATTACACAGGACAACTCTGCCGATTGTTGCACCACCAAAAAGTCCAATTGTATACTTCCGCACCGGGCAGACCCAGTAAGGAGTGCCATTATCGTCAATCTCGAAACTTAACTGATCGAAGATATAGGTTGGATAATGAAAACGCAGATGGCGATAAATATTCCGGTTCAGATATTCTGCCTCGGAATAGCGGATCGGTTTGTCCAGTTTTACCAGCGAGGTATCCTGTGTCGTCATATCGATCATAATATACGCCGGGATTCCCTGCGACTGGTTGGTCAGCCATTTGATCGGGCTTGCGTAGACCAGTGGAGTCACGCGAACCGGTTTTTCCTGATAATTGATCTGCGAATACAGATCGCTGACCTCAAACTGAGAAACCATATCTACCATACTTCCCATTTTTCGGTTTCCAAGAATCATCGCGCTGTCTTTGTCAAGCAACGGAATCTGACTGAAATTCACCGGCTGGATATCTTCCGAAAAGTCGCGTTCCTCGATGGTCAGCAGATTTCGATACTGTTTTGCGTTTACGATGGGGGAAGATAAGATGCTTCCTGCTGCAAATACAAGCAGTACAGCCATCAGTACGATGCCTCCGATTTTCAGAAACTTGCTGCTTTTCACCTCACGGATGCTGGTAAACTTCTTTTTAGCTGCATAAGCTGCCAGAATCAATACGAGTACCAACAGGATAAAAATCCAGATTCCCGTAGAATGAATGTTGATCGCCGGGATTGTTACATAATAATAAATCCCCGCAAGAACGATCACCAGCAGCACTAGAAGCGCTTTGATTTTTCCTTTTTTCATATTGTCTGCTCTCCTCTTTGGAACTGTTGTTTTTTGTACTATATCAGTATACGCTGTTTTTCGCAAGTATAACCCACAAGAATTCACAAATTCTTAAGGAAGCCGCGGTCACAGGAATTATAAAAATATCCGAAAGTAAACCAGTTGTCAAATAGTCGATTCACTTTCGGATTAAGTATCTCGATTTGCTTTACAGAGATTCACACTCCGCATTGATCGTATCTTCGGTTGCTTTCATTGCTTCCATTGTCATCGTCAGCAGTTTTTCCAGTTCCCAGCCGAGCTGATCGGCTCCGCGCTGGATGACTTCTCTGGAGCATCCTGCAGCGAATCCTTTGCTTTTGTATTTTTTCTTTAAGGATTTCAGTTCCATGTCTTTTGTACTTTTGGAAGGACGCATCAGCGCTGCCGCCCAGATCAGTCCGGTCAGTTCATCGGCTGCAAACAGTACTTTTTCCATCTCATGTTCCGGTGCTACATCAAGAGTAACACCACATCCGATCGTGATACCATATCCATGGGAAACTACACTGTGGATGATATCTTCACCAACGCCTCCCTCTCTTAAAAGTTCCGGTGCTTTCAGGCAGTGCTCTTCCGGATACTGTTCAAAATCAATATCATGCAGAAGTCCTACGATACCCCAGTATTCTGCGTCTTCAGCATATCCAAGTTCGTTAGCATACCATTTCATTACAGCTTCCACGGTAAATGCATGCTGCAGATGAAACGGATCCTGATTGTATTTTTTTAATAATGCCAGTGCATCTTCTCTTGCTATATAGTCCATATTTCTTTCTCCTGTCCGGTGTGCACTGCGCCTGAAACACACCATTTGTAATTCATAGATTTCTTAGAAATATTTTTGAAATGATTTCACGCATAAATGCATTATAACACGAAATTGCTTCAAAAACAGAAGCTTTTTCAAACAATACCTTTGTGGGTATATATATCAGGAAAAACTGTTTTTCACTTCCTGTGCAAAATGATCCGGCGTATCCATAAAGCAAAACGGTTCATACTCCGTATATGCAGATGGACGGCTGACAGTAAGCAGCTGTATTTCTTCACCGGGAAGATCCGAGAGAAGTTTCTGCTTTAATTTTGCCAGTTCTTTTCCATGCATCATTTGGATTGCCAGACTGCTCCCACCCTGATTATTTTTTGCAATCAGATAACACATCCCGAAGCACCTCCTCACATTCACATTCTGTTCGGATTCTTCCTCTCTCGTACTCTCTTCGCAGGATGATTCCTACATTTGCCGGATGATGTTTACTCCATACATATTTATGCAGCCAGTTGTTCATCTGACGGTCATAGTAGGTATTATATTGAATCTCGATCGGGTAATGTCGGTGGCCATACTGATAATAGATATACACACCGCGGTATCCGTCATCGTGTGTTTTCCCGTTGGACATGTCTGCAACGGAAATATTCTTTGCTTCTCTCAGACGTAAAATTTCCTCGTAATTATCGCATAATGTCCGAAAACCGAGGATATCGTTAAATACTCGCTCTACCCGGCTTTCCCCGGATGCCCGTTGATATTTCCGCAGGATCGCCTGAAGACTTTTGATGCGGTAATCAATCGGAAGTCCGGATAAAATATCACTGGAATCATACCAGACGACGATATTTTTCAGTTCTTCTGTAAGAAACGCTTCATCCAGACAGCTGATTGCCTGAGCCAGGTTCTCTTCCAGTCTGGTTCGAAAGGACAACTTTCGCAGCAGGGCAAAAGACAGTCCGTCTTTCTTCAAAATATCTTCTACCATTGCTACTGCCCCCTGATTAATCTTCCAGAGTAACTTTCACTTTTTTACCCATAGCTCCGGCAATCTTTACCAGGAATTCCAGACTGGGGTTGTAATTTCCGCTCTCAAAACGGGTGATGTTCGGCTGAGAGATACCGGCACGTTTTCCAAGTTCACTCTGCGTCAGTCCCAGTTCTTTGCGGTACTGTTTGTAAATGTCGACGGTTCGCTGAATCGTCACTTTCTGCTGAGTTTCCAAAAGAATTTTTTCTCCGTTTTCCATAATGATATAATCCATTTTTTCACTTTCCTTTCATGTTTTTATCAATACCGTATGTGATATTCATATGATAACCTATACGGTATGAAATGTCAATAGTAATACGATACAAAATAAAAAAAGTACAGAAATCCCGGAAAAATATTTTCCAGGATTCCATACAGTTCTTAATCGTAGAAATATTTGCTATTTTACATAAAGCATTTTTTCAGCATCTTCTGCATCGGCAAATGGTCCGGGCACAGGTGCCACACCGCGGTGATTTCCGAAATAATCTTCGTCAAACCGGATCGGTGTTCCGTCTGCATTTTCGAACGGCTGTTCCGGTTCGAAGGCATTTCCAAGCACTTCAGTGTTGATCATTCTTCCGGTAAAGCCCTTCAGGAACTCATAGATATTGGTTTCCAGATGATATCCGTCTTCTTTTTCCACCAGTTCAACTTTCACATCCTCCCTGTTCTCTGCTGCGGTCAGACCATTTCTTTCCTTTTTCCATGCTTTTGCTCCTCCGAGATACACATTGCCCTCGCTCCATACCGGCAGATGACCAAAGTGTACCGGTTCCAGTTTTACCATATCCACCGGTTTTGTAAAGTCAAACTGTGAGATCCATTCCTCATATGTCGGATACTCGTCGAATGTCCAGGTACCAGCCAGACGATTTTCCGTGTCATATCCATCATCGGAATCGTGTGGGGTAATCACATCTTCTTTCGGCCATTTCTGTACAAAAATATTGTTATAGAAACGGTCATCCCCGTGAAGAATCGTCATGAATCCCATCACCTCTGTACGGTGCGGAATATGATACGGTGTATATCTCCAGCCGGTTCCTTCACCAACACAGGTCAGAGAACCACAGATCAGGTTATGTACCATTGCTACACCCTGTGTTGCGAAACGAAGGGCAGCATCAGACAGAAGAATATTGTTGTCGATCAGTGTCGGTCCATGTCCCACTTCCACAAACAGATCCTGAGACATCATACCGCCCTTCAGATTTTTTGCAAAGGACGGACGCTGGTTGTCATGAAGCAGATTCTGCGTGATCCGTGTTCCCTGTGCTTCCCAGTCACACCAGATACCCATGGTACAGTGATGAATATGATTACGCTGATACAGAACATCAATCGCTGCATGCATCTTGATACCTGCAATCTCTGCACCGCCCTGTTCCATCATGTTGTTGATGTGATGAATATGGTTGTCTTCGATCACACTGAACACACCGCCCATACGACCGATGATACCGCCCTGTTCACAGTGATGAATATTATTTCTGCGGATAATATGACTTCCTACCTTTTCTTTCAGCCAGCCATGATACTGTCCGCGGCATACGGCATCACGTTCCATCTGTGTCGGACTCTTGACATACTTATATGTAAAATAATGATCGTTATCCGGATCCAGATATTTACCTACGGAAATACCTGCGCATTTGCTGTTGGAGATATCGCAGTCCTCGATGATCCATCCCTTGCTCCAGTGTGGACCGATCATACCGTCCTGAAATGCTGCCGGCGGTGCCCAGGTGGTTGCGGCCTTGCAGATGGTAAAGCCGCTGACAGTAATATAACTTACTCCTGTTTTGGAAGGGAAGAAGCATTCACGACGCACATTGATTTCCACATTTTCCGCGTTCGGATCTTTTCCCTGGAAATTGGCGTAAATGATTGTTTCATCCGTTTTGGAGTCCTGTTCGGCATACCATTTGTAGACAGATTCTTCCGGAACCCAGCTGCATGGATACACTTCTCCGCGAAGACACTCATCCAAAGTTACTGCCTCATACATAGCGCGACCGTTCAGATATACGCAGCCGGTATGTTTGTCTGCCTTTGCAAAATACCAGTCACCATATACTGCAGTCGTATATGGGTTATAAGAACCGAACACACTATTTGCCACACGACATACCCAGGTGTTGTCCTGATACGGTGTCCAGGTTTTAATCTCCTCCGCACCGGTAATCACAGCCCCCAGTGGCTTTACACTGCGATAGGTGATCCGGGCATCTTCACGTCCGGCATAGATTGGATCTACATATTCACGGTAAGTTCCCGGGAACACTAAAACCTCATCACCCGGTTGTGCGATCTTTGCAGCATCATTGATTTTTCGAAAAGGAGCTTGTTCGGTTCCGTTTCCGTTACGTACAGCATTCACATCTACATAGATTCTCATGTTCATAACCTCCATTGTACTTCATCTTGTATAAAAATCAGTTATTATGTAGATTTCTCAATTATGTTTTGAGAAATATGGCCATTTATGGTTATTATACTATAGACTCTGATCTAATAAAAGATAAATCTGACAGTTTCAGAAAATTAGTTTTCCGTACATGAATTCAAAACGGCTGGGAAAGAAACTACACCTGGAGATTGCGGTATTGCTCGATGTTTCTCTCCTGATTTTCATCGTAAATGAAATAATAATCGATTTGACCGGTTCCCTGGGTATAAATATATTGTCCATAGGTTCTCACGTTACAGAATAATACGGTACTTCCCGCCGCAACACCGATGGCATATCCCTTATTGGACAGTACCAGTGGCATCCGGAGTTTTTTCTGTCCAAAAGAGATATACCGCGCTTTCGTGCTCAGATCCATAAAATCATCTGCAAGAACACCTTTGGATTTCAGGCGCTCATTTTTATCCCAGGCGAAAAAGTTCCAGGTCTGAGTGTCCAGAAGCAATCGAGGTTCCGAAGGATTTTCCGTAAGCAGTTTTTTACCGTCTCTGCTTAAAAACTGCACAGCACCATTGGCTTTTTCCACCCGAATCAGGATACGATCAGTCAGAAGCTGTACTTCAGAACGGGACTCTTTTGCGCTCCATGTTACTGCGGTATCTGCCTGTGCTTTCCAGTTCGTATCCTGGATCGTGCCGGTGACACCTTTTACAAAGTTGATACGGATCGTCGTCGGTGTGATCGGTGTCAGCCGAAGAAGTCCGGCTGCACTGGCGATCTCCAGATACTGCTTTGTCTTTTTCACCCATTTTACAGAAAAATTCCCTCTGGAATGTCCTTTGACCTGAAGATGACTCTCCGGTGGGAAGGTTCCATATGTATACGGGGATGGATTCACCAGTCCGTCGATGGCGGAAGATTTTAATTTCTTATCCGTTGATTTTTTTAACTGATTTCTGTTTTTGGGAATCAGTGCCTGATGTACTTCAAACGGTTTTGGAATTAGCACCGGTGTCTCTGTTCCGGCAATTTCCTGTTCCTTTTTCAACTGGATCTTTCGAGGACCCAGATAGCCTCTTGCCTGCCGTTCCCTGTCACCCTCTTCTCTTCGCTGCTGTTCGATCTCTTTCTGTGTGTGTACCGGTTTTGCGTATTCTTTCGCTTTTTGCAGACTTTCGGTCTGAAATTCCTGCATATGTTTTTCTTTCGGCACTTCGGTTCCTATAATGTCCGTAAGAGTATCCTGATACAGTACGGTAAGTTCATGAAGTGCACGGGTAGCGGCAACATACAACAGTTTGATATGCCCGTTATCCTGTGGATATTGTTCTTTTGTCGGATTCCACAGAAGTACCGCGTCAAATTCCAGTCCCTTCGTATACATGACCGGGAGAACCATAATTCCCTCTCCGAACTGACTGCGTTCCGGTGTGTAGCCCTCCAGATCCAGACTATCCCGCAAAAGTTCCGACACGGCTTCGGCTTCCGCCTCATCGCGACAGATCACGGCGATCGTTTCGTATCCGTTTTTCTGCCATTCCTGAATCTGATTTACTGCTGCGTCTTTCATAGCAACTGCGTCCGCACTGGCTTCCACTTTTACCTGCGCTCCGTGACGAATAATCGGTTCCACCGGATAAATCGGGAAATCTCCATGCCGGAGAATTTCCGTGGCAAATTCTGAGATTTCCACCGTGTTTCGATAGCTTTTCCGAAGCAGTCCGAATGCATCGTATGTTCCCCGCAGGATCAGTCTGCGAAGTTCTTCCCAGTCATTTAACCCCTGTCCAAAATGGATATTCTGAGAAGTATCTCCCATAACAGTATAGGTGCATCCCCGCATACAGTAGTGCAGGCAGCGATATACCATCATACCAAAGTCCTGTGCTTCATCGATGACCACATGGCTTGCTTCCCTCACCGGATCGGTTTCCTTGATCCGTTTATAGATATATGCCATCGCCGCAAGGTCGTACACATCAAACGATGTATCTGGTATTTCGATAGGAATTCCCTCTTGCTGCTGTGCACGGAGAAAATTCTGATAAAAAGTTCGCACGGAACCATTCCATTTTCCGTTGCCAAAGTAAGTGCTGTATTTTTTGTCCAGTATTTTCCGCTCTTTTTCTGTGAAAGAGATCACTTTTCCCGTGATCACATTTTCATAGCGGGCATACAGCATTTTATTCAGCATCAGGATCTTGCTTTCCATCGAAAGGAGCGGATTGTCACGCAGATACTCCCGGATCATCGCAGGACGCATCAGACGCACACCCGTTTTTTCCATCACGATCGCCTCCTGTGGAATCTCCTGATTTTCGTATGCCTGACAGTACGCTTCCAGTTTTTCGAACCAGGCAGTACTTCCTTTCTGTTCCTTCCAAGCCTCCTGAGATACCGGATGAACTCTGTATATTTTTCCATTCCATTCCTCATACAGAAGGCGGATAAACAGCTCTTCCATCGTCATCTGACGAATCCCGTATACATCCAGCTCCGGCAGAACACCGGTGATATAATTCAGCAAAATTTTATTGCTCCCGATAATATAAAAATCTTCCGGGCGGAAATCCTCTTTGTAATTATAAAGAATATAGGAAATCCGGTGCATCGCCACTGTGGTCTTTCCGGAACCCGCCACACCCTGGACAATCAGATTAGTTCTGGGGGAGCGACGAATCAGCAGATTCTGTTCTTTCTGAATGGTTGCAATGATCTCTCCAAGTACGTTTTTTTTGCTTTTGGCAAGGTATTTGGTCAGAAGTTCATCATTGGCTACCACATCCGAGTCAAAGTAGTCTTTCAACCGGTCATTTTCAATCTCATATGTCCGTTTCCTTTCCAGATCTATCGTATGCGTCCCCTCGGAAAGAACGGTATACGAACAGGGACCAAGACCGCTTTCATAATAAACAGAAGCAATCGGTGCACGCCAGTCCAATACTAACGGCTGCGCATCATCCCCGGAGATTCCAACACGACCGATATAATACGCTTCTTTTTGTTGTTTTTCTTCTGCAAGAAAATCAATTCTGCCAAAATACGGTTTCTTTCTGGCTTTTTCCAGGCGCACCATATTCTGTTTATATTCTTTCAGACGCGCCGTAGCATTGTTCCAGAGTGTCAGACCTTCTTTATCTTTTGCATCGTAAACTTCCATCAGATCGGCAAGATCTTCATTTGCCTCCCGGATGGCTTTACGCGCCTGCACCAGATGCTCTTGGGCAACCCCGATCACATATGCCAGCTGGTGTTCTTCTGCTTCTCTGCTGATACCGGGAAGTTCTGCTGCATCCTTTTCCATTTTTTCTGCCATAGCTCTTCTCCATATTTTTATATTTTTTCACATACGACAGTGCCCATCCCCTGCAGATCTCTCGTATTTTCTGTATTACATTTACATTAGTGTGTTATTGCCTTTATTGAAACAGTGCTTTCATCTGATCCAGCGAATCCACACATGCGGTTAACATGTTCTGAAGTTCCGCGTCCGGTTTTGTCTGATCCGGCACCATGACAACCTGACAGCCTGCACGGTACGCACTGGTCACTCCGTTCGGTGAATCCTCTACCGCCATGCATGCAGACGGATCCAGTCCCAGCTGTTGGCAGGCATAGATATAAATATCCGGTGACGGTTTTCCGCACTTGACCATATTTGCACAGATGATCCGGTCAAAATACTCGTACAGTCCGATCTGTTTCAGATACCGCGCGGCGCGTTCGGTATCCGTCGCTGTAGCGATCGCACGCTGGATCTTCTTTTCTTTCAGATATTCAAGAAGTTCTACAGCTCCCGGTTTGATCTGGATTCCATCCCGTTCCAGATATTCTTCCATCAGCTGTTTCCGATATACACGAATCGCCGGATAGTCCAGATCGGGATCCTGAAACATTTCTTTCAGATGCTCCGGCGCATATGGCTGTCCCAGCGAACGCATGGAAAGTGCCTGCTCATCACTCATCGTATAACCAAAATGCGCCAGTGCCTGTGGCCAGCAGATCCGGTAATATTTTTCTGTGTCAATCAGTGTTCCATCCATATCAAAAATTACTGCCTGTATCATTCTTTATACTCCTTGTCTGTTCTTTTCCTGTAGTCGCAAATATACCAGTTTGCATTGACAATCGTTCTTATATTTTACTACAAACCTGCACGAAAAGGAATATGAAGATCGTTGATTCGACTGAAAAACCAGTGACTGCCAGCTTTTTCAGATACATCGCAGCATAAAAAGAACTCCTGCCAGCTCTGTCCGCCTGCAAGAGTTCCCGTGTTTTCAGACACGCTTTAGTATGAAGTTGTTAGTGACTGCATTTGTTATATTTTGATTTGCTGATTCCAAGAATCACACCGAGAAACGTATCAATTGCCGTGATAGTTCCCACCAGCTGTTCTCCGTAGGGAAGCCCCCAGATGCCAGCCAGTGCAAAATATAATGTTCCCAGAGCCGGTAAAAAATACATGGCAAGCCATTTTAACCGGTCATATGTTTTATTACTCATATCACATTCCTCGCTTCCTGATATGTCTCACCGCATCCGTGAGATGATACCAAGCTATCTATCTGCTTTACCATATGCGTGAAATGTATTTTCTGTCACTCTTTTTTGCACTGTTCTCTTTCCGATGCTCCGCCAGTTATATCAGATGTTACTTATGTTTTTCCCAACTCCAAAGATAGCGATTAAGGAACACAGAAGAAGAAACATCGGGTAAAAGAGCCGTGGCATGATCTGGAAAGCGGAAATCTCGTATCCCAGTTCATGTGCCGCCGAGATGGCTACCAGCATCTGTGCACCGTAAGGGATGACTCCCTGGAAGATACAGGAAAAAGTATCCAGTAACGAAGCTGTTTTTTTCGGTGTCACGCGGTATTCCTGGGCCATTTCTTTTGCAATCGGATTCGCCATTACGATTGCAACAGTATTGTTGGCAGTTGCAATGTCCATCGCTCCGACTAGCAGTCCCATACCCAGCTGCCCGCCGCGTTTTCCCTTAAAGATCCGGTGGATCCAGCCGAGCAGTGCATCAAATCCTCCGTATTCCCGGATCAGTGCACACATGGCTGCGACCAGAATCGTCACCATGCAGGTTTCAAACATTCCTGAGACGCCGGAACCCATATTTGCCAGCAGATCGGTCGGTGTGATATGCCCGCCAAGCAGCATGATCAGCGCGCCGGAGGCAATACCGGTTAGAAGTACGACAAATACATTGATACCGATGATTCCACCGATCAGAACCAGCACATAGGGAAGCACCTGTAACAGATGGTACGACTGATCGACTCTTCCGTGAATCTCTGTCTGAAAAGACAGAACCAGGATCAGAACCAGTGTGATCACCGCCGCCGGAAATGCGATCCAGAAGTTTTCCCGGAATTTATCTTTCATCTCGCAGCCCTGTCCGTTACAGGCTGCGATTGTTGTATCGGAAATAAAGGAAAGATTATCCCCGAACATTGCACCACCCATGACCGCTCCGACACAAAACGGAAGATTAAACCCGGATGCTGCAGATACCGCAACTGCGATCGGTGTCAGCAAGGTGATCGTTCCCACGGAGGTTCCCATTGCCACCGACACGAAACAGGCCACTACAAACAGCACTGCAACCGAAAACCGCGCCGGAATCAGCGCCAGCATAAAATAGGCCACACTCTCCGCACTGCTTCTTCCGACAACGCCGACAAAGCAGCCGGCGGTCAGAAAGATCAGGAGCATCGTGATAATATTTTTATCTCCCACACCCTGTGCCATCAGTTCCAGTTTTTTATCAAAATTTACTTTCTGATTCTGTACACACGCCACCAAAATCGCCGCCAGAAACGCTACGACGATCGGCACGTTATAAAATCCCATCGGAATCTTTAACACATATTCAAACAAAATTCCAAGCCCCAGATACAATACCAGGAACACGCCGATAGGGAGTAACGCAATTCCATTTCCTTTTTTCATGTTTGTTTTTTCCTTTTCTACTATCATTCATTTATTTTGATTTTGTAACTGTTCCATACTTTCACAAGTACCTGTTTTAATCCATTAGTTAATTTCACTTTAATGCTCATATGAAAAATCAGATTTTTCACATAGCTGGAAGCGTAATTACTCTTTTACCATGTATATGGTACAGGTTTTAGTCTTTCTATTTATATCAATATTCCGCGGCAATGATCTATTTCATGTTGTATGATCTGTGCGATCCAGCCGGAATACGTCTGTTGCTGCTGTTTGAAATTGACATCCTGATACTGCACTTCAATCTCCTGATACCGCATGCATTTTCTCACCCCTGCCAGAGAAAGACACCCTTCTTCCGTCTCATACGCCCCTGACTTTTTGATGATCTTCGGATTATACATCAAAACATTCATAAATCCCATGTGCACGGCAATGATATTTTTCCGTACCCCGATCATATTCGCCGCCATACCAACACACTCTTCTTCATGTGCCTTCAAAGTATCCAGCAGATCCATCCCTGTCTTCCGGTCCGACTCAGTTGCCGGCTCGGATGGCTGATTCAGGAAAAAGATATCTCTCATAATTGGTTTTACCATACTACGCCTCCATAATACAAAATGTCTCCCCATGGGACACATCACTTGCGTGAGAGGTGTGGGGAGTCCTGTTACAGATATAATACAATATTAATTTAAAAAAATCAATGGTACAAAATTTTCTTTAAACTGTATATCGACAAATGAAATTCCTCCGTAAGTTCTTTCAGAGAACATCCATTTTTCTTCTTCTCACGAATCATCTGATTTCTTTCATCCAGTTCTTTTCTTATTCCCGTGCTGTTTCCCCAGCTTTGTCTTGTACCATCTTTTTTCGGAATATAGATCAGTTCTCCTGCACAGTATTCCTGAACCTGTATGAAAAGTTCCTCAGGCAGGATATCTTTTCCATTCAAATATGTCATGCATTTTCTCCTTTTGAAATGAATTTTCATAAGATATCACAAAACATATTTGCTGGCGATCTCTTCTTACTCTACATATCCAATCGCCATTTTTATGTTTTGCGATATATAGAGTTCGGATCCTATCATATTATTTGATTTCTTTATAAGTATAAGTATTTTACACATTGTCTGCTTCCTCGCTGATTTTGATACTGTTATTATAGTATACTGAAAAAGATAAGTAAATGAATTATTCTTCATACCATTTCTGTTGCATCGTATAAAGCCTGTAATATTCTCCTTTTTCAGCTAACAACTTCTCATGATTTCCAATCTCTGCTATCTTTCCTTCTTTCATGACGATGATCTTATCCACTTCTTTACAGATTCCAATTCGGTGCGATACGATGATTGCTGTTTTTTCTCTGGCAATTTTCAGAAACATTTTTAATACTTTCGTTTCCATAAGCGGATCCAGAGCTGCTGTCGGCTCATCCAGAAAAATAACACTGCTGTCTTTCATCATTCCTCTTGCAATTGCAAGTTTCTGCCATTGCCCTACAGAAAGTTCTCTGCCGCCAAATTCATTTCCCAATAGTTGATTTACAGATGCCTGGGAAATGAATGTCTCTAACCCAACCTGATGCAAAAGCATGTATATTTTATCCGTATTTTCCATCTGCTTCCAGTCGCCAATCCCAATATTTTCTCTTACAGTCAATTCATACTTTATAAAATCCTGGCTGACAAAAGAAATTTGTTTATAGAATTCTTCCGGATCAAGAGATCGCAGGTTTTGCCTTCCGTAATATATCTGTCCTTTTTGTGCTTGATACAAGCCCGTCAGTAATTTTACCAGTGTTGTTTTCCCACTACCGTTATTTCCTACAATAGCGACAACTTCGTTTCGTTTTATTGTAAAAGAAAGATTCGAAACTGCCGGAGTTTTTCTCCCCGGATAAGAAAAACTTAATTGTTTTACTTTGATGCTGTCAAAATCTGAACAGAGTTTTTCCGTTCCCTTTTCCGCTTCTTCCATATCCATAAAATCATAATAATCTTTTACGAATGCTGCACATTCCGGAATCCGGCCAAGACTGACCAGAAAATACTTTGCTGCTGTCTGAAATGAAGTAAATGCTACTAAGGCTGCCGCCATCATTCCTACATCCAATACCTGATGTAATAAGAGTAGTATTGTACTAAAAATACTCAGCAGATATCCGCTTTTACAGAAAATCTCACATATCAGTAAACTACGCATATCACGTTTCTTAAAATTCCAGACTTCCTGCTTCATATTATCCCGCGCCGCATACATTTTCTGCTCAATATAATCTTCGATTTCAAAGATTCGAAGTTCTTTTACTGCCTGCTTATCTCCAAACAGATGATACAGATAATTTCTGCGTCGTTCTCCTGCTGCCTGATATCTTTTTAACTCATAAAATTCTTTTCCCCGGACCAGTCGCACAATGAGATATGGGAACACGCTCAACAAAGATATCCCCACAAGAACCGGATGAAATCCAGCCAGTACAAGCAACGTGCCATTTACTTTAAGAAATTCTGCCAGTATATTAAATACCGATAAACTCAGATCCGAAAAACGTTCCTGCTCAATACAGTTTTTTGCCCGTTTCAGCATATTATTTGTTTCTGTATTTTCATAACAGATCATTGACAACCGGGTTCCTTTTTCTCCAAGTTCTATTTGTAATTGCTGTCCTGTCTGAAAATCAATTCTGACCATACAAGAATAAAAGATACTGTTTGCTACTTCTGACAGAACAAAAACTGCCAGAATCATACAGAAACAGATCAGGCTGCTTTTGAAATCTTTTTGGTGAACCAGATTAAGAAAAACGGACGTCAACCAGATCGTTATTGCCGCCATCAGCGACTGTAACATCATACAGATGATCTGAAGAACAAGTGTACGCGGAACAATTCGGTGGATATCTCTCAATGAGCGTAATAATAGTTTTTTCATTTTTCAGTTCTCCTACTGATACCATTCTGCCTGTCTGCAGAATAGTTCATGATACAACTCCTGATTTTTCATCAACTCTGTATGGTTTCCCTGTTCTGCTATTGTTCCGTTTTTCAGTACCAGAATATGATCCGCCATCTTTGCACTTGCCAGACGATGTGAAATCATCAGACTTCCTCTGGATCGTAACAGCAAATAAAATAACTGATACATATTATATTCTGATACCGGATCCACAGATGCCGTAGGCTCATCAAGGACTGCATAACCGGTATCATTCAGGAAAATCCTGCCGACAGCCAATCGCTGCCATTGCCCTCTGGATAAATCTATCCCCTCATGTTCCAGTTTTCCGAGACTGGTATCCAGTTCAAGTTTCTTTAGTTCTTCCAGATGCACCGCATCCAGAACTTCCTGCAATTCCAGATCATGAGAAATCCTGGCTAAATTTCCAAAACCAATATTTTCACGAATTGTCAGCTCATACTGAAAAAAATCCTGAAATACCACTTTGATAGCTTTTCCAATCTCACCATTGTTCAGATTTCTTATATCATATTCATCAAACAAAATCCTCCCACTGGTTGGCTGATACAGCCCACATAATAATTTTATGATCGTGGTTTTTCCAGAACCATTTTCACCTACAATGGCAGTACTTTTTGAAAGATCCAGTTCAAAACTGATATCATGTAAAGTTTCCGTTCCCGCGTTTGGATAAGAAAAACAAACATGCTCAAACCGGATCCGGCGGACAGGTCTGTCTATGCATCCTTTTCGTTCCGGAATATTTTTTAACGCAAAAAAGGAATGAAGATACGACATTTCCTGAATCTCTCTGGAAAAATTTCCAAAAGTTTCCAGTAAACCATTGACCGTATCGACAATGTTTAGAATCGTCTGGAATAAGACCAGAAACATACTAACAGAAATCCGTCCGGTAATCACACCATATAGAAGGAATCCTCCGGAACACAGATACCACAATGCAGCAAATGTACTTTTTCTTAACAAAGCTTTCTCTACTCTGATCAGCGTCTCCTCTTTTTCTTTTCTCAGTTTACTGCTTTGTTTTTTCCAAAGTTTTTCTATGTAATCCGTTGCCTGATATATTTTCAGTTCCGCCAGACTTGTCTTTCCGGTCAGCAATCTTTCATAATAAGCAATTTTTCGTTCATCTGCCGTCTGCCTGGAATATAAATCATACCACAGACATCCTGCCTTATAATTTTCATACAACATAGGGGGTAAAAACAGCAGAAAGATACCCACCAACAACGGGGATGCCTGTTGAAAAATCAGCAGATACCCGATCAGCAAGATTATAATTCTGACCATTTCACACAGTTTCCAGAAAATCATTCTGATTTTCTCACCTGGATTCTGCGAAATTCTTGAAATACTGTCATAAGTCTGCGGATCTTCATAGCAGCTGTAATCCAGTTTTCTGTATTTCCGCACAATCTCTTTTTCCAACCGATCCGTTATTTGCATATCGAATCGAATTTCTACATAGCGATCCAACCCCGTCAAAAGCACTTCTGAAAATACACCAGCTATAAATATTACCAAATGCGTATTCAATATGAAATGGAAACGATTCTCCTGTAATAAAATTAAAATATCGTCTACTATCCTTTGAAGAAGCACAGTATTCACCGGAACAATGATTGCTGTTAAAACAGAATTCAATAATTTCATACAGCCCCATAAGCGACTGTATTTCCATATGATACTTAAAATTTCTTTCATCTGAGTTTTCATATGATATCCGTCTCATTTCCTTTTGATGAAGTATAAGATCATTATACTTTCTCAATTCAAAACGTACAGGATAGAGAATTGTTTTAAAAGATTTGTGTACAAGAACGACTACTTTTCGTGTTTTACTATAGTTTACAATCGTGTAGATATTATAGTAGTTGTCTACACGATTGTAAACTTTTTGATATATTCAACTATTGTTTCTATTTCTCAATCTCAAACTTAAATTTACTGTTACTCCAGACATCATCCTTAAAATGAATCTCTATCGTCTTCCAGTCTTTCGGGACTTCGAAGCCGACCATTCCATCCATTTTCTTTCCGGGAGCTATTGTTCCGTCCAGCTGGTTACTGGTTTCATTTTCCATCATGGCGGCAAAAGAATAGTTCAACGCATAGTCATCTGCGTAGCCATCAAAGCTCAATGCGCTGCTGACAGTTATTTCGTTTTCCGAATTATTCACAATCTCGAATTCTACCATGACATATTCATTACCATCGGTCGGTTTGTTGTATTCAGAGCCTTCGTTTTCAGAATAGCTGACCATCGTCACCTGTACATCGTTCATCTCTGCTGTCTCGCCGATTCCGAATGTATCCTTTTCTTCCCGATCTTCAGAAGTATCTGTCGCACTTTCCGTCGTGGTTTCAGAACTTTCTGCATCCGCTGTTTCTACTTTTTTCGGTTTATTCTCGCCCCCGGACATCGCTGCGATAAGGATGACGACAACAACCGCAATCGCGATCCATTTGCCGATTCCTTTTTGTTTTTTTCGGCAGTTCGGGCATACTTTTGCATCTTTTGGGATTTCGGTTTTACAGTGTTTGCATAATTTGGTGTCTTTTTTGTTTTCCTTTTCCATCGTATTCCTCTCCATTTTTCTGTCTTTTTTCCAGAAAATGTTTCCGAACCGCTTCTGTCAACATAAAAAGAAAGAAGCCCGGAATCATTTTCCTGTGCTTCTTTCATCATACAGATTCTATATTATTTTATGGTATGCACACAGCATACACTTTTTCAGAATAAACCTTCCAGGATCATCGCAATCATCACCGCTGCTACAAACAGCGCCATATACAGCAAAACATCTCCGATGATGCGAATGAATCTCGAGGGATGATTTAAAAGTGGAATCTTCCGGCGGACACCCCGGTAATCACCGATCAGAAAAATACTTGCCATCTGCGAACTCCACAGACAGATTCGGTTTACATACTGAATTGCCGTATTTGCCGTTGTTCCGTTCGTGTTATGAAAATCCATGGAAAAACAGATCCATGCGACAAACAGATATCCCAGTCCTGCCAGAATCATTTTCCAGAAATTGTCGGAATGAAATCCCGGAGGTGCCCAGGACATATCGCGATTTTTCTTAACATGATTCGATGCTGTCACAGACACTTCCATTTGCCCCGAAGATTTTTGTACAGCTGCTTTCTCCAGTGCACGCATCAGTTCTGTAACATTCTGATACCGTTCTTCCGGATTCATGGCAGTGCAGCGCGAAATAATCTCTCCCATCCGCCCGGCTGCTTTTTCTTCCACCGGGAATTTTCCCGTCAGAAGATAATTAAACAGCACACCCAGTCCGTAAATATCCGTCCTCGCATCGGTCTGTGAAAATCCAAACTGTTCCGGTGCCGCGTACCCTTCCGTTCCCATCAGCACCGTATCTCTGTGTTTTCCCGGCTGATACTGGCGGGCAATGTCAAAATCAATCAGCTTGATCCTGTGATCGGCGGTAAGCATGACATTTTCCGTCTTCAGATCCCGGCAGATGATCGGCGGTTTTGCATCGTGAAGTGGCTGCAACGCCATACACAGATCCCGGATCATCCCGGCGGCTTCTGCCTCAGAAAACTTCATACCACTTTCCAGACATTCTTCCAGATTTTTTCCGGTTTCATATTCTTCGATGATAAGCAGACGATTTTCGTCCAGCTGGATACATTCATAAATGACCGGAAGATACGGATTCGTATGTTCTTTTAAAAACAAATACACCGGATACAGCTCCGAAGAAATCATTTTCTGTACTCCGATAAGACCTGTCTGCTGATTTCTTACCAGGTCAATGGATTTATCTTCTCTCAATGCGCCCAGATGCTGATACTGCGATAAACGGTATTCTTCTGCCCGTGTCATAAAACTCCCCCTCTTGCATTCGTACAGGAAAAATTATATAATACCCTCACTTATAATGCAAGGAGCTGCCAAATTTATGAAACCATCTGAGAAATCCAAAAATACAAATGAACTGATGCAGATTCTTTCTTCTGCAAAAACACCCGAGGAATTACAGGCTTATACAGAAACGTTGAAACAGGAACATATCAGCTGCTCTTTTGCCGATTTTATCTCCGAAAAGCTCCGGGAACGAGAGCTGTCTGCCGCCGACCTGATCCGCAACTCTATGATCCAGCGAAATTACGGGTATCAGCTTCTCAACGGAACCAGAACACCTTCTAGAGATAAGGTTCTGGCTTTTTGTCTTGCGCTTGGACTCGATCTGACGGATACCCAGCGTGCATTAAACTGTGCCGCAACCGGTCAGCTCTATCCCAAAAACAAAAGAGATTCCGTTCTGCTCTTTGCAATCAGAAAGAATCTCTCTGTTATGGAAACAAATGATCTGTTATACGATATGGAAGAACCACCGTTAAAAGTTCTCTGATCTCTTATCGTTTCATGTATCGCTTATTCACATACATCATTCCTGCCAGATAACATAACACCAGTTGCAAGATGGATGACATCGGTGTGGCGAGACCAATGTGGAACGATGAACTATGAAACAGTATATAGCAAATCCTGTAAAAAAATCAAGAACAGGATAACACCAGAGGCACGATTTCTCCTCTTTTTACATCGATCAATCCATGATCGGTCAGTTTCAATGCAGGACTTACAGGGAGTCCAAGCGTTCCCACAGACATGATCGGATTATGATGCTCATATCCCAGATCGATCAGACTTTCCCGCACTTCTTTTAGCGCGCTTCCTGTTGCTTCAATGGATGCCTCCGAAAGAATTCCACAGACAGGTAATGCAAGTTCCGAGAGAATCTGCCCATCTTTTACTGTAAGAAAACCGCCCTGCAATTCCCCGATTCTCTGTACGGCACACAACATATCTTTCGGATCATTTCCCGCAACAAACAGATTGTGGTGATCATGAAAAAATGTAGTTGCTACGGTTCCCTCTCTCTGACACGAACCTGTCAGAAATCCATAACCGATATTTTCATTTTTTCCATGCCGCTCCAGTACCATCGCCAGCAGACATCCGCTTTCCTGCCAGCAGATCTTATGCTCTTTTACCTGCATGGTTACCAGTTTCTCCGTGGTCTGGGTGCGATCCGGATGTACTTCCATCGCACGGACCGTTACTTCCCCTTCTTCGACCGGAACTTTAACATCAAAATCCGAAAGTGTTACTTCCGGAATGGAAACACTGTGATAAAAATCTTCCGGGAATGCATATGGTTCTACGGGGAATGCCTGTCTGTCCTCTTTTTTATAGATGGAAATTCCATTTTTAAACACCGTTTCAGGCTCCAGTAATTTTGCCGGATCCTTCAGAAGGATAAAATCTGCCAGTTTTCCCGGAGCAATCACACCCCGGTCATAAAAATGCATTCTCTGACACGGTGTATAGGTCGCGCAGTAAATCGCCTGTTCCTTTGGAAAGCCCATCTCTATCGCCTTTTGTACTACAGTATTCAGATGCCCCTGTTCATATAAAACATCTGCCATCGTATCATCTGTCACAAAAGAACAATATTCAAATAAATGATTTTCACAGATATACGATAACACTTCCGGCTTCAACATCTTATCCTGGATCTCAAAGAACATTCCATTTTCGACCCGCTGTTTTACCTCTTCCAGGGTATGTTCTGTATGATCTCCATTAATGCCAAGATACAGGAATTTTGCAAGATCCAGATCCACCAGAGACGGACAATGTCCTTCAATCACATATCCCGGATGTTCCTGCCGCAGATAATCCAGAAATTTTGTGATTTCCAGATGATTTTCCCGGATAATTTCCCGATAATTCATAATCTCGCCAACGCAGACCACATCTTTTTCACCAAGCAGATGCTTCATCGCCTCAAAATCAATCACACCGCCGGTGGTTTCCAGTTCTTCACTGGTCGATGGAACGCTGCTCGGAATCCCGTAGAAAATATCAATGGGTGCATCTTTTGCCGCAGATATCATCTCAAGGATTCCGCGAACCCCTTTGACATTTGCCATCTCATGTGGTTCGGAAACCACTGTGGTGACACCATTTTTCGCTGCACAGTTTCCAAAAGAGCCCGGCGTTGTCATAGAACTCTCAATATGCATGTGGATATCAACCATGCCGGGAATCATGTATTGCCCATCTGCATCGATTGTATGTTCCGCATCAAACAGATTTTCGTGCTTTCTGTCAATATAGTAGAATTTTCCATCTTTTACAGAGACATCTGCATCGATAAATTTCTTCAGATACGAATTAAATACTTTCGCATGTTTTATCAACAGCTGAATCTTCTCCATCTGTTTTCACCTCATTTATACAATAGAATAAAAATATAAGAGACAGACAGCCACAAGAACATACATCACCGGATCGATTTTTTTGATCTTACCGGTTGCAATCTTCATTACCAGATATGCCGGCAGTGCCACGCAGATACCATTTGCGATGTTGTTGGCAAAAATTGTGAAGGTCACACACAAAAATGCCGGGATATACTCTGTGATATCAGAATAATCAATGTTTTTCATTGCACTCAACATATTGATTCCAATAAAGATCAGTACCGGACCGGTTGTGCAAATTCCGGCTCATCTGACCACGCATTCCGCTAAGAACTGACCAGCCTTTCCGGATGTAACTGAACACCTTTCCGCTTCAGCTGATCAATAAGCTTTCAACGTGTTATAGTTCTTTCGTAGTCATCAAATGATTGCGAAAGGAGGCATAACTATGCAAGACTACAACACGATTATCGGCTCCATCCAGATGCGTTTGAATGGATGCCAGACCAGGTCCGTTATGGACCGTTACAAGATTGGCTCAGGTACATTAAGTCTGATCATGAGCCGATACCATGCCAACGGGATCCCAATCGAGGAACTCCGAATGATGGCACCTAAGGAAGTTGAGGAACTTTTCTATCCGCAAAAAAATCTACAGAGGAAAGATATCCCACTTCCAGATTTCCAGTATTACTATGACAAAATCCATACACCAGGGAGCCGCATGAACATTTCGTTCTGTTGGCTGGATTATAAAGAAAAGAACCCTGATGGATATGAGAAGTCACAGTTTTACGAATATTTCAACCGATTCATAGCAGAAAACTATGGTGGTCAGAAGGTATCCATGGCCGTAAACCGAATCCCTGGTGAGAAGATGTATATCGACTGGGTCGGCGATCAGCCGGAACTTTTAACAGACATTGAAACAGGCGAGATGAAAAAGGTCCATATTTTTGCGACCACGCTTGGCGTAAGCAGCCTGATTTATGCAGAAGCTTTTCCGAATGAGAAGCTCCCATGTTTTATAGAAGGCTGTACCCATGCTGTTTCGTTTTATGGTGCTGTTACGAAATACTTTGTGCCCGATAACCTGCGAACTGCTGTAACCAAGCACACAAAGGATGAACTTATCCTGCAGTCTACATTTGCAGATCTGGAAGATTTCTATGAAACCATAGTTCTTCCACCATCCGCCAGGAAGCCGAAAGGCAAGCCTACCGTTGAAAATCATGTACGTTATCTTGAAACACATCTGATTGAGAAACTGAAAGAAAAGATATATGTGTCATTGGAAGACCTGAATGCTGATATCAAAAAAATAGTAGCAGTCCTCAATAAACGATCTTTTCAGGGAAAGGATTTCTCAAGACTTGATGCTTTCGAAAAGTATGACAAACCATGTATGAAACCACTGCCAGGCGGATGTTACACGGCTTGCGACTATAAAGCGGTCTTAAAAGTTCCCAATAACTACCACATCGAGTATGACGGCCACTACTACTCCGTATTGTACTCTTACTGTGGCAAGCCTGCAATCCTGAAGGCAACCGCATCAGAGATCAGGATCTGCGATCAGTATAATCGGCTGATCTGTACACATAAGCGGTCTTATAGGGGGTTTCCGCTGTATATCACGGTAGATGAACATATGCCGCCAGAACACCTTTATTATAAAGAAGTCAATGCAAAGGATGGTAATTATTACCGCCGCTGGGCTTCTGCCATTGGTCCTGCGATGGCAGAACTGATTGACAGACTCCTTAAATCATCAAAACATGAAGAGCAGTCTTATAATGCCTGTGCAGGTATCCTGCATAAAGTAAAAACAATCCCGAAAGGTGCTGCTGAAGAAGTTGCCCGTAAATGTATAGAGATCAATTCCTGTAAATATTTCACCTTCAAGCAAATGCTGAAAAAGATGGATGTGAAGGAACTCCCCGAACATTCGCCAGGAACACTGCCTAATCATGAAAATATCAGAGGAAAGGACTACTATAAGTAAGGGTGACATACTATGGCATACAGATTAAAAGACTATCTTTATAACGATAAACTCACAAAGGAACAGAACATACTCATGGATCGGCTGTATAAACTTCGTATGTCCGGTATGGCTGAAGCATTTGAAAAGCAGCTGCTGGAACCAAACACAGGTCTGGAACCATTTGAAGTCCGATTTGCTGCTATTGTAAATCATGAGTGGGATCAGCGTGAGAGTAAAAAGTTTAAACGGCTCATGAAGAAAGCATCTCTGAAATATCCTGCAGCTGATCTTGACAGTTCGATCTATGATCCGGAACGTCAGCTGAATACACACGTCATAGAACTTCTGGCCAAGTGTGATTGGATCGATGAACCGAATAACCTGCTGATGACCGGAGGAGCCGGTGCTGGAAAAACGCACATTGCCTGCGCCTTATGTATCACAGCAATGCATCAAAACCGTACTGTTAAATATATACGTGCGAACACTCTTTTAAAGGAATCAGATCATGCCAGGCAGGAAGGTACTTACTTCGAGTATTCGAATGAAATGGCAGCTTATGATCTCATGGTGATAGATGATTTTGGCTTAATGGATCTGGACATTGAGAAATGCCGTGATCTGTTTGAAATCATCGAATCCAGAGACTGCCGCAAGGCAACTATTATTATCTCACAGATTCCAGTATCCGGATGGTATCAGCTTTTTGGGGATTCCACCTATGCGGATGCCTGCTTAAGCCGAATGACCTCCAAGGCATATCGTCTTGAATTTCCTGGCAGGGATCGCAGAATAAATAATGGTAACTAATAAACCTGCTGAGCTTTGCTCAGTTTGAAGCGGAACAGCGCTCCGTTCCTCTGGAACGGATGCGCAGTTCTTGCGGAATATGCAGGTTGCTGCTGACGGGATCACAAGAGCCAGTGGTGCCAGGAACAGAGAAATTCCAAAGAAAATACTGGTAAAGATGACCGTAAGTCCTGTCTTACCACCTGCTTCCACACCCGCAGAAGATTCCAGATATGTGGTCATGCTCGGCATACCGAACAGTGCTCCAAGACTTGTGGAAATAGCATCCACTTTAAAACATTTATCAATACCCGGCAGATTGCCGTCTTTGTCCAGGTATCCTGCTTTCGCTCCAACACCGAGAACCGTACCAAAAGTAGAGAAGAAATCCGGTACAAACAAGGCGATCAGGAACGGAATATAAGCAAAATTCAGCGCTCCTAGAAAATCAATATTCATAAATTGTTTGCCAATACCAGCCGGAAGAGAAAAAATCTGCTCCGGAGCATGTGTCACACCGAACGGAATTCCCACAATCGTAGTCAGCACAATTGCCAGAATCATACCACCCGGAACATTCCGTGCCTTGATAACCATCAGAATCAGAAAACCAATGGCTGCCACGATAACGGACGGAGAAGCAAGATCACCAAAAGACAGGCAGTTTTTTGCATCATTTGCTACGATCAGCCCACAGTTTTTTGCTCCAAGAAGCGCAATAAACAGACCGATACCGGCACTTACTGACTGTTTCAGGCTGACTGGAATCACACGCACAACAGCTTCCCGCAGTCCCAGAAAAGAAATGATGATAAAAAGTACACCACTCCAGAAAATAACGCCTGCTGCAATCGGTGCGCTGACACCCTCATTCGTAATCATAGACGCGATAATACCCACGCTTCCAAGTCCCGGTGCCAATGCGAACGGACGGTTGGTATACAATGCCATCGCACAGGTAGTCACGATAATCAGAAGAATCATAATCGTCAGAGTTACATGTTTGTCAAATCCGGCTCCGGACATGATGTTTGGTACAGTAGCAAGAATGTATGCCATAGTAACAAAAGTAGTCAGTCCGGCAAGAATCTCTGTTTTGACATCCGTATGAAATTCTGACAACCGAAACTGTTTTTCCAGCCAATTTTTCATTTGTTTTTCCTCCCTCAATAAGATATGTCTTGATAAGCTGATAGAAAATATTGTAAAATAGGCAGTACAGGAAGTCAAATTCATATTTTGCATAAATTTTATGCCAAAACAGAATAGTCAGGAGGATTTTATGAACTACAATGAATTGCACTATATTTTATGTATCGCCAAACACCAGAATCTTACCAGGGCAGCGCAGGAACTCTACATTTCCCAGCCCACACTCACCAAGCATCTGCAAAAACTGGAACGGGAAATGGGAGCGAAACTCTTCAGCCGAAATGGAAATACTTATGTGCCGACCTATACCGGAAGAAAATACATGGAATACGCCCGTAAAATTCTTCAGGTAAAACAAGACTGGGAAAAAGAACTGAAAGATCTGACGGAAAATAACGAAGGGGAATTGAATATTGCTGTTCCACTGATGCGAAGCAGCTGTATGATTCCACAGATTATGGCAGAATTTTCAAAAAAATATCCGAATGTCAATGTCAGCATCTGGGAAGAGGCATACTCTATTCAGGAAAAACTCCTGTTGAATGATCAGCTTGATTTTGGGATTTTTAATGAGACGAGGGAACATCCAAAACTGGAATACGAACTGCTGAAAAGAGAGGAAATTCTTCTGGTTATGCCACCGGATCATCCGTTGGCATCTTCCGGATATCAGTCTCCCTCCGACCGGTATCCGAGAATCGATCTGTCCACGCTTGCCAGCGAACCTTTTATTCTCCATTTTCCGGAACAGACCACCGGAAAACTGGTTCTTGAAGCCCTGGATCGCGCCGGTGTCCAGCCCCGTGTACCGGTTCGAAGCCGGAACACGGAGACCTGTGTAAGACTTTGTATGCAGGGAATGGGCATGTGTTTTACGCCGGAAACATATATACAGAATATGGAATTTTCCAGAAAACCGGCTTGCTTTTCTGTCGGTGAAAAAGGAATCTTTACAACACTGAGCATCGCTTTTCGCAGGGGAACTTATCTTCCCAAATACGCCAGGGATTTTATTGAAATTGCACAGAATAAATAAGGATTTCACTGATACAACGGATGGTTTTTGTGCCATTCTCTATTATCGCTTCTGCAACAGCAGATTCAGCCACTTTTCTTCTTCCCTTCCCGGACGCACATCACCGGTCACCCAAGATTCTGCTATGGAAAGTGATTCGGTATCACGGATGAATCTCTGGAAACTGTTCCAGGTGAAATCCGTGAAATATCTGCCGTTTCGCATCCCTTCATACTCTCCATATTTGAAAGAAGTATAGATCCATCCATCGGGACGCAGGGCATCCGCCATTTTTTTCAGCACAGATCTTAATTCTGTTTTTTCCAGATGCAGAATCGAAGAACACGCCCAGATACCGTCATACTGCTCCCGGACATCCAGATCCTGAAAATACATCTGGCGTACCGGAATTCCTGTATAGGCACTGGCGATTTTACACAGTTCTTCGGATCCGTCTATGGCCTCCACCTGATATCCATGTTCCAGAAAATATTTGGTATCTCTGCCGGAACCGCAGCCAAAATCAAGAATTGCCGCTCCCGGTTCCAGTCTGCTTAAAAACCGATTCAGTGTATCTGTCAGATCTGCGTGAACTGTACCGCTGACAAAAGAACCGGCATTTTGATTATAATATTGTAATGTTATATCCTTGTTTTCTTTATACATATTTATATCCTTTTCTGTTACAAATAAAATTATGCAAATCAAAAACAGCTTTCAGGAAACTGACACGTAACCCGGAAGCTGTTTGATTATTACTATTTCACCAGTTTAAATGTCTTTTCCAGCATAAAGAACATCAGAATCAGGAAGAACAATACATAAACCGGAAGTAAACCGACAGAAATATGGTTTGCGATCAGTCCGAACAGCGGCGGCATAAAAGTAGATCCCACATAAGCACTTGCCATCTGGATACCGATGATCGCCTGGGAGTTCTTCTCTCCGAAATTGGACGGTGTTGCATGGATGATAGATGGATAAATCGGTGCACAGCCAAGTCCCATAATAACCAGACCAAACAGTGCAAATTCATCGATGGATACCGGTAACAACATACCGATACATCCAACAAGAATGATAGCGATGCCCAGACGAATCATCTTGTGGTCTCCCATTTTCTCTGTAATAAAGCCTGCCAGAAATCTTCCAAGTGTGATACCGATGCAAAACAAGGACGCAAAGGCTGCTGCACGTTCCGCAGAAATTCCCTTTGCTCCTACCAGATAGCTGCTTCCCCACAGAATCACTGCTGATTCCAGTGCACAATAGGAGAAAAATCCAAGAAGAAGATTCGGAACGCCTTTGATCTTCAGTGCACCTTTGATGCCTACCATCTCTTCTTCTGCCTTTTCTTCCTGCGCAGTTTCTTTTTTATTCACCTTCCATATCGGCAGTGTCACGAAAAGAATCAAGGTTATTCCGATCTGGATAAAAGATACCATGCGATATCCGTTCTGCCATACCGATGTGGTCAGTGCATAACTCATCACATACGGACTGATAATGGTTCCCAGTCCCCAGAAACAATGCAGCCAGCTCATATGCCTGGGGTTATAATGAAGCGCTACATAGTTGTTCAGTGCAGCATCAATCGCTCCCGCACCCAGTCCATAGGGAACGGCCCATAGACAGAGCATCCAGAAGGCGCTAGCCGTAGAAAATCCGAATAATGCGATTGCAGTAAGCATCACGCTGAACACAGTTACAATCTGTGTACCGAATTTCTTTGTCAGACGCTCAGACATCAAACTGGAACAGATGGTTCCTCCGGAAATAATCATAGTTACCAGACCCGCATAAGACAGCGGGACCTGAAAAGCCTTGTGCATAACCGGCCAGGCAGAACCCAGAAGAGAATCTGGCAGTCCGAGACTGATAAATGCCAGATAAATCAACAGTAGTAATAGTGTATACATCTTTTTCTCCTTCTCTTTCATAGTACAACCGACGATGGAAAAGGGCGTCCCAAAAGTTTTCCATCGCCGGTTGACATTTGTTTTCTATCTATTACTATACGTTAAAATATATGACTTGTCACGGGGAAATTTGTGATTATCAGAGAAATTATTGATATTGTTGCCGGTTATTCAAAATTCGCTGACACACTTCACGAGACATTGCCGCAGAATATCAGTTCGATATTTTGCTATACCGGGTAAAATAATGGATCTCCGAACCTGTCTGTTATTTAGAATCCTCATTCCGTTTCTTAATGTGTCGAATGACAATATTTCCCATTTCTTCTACGGTTCGCATAATTTCTTGAATCTCGTCTTTTGTAATCTGATCAATATGCACACCTCCGGTACATACCACTGTAGTCTTGCATGCGGCACAGATCTGCTCGGAAAGTTTCCGGCACAGATACTCGTCTTTGTGTCCGGTCAGATTCAGTACGGAAGACGTGGCACTGTAACTACCATCGCCGGTCAGGTATATCCCGGAAATTCCGGCATCGCATATCCGGTATGGCTGTTCTGATCTTCCTGTACGCGGACATCAGGAATCACTTCGCCTTCGATCACATATTCCGCATTGGCAATCGCACGTTCTTTTACGGTAACACAGTCACACAGAACAACCGGTTCTTTTCAAAGTGCTCCGGCAACGGAAAGTTCATCATAGCCAAGAGGTGTTGTCGGCGGCTCGAAACAGGAACCAATCTCAATCGCCGGATCCACTCCGATGCTGATAGATATTGGCAGTTTTTGTCCCAGAGCTTCAGCCCGCTCTGCCATCGCTCCGATATGTCTTGCTCCCGGTGTAAAGAAAATCGATAATTCATCTTTGCCCTGAATGCACAGACGATGAATCGTCACATTGTGAACGCCGGTATCCGGATGGGTGGCATAACACATACCAAGAGTGATATACGGACCGGCATCATCCGGTGTATTGGTCGGTGCCGGAACCAGACGGTACAGGTCAAAATCAGGATCTGTCGCTTTATGTACCACTTCCTGACAGGGTGATGCCTCCTTCGTGACTATCGGAGGAATTGGATTTGCCACACTTTCGTATAACATCTTGCCAAGATCTTCCGGCTTGCAGTCCAGCAGTGCTGACACCCGCCGGAGAAATTTTTTATCAGGAAGCCCAGGAACTTTCCCGGCAATACCGGCAGATGCTTTACCGGATGTCTCTGTATCAGACTGCCAAGGAACAGCAATTATCTGTGGGAACGCTTCCTGTACTCTCTCAGTATCATCTTACCGGAAGTTTCCGCCTGTTTCAGAAAGAACACCCAGAGATTTCTCTTGCTCTTACCGAGGTGGAAGAAAGCGAATTAATGGAAGGCATCGAAAAGAAGCGATTTGCCATGATTCTTGCCAGAGAATCTATGATCGATACGGAACATTATCATTTTTTTCCTATTGCAACCGACCGGATCTGTGTCATGCTTCCGGCAGATCATCCACTGGCAACACGACAAAAGCTTTCTGTTACAGCACTGACCGATCAGTCTTTTCTGCTGATGCACCCATACACATCCATTTATCAGCTGTGTATGCAGATTTTTCAAAATGCAGGTATTCATCCGTCGATTCTTCGCACTGCACGCGTAGAGTCTTTAATCAGTGCCGTTGCTGTCGGAGAAGGTATCAGCCTTTTTGCAGAGAGCAATTTTCGTCTGTTTCAACATGAGGGCGTGATATCTGTTCCGTTGGAAGAATCACCGGTACTCCGGATTGGATTTGCATATAAAAAAGCCGGAGAATATACTCCGGCCATGGATTGTTTTTTACATTTTATGGCAGATTCACAGAAATATTGAATGGTTCTCAGCATCTACAACGGATGTAAAACCGTAAACATCTTCAGAAGTTCTTTTTCTCCATAATCATCGAAGCGGATGGTAATGGTGTCTTCATTTTCGGAGATTACCGTTCCGACTCCGTATTTTTCGTGTGCTACGCGCGGCTGGTTGGCTACGGAATCTGCATCTGTATGATTGGTTGCACTCTTCGCAGGGTTTTCTTCTTTTTCCTCATGCCTGCACGGATCCGTGTCTGGTTTTTCAACATCTATCTCAGGCGATATTGTCCGAAAGTCCTCTTCTGGCATTTGCAGCGTCCGCTCTTCTCTTGCCTGCAAAATCTGCCGCTTCATCGCCTGCAAATGTTCCGCCGCACTTCCTTCTGCATATTTCGGTTCATCCAGACCTTCAATCAGGTCTTTCGGAAACATTTTCAGGTATTTTCCGGGACCCGGAAGGATTCCGTAACCGTCCGGGCTGGTGTAATAGGAAAGTTCCAACTGTTCCTTCGCGCGGGTCATTCCCACGAAGAACAGACGTCGTTCTTCTTCCTCCTGATCAAAACTGGTTCCACGCAGAGGCAACAGACCATCATTCACACCGATGATGAAAACACAGGTAAATTCCAATCCTTTTGAGGCATGAAGCGTCATCAACTGCACAGCGTCAATTTCTTCTTCTCTGGAACTATCTTTTTGCCCTTTCGCACTGTAACCCGCTGTATTTATTGGATATTTTGCTGTCAAATCTTCTATACTTTGCTTTTCTGTAACGTAATTCCCTGTTACTATATTCTCCGTCTTCTGGTTCCCTGAATTGTGCATCCAAGGCAGTCCATAGAGAGCCACATCATTCAAAAATTCTCTGATATTCCCCTTGTTCCGAATTGCATCAAAAATTCCCAGAATACACGCCTTATCTTCCTGATAACCAACTCTGGATGGCATCAGATAACGATCCAGTGAGAACATTTCCCACAATTGATCGGTTTCTTCTGTCACAAACACATCTTCCTGAACATTCACCATCCCCGAAAACAATGGAGAATTTTTCGGCAATGTTCCATCCGTCTCCCAGCGTCGGATCTGCTGTAATGCTTTTTTCGTTGTCCATCCCTCTCCATACGTTTTGTTGCACAACGCTTCCACACCACTCGTGGTATCCGAATGATTCACGCAAAACCGAAGTACATGGAAAAACCACTGCACTACCGGAATGTCTTCCATTTTTTCTTTCACTGCCACATGCACCGGAATCCCATTTCTGGTAAGTACCTGTTCCAGTAGTGCCGACTGATTCTGCAAACGATACAGAATCCCAATCTCGTGATACGGAATCCCCTGCATATGAAGCTCCCGGATACGGGCTGCCAGATCCTCCGCCTCCTGAAATGGATCATACTGTTTTCGGATCTGCACTTTACCGCCTTCGCTTTTTACCCCTTCCAGCGTACTTCCATTCTGCAAAAATCGTCTTGCTGCAGATAAAATCGTCCCAGAAGAACGATAATTGATCGGAAGGCTGAGTTCGATCGCCTGATAGCGGTTTTTCAGCTGGAAGAAAATCTGAAAAGCACTTCCCCGCCAGCTGTAGATCACCTGATTCGGATCACCAACCGCAAAAAGATGACTGTCTTTTCCCATCAGACTGTCCAGAAGATCCAGCTGACTCTGATCGCAGTCCTGAACTTCATCGATGATCAACCACAGCGGACGTAGAATCTCCGGGTGGCTCTGAAGCAGCTGTCCGGTATGTAAGATCAACTCCTCGTATGTCATTTTATTCTGTTTCTTTTTTTCTTCTTCCAGCAGAGTACACAACCGCTCAAAATCATCCCCGTAATCTTTCGGTTTTCTTCCACTTTTCTGACGGCTTTGATCCAGCCGCTTTTTTAAACGGTTTTTATATTTAATCTGAAGATTCTGTTCCGTGATCAGCTGCTGTGCCATCTGCATTTCTTCTTCGGGGATGCATATCTGAAATTCTTTCGTATATCCAAGTTCCTCTACCGGAAGAATCGTCTGTAACATCCGAAGTGCCACACTGTGAAACGTGCCAAACCACAGATCTTCCTCTTTTCCGGTCAGATTTTCCAACCGCTCCCGGATTTCATTTGCTGCCTTATTGGTAAAGGTAAGCACCATCAGATCCTTTGGAGCCACTCCTTTTTGTTCGCAAAGATAGCGAACTTTTGCCGTCAACACGGTCGTCTTCCCGCTTCCTACATTTGCATTGACCAGACAGGCAGGACTCTCATCAAGCACTGCCTCTTTCTGGTAGGGATTCAGTTTATTCAGATCCATCATCTTTTTTCTCTCTCCTGATATCCATCGCCCGGTAACGGCGAAGAATCTTTTCCTGTTTCTCCCGTTCTTCTCTATCGTAGTCTTCTACAGACCGCCCGGCTGTATCGTGACTTTCTGTCCACGTTTTTCTTGTATCTGAACCCGTAATGTCAGATAAATTTCCCCGCTTTTCCGGTCTTTCCGCCCGGATTTCCAACCGAAATCCTGCCGGAAGTTCTGTATAATAACCGATCAGATTCCGCAGACTCTGTTTATTTTCCGGCCCATTCGCCCACTGTGCAAAAAATGATGTGTCTACCGAAAGAATCAGTCTGGTATCCTTCACTTTCACCCGGTGCACGGTCTGGAAAAATCCGGCGTACTGCTCTCCGTTCTCTCTGGCTTTCCGGCAAAAAATATCCCACTTTTCCGGTAATGTTTCCAGTCGGAATTCTTTCCTTTTCCAGGTGGACTCTGCCCAGGTAACTACTTTTTCACCTTTGGGAACCTCCGATGCTTCTCGCAGATTTTCCAATCCCCACAGGATCAGTTTGCGATCCAGTTTATAATCCCCCACACATGCCGCACATCCGTCTTTGCATTTGCAGCCGGACACCATCCGAATCGCCTGTTCGATCACCTGCGGGATCAGATCATAGATTTTCTCGGAAAATCCAAGACCGCCCACATAGCCGTCATAGAAATAAATGGATACATCCGACGCTGTTTCACCCGATAATTCCAGCGCATTTGTGGAAGTTATCACATGGATATCCTCCTGTTCTGTCATCGTCACCATCTGCGCAGCATTTTTCAGAGCGAAACACAAGCCCTGAAAATGATTATTCCTGGTCAGCCGTCCCGTATCATCCGCCTGCAGCAGACCACGATACGCCCGTACCAGATTCTCCGGCAGATGCATCCAGGTTCCTTCGGTATCATAATCCTTCGTCAGCGGTGTCCGAAGTTCCTCATATCCAAGGTTCTGATGGTTATGGAACTGCAGTTTTTTGTACATATAAACATAATCCGCCACATTCACATCACCAAACTGCACCCGAATCCGGTTCCACTGCTGTTCCTTCTGGCTGTGGATTACATGAATATTCGTCTCGCCTCCGGCAACCGTATAATAATTTCCGTTAAATGGAATCGCATACGCCATCTTGCTCTCCAGATCCATCTTCACCACCCGGTAAGATTCCCCGTCGTGGATATAAACCGCACCTTCATGAATCTCCCGAAACGCCTGACTTTCATCCATCTCCGTGATCGTTTTTCCGGTTTCCTGATTCAACAGCGTGTATTTGTTCTTATCAATATTTCGCATGGAGAAATCGCCCGCCGGATACTCGCCGCCTGCCCATGCAAACCGACCGTTCTGGCTTCGCACTTCCTGCATCTTCATCAGTACCGGAATCGTCTCTCCGAGATCCGGGAAGCGGGCAATGTCATCCAGAGACAGCGGGAGTTCTGCTGCCGCCGCACGGATATGTGCCAGTTCGATCAGCAGGTTATCCGGATCAATCACCGCATGTTCACTGCTCTCATCAAAAAGCCATCCAGGCTCCAGACCGATATACTGATCCATCGGAAGGTGATCCAGGATCAGATAGTTGGTACAGCTTTTCTTACTTCGCCCCGCACGCCCGGTCTGCTGCCAGAAAGAAGAACGGGTTCCCGGATAACCGATCAGTACCGTCACTCCGATAGAACCGATATCAATTCCCAGCTCCAGTGCATTCGTACTCACCACCCCCAGCAGATCCCCACGGATCATCTGCTGTTCGATGGTCTTTCGCTCGATCGGCGTATAACCGCCCCGGTAACCGGAAATCTGATCCGAAGTCACTGTAGTAAGAAAATCCGCCGCATCCAGCCGGTCTCTTGTCTCTTTTAACACAACTTCCACATTTTTTCTTGATTTTGCAAATGCAAGAAAACTGTCCCTCTGTTCCATCAACTGTGGAAGCATCTGTGCCGCCACCGACACAATGGATTCCTGCCCGTAATATTGCTGATCCTTTCCGCTTATTTTCGGTGGCTGTATCAGCAGATAATTCCGCTCGGATGCCGCCGAACCGTCTTTTGTCACCGAAGCAAATGGTTGTCCACAGATTTTTTCCGCCAGTTCCACCGGATTGGCAATCGTAGCCGAACTACATAGAAAATGAGGGACTGCGTGATAATACTCTGTAATCCTCGAAAGCCGCCGGAAAACATTTGCCATATGGGATCCAAAGGCTCCACGATAGGTATGCATCTCGTCGAGAACCACGTATTTCAGGTTCGAAAAGATAAAATCAAATCCGTATTTGCTGTGATTTGGCAGCATAGCGCCATTTAACATCTCCGGATTCGTCAGAATAATATTTGCCCGGTCCCGGATCCGTTTTCGCTCGTTCACCGGCGTATCACCGTCATATACTCCGGCACTGATTTTCTCCGGTCCGAAAAAAGAAAGCCACGGCTGCAATGCCCGGTACTGATCCGCCGCAAGTGCTTTCGTCGGATAAATAAAGATTGCCCGCGCCGTCGGATGTTCCAGAATCTCCTGTATCACCGGAAGCAGAAAACTCAGCGTCTTTCCACTAGCCGTCGAAGTGGTAATCACCACGTTCTTCCCTTCCCGCGCCAACTCATACATCTGCGCCTGATGACAGTACAGCTGATCAATTCCCCGTTCCCGCAAAAACTCCACGATCTTCGGATTCAGAGATTCCGGAAACGAGGAATATATCGCTTTCCGCGCAGGGATCGTTCTTCGATATATAATTAAATCCTTGATGTCCATAACATCCACAGTCCTTTCTGATGCAAACTTGTGTTCTGGTGTTATTGTAACGGAGAATACTGCGGGATGCAAGATGGAATGAGAGAAAATAAATTATCTTCAACGTATAAATTTCCCGGTAACACTGTTTTCATTTTCTGCGACCTGCTCCGGTGTTCCCACAGCAACGATCCTTCCGCCTGCTTCGCCGCCTTCCGGACCCATATCGATGATATAATCTGCGTTTCGGATCACATCCAGATCGTGTTCTATCACAATCACAGTTGCCCCCTGATCCACAAGTGCCTGGAATACCTGAAGCAGCGTCTTTACGTCCAATGGATGTAATCCAATCGTCGGTTCATCGAACACGAAAACGGAATCAAACTGCCCTTTCCCCATCTCACTGGCAAGTTTCAGTCTCTGTGCTTCCCCACCGGACAGTCCCGGTGTCGCCTCTCCCAGGGTCAGATAGCCAAGCCCAAGATCTCGCAGTACTTCCAGCCGCTGCCGCACCACTTTCCAGTCTCCTGCCGCCTGTAGTGCTGTGTTTACATCCATCGCCATCATCTGCGGCAGCGAATACCTTTTCCCCGGTTCCTTTTCATAGCAAACCTGCCATGCCGCTTTCGCATACCGAGATCCTTTACATTCCGGACACACCACATCTACATCCGGCAAAAACTGTACATCCAGTGTGATCTGCCCTGTTCCATCACATGCCGGACATCTGAGATTTCCGGTATTATAGGAAAAATCCTTTGCCTTGTATTTCATCCTTTTTGCATCGTCAGTCTTTGCGTAAATCTTTCGAAGTTCATCATGCACATTGGCATACGTTGCCACGGTAGAACGAATGTTGATTCCAATCGGTGACGCATCGATCAGTTTCACATGGGAAATCCCCTCCGCAGAAACATTTTTCACGTGTTCCGGCAATGTCTCTCCGTTCAGTGCTGCCTCCAGTCCCGGAATCAGGCTTTCCAGCATCATCGTAGTCTTGCCAGAGCCGGACACACCGGTCACAACGGTCAGCCTGCCTTTTGGAATATCGACTTCCAGAGGTTTTACCGTATGGATCGCATTGGTAGAAAGATGGATAACTCCCAGATCAAACATATTTTCAGCATGCGTCTGTTCCCGTACCGGCAAATTCGTTTTCTGCGCTAAAAACGGACCAATCATGGAAGCCGGATTCTTTGTAATCTCAGGGATCGTTCCCTCTGCGATCACATATCCACCGCCATTTCCTGCCTCCGGTCCCATCTCCACGATCCAGTCAGCTTCGAACAAAATCTGCGTATCGTGATCGACCAGAAGAACCGAATTGCCATCCGCGATCAGATCATGCATCACGGCATTCAATCCATCAATATTGGAAGGATGTAATCCGATGGAAGGCTCGTCCAACACGTACAATACACCTGTCGTACGGTTTCTTACAGCTCTCGCCAGCTGCATCCGTTGCCGCTCCCCGGTAGACAATGTCGCAGCTGCTCTGTCGAGAGACAGGTAAGAAAGTCCCAGATCCATCAGTCTTTTTGCAGCTGTCTGAAAGGATTCGCAGATTGATTCTGCCATTGGACGCATTTCCTCTGGCAGAGAATCCGGAACATCGGCAACCCACACAACCAAATCTTTTAAAGTCATCTGACACGCCTCCGCCAGTCCGATGCCTCGAAGTTTCGGTGCTCTCGCTTTTTCGGAAAGTCTGCTTCCCTGACACTGCGGGCAGATCTCTTCTTTCAGGAATTTTTCCACACGTTTCATGCCCTTTTCATCTTTTACTTTAGCAAGGGCATTTTCCACAGTATACACCGCATTATAATAGGTAAAATCCAGTTCTCCTGCCTGGTTCGAATTCTTTGCTTTATAAAAAATATGTTTCTTTTCCGCCGGCCCGTGATAAACAATATCTTTTTCTTTCTCCGCCAGCTCGCGAAACGGAATATCCGTGCGCACACCCATTTCCCGACATACATCCGTCATCAGTGACCACATCAGACTGTTCCACGGTGCAACCGCCCCGTCATCGATACTGATCGAATCATCAGGTACCAGAGAATCAATATTTACCGTCCGTACTCGCCCGGTACCACCACATTCCGGGCATGCACCCTGAGAATTAAACGCAAGTTCTTCCGCACTCGGCGGCTGCACCTGCTCCCCACAGATTGGGCAAAAAATCTCCTGCTCCGCTGCCACTTTTAATGTCGGCTCCACATAATGCCCATTGGGACACCGATGCGAAGCCAGCCTCGAATACATCAGCCGCAGACTGTTCAAAAGCTCCGTTCCCGTGCCAAACGTACTCCGGATCCCCGGAATTCCCGGCCGCTGATGCAGCGCAAGCGCCGCCGGCACATACAAAACTTCATCCACCTGTGCCTTCGCCGCACCCGTCATACGTCTTCGCGTATAAGTAGAAAGCGATTCCAGATACCTCCTGGATCCCTCCGCATACAACACCCCCAACGCCAACGACGACTTCCCGGAGCCGGACACACCTGCGATGCCTACGATCTGGTGCAGGGGGATATCTACGTTTATGTTCTTCAGGTTGTGGACTCTGGCACCTCGGATTTGGATGTATTTGGGGTTGTTATCGTGATTGTTCATTGGTTGTTCTCCTTTATTTCTTACATCTTTGATTGACTTTTGATAGAAATACTTTATAATGAAGTTAAGAAATGGGTTTTGTGTCGTGTACGGTCTTAGGATCCAAGCGGGTTGCTCGTTTCTTTTTTATTCTATACAAAACTTTTATCCAGCTCACACAATATCTTTATATCATAATCCCATAATGAGCCGATAACCATCGGCTACCGGCTCATCGTTACTCAATTCCGTATTCATATAATTTCCAGAATTTTTTATTTTTTAAAAAGTAATCACTTCCGGTTCATGCGTAAATGCAGAAATCGTTGCGGTTGCATTCTTAAAATAAAAAACTTCTGTATTGCCATCATCTGCGGCATACATTTTCTGTAAACTCGGATATGCATCCAGCATGGACTGTCTTGCTTCCACACGATCATCCTCTACCAGTTCACCAGCCACACGGATCCATTCACCACCCTTAAAAGCACAGATCTCAGCTTTCGGATTGGCATGTAACTGTTTTGAGACATCTTTCACTTTTCCGGTCTGGATATACAGCTTGCCCTCAAAAATATGAGCTGTTCCAAAAGGACGAACTCTCGGTTGATCACCTTCTACAGTTGCCAGATAATATGTCTCTGCGTCTTTTAAAAATTGTAATACTGTCTCCATGATTATGCCCCTTTCTGTGGTGATATGTTTGAGATAAGTATAGCACTGGAAAGACGGATGTGCAAATTTTTATGTATTCATATCCACCTTTCATCTTGCATTCATTCCACCAATTTTTTTTATTTTCCTGTGGATTTTTCATAAAATCATGTATAATCAAATGAACAAGTATTTTGGTCGACAAGACCATACATTAAAAACACTTTGACCGACGAGGTTTCTCTGGTTTTCCAGAGCGGTGGATGGTTAGCGCATCCCCCTTTAAATGTCAAATAATTTTTTCTTCTGATTCTCAGGAATAAATTTCTCCAATTCCCCATACTTTTCCTCATTATCCCATATCAGCCATCTCTTAAATGCCGTAAACGCAGAACTGTCTTTCAGTTCCCTCTTCAGAAGCATCGCAATATCCTCTTTTTCCTCTTCGTTCTCTGCTTCCTGATACTCCCTTACATATTCTTTGAACTTTGAAAGATCTTTCCGCAACGTTTTACGTATAATCCTTGCTTCCATTTTCTTCTGAGGAGTCGTTCCATAATATGCATCATTTAACAGCAAAATGGTATTTCTGATCGCTACATTATCATCCTTCACCGGCACAAACTCCAGTTTTTCATCCGTTCCAAAATAACCTGTTTTCCGAAAAGCAATCAGGTATTCTACAACCTCTGTTGTACAGTTCAATATTGGTTCATATTTGTCTGACTTAATATTGTTGCAATGTGCACACACCCAAAACAGATTATTCCAGTCATATTTCAATTTTTTATCGCCCCGGTGCGGAATCAGATGTTCAATTTGATAGGATGTTGCCTCTTTGTTTTCGCAAATATAACATTTCCCATGGAATACTTCCTGTAACGCCTGATTCACATGTTCCGTATTATACGAACGACCTGTATTATATGCTTCCTGCAAATCATCCATTGCCTCTTGTGTATGCGGGGTTTCCTTCCTCTCAATCTTAATCATTCGTTTCCCTTCTCCGTTCGATATCCTCAAACTTTTCTCTGGCAGTTCCTGACAGATCTGTTGATAAATTTTTGAATTTTATTTTTAATTCTGCCCGTTCAGCCCTCTCTTCTTCCGTCAGTTCTTTTCCAGAACACAACTGTGCATATCGCTCCAGTTCCTCTTTTAATGTATCTGAATATTCATCTGCCTCAAAGTAGCCTTCCGCAAGTTCATCCGATGAAAAAGCAGCCAGATTCTCCAGTTCCACATGCTTTTCCAGGTCATATGCTTTCGCATTGGAAATAGAATTCAAAATATATGGCGAATGTGTCGTCACGATAAATTGAATATTCGGAAAAAATTTTGTTAAGAATGGCAGGATTTTTTTCTGTAATTCAATATGAAGATGCGTTTCCAGTTCATCAATCAGAACAATTCCCTGTGCATTATACTGACTGATTTTTTCATCCAATAACCAGTTTTTATCCATTCGAAGAATCAAATCGGATACAATATAGATTACAGATGAATAGCCATCTGACAGTTCACTGAATTCAAAAGGCTCCCGGCCTTCCTGTCTGATTTTAAAATTATAATTTTTATAATCATATTCCAGATGAATCGATTTTTCGTCCAGCAAAACCTGCAGCGCAGATTCAAATCTGTCAAACCATTGTTGAATCCTCTCTACGATTTCTTGGTCACCTTCGTTTCTTGCAAAAGATTGCTGTGTCTTCATGTGAACCATATACTTAAGAAGAATATTTCCGGCGTTCTCCGTGGTGTCATATACTTCAGACAACTTAATATTTTCCACGCCATTCGGTTTCGCAAATTGTGCTTTCCGTTCTGCCGGAAAATACGCAGTTATAAATTCTCCTTTTTGATATACACTTTCAAGTCCATCATTATCATTCCATGCAACCCTAATGCCATCGCTATACTTACGAATCAAATCCGACCATTGCCTGTAATCCTGTTCCGCTTTAAATCGTTCATTCTCACTTGAAGCATGTTCCATCTTACGTTTCGCATCTTCTTCTAATTCCGGCCATGTTCCCGTTAATCGAATAAGATGTCCATCTTTAAGTACTTTCAGATATCTTACTAATCTTAACAGTAACGATGTCTTTCCCGAACCATTTTTTCCGGTTAACAACAAATGCTGGCGCTTAGTTGTATCCAATTCAATCGTTATATTTGATAAATGATACAACTTTTCTATATTAATTTCACTGATAAAATATTCTTTCACTATGAATCCTCCGGTTTCCGGTTATTCTGCTTAACTATTCATTATATTATCATGTACGGAAGATATTTTCAATTTTTCTGGATATACTCCCTGATCTTCTCAATCAACCCTTCATCCGCCGGCAGCCATTCCACACTCCCCAGCGTCTCCTTTGTCAGCCACTTTGCTGCCTCGTGCTCCTTCAGCACTAAATCTCCAGACTTCACTGTACAAATGAAGCAATCCATCGACAAATGAAACTTCGGATAATCATACTCCACGGTGTCCAGAAGTTCTTCCACCTGGATCTCCGTATCTAGTTCTTCCCGGATTTCTCTTACGATTGCTTCTCTGGCTGTTTCCCCTTCTTCAATCTTACCTCCCGGAAATTCCCAACCATCCTTGAATTCACCGTAGCCTCTCTGCGTTGCAAATACCTTTCCGTTGTCTATAATAATCGATGCCACTACCTTAATTGTCTTCATTCTGCGTCTCCTTTATCCATTGATAATATACTCATAAATATCTTCTCTGACCGGCGTATCCAACGCCCACTCAATCTCTACCGCTGTCTTGTCCGTATTTGCCATGACAAACTCTTCGGTTCGACCGGTAGCTGTCATCCGACCAAGATAATAGAATTCTTTGGAAATCTTATCATCCTTATTCTTTCTCACAAAAAGCTGTACATCAATCCCTCGCTCCTTTGCTTTCAGGAAATTTTGCACATCCTCTGAATCCCTGCTTCGCCCACTTTTCGAAATAGCAATCAGACGATCCGCTGTGAGAAAATGATCTTCGTATTTTGTTGTATCGCTGATATCCTCCTGTTTATCATAATTGATAAATACAGGAAATGTTTTTGTCTTCTTATCATATTTATACCCACCGATATTCAACGGAACTTCATTACGCTCCCAGTTTAACAACCGGCAGGCATCCTCATACGTATATTTCTGATATAATACCAGATCCGTATCCTGATATGTCTTACTATAGTTCATCTGATACCGGGCGATACCAAACTCCACGACTTCTTCCAGTATCTTATAAAACTCCCGATTTTCCAACATCTTTTCAAAATTTTCGGAAACCCGATAATCTTTCCCTTCTTTTTCAAGAAAAACACAGGAAGCATACGTTTTCTTTGCCGCACTGGTTGGAAATTCATTCGTCATGATATTTACTACATTTTCCGCGCAGTTTTCTGTCATAGCACGATGATATTTTTTCTCCAGCGCTTGCTGCAAAATATTCAACAGTCCATGATGATACTTTAGCATACGATTCAGAAGTTCCAACTCATGAATTCTTTTCCCGCTGGCTAATTTTTTACATATGAATTCAATAACCTTTTCTTCCTCTTCGGAAAGCCGTACCGTATATTCTTTCTCGTATTTCACCAGAAACTTATAATACGAACCCAGACTGTTATTCTCAAAAATCCGCAACACATCCATCTCGCCATATCGGTCAAAATCCGATAGCTTCGGAATATGTCCCAGTTTATTTTTAAGATTTGTATAATTCTCTCGGATTAGCTTAATATCATTAAAATTCGCCGTATCAATCGCCTGGAAAATCCTTTTCCTGGAAATTTCATCAAAGTGAATGGTACTTGCTCCCGGAATCACCCGTCCGCCTTCGGTTACATACCGACGAATATTATCTTTGTTATAACTGCGGTCTCCGGATAACGCAATTGGAATCATAAAATTATTCCGATAATTTCCAATGAAATCCAGAACCACCACGTATTCCTTATTTTCTGCTTTACGCAGTCCCCGCCCCAATTGCTGGATAAATACAATCGGAGACTCTGTAGGACGCAACATGATAACCTGATTGATTTCCGGCACATCTACACCTTCTGAGAAAATATCCACGGAAATAATATAATCCAATATATTTTCTCCAGCATCTGCTGCCAGCCGTTCAATCGCATCTGCCCTTGCTGACTCCGAATCACTTCCACTCAACACCTGTGTTCTCCAGCCGCGCTCATTGAATTTCTTTGATAATTCTTCTGCCTCGTCGATTCGGCTACAAAAAATCAATCCCTTCACCCGATCACCACTATAACTGAAAAACTCCGCCTGTTTCATAACATTTGCCACACGCTCGTCCGAAGTCAGATACCGAAAATTCTCCAGTTTTTCCTCTGCTCCCTTCGCCTCATCCGCAATCACTTCCAGATCTGTAATTCCAAAATAATGGAATGGGCATAGCAAATCTTCTTCCATGGCATCCTGCAACCGAATCTCATAGGCAATCTGATGATTAAAAATCTCATAAATATTTCTACTTTCCAGATTATCATCTCGCTTATCCGGTGTCGCTGTCATACCAAGCCACAGTTTTGGTGTAAAATACTCCAGCACTTTTTTATAACTGTTGGCAGAACTATGATGTGCTTCATCAATAATAATCGCGTCAAATGCTGTTCGTTCGAAAGCATGCAGTGTCTGTTCTTTACTGATAGTCTGAATGGTTGCAAATATATAATCTTTGTCCATTTCCTGATACTGACCGGTAACCATTCCCATCGAAACACTGCAGCCAAATACTTTACGGTAAGATTTCTTTGCCTGCTTTGCAATCTGATTCCTATGTACTAAAAATAATACCTTCCGAAAGCCAAGCTCTCTCATGGCAAAGGCAGAAGCATACGTCTTTCCCGTACCTGTCGCACTGATCAGCAACGCCTTATCTTCCCCTGCATCATATATTTTCTGCAGATTATTGATAAATCCGGTCTGCATTGAATTCGGTTGTAACCGATACGCCTCCAACGACGGAATCTGTTCCTGGCGCGCCAGTTCCTTCTGTTTGCGGATGATTTTATTTCTTGTATAGTTTTCCGTATAACTGTCAATAAACTGTTCAAATTCCACTGCCTGCGAAGAATTCCACAAATCCTCAAATTCCGCCAGCACACTTTGCGCATACTTACCTTGTTCCGTGGAAACAATCCTCGTATTCCATTCCCGATTCACAGTAAGCGCGCTGAGTGTCATATTGGAACTTCCCACAATAATCCGGTACATCTCTTCTTTTTTGAAAATATAACCTTTTGTGTGAAATCCTTCTTCTGTCTGATCTGTTACATACATCTTTACATGCAAATTGGAAAATTCTTCTAATTTCCGCAACGCCTTCGGATCACTGAATGTCAAATAATCCGTTGTCAAAATCCGCCCCGGAATCCCCCGCTTCTCCAGTTCTTTTAATGTCTGAAGTAGCGGCGTAATTCCACTCATCGTGATAAATGCCACACTGATGGCAAACTGTTCACAGGATAATAATTCATCCTCAATGGATGAGATGACCTTGCGCCCTTCTTTGTAATTATTGGATACAAATTGCGGTCGGTAAGCCAGGTTGGAAGAGACAGTGTGGTCGATGAAGGCGGTGGTTAAGCCTTGCGTTATGTCTGTTATTATTGTTTGATTCATTTTCTGGTTTCTTTCTTGTTATTGAATTTATATAAAACTTAATTTCCGTTTATATCATTATTCTGTTACTTTGTGCCCCTTAATATTTTAAATCTCTTTTCCATTGATGGCCAGATAGTAACTAAATAAATTCTCCAATGGTTGAAATTTATTATATCTCTTTTCAAGTTCTTGCAATTTTTTATAAATCTTCTTTTCATCATCCGTCATATCCATAAGATTTTTATATAATATATCCTCATTACTATATATAGTGACTTCCATATCCAAAATTTCTTCTTGCAGTTCATATATTTCTTCACGAGATACATTTAAACTAATAGAACATGGAATTTCTTCGACAAAGCCAAGTTTATATAAATTGTAATCTTCAATAGTAATTTCAACATTCCAATTTGGTTTGAATTCTGCTAGTAATGATTTGTAGAAGTCTGCTGAAGATTTTGGTATATTTTTTATTATCATTATATCACTCACTTACAATTTCATATTAATGAACACTTCTTAATCAGCTAGTCCTTACTTTTTTAATTTAACTGTAATTCTACAGTAGTTCCTAGTTATTAACACGATTGTAATACTGTTCATTAATATATGCCAAGACTATAATTTAACTTACAAAATTATGCATCATTTAATTTCTTCACTCTATTTATTAAATCATTAGAAAATATATAATACGCTTCTTTAGTATCTTGAAATCTTATTTGGTTACTATTAACCGTCAACTTATCTTCTTTCTCTAATTTTTGAATAGGAATTAACCACATAGGACATTTGTATTTTTGAGCCATTGCAGGATATGTATTATGCGAAGCCCATACGGCATCTCCTCCAATTGACTGTTCTATTTTACTTTGTAAACATTTTGGAATTTCTTCTTTAGATATCCATTTTGTAATCTCTTCTGGAATACATTCTGCAAAACTTCTGTGTGCTCTCGCTAATCCTAAAGGTTGATCTTTTCGCCCCCGCGCATTATATATTGTATAACCAACAAATTTAACAAAATCTGGTGAAAACAATTCACGTAATTGAGGATTTACACTATTATAAAGTGATATGTATGATTTTTTCCATTTATTGAGCGCTTGCCCTATATTTCTAATTCCATACATTGAAAATAAATCTGGTGTTGCCGGCATAAAAAAAGCATCGCACGATGTAATAATCGCTCTGTTTAATAATCCCAAGCTCGGTGAAACATCCACCAAAATATAGTCATATCCGTTTTTCGCAGCATATCTCATAGCTATTGTTCTAAATTGTGTAATAGTTCTAATTGCTAGTACATTTTCATCTGGCGAAATACTCCATCTATCTGCTAAAACCCCTTCAAATTGGCTCAAAGTAATTCTTCCTGGAATAAGATGTAAATTATTATTAATTTTTATCACTGGCGGTAGTATATTGTAATCATCTACACCACTTTCAACAGGTTTTAATAAAAAGTGTATTGTTCTTGGCGAATTCATTATTTTCTTTTTAGCTGTATTAAATGTATTCATTCCAATTGTAAAACCGTTTGCAATTACTTCTTCTTCCTCTTCCCATATATTTTGCAATTCTATTTCGCTTAATCCATATAATGAGAGATTAGATTGCGGGTCTAAATCCATCATTAAAATTTTATGACCCTGCTCTGCTAATGCCGAAGCAGTATGAAATAATAGTGTTGATTTTCCGACTCCACCTTTGTTATGAAAGACCGCGACCATTTTCATAGTTTATTCTCCTTTTTTAAATCCCACCATGCCAAACAGTTTATGTATTGTATGATTATTTTACATGATAATAGTTTGATATCTCACAATGATTTTTTTATTTCCAATTGTCATTGCCATTTTAATTATTTTCTTCGCAAGAATCATTTTTTCAGAAATTCACATAAACGAATCTGATATATTTACTCATTGCTCATTAAAAACAGATTCTTGCATCTCTTTAATTTTAGAATCGAATCTCTCACCAGCTTCCAAAAATTTCTTTGTAGATGCTAAATTTTCTTGCTGTATTAATATACTATATTCCTTTGATACTTTTCCTAAAGCGCTTAACATATTGGACAGGTTATTTTGATAAATTTCTTCTGATGGTTTTTCCATTTCCTGAATTTTAGCAACAAATTTTAAGATAACATTTCCAAGTGCTTTTGGATCTACAATGTCTTTTGCTAACCTTCCTGCTGTTATACAGAAACTTCCTAAAATATCTACAATACTCAATTGCGTAAAATTTGCTTCTCTAATACCTTCTGTTGCCCTTGTTAAATCTTTATTAATTAAATTCAGTTGTTTTATAGTTGCTGTGAATTCTTCAATTGATATTGTTTTTTGATGAGCGACTTTATTTCGAACTTTATGAACGTCTACAATCTTTTTCATCCAAGATTCTTGACTACCAAATTTTTCAAAATGACGTTCCCAAAGACTTGTTGGTCTCATTCCTTCAATAATACTACATATTTCATTTTTATTTAATTCTTTTAAATACTTTGAAGACAACTTTGTATTTATAACTTTTGAATAATCTACATGTCTTTTTTCAAAAAGATATATCTCTAACATAGATAAATCCATGTTTTCTAATGTTTCATTTAATGAGACATTTCCATGTGCCTTTTCTTTCAAATCTTTTAATTGCTCTTCAGAAATTGTCTTTTTTTGCCATTTATTCCCATATGCTTTTGTCAAAATAAAAAGAACCAAACTTCTTAATTTTCTTTCAAATTCTGCATACTTTGGATATAAACGTTTGCAAAAATTTTCAGATATTCCATCATAATCTCGAATACCGTCATAATATCGTTGCTGATTTGATTTAAATAAAGCATTATCTACTTTTTTTAATGCTGCAATAGAATAATTTACTCTTTCTTTCGCAACCATCTCTAAAAAGCATCTGTTAGAATTTTCTTTTTGGATAATTCGATATTTAATCTTTGTATTATCAACTATTAGATTTTCTCTTCTCGTTTATCGACAGTATTATCAATTATTTCTATAATAATTTTTTGTATTGTTTTTGACTCATGCTTTTCCTTTTCAAGAAAAATATAACTCATTTTTATCTCAGCCATTTTTATTATCCCTTTCTGATCAGCTAATAATATCTTTATAATTTCTATAATTTTACACTCAGAATCCACAATGATTTTCTTACTATATTCACAAAATATTATTAATTGTAATTTACTTATGCTAAATACGCTTATACTAACCCATTCAACTAATTTCTACCCTCTGCAAATTCACAGTTCAGCCCACGTTTTAAAAAATCGCGTTTTCACTAATTCGACAACCATTGTTTTCCAATAATATTCACCTATTTTTATATATAACAGCTAATTCGGTGACTTTGCCAGAGCTTTTTATCTAAATTTTTTTGAATAAGTAAATATCTGATGCCAATCGCTTGAATATATATCATTAACTCGTCCTCTTGCAACTCTTCGCATAAAACTGAAACTTCTTCGCCACTTCATTCAACGATCCAATCGCATAATATCCATCCTTATTTTTCCCCACACACCCTATCAACGGCGATGCCAGGAATTTAAGGATATCTTCAATTTCATCCAGATTAGGATTTATCGAAAATCTCTCGTCATCCCTCACTGTCCGATAAATCTCACGGGAAGTAAGGATCCCTTCTGTCACTTCGTCTTTGCTTTCGTTTACAAGGCATCCCACAATTGCATCTACCAATAAGCCGTAGCGTTCGGTTCGATTTCTTGCTTCGTCCAGGACACTGATATCTACGATTCCTGTTTGTTCAAAGATCTTTTTGTAATCTTCTCCGGTTAATGGAATCTCTACCTGGTTGCGAATCAACTGTTCCAGTGTGTCCACATCAATCAATGCAACTTTATGTTCTTTGCATCGGTTTAAAAGTCGTTCCCCTCGAAAAGAGCATCCAACAATTGCAGAATAATCCGCATGATGAAGTTTTCGGTGGTCTTTCAAAGTGTCAAAGTCAATCTGATCCTCCGTAACATTTCCAGATTGCGTAGATTTTGCATCTACCGCGACTGCATAAGATAGTTTGGGGGCTGTTCTTGCTTTGATCAGGACATCGGTTTTTCCGGAACCGCCAAGCCAGGTTGCATCATAGCCGATAAAATCAAATGCTGCTCTTATGGCTTTTTCAAATCTGTTAGGATTGTAGGAATCTTTACTGGACAGTCTTAATTCTGTAACAAGGCTTTCACAGGAATCATTGTAACAATCGCCTGCATTTTCCTCTTTCTTTATTTCGGATGATTTAACACTCTCTTTCGCCACAATGCCAAAAGTATCCAGAAGTTTTTCTCCTCTGGCGGTGAGTCCATATTTATCGTTTGTCACACTGTAAATCAGCTTAGCAGCAGATAAAAGAATCAGTCTTTTACGCGTTTCCTCGATACTTTCCCTGTCGAATCCGTAAGATACCTTAGCTATTATAGAAAGTGTTTTTGCATTTTTCGGTTCTTTTCTAAGCTCTGCCAACAGTTCATAAACAAATAAATATCTTGCTTCCAGACATGCGATCAGATCAACCGGTGATTGTTTTTCAATCCATGTATTTCCAAGTTCAGAGGTTACATACATATTCTTACTGATACGATCAACAAATCCTATTTTTTCCAGAAATGAAAGAAACATATTCGACGATGACACTGCAATCTGATAATTGATTTTCGAATATTCCCGAATCTCCTCGATAGAAATTGCCTGATTCATCAATTGCAGATATGCACTGATTGTTATACATGCATCGGCTGTTTTTCCCGGCATGTATCCGATCGCCATTCGTTTTTTCTCTGTTGTTGCAGGCTTTAAGGCACTTGCCCATTCTGACATTGGAAGCTGGGTTTCCAGAAGTGTTTCGTCCGGTTCTTCCTCTGTCTCTGACGGCATAGTAACCTCTATCTGCTGCAAAAATTCCTGCCCTTTTTGTGTCAGACTATACTCCAGTTTATATTCTTCAAACCGAACCATATCCACATCCCGAAACCATTTGATCCGGTTATGAATTTCAGAATTTGTTTTCCAGTTCAAGTGATACTCTTCCGCGATTTTCAGAAGTTCCTGTGAGTTTTTTGGTTTTTGCAGATAGAATAATATTTCTCCCATAAATACAATTGTTGAACAGAAAACAGCGGTAGAAAAGCAACTATCCTGTTGTTCCAAAACCATTTCTCCTAATTCTGTCAGCGTCCACACCTGTTTCTCTTTATTAACCAGACCAATCGGACGGATCCACTCACACATTCGACCTAAGGTGGCTGTGCTGTTGCTTCCTTCAATATTAAGCATTGTATTTGCTGATTTACCGTCTTTGACCATTTTCAGAATATAATACAGGACTTTATCCTGTCCTATATCTCCACTGGGCAGCTTGGGCATTCCAAAAGCTTTTTGTTTCCATTCTCTGTTTTCCGGATATTCATTATTTTTCATTTGTTTTCCCCACTATATTACATACATTGACTACCTGCGTAATAAACTTACACCTATTTTTCCATAAAAATTTTTTTACACTCCGCCCATTCCGTCATAATACTTCCGCAAATCTTCCCTCATCTGTCTCCGCACTCTTTCCCAGTCTTCCGTCTTCATTTGTCCAAACAGCGCATGGTTCATCGAAATCACGCTCAAATCTTTCGAATAATACAGAAATCTCTTTCTTTCAAATTTTTCAAATGGATTCGTGAGCATATTTCTCTGCACCGCTTTTCGGTCTTTCAGCATTTTTTCATCATACGGGCAGGTGCTTCGATCCACCTGGAGGCCTCTGGATAATCGGTCCTGATAAAAGGCAATATAATCATCCAGAACATCTTCTATTTTCGCGTCTCCGATAGCATCTATATGTTTCACAACCGCCAACAGAAAAGGCATTTTATAGGAAAGGGAATAATCTCTTTCTTCCAGAAATTCAAAGAAATCTTCTTTAATCGTACTGTCATTATGTTCTTTGATGTTTAATTCTTTCCGGTATTTTTCGACATCGTCCGGACTGAACAGGTAAATGGATTTGTTGCCGAACCGGTATTCTACACTCGGCACGATCTTTTTCTTTTTGACCCAGCTTGTCACGGTTCCGGTACTGACGAAATATTCTCTGGCAACCTGTTCCTGGCTGAGATAATCGCCATATTTTTCCTCGAAAGAATTGATATCGACTTCCATAATGCGTTCAATTCTTTCTTCCAGCCCATCGATAACAACCATATCTCCGGGTGTATAGTCTGTCTTTATAATATCTCCAAATGGCACATAATATGGATTGGCAAATATCGTATGCATGTTACAGGCTTTGATCATTGCTCCGTATTCGTCAACCACATCGATAACAATAACATTTTTCTTTGTATTCGTTTTCCGCAGTCCTCTTCCAATCTGTTGCAGATAAAGAATCTTGGATAGTGTAGGTCTTGCCATAACCAGAATCCCCAGTTCCGGATAATCCCATCCTTCTGAAATCATATCGCACGTACATAAAAAACGGATTTTCTTCTGTTTAAAAGCTGCCATAACAGCCGCCTGATTTTTTGTCTTCCCGGTGTAGCTGACTGCTGTAATATTGGCTTTGTTGAGCAGTTTCGCCATTTCATTTGCATGTGCAACATTGACACAAAAGATGATTCCCTGCCGCCAGGCAGCTTCTCCCTCACCAAAATACTCCTGAAGGACATCGACAATCAGATCATTTCTTGAAGTAACCCGTATTTTCTTTTCAAGATCCGCATTGATATAATCTTTACCATTGAATCTGACTTTTGAAAGATCGATATTTGTCTCAATCCGGTAAACATTTGCCCGGGCAACGATTCCTTTTTCCATGGCTTCTTTCAAGGATAGCGAAGTAGAATAGCTTCCGAAAACAGTTTCCAGTTTCTTCTTATCCGGTCGTTGATCCGTCGCGGTAAGTCCAACTGTAAAATCCGCATGATAATACTGGATCACTCTTTTCAGCATCGGTGCCACCGCATGATGTGCCTCGTCCACTACGATATAATTGTAATAGTCCGCTGGGAATTCCATATAATGTCTGCACATATAGCCGTATGTTCTGATCTCAATTTTTTCTTCCAGTTCCGGTACAGATTCCTGTATTCGCTCCTTCCAGTCTACAAGAATAGTAGTTCTTTGAACCAGTATCAACCCTCTGAATTTCGGCTTTTCTTTTGCAAATTCATGCAAATCTTCCTCTACAATCCTGGATTTTCCGGATGCCGCTGGCAATACAATCAAAAATGCTTTAATACCCGCCATTCTACGCTTCCGTATTTCCTGTAAACTGACCGTCTGGTGTTCATACAATTCCACTTTTCGGTCAATTTTCAATCCATCATCGACAAATGCTGCGGTATCTTTTCCAAAGTATTGTTTGATATCATCTTCGATTCGGTTTTCAAATGCGCAGTCTTCCCGTGAAAATCGAAATAGTTTGATTCCCCATAAAACACAGGTATTCTGTTTCTTCAACTGTTTTTTGTATTTTTCTTCTCCGATAATCTGTGGATGATGAAAACTCAGTCCATTTTCTTCTACAGCGTATCTTTCATTCTGTGTTCTGATAAAATAATCGAGAAAATAATTGTTTCCGTTTTCATCACAGATTCCATATTCGCGTGTCAGATATCTGAGCGCATTCATACCGTAGGCATTTGAAAAGCTATCCTCAAAATGGATCTCCAGAGGTGATGCATCCGCCTGTTCTGCCCGGTCCCCAACGGTTATCCTGTAATCTTCAGGTAATGTCATTTCATCGTTAGCAAGATAGCTGTCAACTTCAGACTGTATATAACCTAAGAAACGAAAAACTCTTTTAAACTGATGGATATAACTGTTCTGTTTGTCTGTAATAAGCATATAAGAAAAAACAGGCTCACCCGAGTTATGGTCACAAATATTTTCATCAATAATGACCATATCGATGCCATTATCATAAAATCTTGATATTCCACCATTCGGGTAGTTCACCTGTTCTCTCAAAGAAAAATCTGTATGTTGTATCAGAAAATTATCGCTATCTGCTGCTCTCACCATATTCTCTGTCTCCATTATTTTAAATCCGTATTAAAAATGATGCATTATTTTATATTATAGCATATAACAGGTAATGTTTCCAAAGTTTTTCGACATTTTATAGTGTATTTTGCTATTTTATTCGACATTTCTCGACAAATTTTTATTTATTTTTCCAATTCATATTGTTTTCCAGATGTTTCTTTCCATAATCAAAATTGCTCCACTGGATCAATTATTGATATGCAATGCAATAAAACCGCTGTTACCGTTCTTCCGGATAATAGCGGTTTATAGCAACCTGTTCTCTACTTTCGCTCCATCTCTTCTTCCACTCTCTCCAGCAAATGCCCAATCGCAAACATCACCGTTTCATAATGCATATACTCCAGAATGTTCCGGTCCACCAGCACCTGCAAACTCGCCGGGAATTCGTCATCGGATTCCCAGAATCTCAGTATAACGGGAAGAAACGAAAACAGTTCCAGCTGGTAAGCCACATCGCCTTTTTCCAGCCCGATCCCATGCAGCCGCTCGCAGGCTTTCGCCAGTTCTGCAGTCTTTCCATCGAATTTCTTTCCTGCATCCTTGAAAAAGTTACTGTCATTTGCCAGATTTCCTCCCCGCACCGTAGAAAGGCTGCCGATATGAACCCATTCATGGGCGGGATGACAGTATTCTTTGGAATTACACAGGACATCGTAAATTGTCATGGCTTCGTTGTAATTTGCATTATCTTCCGTCTGGAATTCATCCACAGACCAGGTGATTCCTCCGGTGGTGCGGTTAATCCGGTATTTTCTTCCTACAAAGAAAATATAGAGATACTTTTCATCATGCTCCAGAGCAAATTTCCGGATCATTTTTTCCTGATCGTATTCCAGGAAATGGGAGGACATACGGTCTTTCATCGTTTCATAGTTTGACATGTCGATTTTTCCTTTCTATGGATCATATATTATCCAAAATCTGGATTTTTTACTTGTTTTGGATAATATGTTATCTATAAAAATCATATCACATCAAATAAAATTTGCAATTTTAATTCCATCTTCAGCCACCGCATTAACCACCAGTTTCTTATGAAGGAAAAGATTTTCGTTCATTGCTCGAACAACAAAAACAGAGTATTTTCAAATTTTGTTGTATCTCAAAATCAAAAATACTCTGTTCCTCTTAAATTATATATTTCTTATCACTGTTTTTATCTTTTACACAGCCTCCACAACCGCAGCCGGTGCCGCAAAGTTTCTGGCGGCTTCGCCTAATTTTACGAATCCCTGGTTATCCAGTGCTTCTTCTGCGATACTTACGCAGTTGTCGGCAGCTCGGTCCAGGTTGTAGAGGATGCCGGAGAAGCAGCCGGTCATCGCCGGATCGCATTTCTGATTCTTTACGCGGTTCAAGTGGGCTTTGTTGAATTTCTTTTCTGCTTTATGCAATTTCTTTTTATTTTTGAATACCAGTTCCGCTTCCTCTTCACTGCCCTCTTTTACGGCTGCCATAGCCCGGCGCAGCAGATCCAGAAGGACATTGATGCAATTTTCAATTTCCTTGCCGGCTTCCTCGGAAAAGCTCATGCCATCGTCCTGGATTTTTATCCAGATGCTGTCGATATCCTGACACCGATCGGCGATACGTTCGATATTGTTGGTTACATACAGAAGTCCTGCTGTTTGTTCAGACTGAAGCTCTGTCAGATTACCGCTGGAAAACAATTTGGTGATATAGTCCGTGATTTCTTCTTGCAGGTGCTGGACGATATCCAGCTGATTTTTGAATTTTTCATATGCAGCTGAGGTCTTTTTCTGATTCAGAGAACCTTTCAGGCTGTTCAGCATATGTATGGCAAATCCTGTCAGATTTTCCAGTTCTTGAGATACCAGATACATAGCAGCCACCGGCTGATCAATTACCTTGTTATCCAGATATTTCGGTTCATAAACCACACCGGTATTCTTATCTCTTCCACGGATAATCGTGGTAACAATCTTCACCATGAGCGGGATCAGCGGCAGCCATACCAGTGTACAGACCACGTTGAATGTCGTATGTGCATTGGCAATCTGGCGGGAGATCACATCGATCTCATTTCCTTTTGGAGAGATATAACGTACAAATTGTGCAAACCACGGAATGATCCAGATAAATACGCAGGTACCCGTGATATTGAAAATGCTGTGCGCGATTGCTGTTCGTTTTGCATCTTTAGACTGTCCGATAGATGCTAAAAGTGCTGTAATTGTCGTACCAATGTTATCGCCAAGCAAAATCGGAATCGCTCCGGTCAGTCCGATCACGCTGCTGACACCGTCCGGTCCTGCCTGGGAAGCAAAGCTCTGAAGGACTGCGATCGTTGCAGAGGAACTCTGTACCACCAGAGTCATCACCGCACCGAGGACAACACCCAGCACCGGAACAGAAGATACTTTTCCCATCAGATCTACAAAGATCGGGCTTCCTGCCAGTGGTTTCATAACGCTGCCCATGATCTCGATTCCTTCAAACAAAAGTCCGAAAGAAAAGATAACCATACCAATATTTTTAACCTTTTCTTTTTTCCCTATGAAGTTCAGCATGAATCCGATGAAGATCAACGGATAAATGTAATCACTGATTTTGAATGCCATCAGCTGGGCTGTCATCGTCGTACCGATATTAGCACCAAAGATAACGGAAATCGCCTGTGGCAGACTCATCAGTCCGGCACTTACAAAGCCGATGACCATAACGGTAGTTGCCGAACTGCTCTGTAACACAGCCGTAACCAGGGCTCCGGCCAGCGCTCCCATGATAGGATTCTTCGTGAGAAATTCCAGAATCTTCTTCATCTTTTCTCCGGCTGCCTTTTGCAGCGCATCACTCATACTGTTCATTCCATAAAGGAACAGTGCCAACCCACCAATCAGCCCAAATACTACTTTTACATTTTCATTCATTTTGTGTTCTCCCTTTTCCGGCAGCTGTCTGCTGCTCGATTCTTGAAATCATCTGTAAAATCTCTGTTATGAATCTGTATAATTCATTTACGGTTTACAGTATAGTGGGAGAACGCATATGGCTCTATCATGGTATTGTATGATTTTCGTTAAATCTGTGTAAAACTGGTAGTTAGTTCCTGTTAACTCCAGTTAAAAGGTCAGGCGCATCTGATTCCAGACAGCATCGCCGTGGACAGATTTGTCTGTTACTCCTTCATTTTGAAAACCAAATTTTGCATAATAATGGATCAATGCATCTTTGCAGGTCAGCACCAGACCCTTCCTTCCCTGTTTTTTGGCATCTTCGATCGCCCGCTCCAGCAGTTCTCCTACCAGCCCGCGTCTTCGATAAGCCGGGATTGTATTCACCCCGAAAATCATCTGCCAGGCACCGCTTTCGTCGTGCATGGAAGCTTTTTCGTACATTTCATCTGTCAGATCCGGTTTGTTGGTGACAAAACCGTCGACGAACGCAACCAGTTTGTTGTCATTTTGCTCGTCGAACATCAGCCAGAAATGGTTGGCGTAATGAATAAGGCGGTCGGCGAATTCCTCTTTTGTGGCGGCTTCGGCCGGTGGGAAGCACTCGGACTCTACGGCAGCGATCTGTGGCAGATCATCTATGGTTGCAGTTCTGATTATCATGATATTGTATCCTCCAATTTATTATCTATTAACTTTTTTCTTTCCATTTCGCAGCTGATATCATTTTCGGGTATAGTCTGCGTGGTTATGCATGATATTTTCAAAGAGCCATCCGACCAGCAGACATTTGTTACTCTATCCCAACACCGAAAATGCCATAACCGCAACTCCCAGCACCACCAGGATCACTCCTGTAGCACGGTTCAGAGTCTTCGGTGTTGCTTTATTGGCAAATACTGCTGCGATTCTTGCCCAGAGGAAGGTAAAGACCACACACAGGATCCATACTGTCCAGTCTGGTGTGCCGCCGATGGCAAAGTGGGATACGGCTCCGGTGAGGGCGGTGAAGGTCATGATAAATACACTGGTTCCCACGGCTGTTTTCAATTCATATCCGAGAACGGATGTCAGGATCAGAAGCATCATCATACCGCCACCGGCACCGATAAATCCGCAGATAAAGCCGATCATCACTCCGCAGATCACAGACTGAATCGCACGTTTTTTCGCAGACACCTGTGCCATGGCTTCTTTCGTAGTCATGACCGGGCGAAGGATGAATTTGATACCGAGCAGAAAGGTCATGAAGACGGAGAAATTTCCCATCGTTGTGGACGGTACCAGGCTGGAAACGTAACTTCCCACTATGGTAAACAACAACACGGTAACCATCATGATCAGACCATTTTTTATATCAAGATTCTTATTCTTCCCATAAGTATATGCGGATACGGCACTTGCCAGCACATCCGAGGACAATGCGATTCCCACTGCCATGTAGGGATCCATTCCCAAGAATGTGATCAGCATCGGGCTGATGACCGCCGCCGCGCTCATGCCGGCAAATCCGGTTCCGAGACCTGCACCCATACCTGCAAAAAATGTAACAATTACCGTCAGTAAAATACTCATTTCTTTTTGTTCTCCTTTTGATATGTATTCAGATTTGCCTCTGTCTGTTCCATCACCTGTTCAAAAATCTTTCTGGACTCCGCAGGCACACCGGAAAATAAGGTTTCGATAAATGTTTTTTGAATCTCACATCCCTGTCTCCAGACATGCTCCGCTTTCCGGGTGCAGATCAGTTCTGTCTTTCTCCGGTCGCCCAGAACCTCCCGGCGTTCGAGATATCCTTCCTGCACCAGCCGTTCCACATGGATGGATACCAGATTCGCCTTGATCCCGCGGATCTTTACAATATCTGCGGCATTTTTATACTGCGGATTATTTTTCAGGAACATCAGGATATCCAGGGATGTCTGCGGAATGCCGGTCTGCTGGCATAACGGTCGGCACAGCTGATTATAGACATCCAGCAATTTATGTATATACTCAATGCTTATCATGCCTTCTATACCTCTCTTTCATTTTTAGAATATTCATTTTTGAATTATTTTAACATGAAATTTCTATCATTACAAGCGTGAAATAATCATTACATTTTCATGAATTATACTATATCTTTCTGTCTATATAATACCTTCCTTCTATTTCTTACAAAATCCTGAAGTTTGTGGTAAAACATGTCAGAATTTGTTATGATACAGAAAGTAACATATATATTTTGAGGAGGAATTTCAATATGTTTAAGGAAAAAATACGTGTACTACTTCTTGGGGGAAGTCTGACGGATCACGGCAGCTATGCAGATGGCAATTATCAGGGATATCCGGTTGTCATTACAACGGAATCGACGGTTTACCACATTCGTATCAATGCCGTCTCCACACAGGATCCGGACAACGCACAGCTGGCACAGTATCTGGAATACCAGAAGCAAAATGTCAAACACCTGGCAGACTATTCCTGTACTTCTACTTCAGCCTTACTGACCATAAAAATGCCGGCAGTAAACGGAAACAAAGTTCCGGATATGATCAACAGTGTCGTAGATCCTCTGATTCAGTATCTTCATGGCGGTAACTATCAGCCTTGCTGTGAGTCCTGTGGCAGCACACAGGAATATCTGGCAAATTATGAGGTTAATGGTTCCTACCATTATCTGTGTACTTCCTGTGCACAGCAGATCGAGCAGAATCTTCAGCAAAATCAGCAGACAACCCGTGCAAAAAAGAGTAATCTGGTTGCCGGACTCGTAGGTGCTTTCGTCGGTTCTCTGATCGGATGTGTGCTCTGGGTACTGATCTATCGGCTCGGATACATCGCGGGTATTGCCGGTGCAGTCACTGCAATCTGCGCACTGCGTGGATATGAACTGCTTGGCGGTCATCTGGATCGGAAGGGTGTGATCATTTCCACTGTGATGATGCTGGTGATGATTTTCTTTGCCAATCGGCTTTCCTGGACCTGGGATGCTTACGATGCACTGAAAGACGAAGGGTACACCTTTTCCGAGTGTTATCAGTATCTGGATAACATTCTGGATCTTTCCGAACTCACCGGAAGCTATTACAGCGAGCTGTTCATCGGATACGGACTTACCTTACTCTGTAGTGTACGGCGCATCATCGACGCTTTCCGCACCAGTAGTGGAAGTTATCGCATGAAGAAGGCGCAGTAATCACCATAGATTCTGTAATAGAATCATTCGAGCAATAAACACAAAAAGACAGAAATCGGAATCGTCCCGTACCATTGGTACATGTCTGAAACAGATTTCTGTCTTTTTTATTTACGCTCTAGTTCTGCCACCGGATCTCACCTTTCTGAATCAGTGGATACCGTGCCAGTGTGGTTCCGTCCAGATTCTCACGATGCATATCAACCGCAGTGATCTGATGATTTTCATAGGTATTATAATAGTAGATTCCCTTCTGTGCGTTCCAACAGGAGGTATAGATCGTAATCTCATATTTGTCCTCTGCCACCTCACAGCATCCGCGCTGCTGGTCCACCGATCCCAGAATGTGGAAAAACTGGCTGACGCTTTCCACCTCGGAATCTCCCGATACTGCATGTGCTCTGGTAAATGCCACTTTTGCAAAGCGGGAAGTAGAAGAAAGATCTCCCGGAAGTCCAAGTGCACCCATGCCGCGGCTGTAGGTCTGTAATGGCAACTGCTCGGAAAAATGATTCTCCGGCTGTTTCGGTGACAGATGCATATACTGATTCAATAAAAACATCTGCTGTTCAAATGGCGGATTATTGGTCAGTACACCTGCCGGATTATCATAAACCTTCAGTCCCTCCCGGACACATTCGATGGTGATACACGCATATTTGTCCGCCAGAATCCAGTGCAGCTGTGCCGCCGGAAACTGTGGAGCAAATACGGTTCCCACCAGATTCATCTCCTCCAGCATTTTCTTCGCCTCTTCTACCGATGCGCACTGGGAAAGAATCCATGGAATGAACTCAAACTGAGCCACGTTTTCCCGTCCCTCCTGGATTTCCTGGTAGACAGCGTTTCCTACGAAGTTCAACCCTGCCATTCCAAGGCCTTTTTCATTGACCGCATCGTAATACAGCGGGTAATCATCCGCTACATGTGCCATACCGATGATCGCATAATGATTTTCCAGTTCTTCCATATGGCGAAAATGAAACGGATAATTTCTTGGTGTTACTGTAATCTCATCTCCATAGGAGAATTCATAATCCAGCGTCCGTCCCATATAAAAATCTTTTGTCTTATAAGTAGCTGCTGTACACATTTCCATCTGCTCCTTTTATTCAAAATACTTGCATGGCTGTTCTGTTTTTTCTCATTGTTCTGATGCTTTCATAATTTTCTCTGCACTGGAAGGATCCCAGGAAGAAATCTCCAAAACTGCATCCGGAATCTGCTGATCTCCGGAATCTGGATTATGGAACCAGACGCAGGACATTCCTGCTGCTTTTGCCGCCTTTCCTCCATTAGTGGAATCTTCTACTACCATACATGCGGAAGGATCCAGTAATAATGCTTCTGCTGCGGCAAGAAACGTATCCGGTGCTGGCTTGGGATGTGCCATATTTTCTCCACTGATAAAAGCAGAAAAATACTGAGCCAGGTCAAGATCCTTCAACACTTTTTGGATCACATCCTCCGGAGAAGAAGATCCGACTGCCAGCAGATATCCTTCCTGATGTAGTTTTTCCAGAACTTCCCGGATTCCCTCACATTGCGGGAATCCTTCTTTTTCCACGATTTCCTTTTTCTTTTCTTCCATTCTCCGGTTCATCGTCGGATAATCCTCGAAAATATCACCGTAAGCATCCACCATCAGTTGCCGGAAAACTTCTCTGGTAGAACCGATGCACGGTTTGTAAATCTCATAGTCCAACGTGATTCCGTCCTCTTTCAGCACTTCCTGCCAACACCGAAAATGCAACGGTTCCGTATTGACCAGAACACCATCCATATCAAAAATGATCCCTTTTTTCTCAGCCAGTCGATTAGCTACTTTCGTATACGAGGGAACCGGCACACCATACAGTTTTCCCATGCGAACCACTTCGTATACCAGTCCGTCGATTTCTGATAGTTTCCCAGCCATTACATCCCTCTGCATAGAAGTAGTTGCTTCCGGTGCAAGATTCGACAAAATATGTAAATTAACATCTACCATGTCTTTTTGAAACGGAACGCCCATAGCATCTGCAAGTGCTGCGATTTCCCGGATCATCGAACAAAACAGTTCCCGCGGAGCGCCCTCTTTCTGAAAATCCCCCGCTACCGCGTTACAGTACAGTCCTGCTGCTCCGATCGGAGACACATAGGAGAATTTTTCAAGTGCTTCTCTGCGAATATTTTCGGATAAAACTCCCTCAATAGCACTGTCCGTAAAATCCTGACGGATCTCTTCGAGTTCCGGTCTCCAGTCTGTCTTTTCCCGAACTCCAAAGACGATCCGCAGAATCTTTCCATGCTGTAATAACACACCCGGTTCTTTGATGTTGGCAGATACATAAATGCATCCGTCTGTCACCAGAAGTTCCGGCAGTTCTTTTTGCAGTTTTGCACCGGTTCCATAGATATTCAGAATCGGAATCACGATCGTATCCGGTTTTGCCACGCGGCGGATAAACGGGACGGTATCTTCCAGTGAATACCCTTTTACACACACCAGGATCACATCCGGTTGTTCCTTGTAGTGTTCCATATCCGTTGCTTTCACAGCAATTGTCTCAGGATTCGGATCCCAGAGACGCTCCAGAGTCAATCCATGCTCTTTCATAGCTTCCAGATGACGGCCACGGGCAATCAGTGTCACATCTTTTCCTGCCTTTGTCATAAAATATCCCACAACTCCGCCGGTTCCTCCGGCTCCTATGATTGCATATTGCATTTGTGTTCTCCTTTTTTCTTTGCATCTGCCACAGATTCTGATAGTATTCAGAACATAATCATAATATTATGTACGAGATAGTTATTATTCACCAAATAACACTTCTCTGTTTGTTCCGTAAAAGATTTCATCATGACCGGACAATTTTTTCAGGATCTCTTCCATCCGATCCCAGTTCTGATCCACGTCAAACTCATAACTGTGTCCCCACAGATAGAAAAGCTGTGGTTCCTCACTGTCAGATGCCAGAAAACGGTCAATCAGATCCATCACATCCGCATCATTATGATGGCAGGTTGGCTTCAGTGTCAGCGGCTCTTCCGGAAGTCCAAAATTTCCGGTCCGCTCTACCGTACGGGAATAACGGATACCACAGGCACGCGCAATATCCACTACTGTATCGTTATAAGTACCAAACGGATACGCCATTCCCACAACAGGCTGCCCAAACCGTTCTTCCAGATTTTTCTTGTCTTCCAGAATCTCATTGCGGATCGTCTCTTCATCATATTTGGGAAGATCTGCATGTGTCAGACAATGTGCTGCAATCTCATGTCCCTGATACAGTTCTTTTAAACCTTCAGTGTTCATTCGATGAATCAGAAGCCCCTTGGGATGTTCCCATACATTTGCATAAGACTGCATACCGCTGTTTAAGTTAAAGGTGCCTTTTACACCATAAGTATTCATCATTTCCACCAGACGGCGATCCTGTGTCACACCATCATCGTAACTGAATGTTACTGCTTTTTTCTTTCCATTCCACATAACACTTATCCTCCTTGGGCAATTTTAGTGTACCCAGTCATCTGTCACACTTTCTTTCATATTTATTACTCAAGCACTTTCTCTACCATCTGTGCATCGATCGTTACAGATTGCATATGATTGACTTCAATCTGATACAGAGCATTGGCTGCGATATGCTCTGCGGCCTGTTCCAGATCACGGATACCGCTGGTATTCGCATGTTTCTGAATGATTCTGTCCAGCCCCTCATCTGTCAGAATAATTTCATTTTCTTTCAGACTCATTCGCTTCAGTACTTTCGGCAGTGCATATTTTGAGAAAATAATTTTCTTCTCTTCATCTGTATAATCCGGAATGTCGATCACCGCAAAACGGGACATCAGCGGTGCACTGATCTGGGATTTGTCGTTGGCGGTGGCGATCGGATAGACACCTACCGTAGGGATCATACATTCCATATAGTTATCGGTGAATCCCAGGTTATCAAGCAGGGTCAGCAGAACATCCGCCGGGTTTCCGTTTCCTTTGCCGGAGGCAGCTTTGTCCAGCTCGTTGATGATAAATACCAGATTGGACTCTCCTGCCATTGAAAATGCATCCATAATGATACCCGGTTTTGCATTGGCATAGACACGGGAGCTTCCGGTCAGCTGTTCCGGATCGTTGATGGAACTCATATCCAGAGTTGTCCACGGCAGTTTCAGGATTCTTGCAACCGCATAGGCAATCTGTGATTTTCCTGTTCCGGCAGGTCCTACCAGAAGCAGACCGTATGCCGGTAACGTATGCGTACGGTTGATCTGGATGATCGTCTCGATAATTCTCTGTTTTACCTTCTCCATACCGTACAGTTCTTCATCGAGGATTCTTCTTGCTTCCTGCGGGTCGATAGACTCAAAGTAATTACTCTTCCACTGTACATTCATCATAATCGACAGTGCTCTCTGTGCATGCCGTCTCTCTTCCGGAGATACCTCATGGGATTTTGCAACCGCCAGGTTTCTTCTCGCCCAGAGACGAATATTATCCGGCAGTGTTTTTCCGGCGCAGGTCATAAAGTCGGTGATGCTCTGTATACTGGTCAGTTTCATATCATCGCCGATTTCTTCTGCATCCTCATCTTCCTCGATCTCTTCCGGTGCATTGCTTGCCAGAAGACGTTCGATCATAAACTGTAAAAAACCATCCTCCGCCGAAAGTTTGGTGCCGCCACCGAAAGCGATCTCACGGATCTTATAAACGGCATACCCATTTTCTCTGTTCTCACCAGACAGCCGGATATGAATATGATTGCCGCCGAGCCATTTTAACAGACTGACAAAACGGGCATCGATCTGCAGGATGTCCGCGGATACGATACCATCTTCCTCCTCAAATTCAAAAGTCGTCTGTTTCGCCGGATTAGAAAAGAATCCGCTGGAATGGTGTTTCCACTGCCGTTTTTTGTTATCCAACACCAGCATCGGGCGTTCCGGTGTAGCGGTGGATTCGTCGGAGCGGAAGGTTGTATAAGTACAGGTCAACGGTTTGTCTTTATCCGGGGTATTATTAAAATCAAATACTGGCATTGTAATTTCTCCTTTATCACCGTTCCGTTTTTAACTCTCATCACCGGAACAGTTCTTCTGTTTTTTCGATTTCCTTTTTTGTGCAGGTGACCGTTTCATAAATGCAAAAATCTACCGTATTATTACCTGTCACACTTTAACAGTTTACCATGATTTTCCGAAAAAAAAAAGTGAAAACGTTACTAAACCATTATGATCCGTCCCATCTCCGCTGAAGTTCTGTGGGAAATCGAGATTACCGTTCGGTTTTCCGATACGCGCCGCAGTGCCTGTAAGACTTCCTTTTCCGTCTTCACATCCAGATTTGCCGTGATCTCATCCAGCAACAGAATCGATGGTTCTGCAACTGCTGCCCTGGCGATGGATAACAATTGCCATTGCCCCTGCGAAAAGATCTCCGGGGTACACACGGTATCGTAGCCATTTTCCAGACTGGTGATCGAATCTTCAAGACCAGTCAGTCTTGCTGCCGCCTGCACCTGTTTTTCCGTGATTCTCCGATCATACAGTGTGATCTGCTCACGCACCGTACCCGGCACCATATGGAAAGACTGCTCCACATAGCCAAACAGCGATCTCCTTTCCTCTTCCGGAACTTCTGTAGCAGAAACATTACCGATCCGTATGCTTCCACTCTGCGGCTCATACAGACCAAGCAGCAGCTTCAGGATCGTACTCTTTCCGGCACCGGTACGCCCGGACAATGTGACCTGTTCGCCTTTTTTCACCTCAAAACTCACACCTTCCAGAATCAGATGTTCGTCATAGCCAAAGACTACATTTTCAAAGGATACCGCAGTCTGATCTCCGACATCTGCCGTATGTATCTTATCTGTTGTAACCTGTTTTTTCTGTCCAATGATATCTTTTGCTGTTTTCCGGACACCCTGTCGTTTTCCGTTCGCTCTGTCTGTTTCATTCACTTCCAGATTGAAAAACTCATTGATTCTGTGAATACCTGCCATCGCTGACTGGATCGTCTGAATCTCCATACCAAGGCTTTCTACCGGTGTGAAAATCTGGGAAATGTAATTGATCACGGCTACTGCTGTTCCGGCAGACATTCCAAAGAATGTCAGAATCTGCTGATTGCCAGATGCAGATAACAGCATCACAACAGCAACCACAACGGCATTCAGAATCAGAATAACCGGTGAGTAAATCGCATCATAGAAGTTCGTTCGTTCCATCGCCCGATAGCTGTCGCTGATATATTTGTCATACCGCTCTTCCATATATTTTTCTTTTCCAAAGCAATGGATCGTCCGAATATTGTGAAGCGTCTCCGGCACATGACCCGAGGCACGGCCTACTGCTCTTCGGTTCTCGATCTGCGCGGTTAACATATTTTTCTGTACATGTCTGGTAAACCAGAACAAAAATGGCAATAAAAACAGTAAAACCAACGTCAATCCCTTATTCCGGAACCAGATCACAGCCAGGATACTCAGGATCTTACATGTATCCGCAAACATACTGATGATTCCGGAAGTAAACAGGTTCTCTACCGTATCCACATCTCCTATAAACCTTGATACCATCGTTCCCGGTTCCTGCTGATTGATCGTATCCGCACTGAGGCTGACAAACTTTTCCATCAGGCGGCTTCGAAGCGCATGCGTGATCTTCTGCCCGAAAACAGTCAGAAGACTCTCGCGCGCCGTATCCATAAAACCTGTCAGGGCAAGCACAACAAAATAGAGGACAAAGAACGAAAACGCTACCGCATGTCCTGCCGTAATACTGTCCACGATTTTTCCAAGAAGAAGCGGCGGGATCAGAGAGGCTCCGATGGCTCCAAGTACTGCGATTAAGATCCCGATGGACAACCATTTTTGTTTTATTACTGTATCGATCAGAATATTTCGTAGATTTCCTTTATGCTTCATGACTGTCCTCTCCTTCCTGTGTGGTAAATAATGTCACATATGCCGAAACTTTCTGTAACAGTTCCTCATGCGTTCCCACGGTCGTTTTTCCCTCGTCCATCCAGATGATCTGATCCATCTGTGGAAACAGATACAGTCGATGTGACAAAAGCAACACGATTGAATCACGGGTCATCGCCCGTACATTGGCAAACACTTCTTTCTCCGTGGATTTATCCAGTGCAGAAAACGGATCATCAAGTACCAGTAACGGCTTTTTATGGCACAGTGTTCTTGCCAGTGCCACACGCTGTGCCTGACCTCCGGAAAGGCGAACCCCACCATTTCCAATCAAGGTATCCTCTCCCTCTTCCATATCAGAAACTTCCCGGTCAATACACACTGCTTTCAGATAGGTTTTCAAATCTTTTTCGTCTCCCAACAACACATTATCTCTGACGCTGTCATGAAACAGCTCCGGATCATGCCCCAGATAGGCTACGATACCCTTACGTTCTGCCTCTTCCATCTGCAGCAAATCTTTTCCTGCAAATCGTACCGTTCCCTCATATGGACATTCACATAAAAATAACTTTCCAAGGGTTGATTTTCCACAGGCTACCGGACCGGTCACGCCGATGATCTGCCCCGGTTTTGCTGAAAAAGACACATGTTCCAGCACGCGCTTTCCATCCGGATAAGCAAATGAGACATCTTTTACTTCCAGATCTCCAGGTCCCCATTCTTTTCCGTCTTCTTCCTCGTTTACCGAGTCAAGCAGCGGACGGATACGATTCCAGGAAACCTGCGCTTTATGTACGGCATTGAAGAGTTTTGCCGCACTGGATGATTTTGTAGAAAGCTTCACAAAGCATGCCAGAAACGTGGTAAATGTTGCGATTGACCAGCTGCTCCATCCGCTTCCCAGTATATTTTTCTGACCAAAATACAGAATAAACAATACACTGGTCATAGAAATCACTTTATAAATCGGAGGCATGGCACTGTTCCAGATATTTGCCTTTACCGCGGATGTTTCATAATCGGTAAGATTCTTCTCATAAGCCATCTGCCGGTCTCTCTCACAGCCAAACACCCGGTAGGTGACAGCGTTCTGTGCACGATCAAGAGTCACTGCGCTCAATACTCCGCACTGCTTTTTATATGCTGCTCCGGTTCTCTGGATCATCCGTTTCATCTTCTCCGCTGTAATATATGAAATCGGCGGAAAAATCATACACAGCAGAGCAAGCCGCCAGTCATACCACAAAAGCATGCCTGCATAGGCTGTCAGAGCCACACCGGTATCAAAAATCTCCGTCGTGAATTTACGCATGCCCTCCACACAATCATCTACATCCAGGATGGCTTTTGTCATGATGGTTCCTTCCCCTTCTTCCCGAAGGCTCGCCCTCCCCCTGGTCACAAGACTGTGATACAGGATCTCTTTCATTCTCCGGTTTACATTATTTGCAAACCTGCGTACATAAAAACGTTTGACATATCTGGATACCTGTACGATCCCGATTGCTGCCACATAACCGATTACAAGAAACAGCATATTGGCAAAAGTTCCGCTGCTTCTCAGAATATCTACCAACATTCCCGTCATCCTTCCCTCAAACCACGGTTCCGCCAGAAGTCCCAGGTTATAGATCAGGCCGGAGATTGTAATTATAAGAAGAACTTTCCATTCTACCCGAAAATACGAACCGATTTTTTCCGGACAAAACTTCTCATCCTCTCTCTTCTTTTGCAGTTCCTTGTTCTCCATCCCCGTCATTCTCCTCTTTTGCCAAAATCCGTGTAATATTTTCAAATCCTGCCTGTCGTTCTCTTTTTGATTTCCAGTACAACATGTCCAGTGTTTTACAAAAATGCTCCTTTTCCTCCCCTGAGAGATCCTCTAACAGCCATTCATAAAATACAGTTTCGATCGATGTCTTGGAATTTTTCAGGTGTTCCGCTTTTTCTGTCGCATAAAGTAGCTGGCTCCTTCCATCTTCCGGATTCGGTTTTCGAACCAGATATCCTTTATTCTCCAGGCGGGCTACCCGTTTTGCCGCAGCTCCTTTATCCATCTTCAGACTTTCACGCACTTTGGTCTGGGTAATTCCCGGATTATGACGTACCAGATGAATCACATCAAACTCCGCAGTTCCGATTCCCTCTTCTTTCATGGTCTGAACTGTAAATTTTCCTACTTCCCTGGCTATTTTCGTGATCTGCCGTTTTGTATCGTCCATAAGAAATACCCCGTCCTTTCTTCACTTATACTTTTATACTTTTCTCTTTCTTTTTTTGTAGAATATCTGTCTGTTAGTTGTACTATCAACTATCTGGATGATAGTACAACATTTCAGGCATGTCAAGTCTTGTCTTTCGATTATATAGTCTGTGGTATTCCTGTAGTTACTGTTCAGACCGTCGCTAATATCTCATGCAGGTACGGACTCAGACCCGTTGCTCACATAAAAAAAAGAAACCTGACATACTACTGACAGATTTCTTTTTTAGTCCTTATGAAGGGGCTTCAAATATCTCCCTCTTTATATTTTTTCATTAATTTGGCCAGTGCTTTATTTTCTCCTGCAAGAATCAAGATCTCTCCCATACACAGGTTTTCTTCCGGATGGATGTTGACACAAATCGTTTCCCCTTTCTTGATTGCAATAACATTAATTTCATATTTTTTTCGTAGATTCAGTTCTTCCAGATTATGATTGATCCAACTATCCGGAACCGCAAGTTCTACCATCGAAAAGGAATCTGACAGCATAAAGAAATCCTGAAATCCTCCTGAAATCAGGTTTTTACCAAGACGGATACCCGTTTCGATTTCGGCCATCACTACACGGTCTGCACCGATCTTTTTCAGAATCTTGGCATGCATCTGATTCATCCCTTTGGCGATTACCAGCGGAACACCTGCCTCTTTTGCCTGCAATGTCGCCAGAATACTTGACTCCATATCTTCCGAGATCCCTATGATCACCACATCCATGTTACTGATTCCCAGCGATTCAAATACACGGCTGTCCGTCACATCTGCCCTTGCAGCATAAGTCACATAATCTGCTATCTCCTGCACCAGTTCCTGGTCTTTATCCACTGCCAGAACCTGTTTTCCTGCTTGTGACAGCGTCTGTGCCACAGCATAACCGAATTTTCCAAGTCCGATTACTGCATATTGTTTGTCCATGATTTTTATTTTCCTTTCTGTTAATCTGTTCTCCCCTATTCTTTTATCCAATCAGAATCCTCTGTTCCGGTCTCTGAATATCCGCATCCACATGTCTTGTTCTGCGCCCAAGGGCTACCGCAAGTGTAATCGGCCCGATTCGTCCCATATACATAACAAGTATAACAATGATTTTCCCTGCTGCCGAAAGCTGTGAAGTCAGAGAACGGGTCAGTCCCACCGTCGCCACCGCCGAAACAACCTCATAGGCACAATCCAGAAGCGGATGACCACTGACGGCAACCAGAAGGATCGTGGCCGTAAGAGCAGTAGTCAGTGCAAAAAAGAAAATCACTACCGCAGAGCGGATATTTTCTTCCACAACTTTTCTTCCCCATACTACCGTATCATGATTTCCACGGATATAAGAAGTAACCAGCACGATAAGAAGAGCAACCGTAATTGTCTTCACACCACCGGCTGTTCCCATCGGTGAACCGCCGATAAACATCAGAATTATACTCACCATCGCAGACCCATCCGTAAAATTTTTCTGTGGAATCGTCTCAAATCCAGCTGTTCTTGTTGTTATGGACTGAAAAAAAGCAGCCATCACTTTCTCTCCCGGTTTCAGATCTCCGAGAGACCCTGTATGATTCCAGTCCAACAGGAGGATCAGAAGTGCCCCGCCTGTGATCAGGATTACTGTCGTCGTCAATACCAGTTTTGTATGAAGAGTAAATCCGCGGATAAAATTTTTTCTGGTTCGTTTTCCTTTCAGCAGATCCTGCACATGCTCGATCACTTCCCACCAGACGGGGAAGCCAAGTCCGCTCAAGATAATCAGTCCCATGGTTGTAACATTCATCAGAGGATTGGTTACAAAAGGCGCAAAAGAAGATTCACCTACCAGATCAATTCCTGCATTGCAAAACGCGGATATCGAATGGAAAATACTGTACCCGATTCCTCTCCACAGTCCATAATGAGGAACAAACCAAAAGCTATAACATATTGCTCCTGCAATCTCAACCACCGCTGTTCCGATCAGGAGTCTTCTGACAATTCCCACGCTTCCTTTCAACACCGGCAGATTATATGTATCCTGAATCAGTTTGCGACTCTGCAGGCTGATTTTTCTTCGCAAAACCAGAAATATCATGATCATACATGCCATGATTCCAAGCCCGCCAAACTGAATCAGCCCCAGAATCACAATTTTTCCAAACACGCTCCAGGTGGTTGCAGTGGGCACGGTCACAAGGCCGGTTACACACACAGATGTAGTCGCCGTAAATAACGCATCAAGCCAATATACGCCCTTTCCACTGGCCGATGAAACCGGCAGACACAAAAGAAGCGTTCCCAGTATGATCACTACACCAAATCCAGTCATCATAATTCTTTCTGTCGGCGTATGCCACTGCCTTTTTTTCTGTTTTTCAGACATCCTTTTTTCTCTTCTTTCCTATATTTTTTCCAAAATATCAACTTTCTGTTTCATTTCTGATATTTTACAACCAATGATTCTTCTTTTAGAATCCGAAATCTGCATAATCCTCCGGCAGAAATCTGTGGTAAATGATATGGCAGCCCTCATCTTTAAAGCAGTAGTAATATGGATCTTCCGAGTCCACAAAGCGGATCATCAGGTCAAATTCTCCGTTGTCCATCGGTTCCATCGCGCACTCAGATGTCTGACTGCGGAATAATTCTTTTACTTCATCCAACGTCGTTCCATGTTTTGTAAGTAACTGTACCAGTGCAAAGATAAATGCATTCTCGTCCCGGTGTTCGTGCACATATTCTGTCGCATGTTCCGACAGGAAGAAGCAGAAACGATCTCCTTTGTGCGATACCCGTACTTCCCCGAATATTTCTTTTGTTGCCTCTGGAAATCCTCCCAGTGACTCCTGCATCGCCTCTGCATCACCTTCGCTTTCAAAAAAATGATGCAGAGAACTCAAAGGATAATACAGCCGGATCGGTTCTTTCATATATCCAAGCTTTGCCTGTTCCTCTGCAATCACATCGATCAGACTGTCCTGCAGTTTTTTATATCCATTTTCGTACATAATTCTATAATCCTTTCTGGCTGGCCCCTTCGACCGCCGGTCGTCGATGGTGTCAGGCACCATTTAATTTTTATGAAATATTTTCACAGCTATGTGAATTATATAATCTCACGGATATTTTCGCAAGCAGAAAGAACATCCTGTACATTTAAAACTGTACAGGATGTTCTCCCTTGCACTTTTATTCTTTATTTCATACTGTCGGGTTATTCTTCCCCTTTGTCTACCTTGCTGGCTCTTGCTTCAATCTCTCTTTCCTGTACATCGCCAGGTGCCTGCTCGTAACGGGCAAATGTATAAGAGAAATCACCGGCTCCACCTGTCATGGAACGAAGTATGGTTGCATATCCGTAAATCTCCAGTTCCGGAACATCTGCTTCTACGATGGTATATCCCTGTTTATCCGGGTTCATACCAAGCACACGACCACGTCGTTTGTTCAGATCACCCATAACATCACCGGTAAATTTATCCGGTACACGGATCTGCATATTTACGATAGGCTCTAACAGAACCGGCGAAGCTGCCAGGAAACCGTCTTTGAATGCCATCTTTGTTGCAGTCTTGAATGCCATCTCAGAAGAATCTACCGGATGATAAGATCCATCATACAGAACCGCTTTCACACCAACTACCGGGTATGCTGCCAGAGGACCGGATACTACAGATTCCTGCAGACCTTTTTCTACTGCCGGGAAGTAGTTCTTCGGAACGGCTCCGCCGACAACGATCTGCTCAAATACATATGGTGTATCCAGATCACCGGATGGTTCAAAGGTCATCTTTACATGACCATACTGGCCATGTCCACCGGACTGTTTTTTATATTTTTTATCAATATCTGATTTTTTACGAATGGTCTCACGGAAAGCTACTTTCGGTTTGGAAAGTTCCACATTCACTTTATACTGTTCCTGCAGTTTGCTGACGATCACGTCTATATGCTGGTCACCCATGCCATAAAGAAGAGTCTGACGGTTTGCAGAATCATTGACTACTTTCATTGTCAGATCTTCCTGACACATCTTGGAGAGTGCCTGGGAAATCTTATCCATATCTGCTTTGTTCACTGCTTTGTAGCGTTTGCAGGTATATGGAGTGGAAATCTCCGGTTTGCCGTAGAATACCGGGACAGCTTTTGTTGCCAGAGTATCGCCGGTACGCAGTTCGTTGATCTTGGCTACGGCTCCGATATCGCCTGCATGAAGTTCCGGAACCTCGATCGGTTTGGATCCTTCCATGACATACAGCTTGCCGATCTTCAGTTCTTCTTCTCTTTCTACATTATATAAGGTATCCCCGGACTTGATAACACCGGAACAAACTTTCAACAGTGAATATTTTCCGATAAACGGATCTACGATCGTCTTGAAGACCTGTGCGGATTTCGGCATGGTGAAATCATAGTCAGCTTCGAAAATTTCACTGGTTGATTTTACGATACCGGCGCGTTCTCTCAGATTCGGGCTCGGGAAGTATCCACAAATATCGTCTAACAGGATCTTAACACCCTGCAGGTTGACCGGAGATCCCATGCATACAGGAACCAGACTTCCATCGCCTACGCACATGGATAATGCTGCAGAAATCTCGGTAACAGAGAATTCCTCACCTGCAAAATAGCGATCCATGAATTCTTCACTGGTCTCTGCTACGGCTTCGAGTAAGATCTCTCTGTATTTTTCCAGATATTCTTTGGAATATTCCGGGATCTCACATTCTTCTTTTTTGTCTTTTTCGATGTAACGGCGGCCTTTGTTCTTTACAATATTGATATAACCGACAAATTTTCCATCCTCACGAAGCGGCATGTGCAACGGTGCGATCCTTTTGCCATACAGTTCGGTCAGATCTTCTACTACCTGACGGTAGCTGACATCATCCATATCCATCTCTGTTACGAAGAACATACGTGGCAGTCTGTATTTTTCACACAGTTCCCATGCTTTCTGGGTTCCTACCTGTACGCCTGATTTTCCGGAGATCACGATCACTGCTGCATCGGCGGCGGCTACTGCCTCTTCAGCTTCTCCTACAAAATCAAAGAATCCAGGTGTATCTAAAATATTTACTTTTACCTTATCCCATACAACCGGCACGGTAGAAGTACTGATCGAGAATTTTCTCTTGATCTCTTCTTTGTCGTAATCACTGATGGTATTGCCATCTGTCACCTTGCCTAAACGATTTGTAATACCTGAAAGATAAGCCATAGCTTCTGTCAGTGTAGTCTTACCTGCTCCGCCATGACCAAGCAGCACTACATTCCTTATTCGGTCAGTTCTAAAAACGTCCATATGTAATACCTCCCAAAAATTAGTATAGTTATATATTACTAAATTTCTTTGAATATTTCAAGTTATTTATGTAATTTTGACAATTATTTTCTGAACTTTTTTCATTTGTGTTTGTATATTTTATGTTTTTATGATATGAATTGTTTCTTTTTTGTATATTTTATCTTCATTTTGTTAAATTATCTCAAAGAATCCCTTTTTGTCCTGTATATATTTTCTTCTTCTCTTTTGATTCTCCCTGTCATATAATCTCTTATCTGTGCTTTTCGGCGTTAAAGTTCCATAGTTTAAAGCACTAAAGCATTGACTTTTCCTATCTTGTGCTTTACAATGGTAAAAGTACGCAAAATACACGCGTAATTACTGAGAAAGGATTTTGACAGACAACTATGAGTGATTCACTGAATATAGGATTTATCGGTCTGGGGCTGATCGGCGGATCCATCGCCAAATCTCTGAAACGTTTTCACCCACAGACCAGAATTTTTGCATATACCAGAACGGAAGCTACGCTGGATCTCGCCGTGTCTGAAGGAATTGTTGATGTAAAATGCACGAAAGAAGACGAGGCATTTGCTTCCTGCAATTATATTTTCCTCTGCGCACCGGTTCATGACAATATTTCTTATCTTGAATGGCTGAAAGATCATATGAGCCCGGACTGTATCGTTACGGATGTGGGAAGTGTAAAAGGTGAGATTCATCAGGCGGTTGAGAAACTGGGGCTGGATGACCACTTCATCGGTGGACACCCGATGGCCGGTTCTGAAAAAACCGGTTTTGAAAATGCCACTGATATGCTGATCGAAAATGCTTACTATATTCTTACACCAGGTGGTCAGATTGATATTCCCCGTCTGACACAGTTTATGGAACTGATTTCTTCTCTCGGAGCTATTCCACTGGTACTTACTTATGAAGAACACGATTATATCACTGCGGCTGTGAGCCATCTGCCGCACATCATCGCCTCTACACTGGTAAATGCTGTACAGAAAATGGATACACCAGAGGAAAATATGAAACTGATCGCAGCCGGAGGTTTTAAAGATATTACGCGTATCGCCTCTTCTTCTCCTGTAATGTGGCAGCAGATCTGTCTGGAAAACCGGTCGATGATCTCTAAAGTACTTGATGAGTATATTCGTCTGATCGTACAGGCAAAATGCTGGGTGGATAATGGTGATGCAGATGAAATCTATAATATGTTCAGTAATTCCAGAGAATACCGCAATTCTCTTCCGGAAGCGAGCAAAGGGGTAATCGAGAAGATTTATGTCTTTTACTGTGATATTTATGACGAAGCCGGTGGTATCGCTACAATTGCCACACTGCTTGCGATGAATTCAATTAGTATTAAAAATATCGGCATCATTCACAACAGAGAATTTGAGGAAGGTGTTCTTCGGATCGAGTTTTATGATGAGGAATCCTGTGTGAAGGCACAGGGTGTTTTGAAAGAACGGAATTATACACTTCATGTTCGGTAAGGAGGATGTACATATGGAACTTATGCAGGCAAAAATGCCTCTTCGCGGAGAGGTGAAGATTCCGGGAGACAAGTCGATCTCACACCGCGCTGTGATGTTTGGTGCACTGGCTGACGGTACGACAAGAGTGACGAATTTTTTGCAGGGAGCAGATTGTCTTTCTACGATCTCCTGTTTCCGCAAATTAGGAATCGATATTGAAAATACGCAGGAGGAAATCCGGATTCATGGGAAAGGCCTTCACGGGCTTACTGCTCCGACTGAGATTCTGGATACCGGTAACAGTGGAACCACAACACGACTGATCTCCGGTATTCTCGCCGGTCAGAATTTTACCACAACACTTACCGGTGATGCGTCGATCCAGAGCCGGCCAATGGGAAGGATCATCAAACCACTTTCTATGATGGGTGCTACAGTCGAGAGTCTGAAGGGAAACCAGTGTGCACCCTTACAGATTCAGGGGCATCCGCTGACTGCGATCCATTATCAGTCACCGGTAGCTTCTGCGCAGGTGAAATCCTGTGTTCTGCTTGCCGGACTGTATGCAGACGGAATTACTTCGGTTACAGAACCTTATCTTTCGAGAAATCATACGGAACTGATGCTCTCTCACTTCGGCGCACGGGTCACCAGTGAAGGAACAACTGCTTCTATCTCGCCGGATCCGGAACTTCACGGACTGGACATTTCTGTTCCCGGAGATATTTCTTCCGCTGCTTATTTTATTGTGGCTGCTCTTTTGGTGCCGGGATCTGAAGTAATGATCAAAGATGTGGGAATCAATCCTACCCGAGATGGCATTCTTCGTGTATGCAAGGCGATGGGCGCAGATATCACCCTGTTAAATAAACGAACAGCCGCCGGTGAACCGGTTGCGGATCTTCTGGTTCGTCACAGTGAACTTCACGGTACGGTTATCGAGGGTGAACTGATTCCGACGTTGATCGATGAGATTCCGGTTCTGGCGGTTCTGGCAGCTTATGCGAATGGAACTACGGTTATTCGAAATGCGGAGGAACTGAAGGTGAAGGAATCGAACCGACTGGATATTATGGTGAACAGTCTTGGGGCTATGGGCTGTGATATCGAGGGTACCGATGATGGTATGATTATCCGAGGTGGGAAACCGTTACATCATGCTTCTATTGACAGTCATCTGGATCACAGGATCGCGATGTCGTTTGCAGTGGCTGGGTTGGCTTCTGAAGGAGGAGTCGAAGTGCTGCGGGCGGATTGTGTGGATATTTCTTATCCGGAGTTTTATGCGGATCTTGGTAAGCTGATGAAGTAATATTTTTTATTGGCTAGAGGGACGCCGAGAGCTGCGGGAAACCGGGGTGGACAACATGGGCAGGGCAACTTTGAACTAGCCGCTAACCGCCCATAAAGTGTTGTCCACCCCGGTTTCCCGCAGCTCTCAGCTGTTTCCTGGCAAAAATATGTAATGACTATTTTTAACGATACACAGCCCGGAAGAGCAAAAAGAT
>OLOY01000105.1_pt1 | contig 77971 bp, 68 predicted proteins | sample 1672771 | NCBI WGS metagenome assembly OLOY01 (sample SAMEA3136722, study PRJEB25190) | human gut metagenome
TTAATTATCCTAAAAATTTATCTTTCCCACAAGCTGATAAAATCTTTTACCAATGCTTTTTCTCGCTTATTTCTACATTTTTTTATAAGTTGTTCTGTATCGGACAACATATCAATTGTATGATATTCACCAAATTTTGTGTTTAAGCGAAGAATTGCTTTCATCAATTTATCATCTACCACTTTTCCTGCTTCTGCAAGCATTTTTTCGATACCTGTCTTTTCTCTTTGTTCTGTCTGCGCGCTCATATATAGTACTTTCTTTTCATTTGTCAGCTTATCTTCCCTAACAATCTTATTAATTTCATATCGTTTTGACAAATTGCAAAAAAACATCTCTTTTTCTCTATCCTTCTGATATGTAGCCATAAATGAATTGCAGTGGAATACATCTTTTCTATCTTTTGATTTTATCAGCCCTAAATGCAAGATTACATTTTTTCTTTCATGCACCATTAGATAATCACAGTTAAATTCCGTATCCATATTATTTGTTTTTTCGTAAAGATAAAGTCTTGAATAAGACTGAAACATTTCTCCAATTAGATGCAGATTATTCAACTTGCGGTAAATCATTTCAAGTATAAGCCTTTGTTTCTCTTCTGTCCGATAATATTTCCTCACCAATTTTTCAATAGACTCATGCGTAATTCGTTTTTTCTTGATCGAATATACACCATAATCCCCAGTAAACTGATTTGGTTTTCCGATATACTGCAAGCCCATCAAATGTGGTATTTTCAGTTCAGAATTTGTCAGATGCAGTATACGCTTAGGTGTATAAATATAATAATCATACTTGCACAAAACATCCTTTGTATTTTGAAAAATATCAACAAGTGACTGCACCATGGTCTTCCTTTCTTAACTCCCTTAGAGCTTTTCTACTACAAAAAAGAAAAACACCTGAGCTGTTAGGCTCAGGCTTAAATTTTCTTTTTTGAATTGCAATTCCGGGAGCAGTCCTATGATAATTCCATAGGCAGAGATGACCTTTGAATTTCTATTGCCCGCAAAGTCGGGACGGGTAGCTCCTCTCTATCGCCGCAAAAGCACTTAAGCTTTTCATTAGCTATAATCTAACACTCAAATTGATCATTGTCAACCGCCTTTTGATTTTTTTCAAAAGCTTTTCAAAAGTCAGCAAAAGCTATAGTTCTTCCGTTTTATACATTACATATCCTTCATAATAATAGCTATGATCAATTCCTATCATATAAATTTCATTGCTGTCTGATCTATCAATGCATTTTTAAGAACATACTTAATCTCAATGTCCCGAATTGGGCTGCGTTCCATCGCAAGCAGATACATCACAAGTACAAAACGGAATTTTCCTTTTGCAATATTTACATTGCGCACCTTTCCAGTAAAGTCATAAATATCCACTAAAAGATACTTATGTATTGCCAGCAACAAAATGCCAGTAATTTTTTAATCATTTTTTTCTAAAAAGGAGTCAAAAATAGAGCATATAGATTTCTCTATACACTCTTTCAGATTTCATAATAAATTTTTAAGTTCGACAGTCTAGTAGACTAAGACAGACAGAGAATTCCACAACAACTTTCTCAAGGAGTTATTTTTTCCTTGAATATCCAGTAACACTAATAAAGTATGATATAACTATGATACTCAAGACCAAAATAGCAATCAATATGGGATTTTGAACCAAATTCTGAGTGGCGTATTCCATATTTTTTGATATTTTACTTACGAAAAAAATAGCAATAAGTGTACAAATCATTCTCACATACTGAACGCTCATATAACCAAACCACTGTGCTATCGCTAAACATATCGAACACCATAAAACAGGTAATACTATTGCAATAGCGATAGAACAACCAAACTGGCTAAGTAAAAAATTATGATAAACCATATAGTGAATGATATAAATGATAGATGTACCCATTACACTAACCGGAACAAGAATCAAACTTGCCAAATACTTACTGAAAATGATCTGGTACTTACTCATCGGCAAGGTTAATTCATATTGTTTCCACGAAGTCATTCCGTCATAGGTCATAGTCATCATTAGATGCATACCAATAAAAAGTGAAAAAAAGGCCGATGACATAATTGCATAAACTTCATTCTCTCCGAAAAAGGAGATTGCTATTACAAAAAAATACATCACAAGAATAATTTTCTTATTCATTTTTTTCATAAGCAATAAGTCTTTCACAACTAATCCTTTCATTTTGTACCTCCTTTGATATAGAACAGCATAATATCTTCAATAGAAGCATTATCAATAATTAGGTTCGGGTATCTTCTTTTTGCAACTTCTTTATCGTGTACTAAACATTCCACGCTAAGGCTTGTCTCTCGGCAACATACGTAGTCATCTGGTAAGACAATATTAAATTCTGATTTTTTACAGCGTATAATTCCATAGTTGTAAATGAGGTCATCTTTCTTTTCTTCAAAAATAATCTTTCCATTATGGATTAGAATTACATAGTCGGAAATCTTTTGTATGTCAGAGATTATATGTGTGGAAAACAAAATAGAATGTTTTTCATCCTGAATAAATTCTAAAAAAATATCCAGAATTTCATCTCGCACAACAGGATCTAACCCCGTTGTTGCTTCGTCTAAAATCAGAATCTGTGGTCTATGCGATAGTGCACAAATGATTGACAGTTTCATCTTCATTCCTTTTGAAAGCTGCTCTATTGATTTATTTAATGGAATATCAAACCGTTTCATATATTCTTTAAATAAATTCATATCCCATGTTTTATAAGAACCTGAAAGAATTTTGGCAATATCTTTTGCATTTAAGACGGAATGAAATTTACATTCATCAAAAACAACGCCAATATTCTCTTTACGCATATACGAATAATTTTGTTCACCTAATATTCTTATTTCACCCTCATCTAACTGCAATTGGTCTAAAATCAAATTGATAGTTGTACTTTTTCCAGCACCATTCTCTCCTATAAAACCTACAATGCGTCCTGCAGGAACTTGAAATGAAATATGGTCTAACATAAAATCATTAAATTTCTTTGTTACATTTTTTAAAGTAATACTGTTTTGTTCCATAAGCCTACCTCTTATTCTTCAAAAAATAGTTTTAGAATATTAGCCATTTGCTCATAGCTGATACCATGCGTACGACCGATTATGGCGACCTTTTCTAAAAGTTCTTCTGCTATTCGTAATTGTTCTTCTCGAATAAACTCTTTATTTTGTACTGCAACAAAACTACCTTTTCCCGACACAGTTTCGATAAATCCATCTCGTGTTAAATCTTCATAAGCCCTTTGAACAGTAATAACACTTATATGCAAATCTTTTGCCAATGCACGCATGGAAGGTAGTGCTTCACCGGCAGCTAGCGTACCATCCATAATCAAGCTTTTAACCTGCATAGAAATTTGTTCATAAATGGGTTTATCACTACTATTGCTTATGATAATTTCCATTTTCTTTCCTCTCATCGTTTTCTAATATATGTGTGCTTGTACGATAAGTACAGTATATACAATTATATTCAGAATGTCAATTAGCCCTGATACTTCTGTAATAATTTGTATCACTTTCGCGAAGTCACAGAATAGCAGAGAACTATCAATTAAATCAGAAATTGTTGCAATTCGCTGTTTTATTCTGTTCTCTCTGTAAATCCTGACTCGTTATTCGCATAGTACCACACTTCTCCTGCATGTCTCGCATTTTGGTTCATAACATAATCACTATAATGTTCCACATAGTATGCAAGCTCTATCTGGTTAAAAGAAAAATTGTCCTCTTTTCTCCGGTCATTGTGAAGCGGATTATAAATATCGTCTTTGCCAGATCTGCCGTTATGCCTTGTCTCTTTCAATTTACATCTCTTCTTTTTTCAAGTTTTCTCCCCGAAATCTCTGTCTCCGTTACAGACAGTACTCAGTACCATATGGCGTTTCGTCATATCGCTGGACAATGGCTGCCGCTGTCCCTTCGGCAAGATTCCCATTCCGTCTGTTTTTCAAAAATCCTCTAAACCAGATTTTGTGAAAATAAAAAGCCGACACATTTCAGAACTTTTCTTTAAAGTTCCAATCGTATCGGCTCAATTCATTTGACCTTTTGTTTTATCACTATTCAATTATTCGTCCAACATCAGCTTACCTTGTTTGGGTTTCGTGGTTGCTCCAGCTACAACGATTTTCCTGACCTCAGGAAAATCGTCTAGAATGCTATGCCCACTGTTTTCACATGCAATCATTGCTCTTTTAATTACTTATGCAAAATTTTTCCATTTTGCATAAGCAAGTGCCGGACACAATTCCCTTGCACTCCAATACTCACTTCCATCTTCCCGGTATTCTATTTTTATTCTACACTACAATATCAACATGAAACTTTTTTTATTCTGCCGCTATATAAACATCTTCCTATCTTTCGTTCCTGAATTTCAAACAGCGTTGTAATATCTACTTATTTCTCCACCGCCCTAAATGTAAATTTAACCGGCTGGTAATCGCCTGTTGTCAGCGGTAATGGCAGGCCGGCTTTCATAAGGGCTGCGCCTGTGTATACTTTTCCTGTTGCGGTATCTTCATAATGCATGTCCGCATCCAGTCCCTGTGGGTAGAAAAGATAAATATAAGGATTTGCTTCACTGTGGAGTCTTACTCCGCATACCACTGTTTCTTTCTTATCTTTTGATACGAACTGCCAGAGTACATGGTTGTTGTTTTCGAATGGATTCACCAGACGATAATAGTCTCCGGACTGTACCAGATGCTCCATTTCTTTATACTTCAGAATCTGCTCTCTGGCTGTCTTTTTCTCTTCTTCGGACATCTTCATCAAATCCAGTTCATAACCAAAGGTACCTGCGGATGCAACAATCCCTCTTGTCTCAAATGGAGTAATTCTTCCGGACTGATGATTCGGGCATACACTGACATGTGCACCCATTGTACTTATAGGATATCCGAAGGATGTACCATACTGGATCTTCAGTCTGTCAATGGCGTCTGTATTGTCACTGCACCAGATCTGCGGAGAATAGTAAAGCATTCCAGCCTCAAATCTTCCACCTCCGCCTGAGCAGGACTCAAACAGAAGATCCGGGTATCTCTGTACCAGGCTTTCCATCATTTCATAGACAGCCAGCACATATCTGTGGTAAACCTCTCCCTGACGTTCATTTGGAAGAGCTGCTGAGAACACGTTATCTACACTTCGGTTCATATCCCATTTCACATAATCAGCCTTGCATGCATCCAGAACCTTAAAGATCTGGTTCATAATGTGTTCACGTACTTCTTTTCTGGTGATATCCAGATTTAACTGATGTCTGCTTCGGTTCATGGCACGTCCCGGAATCTTCAGTGCCCAGTCCGGATGCTCTCTATAGAGATCACTGTCCTCAGAGATCATCTCCGGCTCTACCCACAGACCAAATTTCAGTCCAAGTCCATGGATTTTCTCTGCAAGTGCAGGAAGTCCACCTTTAATCTTCTCTTCATTTACTTCCCAGTCACCAAGTGCACACCAGTCATTATCTCTCTTTCCAAACCATCCATCATCCAGAACAAACATATCCAGTCCGATATTTTTTGCCTCTTCTGCAATGTGGTAGATTTTATCTGCGTCAAAATCAAAATAAGTTGCCTCCCAGTTATTTACCAGGATCGGTCTCGGCTGCTCTGTATACTTGCTGCGGATCAGATTGCTTCTGTATGCATCATGATAGATTCTGGAAAGTTTTCCGAAGCCTTCTGCTGAGTATGCCATAATCACTTCTGGTGTCTCAAAACACTCTTCCTTTTCCAGTGTCCAGGAGAAATGATATGGATGGATTCCCATTGCCACACGGGTGTGTCCTACCTGATCCACCTCTGTTTCAAATAAGAAGTTTCCACTGTATGCAAGTGCATATCCATAGCAGTTTCCATAAGTTTCCTCTGTATTTCTGTCACAGAGAATTACAAATGGATTGTGATGGTGGCTGGAGGTGCCACGGATACTTCCCACAGACCAGTTGCCATGGCCAAGATGAGTTCTCTCCATCTGGCGTTCCATATTGTGTCTGCCATAGAAGTGGACTGCATCCAGTTCTCTGTATTCATAGTCCATTTCCATAGACATTGCTTTTTTCACTGTAACCGGTGCTGTACCTGTATTCTCCAGGCGTACAGCTCTGGTGATCACATCAAGATGTGGAAATACACCATAGAGAAGATGTGCTTTCAGTCCGCTGGCACAGTCTGTCAGAACAATTTCCAGTGTCTCTGCCTCATCTTCCTTTGCAAACATTGCAGGAAGTCCCTTCAGGCTGTACTTTCCTTTTGTGATCTCATAGGACTCAAATTTCAGATTTGCAGTATCACTGCCGTCTGCCTGCTCAGTCTCCAGACCATTGATACGATAATCACCATTTCCATATGCAGTATATTCCTGTGGCAGGGTATCTAATGAAAATGTTTTGTCCTTTTCTGCCTCATAAGGATTTCCTGAAAATCCTCTGTCCACACATACGATCCTGTCTGTGATCAGCGCATCGCCTACCGGACTTCCATAATACAGATGAACCAGAGTATCATACTCTCTTACCTGCATCTGATAAGTGCTGTGCTCTGTTCTCAGGTCGAATACTTTCTCTGCCTCGTGATATTTGATCCATTCCATACTCTGTACCTCTCATTTCTTTGTTCTTTCTATTTTATAGATGTTCTATCTATTTTTTAAAACGCATACTGATCAGGTTCTGTGTCCACGTAGTGATGTTCCTCTTCCTCCTCTTTGAAGTAGGGCTTGAACAGTTTCCACATAAACCAGGAATCTGCATAGGCAGTCAGGGAGAACCCAAACATCAGCCAGATCAGCAGATATACCGGAAAAAGTTTTGCATCTACAAGTGTCATTGTCATTGGCAGGATTGTGATCACTGCCACAGCTAAGGCATAACCTATATGTTTAACCGCAAAATAAAATGCGTTTGTGATCAAAGTCATTGTTTTATTTTCAAATGCTGCAACTGTTGGAAATACATACAGTGCAACTGCCACCAGAGGAATATATACCGCAAAGATCACATAATTAAAGATCTGTGACATGGATCCCGGCATTGTTGCCAGAGCTTCTTTTTCCATATAAATAAATATTCCTGCTGCAGCCATCAGAATCCAGATCAGTGTGGACTGCCTGAAATTCTGCTTAAAACTCTTAAAAAAATCATGAATTACTCTGATATCTCCATCTTTATGGAGCTTCAATGTACAGTAAAATAATGCAGTGGTGGATGCCCCTGCTGTGATAATCGGAAGAGAACACACGATCCACAGCAAATTTAATGCGATCAACTGACCTAAAAATCCAAATATTCTGTCAAAAAGACTTCCTGGTTTCATTTCTATCTACCTCTTCCTTTCATTTATCTTTTTTTATTTTATATTTCAGTTTTCTTTCTCTAGAGCATGCTTAAAAAACCATTCCCGCAAATTGTGACGCACATCTTGGGGAAAGCATTTTTCAGACACACTCTAAATATTATCAAATCCAGTTTCAGGCAAGCCCTGCTACAATCTCTGGTCTGATTTTATAACAAAGCCTGCCTGTGCTGCTCAGATTTTATTACAGCTTACCACCGGATGTTGCAATACCTTCAATGAACTGTTTCTGGAAGATCAGATACAGTACGATCATCGGGATACATGCAAGCAGAGATGCTGCCATCAGCTGCGGATAATTGTTGGTGTACTGTCCCTGCATTTTTGCAAGTGCTGCTGACAGAGGCATTACATCCTTGTTACAGATCAAAGGCCACATCAGGTCTTTGTATGCAAATACTGCTGTGAAAATTCCCAGTGCCACCATGGAAGAACGTGTCAGAGGAGCCATGATGAACAGGAAGGTCTGACCGATGTTACATCCGTCAAGACGTGCTGCCTCTTCCAGATCTTTCGGAAGTCCCATATAAGCCTGTTTGAGGAGAAATGTACCAAATGCAGTAACAATACCGGGAAATACCAGGGCAAAAATGGTATTGAGCATTCCCATTTTACTTACCATTAAGTACTGTGGGATAATGAAGATCTGTCCAGGCACCATCATCTGGAAAAGTACCAGAGAGAACATCAGGTTTTTCCCCCTGAAGTTCAGACGTCCAAATGCATAGCCTGCCAGTGTTGCTGTCAGAACCGCGCATACAACACGGCCCAGTATCAGAAGCAATGTATTGATATACAGATGTAAGAAATCCATATTTTCGATTACTTCTTTAAAGCTGTCCCATCTCCATGTAGACGGTAGGATTACGAACGGGTTGACAGAGGTTGCCTCTGTCATAGTTTTGAAAGCTGTCAGGATCATCCATAAGAAAGGAACCAGCATGGTAATAGATACCAGTATCAGGATAACATGGATCAGAACTCTGTTTGCTTTATCTCTTGCTGCCATAATTATCCCTCCTTAGTTATAGTGGACCCACTTCTTCTGGGCAATGTTCTGGAATACTGTCATGATCATAATTACAACCAGAAGAAGTACGACGATTGTTGAACCATAACCTTTGTTATTCTGTACAAAGGAATTCTGGTAGAACAGGTAAACAAGTGACTGTGTTTTGTAAAGTGCAGGATTGTTTCTGTCCATAACCATAAAGATCAGGTCGAATACCTGCATGGCGCCGATAACACGGGTAACCATTACAAAGAAGATAGTCGGTGAAAGCAGCGGGATTGTAATATGGAAGAACTGTTTGATTCCGGTTGCTCCGTCAATGCTTGCTGCTTCATAATAATCTCTTGGGATTTCCTGCAGACCAGACAGGAAAAGTACCATATTGTAACCAATGATGGACCATACACCGATCACTGCGATTGCATAAACTGCAATCTTCGGATCAGAGATCCAGTTAATCTTTGTATGAAAAATATGATTGAGAAGACCAAATTCTGAGTTAAACAGCCATCTCCATACCATGGCGATCGCAGCCGGAGCAGCAACCATAGGCAGGAAGAAAATAGTTCTGTAAACAGCACGGCCTTTCATTTTACGGTTTAATAAAACTGCCAGTACCAGTGCGATGGCAATGGAAAACGGAACTTCCACAATGGCATATTTAAATGTATTTAATAATGCCTGCCATACTTCCGCATCGTGAAACAGCTTTACATAATTATCAAAACCAATGAAGATATTTCCCTTACCGAAATCTCCGGTCTTGAAAAAGCTCTCATAAATGGTCTTAAAAATCGGATAGATATTTAAGATGATCAGACCAAGCATTGTAGGAAGAATGAACGCCCATCCCCAGATGAATTCATTCCGCGCCTGACTGGTACCTTTTTTTGGATTTGCCACGGCTCTCACTCCTTCTTATCATAAAATTTTGTTGCTGATTTGAATGGAAAACTGCCGCATATCTGCATACCTGTTGTGACTTCTGCGGTTATCACATGATCGGAATCTTTTCTGCGGCAGCTTTTCTGTTTCTTATTTTTTATGAATGGTTTTGTTAAACATTAATTAATAGGACTCTTCTGCAATGGCATCATTCATAATAGTAACGATATTCTTGCATGCATCATCCATGCTTTCTTCATCATTCCATGGTTTCTTCAGTTCTTCGCACATTGGGTTCCACCATGCAAGTGTTGCATTTGTGTGTGGTCTGAATACGATATTGTCCATTGCATCCATGTATGGCTGTAAGTTGAAGCAGTCAACACTGTTAACCCATCCATCGGACATTCCTTCGTAAGCTGCCATTGTTACACCAAGGTCAGCCTGTTTCTTCTGCATATCTTTGGAACCGAACCACTCAATAAGCTGGAAAGCTTCGTCTGGCATATCTGTGTTTGCAGATGCTGCCCATCCAAGACCATTGTAAAGAGATACGCTTTCTCCTGTTTCAGCATCTTTCGGAAGTCTTGCCACATCACAGTGCTCTTTGATATAATCGTTGTCTTTGAAAGCAGATACCATCCAGGATCCCTGAGAGATCATAGCTACTTTGCCGGATCCGAAGAGTACGTCTGTACCTGTTTCGGACATTGTAGATGCAGGAGGCATTACATTTTTAACGCATTTGTCAACGAATTCCATTGCCTTGATAGTATTAGGATCATCAAAACCGGATTTGTTATCATCTGTCAGTACACATCCGCCCATGGAGTAGATAATATTCATCCATGTATCCTGCTCGTTAGACGGGTTTGCTGCGAAACCATACTGGCTTCCGTCTTCTTTTGTAAGTTTCTCTGCGATATCATAGAATTCATCCCATGTCCAGCTTCCGTCCGGATAGTCGATTCCTGCTTCATCAAACATATCTTTGTTATACCACATAGCGATTGTGTCGATATCCTTCGGTACTGCGTATGTTTTTCCGTCCCACTGATACATTTCTTTGATATCTTCCGGGAATTTGTCCATTTCCAGTTTGTCGCTGTCTGCAACCTTGTCTGTCAGATCAAGTAAGATATCATTGGACATATATCTTACTGCTTCGTTGGAATGCATCCAGAATACGTCCGGCATATCTCCGCCTGATGCACCTGCTTCAAGAAGTGTCCAGTAGCTGCTCCACTCTACTACCTGAAGTTCAGTTTTGATTCCTGTCTCTTTTGTAAACTCATCCATGATCTCCTGAAGTCCGGCTTTCTGTCCGTTATCCCAGATTGCAACTGTCAGAGTTTTGTCTTTCGCCTGTGCACTTACCGGTGCAAGTGCTGTAACTGTCATAGCACCGATCACTGTTGCGACTGTGAGTTTTTTCATGTTTTTTCTCATATACATCCTCCTTTATTCGTCGTTTCGACGTGTTCCTTGTGATTCTTATTATACGTTTTTGTCTATTTTTTTAAATGGACTAATGAAATGAATTTATGTCATAATCGTTATGGAAAAAGCGCTGAATTTATGGTAAAATGTCAACAACGACTTGAATTTATGCGTATTTGCAGGATATCAGTCCTTATGTCTTTATATCAACAATATCTGCAATCAAAGAAAATAGAAAAAGGAATTACCCAAATGCCAAATGTAAAATATACAGACAGCGCTACTTTCCGCTGTCTTGAAAACCTGAAAGAGGGCTCCCTTGATATCAGTCTGATCCATACGGGCAAAGAACACTGCCCGCCTGGACATATCTGTTCCATGCCAAGAGATGAGTTCATCATCCATTTTGTGCTGGACGGTACCGGATTCTATTCTGCCGGAGGTCAGACCCGGAGCCTTACTCCCGGACAGATGTTTGTAATTTATCCAAATGAACCTGTCACATATGGTGCAGACGAAACTCATCCCTGGACTTATGCCTGGATCGGTTTTCGCGGAATCCGAGCTCACTCTCTGGTAAGAGAATGTGGTTTTTCCAAAAATCAATTGGTTCTTCCTGCACCGGATCAGAAAATAATTCTGAAACACATTGATTATATGCTGGATCATAAGCAGCTTTCCAAAGCCAATGACCTGAGGCGCCAGGCTTATCTGATTCTGTTGTTAGCCGAACTTGCTGGCTTTCATGAAAAACAGTCTGCACAGAACAAAAAAAATGCCAAATATGCCTATAGCACCAGTGTCTACGTGGAACTTGCCATTGAATATATTAAAGATATGTATCAAAAGGGAATCGGCATCTCTGATATTGCAGATAATATCGGCATCAGCCGCGCCTATCTGAACAGTGCCTTTCAAAAAGAGCTTGGAATGTCCGCACAGACCTTCCTCATTGATTATAAGATGCATAAAGCAGCCAGTCTTCTGGTCAGCACCAGTCTGTCTGTTAAAGAAATTGGTAATAATGTAGGCTATGAAGACCAACTTGTTTTTTCCAAAGCTTTTAAGAAGAAGTTTGGAATGAGTCCGAAAAATTATAAGACTCATAAAGAAATGATGGATAAATTTGACGAAAAGCAGGTAGACGATCTCGTGTAATCGTTCTGCCTGCTTTTCACTGTTGATTTTTTATTTTGCAGTTAAAACATAAACCCTGGATTCATAGTCAGTGCATGGTTCGTCTTCACTTGTAGGTTCACCTGCTGTACAGTCTGTGGTAAGCAGTCCCAGATTCATCAGCTCATCCCCGTAGTTTTCTGTTCCATTATACTCATTTCTGTAGATAAGATCCGGATCCAGTCCCTGAAGCCGTACTCTAGTAAAATCTGCGTTTACTACATTTCTTTCCCTGTACCAGAACACCAGCGCTGTTTTTTTGTCCTCGCTGACTGTCATCCACACAGTTTCATTGCCCTCAAAAGGACTCTTCAGTCTGTAAAAAATTCCAAACTGAATCAGTTCTCTGTATTCTTTCATAAAAGTGATCTGCTGTTTTACTTCACTGATTTCCTCATCAGACAGTTTATTCAGATCCAGCTCATATCCGAAAGTTCCAAAATAAGCTACATTTGCTCTCGTATGTAACGGAGTTTTGCGGTTTAACTGATGGTTTGGTACTACAGATACATGACTTCCCATGGAACTTACCGGATAACACATACTTGTGCCGTACTGGATTTTCACACGCTCTGCCGCATCTGTATCATCGCTTGTCCATCCCTGTGGCGCATAATAAAGGATTCCCGGGTCAAAACGCCCGCCGCCGCTTGCGCAGGACTCAAAGAGGATCTGCGGAAATGCAGTATTTAACCGCTCATACAGATCATAAACTCCGAGAATATATCTGTGAAATACTTCTCCCTGACGGTCTGCAGGAAGTGCAGCTGAATAACATTCCGTGATACTTCTGTTCATATCCCATTTGATGTAGGAAACCTTTGCTTCTGAAAGAATTTTATACATCATCTCATAAATACAGTCCACTACTTCTTTTCTGGAAAAGTCCAACACATACTGGTTTCTGCCATGACAGGAATGCCTCTGGGGTGTCTGCAGAATCCAGTCCGGATGTGCACGATAAAGATCTGAATCCTTGTTCAACATCTCCGGCTCAAACCACAGCCCAAATTTCATACCCATCTCTTCAATCCTGTCTGCGATTCCCTTGATTCCCTGCGGAAGACGCTCTCTGTTTGCTACCCAGTCACCAAGTCCTGCATAATCGTTGCTTCGTGCACCGAACCATCCGTCATCCAGTACAAATAATTCAACGCCGCATTCCTTTGCCTTTGCTGCGATTTCCACCAAACGGTCCTCTGTAAAATCAAAATAAGTAGCTTCCCAGTTATTGTTAAGGATTGGTCTTGGACGGTCTCTCCAGTAACCTCTTGCCAGTCTCTTCTGATATAATTTATGGAAGGTCTGGCTCATTCCATTCAGACCCTTATCAGAAAACACTACTACTGCTTCCGGAGTCTGAAAGCTCTCACCACAGTCCAGCTTCCAGTCAAAATTCTGCGGATTGATCCCCACAGTGATGCGGGTTGTATCATGCGTATCCACCTCTGCCTGCATTCTGTGATTTCCGCTGTAGATCAGACTGAATCCCATCACTTCTCCTGCGTTTTCTGTTGCTGACGGACGTCGGAGCACAATAAAGGGATTATGTTCATGAGAGGAATTTCCTCTGATGCTTCCTACAGACTGGATTCCCTGCTCTAATCTGCGCTCTTTCATATGACGTTCTCTGGACCATGCACCTGAAAACTGCATCCACACATAATCCTTGTCCAGCAGATCAAGACTAAGGCTCATTGCATTTAACAGATGTACAGGGGCTGTTCCTTCATTGATGAATCTGACACTTCTGGTAATAATTCCCCCCTGTGCAAAAATAGTATAAAGCAATTCCAGTACAATTCCTGTTACTTCATCTTTCAGTTTTATACATAAGGTCTGGGCTTCTTCGTCATTCTCTGTATAAGTAGCCGGAAGTCCTGAAAGCTTTGGCTTTCCATCTGTAACCGTGTGACTGACATAAGTAAATTCCGAGATTCTGCTGCCGTTTTCCTGAAGAATCTCCACTGCCGGATAACGATAATCAGAGCTTCCATACACCGGATATTCCAGTTTCAGATGCTCCAGAGAAAATTTGCGGTTTCCCTCATAAACACAGGCTGTCATTGGTCGCTGCTTCATCTCAAGAAGATATGAAAAATCTTCTCTGTCATGAATTCTTTTCCCAAAATAGAGATTTCCAAGATGTCCATTTGGAAGCACACACATAATATAACTGATTTCATTGTTGTATAAATGGAATGTCTTTGAACTTTCATGAAAAATAATACTCATAACTATCCCCTTTCTATAATAAATTCAAATCATATACATTATTATAGAGAAAGTTATCCTGAGGTGTTATGGCATTATGTTTGTCTGAACCTTCAAAATGTTAGCTGTTGATCAGCTGTTCCAGCCCATCTTCTGACACTTCCAGGTTTCTGCGGTTTTTACTTCTGTCCTGCCTGCGAAACTGCGTTGGTGTCAGTCCTGTTTCATGTTTGAATGCCCTGGCAAATCGTTCTGAATTTCCATAGCCACAGGATTTTCCAATTGATTCTACAGACAGTTCCGTAAGAACCAGCAATTCTCTTGCCCTTGTAATGCGGTATTTCTGCAGAAAATCCTTCGGTGAAACATGAAGTTCATTCATGAAGATTGTGTACAGATAACTGCGGTTAACATTTAAATGCTCTGCCAGTTCCTGCACTCCGATTCCACAGGCATATTCATTTTTTATAAATGCCATGACTTCTTTGATATATTCTCCATACCCATTTTCGCTTCCATATTTCTTTTCTTTTGTGTTACCAAGATAAGTATCAATCACCACATCCTTTGTAAGAACTGAAAAGAAATCATATAATCGTCCCTGCAGATAATACAGATTTGAAGTGGTACTTTCTGTATGTTTCAGAATATCCAGCACAATTTTCTTTAACTCTTCTCCACTTTCCGAACGGAAGATCAACTGCTCGCTGTTTAATCCGATATCCCGAATATATTTTCCTGCATTGGTGCCGCCTACTCCAATCCAAAGATAACTCCACGGATCATCTTTGTCTGCCTGATAGAAAGTCTGTGTATCCGGCTCGATCAGAAATCCCTGTCCGGCAGTGAGATAATGTTTTTGTCCGGACACCTGATACATTCCTTTTCCTTTCACTACAAAATGGATCAGGTAATGTGGACGGGACGCCGGGCCATAGCAATGCAGCGGCCCGCATTGTGCGTAGCCGCTGTAGCTTAGATAAAATTCTCTGAATTTTGGTTTCTGTAATTGTAAAACATATGAATCTTCCATAATATATCGTCTGCTCTCCTGTTTTATAAACAACCGTTAACTTCCGGCTATATCATAAGGCCAGCGAACACTCATCTATCTTCTTTAATTCCTCTTCACTGAAGGATGCACTGTCCAGCACTTTCAGATTCTCAAGAATCTGCTGTGGACGGGATGCTCCTATAAGCACACTGGTTACAATTCCATCACGGAGAATCCATTTCAGTGCCATCTGAGCAAGGCTTTCGCCTCTTTCTGCTGCAATTGCATTCAGACTGCGGATACTGTTAAGACGTTCTTCCGTAAACTGATCTGCATGGAGAAAACGCCCGTCTGTGTTGACACGGCTGTCTTTTGGGATTCCATTCAGGTATCGGTCTGTGAGCATTCCCTGCGCCAGAGGGCTAAAAGAAATAATTCCCTTTTTCTTTTCTGCTGCTGCCTGTTTCAGACCATTTTTCTCAATCGTTCTGTTAAAAATATTATATGAATTCTGATTAATGATAAACGGACAGTGCAATTCCTCCAGAATATCTGCAGCGCGTTTCATTGTCTCACCATCATAGTTGGAAATTCCAACATACAATGCTTTTCCGCTTCTGACGATCTGTGCCAGAGTCTCCATGGTCTCCTCAAGGGGAGTCTCCGGATCCATTCTGTGATGATAGAAGATATCTACATAATCCAGTCCAAGACGTTTCAGGCTCTGGTCAAGACTGGCGATCAGATACTTACGGCTTCCCCAGTTTCCATAAGGTCCCGGCCACATGTCGTAACCGGCCTTTGTGCTGATAATCAGCTCATCTCTGTATGCAAAAAATTCCTCTCTCAGGATTTTTCCAAAATTTGCCTCCGCACTTCCAGGCTGTGGACCATAGTTGTTTGCAAGGTCAAAATGTGTAATTCCATTGTCAAATGCTGTGAAACACATCTGTTTCATATTCTCATAAACACCGGTGTCCCCGAAATTATGCCATAAACCCAGAGATAACTCCGGCAGCATCAGCCCACTGGCACCACAGCGGTGGTATTTCATAGCTTCATAACGTTTTTCCTCTGCCTGATACATAAGATAATTCCCCCTTTTCATACAGTAGTATGTCGAATCCGAATATTATTGTTATCATTCTCTATCGAAATAACTGTACCACTCGCTCGTCTACGCAATTAACACAGTTATTTACACAACAATGTACTTAATTTACTCTTTCTCTGTAATGATACATCCTGTTCCACTTATTTTCAACAAATGTTATTAGCATTATTAAAAAAGCCACTTTCTGACTGAAAATGGCTTTTTAGATAAATAAACTATATTAAATCCCTCTAAAGCTAAAGGAGAATTCCATCTTTCCATTTGCATTTAACAGATATTCCGGATGGGTATATGCTCCCCAGCTATCATCGCCGCCGATTCCCATCTGGCCTTTGGCTACGCGTACTACTGTGTAATGGATCTGCGGGAGTTCGTATGGATGCATGGCATTTTCCATCTCATGCGGAGTGTATGGGAGTGCAAAAAACATCACTGGTTCTCCAGCCATCTCGAAGTACATTCCTCTGCCCTTGCGGTTTGTGACTTTCGCCCAGCGTACTTCCTCTTTTGCACCACATTCCTGCGGCACCATGTATCTTGCCATGTTGTCCACAACTTTGTTCTGGTAAATGCCCAGTTTTGCACCTTTTTTACGGTCTGCATAGGTTTCAGCTTCTCCCAGTCCATACCACTGAACATTATCATAGTCTGCATTGAACTTAAACATCACGCCAAATTCCGGCATATCACCAAGTTCTTTTACCGGATCATAAGTTAAAGTTGTCTTCACCTTTCCATCTCCGAATACTTCATAGGTAAGCTGACACTCACTGGCTGGTGTGGTTGGCATCAGATAAGTAAAGGTTACTTTTACAGAGTGGTCTGTTTCTTCTGCCTGTGGTAAATTGGATGGGCCGTATGCACCTTTTCTGTATTCTTTGTGGCTTAAATACATACTGGCGACTTTCCACTGTGCGTAGCGCATCTGCATAAGATTTCCACAGTCATTATCTGTTGGTGCGCGCCAGAAGTTTGGTTTCGGGATTGCTTCGATCATCTCTTTACCCGCATATTTGTAGGAAACCAGCCCACCATTGAGGACGGAGAACATTACTTCAAAGTGCTCGCCGCGGACACCAATATTGTGTGTGCTTCGGATGATCTGCGGCTTCGCAGCTACTGTTTCTGCTGAAGCATTTTCCTGTACCTGATATACATACTGTCCAAACGCAATCTCATGGCCTGCAGGTGCCCACACCTTTTCCTCTTTCAGATAGAAGGAAACAGTAACTGTATATTCTCCGGCTGCTTCTGCTGTTTCAAAAGGCAGTTTATATTCTTTCTCGCTCAATGGCTCAACTGCTGTTTCCAGTGCTTCTGTACGGATCACTTTTCCATTCTTTGCAAGTGTTACCTTACAGTCAAAAGTATCTGTGTTTACAAAGAGGTTCTTGTTAATCACTTTTACTGTGTCAGCTGTCACCTCTGCAGTAATATTCTGATAATTGAATTTCACTTCCTGCATTTTGGGAGATGGCTCTCTGTCTCCGCCATATGCGATTCCGTTACCACTGAAATTATAGTCTGTAGGGCGTTCTCCGAAATCGCCTCCGTATGCCTGGAACTCTTTTCCATAGCGGTCTTTCTTATAAATAGACTGGTCAATGTAATCCCAGATAAATCCACCCTGATATTTGGGCTCTGTATCTGTCAGGTCAGTATATTTGTGCATGGCACCGCAGGAATTTCCCATGGCATGTGTGTATTCACAGCAGATAAACGGTTTGCTGTCATCCTTTGCCAGGAACTCTTTGATTGCTTCTACAGATGGATACATTTGACTTTCCATATCACTGGTATCATTATAACTGCGGTCATGGAAAAGTCCCTCATAATGTACCAGGCGGGTAGGGTCATTCTTACGGAAAAGCTGAGACATTTCATAAATATCTTTTCCGCCAAAAGATTCATTTCCACAAGACCAGATCAGTATCGCCGGATGATTCTTGTCTCTCTGATACATGGAGTTGGCACGGTCAAGCAGCATATCCAGCCACTCCGGTTTGTTGTGCGGAACAATATGGGTATAATCCTTTGTAAATTCCGCCACATCCCAGGAGCCATGAGATTCCAGATTTGTCTCATCGATCATATAAATACCATATTCATCACAGAGCTGATAAATCAGCGATGTATCCGGATAATGACAGGTGCGGATGGCATTGATATTATTCTGCTTCATAATGCGAAGATCCTTGCGAAGTTCTTCCTCTGAAACATGTCTTCCGCTGACAGAGCTGAACTCATGACGATTTACGCCCTTAAACACGATACGCTTTCCGTTCAGAGTCATAATACCATTCTTCATCTCGAAACGGCGGAATCCAACCTTCTGAGGAATCACTTCCTGAATAGTTCCTGCTTCGTCATAAAGTTCAATTGTAAGATCATAAAGCTGTGGATCTTCTGCGCTCCATAATTTGGGATTATTGATTTTCCATGCAAAACTGTTCTGTGCAGTCTTGCTGCTATTTGTTTTCTGAATATAAAATGCCTCTGCATCCGCTTCTTCATTTCCAGCTTCTGTAAGAGATTTTTTCTCTTCCAGCACACATTCTCCATCTTTCTCAAGTCTGAAAGCAATGCTTCCTTTTCCCCATGACTTTACCTTAATTTCAAAATCTGCTGCATCCAGATTCTCTTCAGGGATTGCACGGATCTGAAGATCATATGCATGAGTATCCGGAACTGTGTAAAGATATACATCTCTGTAAATTCCGGAAAAACGGAAGAAGTCCTGATCTTCACACCAGCTGCTGGAAGTCCATTTGAATACCTGTGCTGCCAGCTTATTCTGTCCATCTTTAAGATAATCTGTCAGTTCAAACTCAGATGGAGTGAAAGAATCCTCACTGTAGCCAACAAAGACTCCGTTCAGCCACAATGCAAGTCCGCTCTCTGCTCCCTGGAAAGAAATAAACAATCTCTTTCCCTTCATATGTTCCGGCACTGTAAAATATTTCACATAGCTTGCAACCGGATTAAATCTCTCCGGGATCTGACCCGGATAAACTTCCTCATGTCCTTCCCATGGATACTGGACATTAGCATACTGCGGTGCATCATATCCTTCCATCTGGATATGTGCAGGTACATGAATGTCATCCCAGTCATAACAGCAGTAATCCTCTTTCTCAAATCCCTGAACTGCACTTTTGTAATTACGCGCATAATGAAACTTCCATAAACCGTTCAGACTGTAGCGAAAAGAAGTTTCCGTCCCATCCTGCACAGCAGTCTGCATTTCATTCCCATCTCTATAATATACATGATCTGAATGAGCTTCCATTCGGTTATCGCAGAAATACTGTGGATCTTTTACCAGTGAATAATCAAATGCTTGCATACTCTTATGTTCTCCTCATGATTTATTTTTTTATAACAGTTATCCTTCATGAGTAGAATTATAACATTATACGTCTCCGCACAGTTTGCATATTTGACTATATAATATCCATTTTCGACTTTTATATAATTCAGCCTCCGACACTTACCATCCTTCCTCTGTCCGGATGTCAAACTTCAGGAGCAGCTGCTCATAATTTTCTCCCTTTTTTCGCCACTCTGCAGGTGACATTCCCATCAGCTTCCGGAAATTCCGGTTAAAAGCAGAATCCGATGCAAAACCACATTCCGTACCTATGTCAGTTGCTGACCTGTCTGTCTTTTTCAGTTTTTCACAGGCAGTACGGACACGTATCAGATTTATATACTCTACAGGGCTCATATGCATACATCCGGAAAAAATCCTGCGAAAATGGGACTCACTCAGATGACAGTTTGCAGACAACTGCTCTATCTTTATATTCTCCCTGTAATGATCTGAAATATAATCTAGTGTATCTGAAATGATCCGCATACTCCTGCTCTGCTCTTCATAAAGCATTTCCTGCTCCGGCGTCCTGTTCAGCCGGGCAATCCTTACCAGCAGAGCCATAAGAAGCCCTGATGCCTCCTGAATATAAAACTCATCTTCTCTGCGCATGATATCCATAATTCTAATAATACATTCAGCTATAAACGGTTCCTCTTCCTCGTTCATCAACAATGCCCCGGAGTTAATCCTTCGCAGCATTTTCTCAGCCTGCACAGCACTCTCACAATTCTTTTGCAAAAATCCCTCAACATCCACAAACAGATACTCCCATTTGCAGACCGTATTTCCCATGCTGTTTGTTGTATGAGGAAACCGTTCCGGAATCACAGTAAACTGCCGCCCTGTAAACTTCCTTTTCTCCTCTCCCAAAGTCAGGATTCCCTCTCCATAATAACAAAAACCAATCTCCATAAAATTATGAAAATGAAGGTCCTCTATACCGGTCCCATAATTCTGCACCCAGCGCTCTCCCAGAAGAGGAAGGATCGGACTTCCTGCTGGCATATAATAATAGCGTAATTCTATTTTAGGTTTCTTTTTTTTCATGATTTCATGCTTTCCTTTTTTACATTTACCATATCATACAAATACAATTTTCCATCTGAAGCATGCCGTATCAACATTTCAATCCTAATCTAATCTTCCCACTTATAATGCAAAAAGAGCAGGCAAAAAACTCCACCTGCTCTTTCAAACGCCCTAAAGCGCTTTATCGTTTCTGTATCTTATTCCCCTTTAGATTCCTTCTCATCCATCCTGGAGAATACCATTTCATAACCATCATTTCCATAATTCAATGAACGATTCACACGACTGATCGTTGCTGTGGAAGCTCCGGTTTTCTCCGAAATATCAAGATAGGTTCTCTTGTCCATCAGCATCTTGGCAACCTCAAAACGCTGTGATAAGGAAAGAAGTTCATTGATCGTACATACATCCTCAAAAAAAGTATAGCACTCTTCCTTATCTTTCAGGCACAGAATCGCTTCAAAAAGATGATCCACGGCCTCTGTTCTGATTTTTTTACTCATTTTTCCCGCTCCTTTTAGAACTCTAGTCTTTGCTAAACGGACATTTGTTTTTATTATGTCCGTATTATATTTCTAACAGTGCTATTTTAACACGTTAAAATATGCGAGGCAAGTAGTTTATAAGGAATTATTTAATCAAATTTGGTCAAAATATTCCATATTTGTTCAAAACTTAAATCCTTATCAGATTTTTCGATTTACATACTTCCTAATCGCATCTACAGAACGATTAAGCACCAGTTCCTCCGGAAAATCCAGTTTCTCCAGCAGATTTCTCGCCAGATCAAACTCCCCAATCAGCAAGTCAAAATGAGCATCACTATCCATCACCACCGGAACCTGATATTTCTTACACAGTTCCAGCATCTCTCTGTCATTCTCCACCGCATTCTGCCTGTTACAGTCCGGCTCCATAGAATGATTATTCAGCTCCAGGACCTTCCCATACTCCTTCGCTCCCTGAACCAATGCCTCATAATCAATCTCATATCTCCCATCATCCGGATGACCGATAATATTTACATAAGGATTCTTCATCACATTCAGATAGCTTTCTGTATTCTCCAGCTTAGACCCCGGCTTCATACATGGAATATGCAGACTGGCAATCACCACATCCATCCTCTCCAAAGTCCTCTCCGGCAGATCCACAGTCCCCTGAGCATCCAGAATATTCACCTCAGATCCCAGAAGAAGCTGAATCCCATACATCTCCCTGGGCACCACCCTGAGATTATCAAAATAATACTGATGACAAGTCCCCGGCATCCCCGGTGCATGCTCCGTAACCCCCAGAACCTCCAGCCCCTTCTCAGAAGCAACCTTCGCCATCTCCCTCAACGAACAATACGCATGCCCACTGGCCACCGTATGCGTATGCAAATCCAACACAGAACTATATCTCATAACAACCCACTCCTCACTTCGTACAATATTCCCCCTCATTATACGACCATTCCTCCCCCTTCCACAAGCAAATTTTCCGTCCACCCATTTTTACCATCCATTTTTACTCAAGCAGCCATCACACCAAAAAATTGCCAGCAGCCAGCGCAGAAAAATAGTGTGTTTGATGTGCATTTGCAGGTATCTTAGATATTCTTAGGTCAAAAAAATCTGCGTTATGAGCCGGCTGTATCACTGTCTGAGCGGAGTCTGCGACGAAGCGAGTTTGAGAAGCCGGCTCATGCCTTTAGCAGATTTTTTTGACCTTAGAATATCTTAGATGCCGAAACCGCACATCAAACACACTATTTTTCTGCGCGTCCCCTGTCAAGTCAAGCGGATATTCGCAATCCGCTTCGCTACGTGGCTCTACACCAAATAACTGCTCCGCAGTTTATTCGGTTAAAAAAGCAGAGCCTGCATCTTAGCAAGCCCTGCAAAAAGATTCCATTTCAAGGAGAAATTCAAATTTTTTATTTTACGATGAAGGATTTCCTCTTACTAACAACATCAAAGATAACCGCTGCCAGCAGAACCAGACCTTTAACAACCTTCTGCAGGTTCTGGTCAATACCCATAATACTCATACCTAAGTTCAGAACACCCATCAGTAACGCACCAATGATAACCCCCGGAACTGTACCGGTTCCACCATAAGCAGAAGCACCACCAATGAAACAAGCACCGATCGCATCCATCTCAAAGTTTGTACCAGCCTGAGGATTGGAAGAATTCAGACGAGCCATAGTAACCATACCTGCAATAGCAGCCAGAAGACCCATATTTAAATAAGCAAGGAAATAAACCTTATTTGTATTAATACCGGAAAGCTTTGTAGCCTTCTCATTACCACCAACTGCATAGAAATAACGTCCTGTAGTTGTCTTGGAAGCAATATATGTATAAATTGCAATGATCACAGCTACCCAGATCAGAGAATTAGGAATACCCTTATACTGAGCCAGACGGAACATAAAAGCAAGAATAACTACACAGATCAGGATCATCTTAATTGCAACACCGCCAAAAGGATCTACACTGTACCCTTTCTTCACACGGTCTGCACGGTTCTTCAGAACAAGTAACACATATACAATACAGACAATAATACCAACTACAAAACAGATAAGATTAAATCCCTCTTTCCCAAATGGATCCGGAATATAATTGTTAAACAGTGCCAGGTAAGAATCCGGCATTGGTGCCAGTGTCTGTCCCTCTAAAACTACGTTTGAAAGGCCACGGAATGCAAGCATACCAGCCAGAGTTACAATAAACGGAGGAATTCTCACATATGCAATCCAGAATCCCTGCCATGCACCGATGGCAATACCTGTAATTAACATAACCAGCATTGTAAGATATGGGTTCATGCTGTTAAGAACCATCATCTTACCACCAACAGCTGCCACAAAGCATACAACAGAACCAACAGAAAGGTCGATGTTACCACCTGTCAGAATACAGAACAGCATACCTGTTGCAAGGATAAATACATATGCATTCTGAGCCACAAGGTTATTCACATTCTGCGGAAGAAGCATAACACCCTTTGTGTTTACTGCAAACATGATGACTACCAGAACAAGAACGATCACCATGGTATATTTCTTTAATATCTCTGAAAAACTAATCTTTTTTTCCATCTTCTTTACGCTCCTTTTCCTGATTTTACGATCTTGGACATGATCAGCTCAGAGGTAGCCTCTTCTTTGCTGACTTCGCCTACGAACCTGCCCTCATTCATAATATAGATTCTGTCTGACATTCCAAGTACTTCCGGAAGTTCAGAAGAAATCATGATAACAGATTTTCCTGCTGCCACCAGATCGTTAATAATACAGTAAATTTCGTATTTCGCACCTACGTCAATACCTCGGGTAGGCTCATCCAGGATCAGAATATCCGGTTCTGCAAACATCCATTTTGCAAGAAGGACCTTCTGCTGGTTACCACCACTTAAGTTGCCTACATTCTGCTCCACAGACGGACATTTCGTTTTCAGCTTCTTTCTGTATTCCTCTGCTACCGCATACTCTTTATCTGCGTCAATAACCTTTCCGTTAGTGATTCCCTTCATATTTGCAAGAGAAGTATTCATCTTAATAGATTTGGAAAGGATCAGACCATTTCCTTTTCTGTCTTCTGTAACATAAGCAAGTTTATTATCAATTGCTTCCTGTACAGTATTCAGCTTCACTTCTTTTCCGTTCATGAATACCTGACCGGAAATCTTTGTTCCATAGCTCTTTCCGAAAATACTCATGGCAAGCTCTGTACGTCCTGCACCCATAAGTCCGGAAATACCTACAACCTCTCCCTTATGCACCTTAAAGGATACATTATCCACTACTTTACGTTCTGAATACAGAGGATGATAAACATTCCAGTTTTTCACTTCCATGGAAACATCTCCGATTTTTACATCCGGACGTTTCGGGAAACGATCCGTCATCTCACGACCAACCATACCCTGAATAATACGCTGCTCGGAAAAATCATCTTTTTTCTTATCCAGAGTCTCAATGGTAGAACCATCACGGATAACAGTAATCTTATCCGCAACATAAGAAATTTCATTTAATTTATGGGAAATGATAATAGAAGTCATTCCCTGGGCTTTAAACTTCAGCAGCAGATCCAGCAGTGCCTTGGAATCATCCTCATTTAAGGATGCAGTGGGCTCATCCAGGATCAGAAGCTTTGCATTCTTTGCCAGTGCTTTTGCAATTTCTACCAGCTGCTGTTTACCTACACCAATATCCTTGATCAAAGTCCTGGAGGATTCCTCCAGTCCTACTATTTTCAAATACTTGTCTGCTTCTCCATAAGTTTCATTCCAGTTAATGGAGAAGGATTTTCCTCTTTCATTACCCAGGTACATATTTTCACCGATCGTCATATATGGAATCAGCGCCAGTTCCTGGTGAATAATTACAATTCCTTTTTCTTCACTGTCTTTAATTGTATTAAATTTACAGATTTCACCGTTATAAATAATGTTGCCTTCATAAGTTCCATACGGATAAATACCACTTAATACATTCATCAGAGTAGATTTACCTGCTCCGTTCTCGCCTACCAGAGCGTGGATCTCGCCTTCTTCTACCTGAAGATTGACGTTGTCCAATGCCTTTACACCTGGGAAAGTTTTGGTGATATTTTTCATTTCCAGAAGTATCTTAGCCAATTCTGTTTCCCTCCCTTTTCATGAAAGAATCCTGATGACAGGATTCCAAGATTGATACAGGCGGGAATTTCCCGCCTGTATCTGAAACGGATAATTTCATCCGTTTTACTGCATAATTTGTATTATTTGATCTGATCTTCTGTATAGTATCCGGAGTCGATCAGCATTTCTTTGTAGTTGTCAACAGTTACAACAACCGGGTCACAAAGGTATGTTGGGATGATTCCTGTGCCGTTGTCATAGGATTCTGTATCGTTCACTTCCGGTTCTTCACCCTTCATGATAGAATCAACCATTTTAACAACTGCAGATGCAAGAGCACGTGTATCTTTGAATACGGACATAGCCTGTTTTCCTGCTACAAGGTTCTTAACGTTTGGTGTGTCACAGTCCTGACCTGTAATGATCGGATATTCTCCTGTGTAAGAAGCTGCAAGAGCATTTTCTACACCAAGTGCTGTAGAGTCGTTGGAGCAGAGAACTGCGTCAAGGTTTGTTCCGTCTGAGTAGTTACCAGCGATGATTGTATCCATTCTGTCCTGAGCTTTTGCACTGTCCCAGTTAGCAGTTGCAACCTGCTCGAACTCTGTCTGTCCGGATTTAACTACCAGTTTGCCTTCGTCGATGTATTTCTGAAGTACATCCATTGCTCCACCGAAGAAGAAGTTACAGTTGTTATCACCAGGATCACCTGTGAATAATTCGATATTGAATGGTCCGTCCTGATTGTCAAGATCAAGTGCGTCTACTAAGTATTCGCCCTGTTTCTGACCTACTTTGTAGTTATCAAATGTTGCATAGTAGGAAACTGCGTCTGAGTTCATAAGCAGACGGTCATAGGAGATAACCGGGATTCCTGCTTCTTTTGCCTGTTTCAGTGGCTCGCCAAGGCTGCTTCCATCAATAGATGCTACAACCAGAAGGTCACATCCGTTTGCAACCTGGTTCTCAAGCTGTGAAACCTGTGTGCTTACATCGTTAGATGCATACTGAAGGTCTACTTCATATCCTGCTGCCTCCAGCTCTTTCTTCATGTTTTCGCCGTCCTGATTCCATCTCTGAAGATCCTTGGTAGGCATTGTAACACCGATCAGTTTCTTGTCATCCGCTTTAACAGCCACACCCGGGATGACTACCATTCCAGCTACCATTGATGCGCAAAGGATTGCAGATACCAGTTTCTTTTTCATTGTAAAAACCTCCGTTTCTTTTTATACGTTTGATACGTTTTCTTTGATGATGTTACTATAACACAGAGACATCTGGACATGGTTGGCAAATACCAAGACATTTTTTCGAAAATAAAAAAATGTCCTGTATCATACAAGACATTTTTGTCACTAAAATGTGCTATATCGTTTTCGAAATACCAGTCTAATTATAATCTGCATTCAGATATACTTCATCTCTTCTGTGGAAACCTCCGTCAATAATCACTTCATCAATATTGTCCCTGGTCACTGCTATAGGAGTCAGGATCACTGCCGGCACATTATAGGTTCCGTCATTGATGGTATCCGTCACACCGGGCATACTGGATACCTCTGTTCCTTTTCCCATTTCAACTGCATATTGAGCAGCTTCCCTGGCCAGATCCTCAATGGATTTAAACGCAGTCATATACTGGGTTCCCTCTACAATCCGCTGGCAGGCAGCCAGGTCACAGTCCTGTCCTGCCACAACCACTTTCCCGGCCAGCTGATTCTCTGCCAGCACCTGTACCACCTGACTGGCAATATCATCATTTCCGCACATAATCCCCTGAACATGAGGATACTTTTCCAGTGCCGCCTCCACATAGCCCACAGCAAGCTCCGCTGTCCAGGCATCACAGTTCGCTTCATAAACCACTTTCAGATTACTGTTTTTCAGAACCTTGTCAAAGCCCTTCCTGACCATAGTAACATTATTATCTGCAGCTGAGCCCTGGATCATAAAAATATCTCCCCCCTGAGGAATAGCATCTATCAGGGACTGGGCCATAATCTCCCCTACTTTTCCATTATCAAAGGAAATATACAGATCCGCGTCTGCATTGTGGATCAGTCTGTCATAAGAAATCACCTTAATTCCCGCATTATGCGCTTTCTGGATCACCTCACTGAGTACTCCGCAGTCTCTGGCGATCACCACGATCACATCCATCTGTTTACTGATAAAATATTCGATCTGGCTGATCTGTTCTTTGGAATCAGCCCCTGCATCCTGCACATTTACCTCAGCTCCCAGCTCTCTGGCTGTAGCTACAAAAGCATCCCTGTCCCGGATCCATCTCTCGATCACAAAAGAGTCCACAGTCAGTCCGATCTGGACTTTATCGTTTTTCTCAGTCTGCACTTTCTCTCCGGAATCTGCTTCCTTCTGATCTGCTTCTGTTTTTCCGGAAGTACCGCAGCCTGTGAGAAGTAAAATTCCCAGGCACAACACGATCCATAATATCCCAGTCACAAATTTTCTTTTTTTCCTGCTGTTTTCAACCTGCCATTTCATCTTTTTTCTTACCTTATCCTCTTCCTGAACCATTCTCCGATGTCTGTTTTCTACCTGATCTTCCCACCATCGCAGCCATCTATCTCAGATGTTCTCTGAATTCACTGGGTGTCACACCTTCATACTTTTTGAATATCCTGCTAAAATAATTGGGATCACTGTAACCGGACTGCGCACAGATCTCCTTGATGGAATACTGTGAATTCTGTAAAAGCTCTCTGGCACTGCGAAGACGGATCTCCGTAAGATATTCAATGAAATTCTTACCTGTCTCCTGTTTGAACAGCTTACTGAAATAATAGGGACTGATATCCACCTCCCTGGAAACATCATCCAAGGAAATGTCCCTGCGGAAGTTCTCATTAATATAACTTCGTGCCTTCTCAATAATACTCAGTTCTTCTTTCTCCCTGGAGTCCTCCATTCTGGCACAGATATCTCTGGTCTTATCCAGAAACCAGTTTTTCAGTCCATTCATGTCAGCACAGGACTGCAGTTCACGGATGTAGCTTCTCCTGTAGTTTACATTATATTTCATAGTACCTGCAAAAAAGGCACGGCGTTCTGCATCCATCACAAGTTCCAGGATCTTGATTTCCACATCTTCTCTGGAAACAGATGGCTGTCCCATCATCCAGGTAAAAAATCCCTCTGCACAATTCAGGGCACCAGCAGCATCCTTGTCAAGAATCCTCCGCACATACCTGGATTCCAGATCTCTGGGATATTCGCCGTCATACTTCTGGGCTACCGGTACATCCTCAATGTGCACCACATGGCTGACACTCTCCCTGAGAGCTACCACAGCCTCCTGAAAGGATTCCTTCACACTTCCAAGCTCCTTCACCCTTCCAATACCACAGCGGAACATACTGTCAATACGGTTTTCCAGCTTGTGTACCATGTTTCTGGCTCTGGTAACGATCGCCACACGTTCTTCATAATCCTCTGTATTCTCCTCATAGGGCACCAGCAGCACAATTCTGTTTCCCATAATAGGCCCTACCAGACATTCAAAGAAATCCTGAGCAATCTCCCGGAAAGTAGAATAAAAACGGTTCGCCCTCACACCGGCTCCCACAGCATTACTCAGAACTCCATTTTCCATGGAATCTCCAAACTCTACCACTACCATATATCCATATTTCTGATGAATATTCAAAAGCTCTGTATAATTGTCCTGGTAAGTAACAAAATCATCCTGAAGCAGGATATTATTGATGTACCCACTCTCGATCATAGGTACCACGGTTTCCAGTTTTTCCCTGATTTTCAAATCATCACTGCGTTTCTGCCTGGTCTGGTCTACCTTTTCCATAGCCTTCATACAGGTTTCCAGGATCACCTTTTTATTGACCGGCTTGGTGAGAAATTCCATTACCCCCAGATTTACTGCTTCCTTGGCATAATTAAATTTATCATAAGCAGTAATAATCACAAACACCACTGAGCTGTTAAACTTCTGGATTTCCCTGATAGCCTGGATTCCACTGATTCCTGGCATCTGAATATCCATAAAACAGATATCCGGCGGATAAGCCTGCGCCTGTTCCACCACCACTCTGCCTGATTTTGCAGTGTGGATCTCACACTCATTTCCAAAATTAGATTCTATGATTTTCTTTAATGATTCCAGCATGATACCTTCATCATCTGCAAGCAAAATTCTGTACATATCATTCTTACCTTATGAGAGGTATGTGAATCACTACCTCTGTTCCCTTTCCTGCACCCTCACTGTAAATTTCCAGCAGATCCGGCTGCTCATAATAAAGCTCCAGACGGCTGATCACGTTATTCATGCCGATTCCAGTGGAATCTCCCTCCTGGGTACTGTGTTCCTTATTTCCGGAAAGCACATTTTGAATCTCTTCTTCACTCATACCCTTGCCATTATCACAGATACTGATACAGATTCCCCTTGGATCCCTGGTCACCGTAAGATGAATCTGGCCTTCCCAGTCAATATCTCTGATTCCATGGTTCACTGCATTCTCCACTACCGGTTGAAGGATCATACTCGGCACACGGACATTCTCCACAGATTCATCCACGTCACTGCTAAAATGAATATCCCCTGCAAACCGCACATTCAAAATATAAATATAGTTGTCTACTGCCTCCAGCTCCTCTCCCAGAGTAGCATCCTCCTGTCCCTTCTTTACATTATACCGAAAAAAGTCTGCCATCTTTTCCACAAAGATTCCGGTTTTCTCCGCATCCTCCATCATGGCCAGCTGCGCACCTGCATTCAGGGAATTAAAAAGGAAATGAGGATTGATCTGAGACTGAAGATATTTTAGCTGAGCCTCCTTCAGATGATTCTCCATCAGGAGTTCTCTTTCCATCATCTGCTGCTCCTTCTCCATACTTTCCTTTGTCTTCGCCATATAGACATCCAGATTCTCCACCATAGTGTTAAAAGCCCTGGTTACCTCTCCCAGCTCATCCTGGGAATCAGTATCCGGCATTTTCACATGGAAATTTCCCTGTCCTACCAGCTGGGCAGTCTCTGCCATACTGGTCAGCGGACGGAACATTCCTCTGGTTGCCATGATCAGCAGGATCATTCCTACTGCCACGATCACAAGCATAAAAATTATATTGCTGATCTCCAGATACCGCATCATCTGACGTAATACAGAATAGCTGCTGGTATTCTCCTTAAAAAGCTGGTTATTTAATTCATCAATGGCTGTCTGAATATAGCTGTAGAGTCTGGTAGAATCCTCATATTTCCGCTTATATTTTTCTACATTCCTGCCTCTCTTGGCTGCAACTGTCTCAGCAGTACAGTCCAGATAGGTCTCAGACATTTTCCGGATATTACGCTCCAGAAGCTTTACCGAATCATTGATATTTTTGTCATTGAGCTTCTCCAGTTCATTTCTGTACCTGGCTTCATTCTGGTAATAATCCATCAGGGACTGAGAACTTTTTACTTTCAGATATTCATACATATTGTCCTGTACCTGCTCAAATACCTGAGATAAATCTGTCAGCTGGGCATTGCTGGCATATACATTATCCATTTTCTGCATGGAACTATTGATCCGCACATAGAATAACAGGTTCATCGTAAAAAGCAGTCCTGCGATCAGTCCCACCTCTATGACAATTTTACTTACAAGGGAAAAATCTTTCCAGCGGATTCGCTTCATTCCGACAATCCCTCCCTTCGTAATGCCCTGACTGCATCCTTATCTAGGAAATTAATATCTACATTATAATAGGAATTGGATCTGCCGTCTTTCTGAAATTCTGTCAGTGCCTCTATACTGTATTTTCCCATCTGTTCTGTATCCACATCACAGGTCAGGGCAAGTACTCCTTTTTCCACAGCTGTAAGGATATCCGGAGAGGTATAATAGCCGATGATGGTTACTTTTCCCGCCAGATTAAAGTCCAGCACTGCCTGGCGGGCACACTCTGTAGTGTCTGCATCCATACATACCAGAATATCCGGCACTTTATTTCTCTGCTGAAAGATATCCGTAACCGCTTCCTCTGTCCCAAAGGTACCGGAAGAAAGAAGATTTTTCACACTTACAGTTACCGGCTGTCCGGCTCCTGTTTTTGCCTGGGCAGCATTGCTGATCTGCGTGTATATCTGACTCTGATTCATATCATCAATGTTTCTTTTCAATAAAATCAGAATATTCTTCGTATCCCGGGTAACATAATCTGCCACCTTTTCGCCGTAGGCACTTCCAAGCTGATAATCACTTACCCCTACAAAGGTCTGGCGCTTGCTGTGAACAGCATCATTCATCAAAGTCACCACCGGGATTCCATCTGCAACAGCCTCATCAATCTTATCTTCCAGGCCATCCTCCCCACTGTACTGAAGGATAATTCCATCTGCCCTGGATGCAATACTTACATTCATATAATCCAATTTGGTATATTGAGACTCCTCATCTGTTCCCTTAAGCTCCAGAAGACTGTCATTCTCCCTGGCCCACTTTTCTGCACTTGCATACACAGCCTGCCAAAAAGACGACTCCGGATTATCCACAATCATATCATATTTATACATATATTCCTTTGTATCTGCCTGCATCTGCCGGTTTGCGCCTGCCAGACCATTTAAATAAGACTCTCCTACCATATGCAGCAAAATCAGAAGCCCCGCTCCTGACAGGAGCAGCCCGAGAGTCATCCCTTTCTTTTTCATAATTGTCATTCCTTTTGTTTGATAGATTTCATTATACAATAAATCTGCATCATTTGCTTTCTTTTTTTATATATATAATTAAATAATAATTTGCCGGGTTACTGGACACAGCGTAAACAGTAGCTTTGCCGCGGAAAATAGAATATGAAAATTCACAGATTTCTGTTTTGGATCATTCCGGTTTTTCTCTGTATTTTTCTGTTGATCTGCCATTTTTATACAACCACTGAAAATTCTCTCAACCAAACTGCCGGCAGAACATCTGTTACAAAAGAAGAAGCTCCACGGGTTGCCCTGACCTTTGACGATGGCCCCAATGCCAAATACACTCCACTTCTGCTGGAGGGCTTACGCAAAAGAAACATACATGCCACCTTTTTTCTCCTGGGCGAAAATATCCCGAAAAATGAAGAGCTGCTTCTCCGGATGCAGAAGGACGGTCACCTGATCGGCTGCCACACCTGGAGTCATGTACAGCTGGACAAAATTTCTCCTTCCAGCGCCAACAGGGAAATTCTGAAGACAAACAGCCTGATCTACCATATTACCGGAACCTACCCTACCTGCCTTAGACCACCTTACGGAGCCTGGAAAAAGGATCTGGAGCTTCCTGTCACCATGCTTCCCGTATTCTGGGATGTGGATACTCTGGACTGGCAAAGTCAGAATCCTGAAAGTATTCTGGATATTGTGCGCCAAAATGTGCAGGATGGTTCCATCATCCTCATGCATGACAGCTATGACAGCTCTGTCAGGGCAGCGCTTTCCATCACTGATGAACTCACAGAAAAAGGCTATGATTTTGTCACTGCTGACCAGCTTCTTGATCCATAAAAAAATTTGCTTTTTCCAGTGTGATTGGTTATACTTATAGGTAAACCCAATACAAACTTATTATACGAGGAGTTATTAAAATGGATAAACTTTTTAATATGGACAACAAATTTTTCAGCTTTATGGGAAGGGCTGCAGATCTGTTTATGCTGAATGTGGTTTTTGTCATCTGCTGTCTCCCGGTTGTTACTATCGGAGCTTCCCTGACAGCCCTTCACTATGTCACCCTGAAAATGGCACGAAATGAGGAATCCTACATCATCAGAAGCTTTTTCAAGTCCTTTAAGCAGAACTTCAAGCAGGCAACCATTATCAATCTTATCATGCTCCTTATAGCCGGAGTATTATATTTTGATACGAATATCGTCAGACAGATGGGCGGTTCCATGTCCAAAGTATTATATATCATCTTTATCGCCTTAGGTATTATTTATCTGGCAGTATTCCTGTACATTTATCCGGTACTGGCAAAGTTTTACAACTCTGTAAAAAATACTTTCCGGAATGCTTTTTTAATGTCCATCATGCATCTGCCCTACACCATCCTTATGGCTCTGGTCACCATTGCACCTGCCGCCATTTTCTTTATTCCGGACTTCCGGGTACAGTCCGTGGTCATTCTGCTTTTTATATTGCTGGGCTTTGCCCTGCTTGCTTTTATCAACGGGCATTTCCTGGTAAAGATTTTCGATAATTATATCATTCCCGAAAAGGATGAAATCTCAGAAGAAGGTTCTGAGGAGACTCCTGATGATACTTCCCGTAATACACCGGCTGTATGATGAAATGGGGAGAAAAGCCTTACCACTCTCTGGACTATATGCTCAGGGAACGGTTCGGAGAAAAAGTTTATAAAGTAACACTAAACGGTGGGATGTCCTGTCCCAACCGGGATGGAAAGCTTGGAACCAGAGGCTGCATTTTCTGCAGTGCAGGAGGAAGCGGAGATTTCGCCGCAGACAGCAGTCTGTCCATCACCGAACAGATTGACAGACAGATTTCCATCCTTTCGGCCAAAAGACCCATACATAAATATATCGCCTATTTCCAGGCATTTACCAATACTTATGCACCTGTGGAATATCTGGAAAAAATATTTACAGAAGCCCTGGCACATCCGGGTATTGCAGCATTATCCATAGGCACCAGACCTGACTGTCTGGGGAAGGATGTGGTAGCACTTCTCTCCAGACTGAACCGGCAGAAGCCTGTGTGGGTAGAACTGGGACTGCAGACCATTCACGAAAAAACTGCGGCCTACATACGCAGGGGCTATCCCCTGTCTTGCTTTGAAGATGCAGTCAGGCGCTTACGCAGTGAGGACATCGAAGTAATCGTTCACACCATTCTCGGTCTTCCCGGAGAGAGTACCCAGGATATCCTGAACACTATGAAGTATCTGAATCACCAGGACATCCAGGGGATCAAGCTACAGCTGCTCCATGTACTCCGGGGAACTGATCTGGCCTCTGATTATGAAAAAGGCCTGTTTCGCACTTATGAACGGGACGAATATATTTCTCTGGTAATCAGTTGTCTGGAACATCTCAGGCCGGATATGGTGATCCACCGAATCACCGGTGACGGTCCCAAAGATCTTCTCATAGCCCCATTGTGGGCCAGCAGGAAACGGGAGGTACTGAATCTTTTACACCACCAGATGAAAGAAAACCATAATTATCAGGGCAGACAAACAAATTGGCAGATCAATTGAAAGGGAGGGATTCCAATTGTCAACACCTTATACTATTTATAAACTCATCGTATTATACATGCTTCAGAACGCAGATGATACACTGACTAATTCCCAGATTTCCGAATTTATCCTTGATCGGGGATACACCAATTATTTTCATCTCCAACAGGCTCTTTCAGAGCTTGTAGAAGCAGAGCTTGTAAATAAGGATACCCGCTCCAACACCTCACATTACCGGGTTACAGAAGACGGACGCAAGACCCTCTCCTTCTTCCAGCAAGATCTGTCTTCCGAAATCAAGCAGGAAGTAAAGGAATATCTGAACTCTGCAGGATTTAAAGCGGAGGACAGGATTGTCACCTCTGCTGATTACTATATTACCAAGCAGGGAGATTATTCTGTGCGATGTCAACTTATAGAGAAAGGGAATTCTCTCATTGACCTGAACATCGCTGCCCCCAATCTGGAAGCTGCCAAATCTATGTGCCAGAAATGGCCTTCCCACAGCCAGGAAATATACGGTAAAATAATGGAAGAGCTTTTATAGCTCACACATTTTCTTTCTTATATTATTATGGAGAAATACTATGGATTTATTTGAATATGCAAAATCAAAAACCCTTGACCGTGAATCCCCATTAGCATCCAGACTGCGCCCAGCTACTCTGGACGAAGTGGTAGGACAGCAGCATATCATTGGAAAGGATACTTTATTATACAGAGCTATCAAAGCTGACAAGCTGACCTCTGTTATCTTCTATGGTCCTCCAGGAACAGGAAAAACCACTCTGGCAAAGGTTATTGCCAACACCACAAGCGCAGAATTTACTCAGATCAATGCCACTGTAGCAGGAAAAAAAGATATGGAAGCCGTAGTAAAAGAAGCACAGCAAAATCTGGGCATGTACGGAAAAAAAACCATCCTCTTCATCGATGAGATCCACCGCTTTAATAAAAGCCAGCAGGACTATCTCCTTCCTTTCGTGGAAGACGGAACTATTATTCTCATCGGCGCTACAACTGAAAATCCTTATTTTGAAGTCAATGCCGCTTTGATCTCCCGTTCCATCATCTTTGAGCTGAAATCCCTTGAGATTTCCGAAGTCAAAGAACTCATCCTTCGTGCAGTCAATGACAAAACAAAAGGAATGGGAAACTACAAAGCCCAAATAGATGCTGATGCTCTGGACTTCCTTGCAGACATGGCCGGGGGAGATGCCAGAAATGCCCTCAACGCCATTGAGCTTGGCATCCTGACCACTCCCAGAAGTGAGGACGGATTCATCCATATCACCCTTGATGTGGCATCCCAGTGCATCCAGAAACGGGTCGTACGCTATGACAAAAACGGAGACAACCACTACGACATCATCTCCGCTTTCATCAAAAGTATGCGAGGCTCTGATCCCGATGCAGCCGTATACTACCTGGCCAAAATGCTCTACGCCGGAGAAGACGTTAAATTCATCGCCCGCAGGATTATGATCCTGGCCTCCGAAGACATCGGAAATGCAGACCCTCAGGCCCTCTGCGTAGCCGTTGCAGCAGCCCAGGCAGTAGAGAGAGTCGGAATGCCCGAATCCCAGATCATCCTCTCCCAGGCAGTCACCTACATGGCCTGCGCTCCCAAAAGCAACTCCGCAGTCAACGCCATCTTTGCAGCCATGGACTCCGTCAAACGCACAAAAACCACAGTTCCTGTCCATCTCCAGGACGCCCACTACGGCGGCCACGAAAAACTCGGCCACGGCATCGGCTACAAATACGCCCACGACTACCCCAACCACTACGTAGCTCAACAATACCTACCCAATGAGATTGCAAACGAACACTTCTACGAACTAAGCGATATGGGCTACGAAAAAAACCTAAAAGAATACCAACAAAAAATCAAATCCCAATCATGATTTACCCTGCGCCTTCCGTATAAAGTAATAAAACAGCCGAGCAATCATATTTGATTTTCAGTGCATTTGCAGGCGTCTTAGTAAATCTTAGTATAAAAAAAGCTGCGTTGTTCATAAAAAATCCAACTGTCTGAGCCGTAAGGCGAGTTTTGGATTTTTTATGAACGCATTTAGCAGCTTTTTTTATACCTAGATTTACTTAGACACCGAAACCGCACAGAAAATCAAATATGATTGCTCGGCGTCCCCACTACTTTATCTTACTTCCCTATTCCCATCACTTCCATCTGTGCCAGAATAGCTTCCACACACTTCTCAAATCCCAGCTTCCCGGCATTCAGACACAGATCATAATTCGTGGCATCACTCCAGTCTCCGCCTGCGAATCTCCTGTAATATTCCTGTTTCCGCTTATCATCCTTACGCAGAAACTTCTCAATTTCTTCATCACCGCCGCTGATCTTTCCTCTGGATTTCTCTACACGGAAATCCCAGGGAGCATGAACAAACACCCGAAGAGTATTCGGTCGGTCCTTAAACACATAATTTACACACCGTCCGACAATTACGCATGACTCCTTATCAGCCAGATCTGTTGCAACCTTTGCCTGATAATTAAACAGATTTTCATCTGAAATAAATCCCTTACCTGTAGGTGGAATCAGCTCCCCCTTATACAGACCACTCTTATTAAACAGAGAAGGCTTCACACTCATACCGCCCTCTACCTGTCCAAAAAGCTTTACATCAATGCCACTCTCATCAGATGCCAACTGAATGATCTGCTTGTCATAAAAAGGCACTGCCAGCTTCTCTGCCAGCATTTTTCCAACAGTACGTCCGCCACTTCCATATTGCCTTGCAATGGTAATTGTAAAATTTTCCATAAAACCCCTCCTGTTCCATTCTATTATTATGTGATATCACTCACCCAGATAAGCCTTCTGCACAGACTCATTGTTCAGCAGATCACTGGCTTTTCCCTCCAGGGTAATACTGCCTGTTTCCAGTACATAAGCTCTGTCAGCGATAGACAGTGCCTTCTTTGCATTCTGTTCCACCAGCAGAACTGTAGTCCCACTGTCACTTACCTCTTTGATGATATTAAAAATTTCATTTACAAAAATCGGGGAAAGTCCCATAGACGGCTCATCCATAAGAATAATCCTTGGTTTGCTCATCAGTGCCCGTCCCATGGCAAGCATCTGCTGTTCACCACCAGAAAGAGTTCCTGCTCTCTGGCCTTTACGTTCTTCCAGCCTTGGGAATCTTTTATATACACTTTTCAGACTGTCCTCGATTTCTGCCTTATTTTTTCTGGTATAGGCTCCCATAAGCAGATTCTCATATACGCTCATATCTGCAAACACACGACGTCCCTCCGGAACGTGGGCCATTCCCATCTCTACGATCTTATGGGCAGGCGTTCTGGTCAGATCCTTGCCTTCAAATACAATACTTCCGGATTTTGGGGAAAGAATTCCTGTGAGAGTCTGCAGAGTGGTGGTCTTGCCGGCACCATTGGCACCGATCAGTGCAATAACCTCACCCTGGTTAACCTCAAAAGAAATCCCCTTCAATGCCTGGATCACACCATAATACACCTGGAGATCCTTTACTTCCAACATTGCCATTGATTTGTTCCTCCTATTCTCCCAGATATGCAGTGATAACCGCAGGATCCTTCAGCACTGAAGCAGTCTCTCCCTGAGTCAGAACCTGACCAAAGTTCAGGACTGTCAGCTTCTCACAGATACCACCAACCAGTTTCATATCATGCTCAATGAGAAGAATCGTCATATCAAAATGTTCACGCACAAAACGGATGGTTTCCATCAGTTCCTGAGTTTCATTGGGATTCATGCCTGCAGCCGGCTCATCCAGAAGCAAAAGCTTAGGATCTGTGGCCAATGCCCTGGCAATCTCCAGCTTACGCTGCTTACCATAAGGCAGATTACCGGCCAAAGTCTCTGCTTCCCTGTCCAGATCAAAAACCTTCAAGATTTCCAGAGCACGTTCATTCATTTCCTTTTCTACCTTATAATATTTCGGCAATCTCAGAATACCGGTAAGAGTAGAGTATGTATGATGATTATGAAGCCCTACTTTAACATTATCCAGCACAGAAAGCTCTTTGAAAAGACGGATGTTCTGGAAGGTCCGGGCAATTCCGGCCTTGTTGATCTCAATAGTGCTTTTTCCGGTAATGTCCTCGCCATCCAGACGGATGATTCCCTCCGTTGGTTTGTACACACCTGTAAGGAGGTTAAATACAGTAGTCTTTCCTGCACCGTTAGGTCCGATCAGACCATAGAGCTGACCTTTTTCAATGGTCATATTAAATCCGTCTACTGCGCGGAGACCGCCAAACTGAATAGACAGATGATTTACTTCCAGCATTGCCATGATCAGGCCACCTCCCTTTTATTTTTTGATCCACGAACCTTCTCCATCACTCTTGCTCTCCAGTTTCTGGCAGCAGGTGCCCAGTTAAAGAGCATCATGGCAATCAGCACAATGGCATAGATCAGCATACGATAATTTGCAAAGCCACGGAGAAGCTCCGGTAAAGCATACAGAATGATGGTTGCAATAATAGAACCACGGATATTTCCGATTCCACCCAGAACTACATAAACCAGAACCAGAATGGACATATTATAATCAAATACAGAAACCTTCAGCAGGGAAAGATTATGGGCATAGAGCACACCTGCTACACCTGCCAGGGCTGCGGAAATGGTAAAGGCCAGCAGCTTATATTTGGTAATATTGATTCCCACAGACTCTGCTGCAATACGATTGTCCCTGGTAGACATGATCGCGCGTCCACTTCTGGAATGAACCAGATTCTGTACAATGAACAAAGTGATCAAAAGCAGGATCACACCGATAATAAAGAAGGAACTCTTAATATCCTTGTAAAGTGCACCTGTACCTGAAATTCCTAATGCACCCTTGAGAATCTGCTTTCCGCCTGCCTCCAGATGAAGTCCTGCTGAGCTTGTTGCCACATGAAGTCCATGGTCATCAACCCCTATATACAGAACATTGATCAGATTCTTGATGATCTCACCAAAGGCCAGGGTTACAATAGCCAGATAGTCTCCCCTGAGACGAAGTACAGGAATGCCAATGATCAGACCAAATACAGCTGCCACAGCTGCACCTACCAGGATTGCCAGGATAAATCTGGGAATCTGGGGAATATCTGACATTGCATGGGAAAATAAAGCACTGGAAAAAGCACCTACGCACATAAATCCTGCATGTCCCAGACTCAGCTCTCCGGAAAATCCTACCACAAGGTTCAGAGAAACCGCTGCAATCGTATAGACACAAATGGGAACCAGAAGTCCTGTGAGAAGTCTGGACAGGTTGCCTGTGGAACTCAAAATCTGTACGATCACAAATAACAGGATTACGATTCCATAATTGATCATATTATTCTGTGTTGTTTTATTTTTTACTTTTTTCATACCGTCCACCTTACACTTTCTCCTGGATGTTCTTGCCGAACAAACCGGTAGGCTTCACAAGGAGCACGACGATCAGCACTGCAAACACAATTGCATCTGCAACCTGGGAAGAAATATAGGCCTTGCCGAAAATCTCCAGGATACCCAACAGGATTCCGCCCACCATAGCTCCCGGTATAGAACCGATTCCGCCGAATACTGCTGCCACAAAGGCCTTGATACCAGGCATAGCTCCTGTATAAGGAGTAAGGGTAGGATATGTCTGACACAGAAGAAGACCTGCAATCGCTGCCAGTCCGGAACCAATAGCAAAGGTCAGGGAAATAGTAGCATTTACATTGACACCCATCAGCTGTGCTGCATCTCTGTCCTCAGATACTGCCTGCATAGCACGACCGGGCTTGGTCTTTTTTACAAAAAAGGAAAGTCCTACCATGATAACAATACATGCAAGAATTGTCACAATAGTAATTCCCTTGATCATCAGCTGTCCTCCAAACAGAGAAACAGACGGAACTTTCACTACTGATACAAAACTCTTGGCATCTGCTCCGAAGATCAGAAGGGCCAGGTTCTGGAGCAGATAGCTGACACCAATAGCAGTGATCAGTACTGCCAGGTTGGAAGAAGCCTTTCGCAGCGGACTGTAGGCAACCTTTTCAATTACAACACCAAGAACAGTACAGACTACAACAGAAAGAATCACTGCAAGAACCGGTGACATTCCTCCACGTGTAATACAGGTCAGGATCACATAGGCACCTACCATGATAACATCACCATGGGCAAAGTTCAGCATTTTTGCAATACCGTAAACCATGGTGTATCCTAATGCAATGATCGCATAAATACTGCCAAGACTGATGCCGTCTTTCAGATAAGATATAAAACTCATAATGCACCTCTTAAATAAATAAGTAAATCAGACAGAACAGAGAAGGGAGACGGTCTCCATACAGGAAACCGTCCCCCCGACCCCCAATGTCTTCTGATATTAATGTTACAGATTCACTGTCTGAATTATTTCATTTCAACATACTCACCGTTTTTGATCTCGAATGCTTTTGGTTCTTTATCACATTCTCCATCTTCGGTCCATTTTGCCTTACCTGTGATACCATCCAGTTCAATGTTCAGCATAGATGCTGCCATTGCTGCACTGATATCCTCGTTGCTCATATCCGGTGTAATTCCTGCATCTGCTGCTGCAAGCTGCATTGCATAAACAACGTCATATGCATCTGCTGCGAACTGATTCGGCACCTCACCGTTATGGGCATCACCGTAAGCTTTTACGAAATTCTGGCTCTTTTCATCTGTAGCTGTAGCAGAGAATGGTGTCAGAAGCATAACGCCTTCTGCAAGAGAAGTATCAAAGTTCTCTACATTCAGAATACCATCCATACCATCTACACCAAAGAATTTAATATCTGTCATACCAGCTTCGGATGCCTGCTGAAGAATCAGGGCATTGTCTGAATAGTAGTTCGGAAGGAACAGAAGCTCTGCGCCGCTGTCTTTGATCTTGGAAAGCTGTACAGAATAATCTGTATTGCTGTCTGTTGTATAGGCTTCATCTGCAACAACCTCAAGTCCGTCCTCACCAGCTGCTTCTACAAAAGCATCATGAACACCGGAATTATAATCTGCTGCTGAATCATAAAGAACAGCTACCTTTGTAGCAAGCTTATGTTCGGAAATAAACTGTGCAGATTTGGTTCCCTGAGCCGGGTCAGTAAAGCACATACGGAATTCATTGCTTCCGGATGTGATGCTGTCCAGTGCAGTTGCGGATGGTGTGAAAAGGAAAGTACTCTCAGCAGCTTCTGCACCTACAGCAATACAGGAACCGGAAGTTACGGTTCCGCAAAGCATCTGCATTCCCTTGTCAAGAAGGTCATTATATGCATTAACTGCTTTCTCCGGATCTCCCTGGTCATCGCCTGCATCTAGAACCTCTACCTGATAACCGTTGAATCCACCGTTTGCATTGATCTCATCTACTGCAATCTTGGTAGCATTATATACGTTTGTGCCATACTGTGCATAATCACCTGTCATAGGTCCGATTACACCGATTTTGAATGTCTCGTCCTCTGCAAATACAGATACCGGAGCCATTGTTGCCATGACCATTGCTGCAGCTGCAGTAAGGCTTACTGCTTTTTTCCAGTTTTTCATAATAATTCCTCCTTGATCATCTCTGTCAGGGGTCTGCCGGACATCTTTACCCTCTTTACTAATGGCATATAAGCAAAAAGCCAGCCGGTGTGCTCCAGCCGGCTTTGGCTTCCCTGACATCCTTATTTATAATGTATGAATTATAACATCTTCTCTTTCCCTGCGCAAGAGTAAATTGTTAAATTCCAATATTTTTTCCGTCATATAGGGACATTTGACCGCCCAGGACAATATTTCAGCACCCGTTTTTGTTGCATTTTTACCATTTTTTATATCCTATCACATAAAAAAAGATATATGGAAAGACACATCCTGTGTTCCTCCATATATCTTTAATTACTACATAATTTTATTGTAAACTAAAAATTAAGCGATTGCTTTCTTAGCGATCTCAGCAAGTGCTGCAAATCCCTCTGCATCATTTACTGCAAGCTCTGCAAGCATCTTTCTGTTGATATCTACATTAGCAACTTTCAGACCGTGCATCATTTTGCTGTAGGATAAACCGTTCATTCTTGCAGCTGCATTGATACGAGCGATCCAGAGCTGTCTGAACTGACGTTTTTTCTGCTTTCTTCCTGCATAAGAGCTTGTAAGGGCTCTCATTACAGACTGTTTTGCTACTCTATACTGTTTGGAGCGGGCTCCTCTGTAACCTTTAGCCAGCTTTAATGTACGATTATGTTTTTTCTTTGCGTTTAATCCGCCTTTAATTCTTGCCATTTCTCAAATTTCCTCCTGTTCGTCTTCTTCTATTAGATCTTATAAATATGGTAATGCTTTCTTCATGCTCTTAACATTAGTAGAATCAACAACAGTAGATTTTCTCAGATTTCTTTTTCTCTTCTGAGATTTCTTTGTTAAGATATGGCTCTTATAAGCTTTATTTCTTACTAACTTTCCTGTACCTGTTTTTTTGAAACGCTTTGCTGCTGCTCTACAAGTTTTAATTTTTGGCATTGTAATTTCCTCCTTAATCTGTATCTCTATTATATTTAACGCTTTTCCGTTAAAAACATAGTCATGCTTCTGCCTTCAACCTTAGGTGCCTTTTCCACTGTTGCCACATCAGCAAGAAGTTCAGCAAAATCATCCAGCACATGTCTGCTGTTTGCCATATGTGCCATCTCTCTTCCGCGGAAACGTAAGGTTACTTTTACTCTGTCACCCTTGGAAAGAAACTTTCTGGCGGCGTTGACTTTCGTATTAAGGTCATTGGTATCAATGTTCGGTGAAAGTCGCACTTCTTTGACATCGATGGTCTTCTGCTTTTTCTTTGCTTCCTTCTCTTTTCTCGCAAGCTCATAACGATATTTACCATAATCAATGATCTTGCATACCGGTGGTTTTGCCTGAGGGGCAATTTTTACCAGGTCAAGTCCTGCTGCCTGGGCTTTAAACATCGCTTCCTTAGCGGACATGATGCCAAGCTGTTCTCCGTCCGATCCGATCAAGCGTACCTCTTTGTCTCTGATCTGTTCATTAATCATTAAATTGCTAATTGTAGTGCACCTCCATACCTTAGATAGACTTTCATAACTTCTCGTCGCCCTCATTGTCATCTACGCAGAAAAAAAGCGTGGACAAAATCCACACTCTGTTATCACACCCACTGACAGAATCTGCCCCTGGTCACTGTGTAATATAAACCCAAGCCGCAATCATAATACGCTGAGGTGAGAGTGGAACTCTGCTTTGTTTTCTTACGTACTCATATAAATTATCACGTTTCACCCCGTAAGTCAAGTACTTTTTTGTTTTTCCGAATATTTTTCTGTATACATATTTTTATTTTTTCCGGGCATCCTTATTCTGTAGAAGGTCAAGAGCAGAAATCTGTTCTGGCCCAATAATAATACCAACCAAAGGAGGATATCAAAATTATGACTATTCTGAAATGTTCAGCAGCAAACTGTATTTACAACAAGGACCAGCTCTGTTCCAGAGGTAATATTGACATCAATGGTAAAAATGCAGCTTCCCCCAATGAAACCAACTGCGACAGTTTCCAGGAACGTTCCGGCAGTTCTGTGACTGACCGCTACAGCTGCGGCTGTGGCTGTGAGAAAATTCAGATTGACTGTCAGGCCCACAATTGCACCTATAACAGTGACTGTAAATGTACAGCCTCTTCTATTCAGGTAGAGGGTTCCGGTGCCCACAGCTCTGCTGATACAAAATGCAGCACTTTCCAGTACCTCTGATTTTTTCCGAAAAAATACAAAAAGGCATGTCCCATCAGACATGCCTTTGCATTTCTCATATGATTATCTGTTTTTCAAGAAATCCGGAATCTGAATATCCTTTTTCTGAACTGTGCTGGAAGGTGTCTTCGTTGTTCCGAATGGTGTTGCATTCATAGTCGGAAGACTGAAGCTCGGCATATTCAGAGTAGGTGCAGCAGTTGTTGAAGCAGCTGTACTGCTAGCTCCTAATGGCTGGGAAGAAGGTCTTCTTGCACCAAAGGAAGAAGCTGTGTTTCTTTTTCCGAAAGGGGCTGCCTGAAGATTCTCATCATTCAGACCTGTGGCAATTACTGTAATTCTGCAGTAATCAGCAACAGTATCATCATACATAGCACCAAAGATAATATTTGCGTCCTCTCCGGTAAGCTCCTGTACATAGCTTGCTGCATCATTTGCATCCATAAGAGAGATGTCTCCGGAGATATTAATGATTACATGAGTAGCACCCTTGATGGTAGTTTCCAGAAGAGGTGAGGATACAGCCTGCTGAACAGCCTCCATAGCCTTGTCATCTCCTCTTGACTCACCGATACCGATGTGGGCAATTCCCTTATCTGTCATAACTGTCTGAACATCAGCAAAGTCAAGGTTGATCAGTGCCGGCAGGTTGATCAGGTCTGTAATACCCTGTACTGCCTGCTGAAGAACCTCATCAGCTTTCTTCAGAGCCTCCGGCATGGTTGTCCGGCGGTCTACAACTTCCAGTAATTTATCGTTTGGAATAACGATCAGTGTGTCAACTGCTTTCTTCAGATTCTCAATACCTGCAAGGGCATTATTCATACGTGTTCTTGCCTCAAAACGGAAAGGCTTGGTAACTACGCCGACTGTCAGGATACCCATTTCCTTCGCTGCAGCAGCGATTACAGGTGCAGCACCTGTTCCGGTTCCGCCACCCATACCACAGGTAACGAACACCATGTCTGCGCCCTCCATTAACTGTTTCACTTCTTCAATGCTCTCTTCTGCAGCTTTCTGCCCAACCTCAGGCTGTGCTCCTGCACCAAGTCCCTTAGTTATCTTTTCGCCAATCTGAAGTACAGTCGGAGCTTTGCAGAGAGTTAAAGCCTGTTTATCAGTATTTACACCTACAAACTCTACTCCCCCGATGGATTCCTCCACCATTCTGTTTACTGCATTATTTCCGGCTCCACCTACGCCAATTACAATAATCTTTGCAGATGATTCAGCCTCATTTGACATAATCTCTAACAATGTACTTCCTCCTTTATTTCTATCTGATATCCTTCTCAGTAATTTATGTCATAGCTACATATAGATATATCATATATTTTTTTCGGAAATTAATCAACCATTAATTTCGTTTTTTTCTACTTTTTTTCGGGAAACTTCTCTCTTTTATGCTGCGGGAGCCTGTTTTTCCGGGTTTACAGGAGACTCTCAATACTCACTGTCATAGCTGTCATTGTACCCACTGTCATAATCGCCGCTGTAATCTTCATTATCTTCATCGTAATCTCCGCTGTCATCCCCGTTATAATCACTTTCATTTTCACTCTGGCTTTCTTCCCCTGAACTTTCCTCATCTGCGGAAGTGCCATCAGATTCGTTTTCCTGAGCATCCAGAGACTCCTGGGTTGGCTTTGGTCCCACATAATTGCCATCGGCATCATATTCGCCTTCTCCTGTATAATCTCCCTCTCCATCATATCCGCCGTTCCAGTTCTCTATGGCTTCATCCAGGGCAGTCCGGGGTCTGGCACCCACATAATTACCATTTTCATCATATTCACCGTCCCCGGTATAATTTCCCTGCTCATCATATCCGCCATTCCAGTTTTCTGCTGTCACAGGCTCCTTCTCTTCCTCAAAGGTATTGGTATCTGTAGAAACACTTTCCATATGAAGGATTCCTTTCTTACCCGTGAGCTTAGGCAGAATCGCGATCACCCGGTTCATCTTTTCCTCCAAATCTTCATCCTTGCCCAGCTGTACCGTAATGTCACCGTAAATCAGACTGATGGAATAACTGCTATCAAACTGGATGTGATCCGGTATCATTTCATTTTTCTGGAAAATAGTGGACAGCGCAACTGCTGTATTCAGTACAGAGTCTCCTTTGATATCCAGCTTCTCATCCATAACAACACTGTTTACCTGAATCCCGTCAAAATAAGGTACAGACTCATCCCTGGTTTTGGAGCCCTCCACAAAAATACCATTTCTGTCAAAAAAAACATAACTGTCCAGATAATAAATACACCCCACAGGCTTTTTTTCTTTCACACTGATACAAATGGTATTCCGGTTAATCTGGGTCACCTTGAATGCATCTACAAAAGCAACATCATCTGTATCTGTTGTGCTGTATATCATCGGTGCAAGCACAGAGTTAGAGGCCAGCGGTCCCCGCAGCACCATCTTTTTTACTTCTTCATCTGAATAATGAGTGGTTCCTCTGACCTGCACAGAATCTACTTTATAATAAGTAAAGAAAACAACTGCTGCTGCCAGGAGGCCCAGGCCAACAATATATGCTGTTATTTTTTTTGTTTTTTTATTCATATTCCTTCTTTCTGGTACCGGACTGCCATATCCTGCAGCCCAAAGCTTTCAGATCTTCACAGATATGTTCATATCCCCGTCCGATCAGCTCAGCACCACGGATACAGGTCTCTCCTTCTGCCATCAGTGCGGCCAGTACAAGTGCTGCCCCGCCTCTCAGATCTCCTGCTTCCACTTCTGTTCCTCTCAGCGGAAATCCTCCGGTGATCCTGGCCCGGTTTCCTGTAATCTCAATATGTGCACCCATTTTTCTCATCTGACAGGCGCTGCCAAATCTGTCCTCAAAAATCTGCTCCTGTATGACACTCTCCCCAGGATTTCCTGTGAGAACAGCCATAAGCGGTGCCTGCAGATCTGTGGGAAATCCGGGATAGATTTCTGTCTGCACAAGTGGCACAGGACAACACGCCTCTCTTCCATTGATTTTTAGTGTACCACTTTTCCCGTAATATTGTCCACCTATTTTCTGATATACTTCCAGGAAAGCCTTCATTTCCTCCACTGGTACACGCGAAAGAGTGATCTCACTTCTTGCTGCCGCTGCCGCACAGATATAGGTTCCCGCTACGATTCTGTCCGGCGGTATCACAAAATTCCCGGATTCTAACCTGCTTACCCCACATATTCGGATCTGTTTTGTTCCCTCTCCCTTTATATTTGCACCCATAGATTTCAGGAAACGGCAAAGCCAGACTACCTCCGGTTCTCTGGCACAATTTTCCAGAACAGTCTCACCCTCAGCCAGAACAGAAGCCATCACCGCCTGTTGTGTAGCCCCTACACTTACTCTGGGAAAGCAGATGTACCCACCTGTGAATCCGATGCATTTCCCCTTTAGGCCGGATTTTTCTTCCCGGATGACAGCTCCCAGCTTCTTTAATACCATCAAATGAATATCTATAGGTCTTTTTCCGATGACGCAGCCTCCCGGGTATCCCATTCTGCAGCTGTGGTTTCGTGCCAGTATTGCTGACAGGAGAATAACGGAAGAACGCATTCTTCTGGTAAATTCCCCTGGTATCTCTGTTTTGTCCGCATTGGTACAATCCAGATACAAGTCATGATCCTCCCACCAGGTAACAGCCCCCAGATTTTTCAGTATCTCTTCCATGCAGAATACATCCGAAATCTTTGGACATTTTTTCAGTATACTGAGTCCCCTGTGCATCAGTGCTGCTGCCATCATAGGCAGTGCTGCATTTTTGGATCCCTGTATGGAAATATTTCCTGCCAGTGACTTTCCACCTACCACATGTATTTCTGTCAAATTTTTCACCCCTAAAGGGCCTCTTACTTCCTATTATATGTATAAACTCCTTTTCTGTGACTGCTCACTCCCAGTGCCAGCCCCATCTCACCCAGGAGAAAAACCACAGAGGTACCTCCATAACTGACAAAGGGCAACGTTATTCCTGTGTTTGGTATGGTATTGGTGACTACCGCTATATTCAAAATCACCTGCATAGCCAGATGCCCCATAATCCCTCCGCAGAGCAAGGCACCCTGAAGATCCGGGGCATGCATAATACTCACACAAAGTCTCCACAAGAGCAATACAAACAAGAGAATCAGTACTACGCCTCCCACAAGCCCCAGTTCCTCACAGATCACAGAAAATATCATATCGTTTTGGGCTTCCGGAACAAATCCCAGCTTTTGCAGACTGTTTCCCAGCCCTCTTCCAAAGATTCCCCCACTGCCAATAGCATATAAACCCTGGATTGTCTGAAATCCCTTTTCATATTTTTCCGGATTTTGCCAGATTGCCAGACGTTCCAGACGATAGCTCTCTGCAGCCAGAAAGATAATTGCAAAGCCGATTCCCAGTACTCCCACTCCTATAAAAGGCAGATATCTGGAATTTGAAACAAAAATAAGCGCCACACCAATTCCCAGAATAATAAGGGCAGTACTCAGATTGTTGGATCCCACAATCCCCACAATAGGAAGCAGTGTAAGCATGGTTCTGAACATAAACCACAGACTGTCTGTTTTCTTTTTCCATCTATCTATCTGCCAGGTTAGAAAAAGAATAACTGCTACCTTTGCAAACTCTGAAGGCTGAAAGGATAAGGGGCCCAGATTCAGCCATCTTCTGGAACCGTTGATCTCCTGTCCCACAAAAAGAACAGCAATGGACAACACGACAGAAACCAGATATGCCACCGGAGCCAGCTTTACAAAAAAATGATAGTCCAGGTTCATGATCAGATACATGATCCCCAGTCCCAGAGCTGCTGCAAACAGCTGTTTTTTAAAATAATAGGCAGAGTCGCCGAAGCGCACTCTGCCGTTATATTCACTGGCAGAAAGCAGCATTGCAAGACCAAACACAGTCAGCACTACCACCAGCACCAGCATTACAATATCTGTTTTTTCAAAATCTGTCCGTCTCTCTGACACCATCACAGTCTCCTCAAGAGGGCCTTATCTAATCATATTCTACAGATTTCTCACATATTCCTTAAACATATCTCCACGCTGCTCATAATTATCAAACTGTCCCCAACTTGCACAGGCAGGAGAAAGAAGTACCGCGTCTCCGGGATTTGCTTTCTGGGCACATACATTGACAGCCTCTTTCAGATCTTCGCAAAGGATAATATGATGGAAACCATGTTTCTCTGCTGCTTCTTTGATTTTCTCCTTTGTCTGCCCGATCAGTACCAGATATCGCACTTTTCCATCAAAAGCTTCTATCCATTCATCATATCCGGATTCTTTGTCATAACCTCCGCCAATAAGCAGTGTGGGACGATTCATAGCCTGGATTCCCTTAATCGCAGCATCCGGATTGGTTCCCTTGGAGTCATTGTAATAAACTACCCCGTTCTTCTCTGTCACATACTCAATTCTGTGAGCCACTGCAGTAAATTCACAGATACTCTTACGGATGCTCTCCATACTGACCCCATCATGATAAGCCATAGCTACTGCAGCCATTACATTTTCAAAATTATGCTTGCCAAGAAGCTTCAGTTCTTCTGTTCTCACCACTTCTATGGTTTCTTTTCCATCTTTCAGAATAATCTTATTACCATCCAGATAGATACCCTGTTCCAGTTCTCTCTCACTGGAGAAATATACCACTCTCGGCACCAGGTTTTTCCCGAATTCACGCAGAACCTCATCCTCATAGTTCAGGACACAGACATCCTCAGTTCCCTGATTTTTAGTGATCAGTTCTTTTACCCGGATGTATTCCTCCATAGTATGATGACGATTCAGATGATCCTCTGTAATATTCAAAATCGCAGAAACCTTCGGTGCAAACAGATCAATGGTCTCTAACTGAAAACTGCTGATCTCTGCCACTGTTACAGAATAAGGTTTCATCTCCAGAGCTTTGGAGGTATAAGGTGTTCCGATATTTCCTACCACAAATACAGATTCCCTTGCATCCTGCATGATCTTTCCAAGAAGCGCGGTGGTAGTTGTCTTACCGTTTGTACCGGTGATGGCCAGTACTTCGCCTGCCCCTACGCGGAAAGCAAGTTCTACCTCTCCCCAGACCGGAATCCCCTTTGAATAAAAGTTCTTTACAACCGGAATATCTGTAGGTACACCAGGGCTTAGAACCACCAGGTCCAGACTGTCAATTACTTCTTCCGGAAGATTTCCTGCATAAATCTCTAATGGATAAGTTCCGTTGGTTTTATGTACTATTGCCTCTTTATCAATATCTGCATTTCCGTCATAAATAACAGGAACAGCACCTACCTTTGCCAGAAGATCAGATGCTCCGATCCCGCTTTTGCCGGATCCAAACACCAGAACCTTTTTCCCCTGTAATTCCATAATAATTTCCTCCTTATAAAGCCAGCAGAGCGATCATACACATCACAGCCGTCACCACTGAAAAAACAGCAACCACTCTGGTCTCAGACCATCCGCACAATTCAAAATGATGATGGATCGGTGCCATCTTAAAAATACGTTTTCCATGAGTTGCCTTGAAATATGTTACCTGGATCATAACAGAAAGCACCTCGATCAGATAAATCAGGCCTACCAGCAGGATAAATAAAGGCATCTGCATCACATATGCCGTACCAGCCACAAAACCTCCCAGAGCAAGGGAACCGGTATCACCCATGAACACCTTCGCCGGATAAACATTGAATAAAAGGAATCCCATAAGACTGCCTACTACTGCGCAGGTGATCGGCTCAATGCCTGATTTCAGTCCAATGGATACCACAGAAAAGAACACTGCTACAATGAGAGTCACACTGGAAGCAAGACCATCCAGTCCATCTGTAAAGTTCACTCCGTTTACAGTACCGATCACTGCAAAAAACAGGATCGGATAGGCAAGCCATCCCAGATTCAGAAAATGTCCGCTCCAGAACGGAATCCGCATGGTCAGAGAAATATCTGTATATCTGACAATGTAAAATACAAAAATTGCAGTCAGCACAACCTGTAGTGAAAACTTCTGTGCAGGCATCAGACCATCCGAACGTTTCAGAACAACCTTCAGATAATCATCAAGAAATCCGATGATTCCAAATCCAAGAGTCAGAAACAATACAGGAATGATCTTTGGATAATCCTTTACATAAAACAGGGCAGTCACAGCTGTGGCAATCAGAAAAATCACACCGCCCATAGTAGGAGTTCCCGCTTTTTTCAGATGAGACTGTACACCTTCTGTTCTCTCCGTCTGTCCCATCTTCAGTTTCCTGAGAAAAGGAATGATGACCGGTCCTAATATAACGCTGATAGCAAATGCGATCAGTACAGGGATTACAACTTGAAATTCCATCTCACACCTCATTCATTCTTTCGTTTTTTTGATTTTAAAGCAATTCTTAGTATAAGTCTTTTCTCTGTATTTATCAACCCTCTGAGCTGTTTTCCCCTGTTTTTTCGATTCCCAGATAAGGAAGTATATTTTCAAAAATACTGCGGATCACCGGTGCTGCAACAGTTCCTCCGTAATAAACGCCTTTTGGATCATGAATAATGCACAGCCCCAGCACCTGAGGATTTTCTGCAGGCGCAAATCCCAGAAAAGAGGAAATATATCGGCAGGAACTTCTGGGCAGTGTCTGGGAGGTTGCTGTTTTTCCGCCAATATGATATCCCTGGATCCCGGCATTTTTTCCTGATCCCAGAGAAACAACTTTTTCAAGAATTTCTCTTATTTGTCCGGAGGTTTCGGAAGAAACAATTCCTTCCTTCACAGGATAAACCAGTTCTTCTGCTCTTGTCTGTTCTCTGTCAGATACTGCAGTTCCAAAGTGTGGTGTCACACGCCGTCCTCCATTGATCAGAGAACTGACAGTAACCGCCAGCTGAATGGGTGTGATCTGAAAGGACTGTCCAAAGGAAACTGTAGCCAACTCTACCTCTCCCATATTTTTTTCCTGGTGCATGATCGTCCCGGCTTCTCCCGGCAGATCTACACCAGTTTTGGTAAGCAGCCCGAATTTTCGGAAGTATCTGTAATATCTGTCCACTCCCAGTCGAAGACCTACCTGGATAAACACAGGATTACAGGAATTCTGGGCTCCCTCTACAAAATTCTGGGAACCATGGCCTGTTCTTTTGGCACAGTGGATCCGGCGATCCTTTACCAGAATATATCCCGGGCAGTAAAACCTGTCATCCACAGACACTACCCCTTCTTCCAGCCCTGCAGCCATTGTTATGATCTTGAAGGTAGATCCCGGTTCATAGGTATCATTCAGGCAGGGATTTCTCCACATCTGATTCAGACGTTCCTGCTTTTGCTTCTCTGTCATTTCGGCTGTATCCCTTGGGGTATTCAGAGTAAAAGGATCATTCAGATCAAATTCAGGTACATTGACACAGGCATAAATTTCTCCATTCTGAGGATTCATGATCAGAATAGAAACTCTTTCTGCCTGTTTTTCCTCCATTACCTTCAACGCCTCCTGCTGAGCATATTTCTGAATATTAATATCCAGACTTAACCACAGGCTTTTCCCTTCCTCCGGCTCCTTTCTCCGCTCACCCAGGCTGTCCAGTTCTATGCCTCTGGCATCTGTGGTAGTAAGGATCTTTCCCGGCTTTCCTTTTAATATTTCATCATATTTTACTTCCAGCCCGATAATTCCCTGATTATCACCTCCTGTAAATCCCAGAACCCTGGAAGCCAGGCTTCCATATGGGTAGTATCGTTTATAATCCTCATCCACCTTTACCCCGTCCAGCCTGCATTCCCGGATAGCATCTCCTGTACTTTTATCTACATTGGTCTTTATCCTCTCTATGGAAGAAATCTTTTCTACTCTTTTCCTTACATCCTCTTCTTTCATTCCCAGCTTTTCTGCCAAAATCCGGATGATTTTCTCCGGATCCCTGATCTGGCTGTGAATAACAGAAACTGTACAGACTGTCCGGTTAGAAGCCAATACTTTCCCCCTGGCATCCAGGATAAGACCTCTGGCTGCCTTAATGTCCCGTTCTCTTTCATGAAGCTCTTCTGCCCTGTCATAATAGCGTTCAGAACAAAAACACATAAGATAAGCCAGCCTTCCTATAAGTCCTGCCATGATCAGAACACAGCAGAGAAAAACAGTCCAGCTTTTTTTCTTATGAAATGTCATCAGTTTTTTCATCAAAAATCCCCTGAAGAGAAAAGTCATAGTAATATATGATTTTTCTCCCCAGGGGTATCACTTTACTTGTTATTTACAGAATATTTATTTAAAAAATATTTTATTCCAGTCCTGCTTCCTCATTGGTAATTCCTTCAGATTCTGCATTGTTATCCTCAGTGGTATCTGATTCATCCCCCTCAGGTGGTGCAGGTGCATCCAGGTTGGAAACACCGTCCTCTGCTGATTCCGTGGCTGTTCCATTCTGAGAAGAAACTTCCGGCAGATTTTCAGACAATTTATAATTGCCCTGTTCGTCCAGCAGATGTTCACCATTGCTGTCCAGAAGATATCCATTTTCATCTATACGATTACCATCCCAGTCGATCAGATTTCCCTGGGCATCTACCAATCTGCCATTCTCATCCAGGTTGCTGCCCGTAGTACTCTTCAGATGTCCGGAAAATCCTTCCCACAGTTCTGTCTCAGGAATGGTTCCGTCCTCGGATTCATCCGGCTTTACATTCAGATAAGGAAGAAGCTCTGAGAGGATACCCTGGGCAATATACTGCGGATAAGTACTGTTTGCCTGTTCTTCTGTATTTGGCTCATCCACAACCACATAAATTACCACTGCCGGATCATCTACCGGCGCAAATCCGATAAAGGATACCAGATATTTATTATTTCCACGGGGATATTTCTCTGCAGTACCTGTTTTACCGCCTGAACTGTAACCCTGTACCTTGGAATGACGGCTGGTACCCTGCTGCACACTCAGTGCCATATAGCTTCTGATGTCGCTGGAAATCCCTGAGGAGATTGTCTGCTTCAAAAGAGTCGGTGTCATGGTTTTGACTGTACTTCCCGCACTGTCAAGAATCTTTGTCACCAGATGAGGCTGATAGTAATAGCCCCCATTGATAACAGAACACATGGCATTGATCTCCTGGATCATAGTACAGGTAAATCCCTGTCCAAAAGCTGAGCATGCCAGCTCTGTCTCACCCATGGACTCCTCTGTATGGATAATGCCGGCACCTTCATTAGGAAGATCGATGCCGGTTCTTGTTCCAAAATTAAACAGGCTCTGGGCTTTTACAAACTGCTTGGCTCCCATTTTTGCACCAATCTGCATCATGGCATCATTACAGGAATTGGCGATTACCTCTCCCAGGGTCTCTGTCCCATGGGCACTTGGCCATACCGCACATTTGATCAGAGTATCTCCAAAGGTCTGGGATCCGTCACACACAAAAGTGTCCGACTCCTGAATGGCTCCCTTTTCCAATGCGGAAGCCATAACAATCGGTTTTACAACAGAGCCGGGTTCATAGGCATCTGTGACACAGAAATTACTCCACATGCCATTTAGTGCTTCTACTGTCTCCTCATCATTCATTGCTTTGATCTGGTCTTCTGAATATATGCTAGAAAGATCTCTGGGATTATTCAGATCATAGCGGTCTCCTCCATCCATGGCAATGATCTCACCTGTAGATGGGTCTTCCACGATCACGCCAATATTCTTGGCTCCCATTGCTTCCTTGAAACCATTTACATATTTCTCTACAATCTGCTGCGCCCCAATGTCAATACTGGTCTGGATACTCTTTCCATTGGTGGCTGGAATGATGGTCTGTTCCACATCCGAATCATTATTGATATATCCATATTGTCTTCCATCCACGCCTGTGAGAGTACTGTTATAATATCCCTCTAGACCGCTGTCTGCCACATCACGGTCCAAAGTAAAACCAATCGTATCGCAGGCTGCTTCATTAAACGGATAGGTTCTCAGATAATCCTCTTCAAACCAGACGCCCTTGATATTGGCTCTTTCCTTTACCTGGGACGGGCTCAGACCGGAATCCTCGTCAGCTTCCTCATAAGCCTCAAATTCCTTCTTCTTGTCCATGGAAAGCTGCTTGGTCACAATCTGATACTGACTCTGACTGGTATCGGAATCAGACAGCAGTGAGCGGATTTTCTCCTCCTCCAGTCCAAGTACCTCCGTAAGAGCCTTGATGGTAGGCTCCACATAATCTTCATCGGAATTCACCGTCTTACAATCCAGGATCACATTGTAAACCTTATTACTGGTTGCGAGAATATTTCCGTTCTTATCATAAATATCTCCTCGCTTGGCAGGCAGAGTCTGGCTTTCATATTTCTGCTGGGCCTGGCTGAGAACCTGCTTTTTATACTTGCTTCCACTGGTAGCATTAATATAGGTAATTCTTAGTGTTAATGCTACTAAAGCCAGCAATACTAAAGAAAATAGTATCACCAGCTTCTTTTTCATGTTATAGTTTATTTTCTTTACGGGCTTTCCCCGCTGTTTTTTCCCTGTATTACTCAATCACTCACCTACTTTATATCCGGTATATCCTGATACTGTCTGACATAGCTGTTTCCAGAAGATGAATAAGTTACAGTCTGATCTTCAGAAGGATACTTCATTCCCAGACTTCCCATTGCTTTTTTTTTGATCAGATTCAGGTCCACATTAGAAGTTACCTGACTGTAATACGCATCATTGTCCTCCCTAAGCTGCGAAAGCTCCTCCTCCAGTGCAGCAACCGTACTCATCTTCGCTGTGATCTCTGATTTATATCTGAGATAATTGACCGAGCAGAAAAGTATGGCTACACATACAACAGCCAGAAATGCTACAAAAGCCCAGTTCATACCCAGAGCCCTCTGTCTGTTCTGCTGTGCCTGTTTACTCAGCTGATGCTGTGTTTGAGGAACAGGCTGAGGCTGTACCCTGCGGTTTCTGCCTGCCTCCTGTCTGCCCTGCTGCCTTCTCTCCGGGATTTCATTGAGCCGTCTGACTGTATTTCCATCCACATATGCTCCCCTGTTTACCGGGGTCTGATATCTATTTCTTCTTGCCGTTTCAGCCCTAGTCGTTCTCCCCATTTTATGCCTCTTTCCAATTAATATACCCTTTCAAAAATCCTGAGCTTCGCGCTTTTGGAACGCGGATTTTCTTCCATTTCCTGCTCCCCCGGAAGAATTGGTTTTCTGGTGATCACCCGGCCCTTTGATTTTTTCCCACATACACAAACAGGAAAATCAGAAGGACAGGTACATGGATTTTCATTCTTACGGAAAATGGTTTTAACAATCCGATCCTCCAGAGAATGAAAAGTAATAATACAAAGCCGGCCTCCGTCATCTAAAAGATCGATCATTCCATCCAAAGAATCTCTCAGTACATCCAGTTCCCTGTTCAATTCAATACGAATTGCCTGGAAGGTTCTCTTGGCCGGATGTCCTGATTTGACCTGCATCTTCATCGGGATAGACTGTCTGATGATCTCAGTCAGCTCTCCGGTTGTAGTGATCGGCTTTGTCTGCCTTGCTGCAACAATATGTCTGGCAATATTTTTTGCAAATTTATCTTCACCGTAATCACGGATGATACGGTACAGTTCTCTTTCTTCATAGCCATTGACAATGTCACTGGCTGTCAGCGTCTGGCGCTGATCCATTCTCATATCAAGAGGCGCATCCACACGATAGGTGAAGCCACGCTCCTCATTATCTAACTGGTAGGAAGATACTCCCAAGTCCAGAAGAATCCCATTGACCTTATGAATCCCCCTTGCTGCCAGTTCCGGTACCATGTAACAATAATTGCTGCGAATGATCGTCGCCTGTTTATAGGCGGCTAACCTCTCACTCGCAGCAATTATCGCATCCTGGTCCTGATCTATACCAATAAATCTCCCCTTGGCAGAAAGCTTCTTACATACCTCCATGGCATGCCCGGCACCACCCAAGGTGCCATCCACGTAGATTCCGTCGGCCTTTACGTCCAAGCCGTCAATGGTTTCCTCCAGCAATACAGATTTGTGTTTAAATTCCATCTCCGTCTCCTGTCTGGATTTCCCCGCGGGATATCACTTGTGAACAATAACATCTCAAACACCTTTATATGACAATTCCCATTTCCTGCATGCTCTCGGCAATACTGTCCATGTCGTCATAATTACAGTTCTCACTCCACTTCTCTTTGCTCCAGATCTCAATCCTGTTCAGATTTCCGGTCAGGACTACATCCTTATCCAGGCCTGCAAATTCACGTAATGTCTGAGGCACAAGGATTCGTCCCTGCTTGTCCAGTTCACACATGGCTGCACCGGCAACAAAGAATCGTGAGAAAATTCTGGCGTTCTTATTTGTAAGTGGTAAAGCTCTGAGTTTCATTTCAAAGGCCTCCCATTCGTCCATCGGATAAATGAAAAGACAACCATCAAGTCCCTTGGTCAGGACAAACTCTTCCCCTAAGAGCTCCCTGAATCTGGAAGGGATGATCAGACGCCCCTTAGCATCTATTGTATGATTGTACTCGCCCATGAACATATTACTCACCTACTCTCGTGAAGTCTGAATCTCCCCTTCAGGCTTCCGGATGGTAATGGTTTCATCTGCCACTGTTCCCCCATTTGCCACCACTAATCACCACTTTCTACCACTTATGTAACAATAATAAACTATTTATGTGGAAAAAACAAGAGCTAAACAAATATTTTTTATTCTGTTTCTATCCACAAAAAAAAGCTCTTTTCAGAGCTTTTTCCACATATATATTGATCTGTATTCTATTCTTCCTGCTTTTCAGATGCCTCATCAGAAGACTTTCTCCACTGACTGGGAATATGGGCGTATTCCAGGTTCTCCCAATTGTCTGTTTCTCCCTGGATTTTATCCTCCTGAATAGTTTCTTCCTCCTGGACAGGTGGTTTTTCTGATTGTTTTTCTGCTGGCTCTTCCGGTTTCTTATCCACTGGCTTATGTTCCCTTCTGGATTCCTCTTCTTCCCGGAAGACCCTTTCTCTGCGGATCTTACGGATATCTGCACGTTTCTTGACCATAACACGCCGCACTGTCACAATCGGAACAAAAACAACTACCAGTACTCCGGAAATCAACAGTGAAATATCCACTGATGTTCCGGGAATATACAGTTTATCTGTTCTCAGCCACTCACAGACAAAACGCCCCAGCCCATATCCTGCAAGATACCACATAAACAGCTCTCCCTGATATCTCTTCTTTCTCCGAAGTGCCAGAAGTACCAAGAGCAAAAACAGGCACCAAAGACTTTCGTAGAGAAATACCGGCTGAACCTGGATAAAGGACACTCCATCGATCGTCAGAAGGTTATCACGCATAGCCCCGGACACTTCTCCGGAACGAACTGCAGATATAGGAAGCTGCATGGCCAGAACTCCATCTGTATATTCCCCAAAGGATTCCCTGTTAAAAAAGTTCCCCCAGCGCCCTACAACCTGTCCCAGAAGTACCCCCAGGCTGACTGTATCTGCCATCTGCCAGAAAGACAGCTTTGCCAATCTGCAGAACAATGCTGCAGCAAGGACACCTCCAAGCAAGCCACCATAAAAAGCATATCCGCCATTTCTTACATCAAAAATTGTCCGGAGATTTCCCTGATACAGCTCCCAGGAAAAAATAACATAAAACAGTCTTGAGCCCACCACGGAAGCAGCCAGGGAAAGTATCATCATATCCAGATATTTATTCTGGTCTTCATGATTCCTTCCGGCCTCCAGCACCACAAGTCCCATTCCCAAAAGGGCACCTACAGCAATAAGCATCCCATAAATTGTAAATTCCATTCCGAAAATCTGAAATGCCCTGGGCACATAATCCAATACCAGATTTATTCCCGGAAAACGGATTGACATATCCATATATCACCTTTTTATTATACGTTAAAACGGAATAAGATCACATCTCCGTCCTGCACAACGTATTCCTTACCTTCCATGCGCACAAGCCCTTTTTCTCTGGCACCGGCATATGAGCCACAATCCAGCAGATCCTGATAGTTCACAACCTCTGCCTTAATAAATCCACGTTCAAAATCTGTATGGATCTTACCTGCTGCCTGAGGGGCTTTGGTACCGATCTTAATCGTCCATGCTCTGGTCTCATCTTCCCCTGATGTAAGGAAGCTCATCAGTCCCAGAAGATGGTAGCTTGCTTTTACCAGTTTCTCAAGTCCTGATTCTGTCAGTCCCAGATCCTCCAGGAACATTTTCTTCTCATCATCATCCAGTTCTGAAATCTCTTCTTCAATTTCTGCACAAATAACGAAAATCTCACTGTTCTGCTCTGCCGCATATTTGCGTACTGCCTGCACATGGATGTTATTTTCACCATCATCAGCCAGATCTCCTTCTGCTACATTTGCAGCATAGATCACCGGTTTCCAGGTAAGCAGATTATAAGTTGCCATCCATGCTTCCTCGTCCTCATTTTCCAGTTCCATCGTAATGGCCATCTTGCCGTCTTCCAGATGTGTTTTTACCTTCTGAAGAAAATCCAGTTCCTTGGCAGCTTCCTTATCCATACGTGCAGTCTTTGTCACCTTGGCGATCCTTCTCTCCAGAATTTCCAGATCAGAGAAAATCAGCTCCAGGTTGATCGTCTCAATGTCACGAAGAGGATCAATACTTCCATCTACATGGATCACATTAGAATCTTCAAAGCAGCGGACCACATGAACGATTGCATCCACCTCACGGATATTTGCAAGAAACTGGTTTCCAAGACCTTCTCCTTTGGAAGCACCCTTTACAAGGCCTGCAATATCTACAAATTCAATTACAGCAGGTGTCACTTTTTTAGAATGATAAAAATCTCCCAGAAGTTTCAGTCTCTCATCCGGCACTGTAACAACGCCTACATTAGGGTCGATCGTACAGAATGGATAGTTTGCTGATTCTGCTCCTGCCTTTGTCAATGAATTAAATAATGTACTTTTTCCAACATTGGGTAATCCGACGATTCCTAATTTCATTTTTCTCTATATCTCCTTTAAATGTATTGATTATACGGTCTTTTTCAGCATGAATTATATCATATCAAAACTCTTTTGTACACCTCTTGTATACTTATCCCAAGAACACCCGGAGTTATTGTCTCCTCCGTTCTCTGTAATACGCTCTGCAACGCACAGGAAAAGTCTGAAAACTATAATCCGAATTTCTCCCTGACAGCAGCAAAATCACGGACTGGGACCATATTTTCCTGTGTAACACCAATCTGCTTATCCATATATACAAGCGTATACCATCTGTGAAATTTATATCCACAATCTTTCAGTTCTCCCGCATATCTATATCCCATTTTTTCATGGAACTGAATACTGTTATAATCAGAATACTCATCTTCCGGTTTCACGATCAGTGAAATTGCCTGTACGATTCCCTGCTCTCTCAGAACTTCTTCCATCTGAGCATACAGCTGTCGTCCCACGCCCGCTCTTCGTGCCTCCTGCTTAAGATAAACTGTCATCTCTACATCCCATCCAAAAGCAGATCTGGGATGAAATCTTCCTGCATAGGAATACCCGATGATCTCACCCTTATCTTCCGCAACAAGGTAGGGATAATGTTCCAGGATATGGCTGATCCGCTCACGGAATTCTTCCACAGATGGAACCTCATATTCAAAAGTTACTGCTGTGTTTTTTATATAATATGCATAAATTTCCAACAATTGTTCTGCATCTTCAACTGTGGCTGTCCGAATTTTGATGTCCATGATATTTTTCCTTCTTCCGTTTCTTCATCTTTTGCCTGCTACCTGTCTCTGGACTGGATCATCAACAGGGTTCCTGACTCATATGTAACCCTGGCCTGCTCTTCCTGTATTTCATTACTTACAGTCAGTCCACAATCCAACAGACTCAGATCATAACCATCTAATAAGTATTTAAAACCTTCCAGGCAAAGTCCTTTCACAGCTCCTCCTATGGCAAAAAAAGATACATATTTGCCGAACTGACTGGATTTCTCCAACACCTTTCCATTCTCTGCCAGTGTCATATAATTGTATTGATCCACCAATGCCAGAGAAACCCCATTCTGGCTGGCAAGAATAAGAAGCCCCAGATTTGCAATCAGGTGATCCACCCTCCGACCTGTTGCTCCCAGGATTTCTATTCTCTTTGTTCCCTGCCGGATAGCCAGATTCACAGCACACTGGGTATCCGAATCATCCTTTTCAGGCTTGAGGCGTATCACTTCCACCGTACTTAAGCCTTTCAGAAACTCCTCACCTTGAGGAGACAGACTGTCAAAATCGCCTACAGTCACATCCGGCAAAAGATGATTTTCCATAAAAAATTCCAGTCCTCTGTCCGCAGCAATCAGGCAAAGCTTTTCCCGCCCTGTTCTTTCTATTCTGTTTCTTAAAAAATCGAGGGCAAAATCTCTCTGGATATCGCCCCCGCTTACAATAATCGTATCTTTCATACTGTTCCTCAGTCAATCTCTCTGATTACTTCATTCATTCGCTTCTTTGCATGGCGTACTCCGGAAACCAAATCATCTTTAAAAACATAGGAACCTGCCACCACAAGGTTTGCCCCTGCCTTTAATACAGTTTCCATTGTTTCATCATTGATCCCGCCATCCACCTGAATGTCTACGTTCAGATCTTCATCCTGGATCAGGTCACGAAGCTCCTGAATCTTCTCTGTACACTCCTCCATATATTTCTGACCTCCGAATCCCGGCTGTACAGTCATAACCAGAACCATATCCACATCCTCAAGCATATGGCTGATATCATTTACCGGAGTAGCAGGCTTAATGGATACGCCCACCTTTACTCCTGCTTCACGGATCTGTTCTATGGTACGTTCCAGATCTTCACAGGCTTCCGCATGTACAGTGATAGAATCCGCACCGCAATCAACGAAATCTCTGATATACCGTTCCGGTTCTGTCACCATCAGATGCACATCAAAAAATAATTTTGATTCTTTTCGGATTGATTTGATCACCGGCATTCCAAATGAGATGCTGGGTACAAAATCACCATCCATCACATCAATATGAAGCCATTCAATCCCTTCTTCTTCCAAAATTTTAATCTGTTCGCCTAAGCGGTTAAAATCCGCTGATAAAATAGACGGACATAACTGATACATAATCAGAATCTCCTTTTCTCTTTTAATTCTTCATAAAGTCCCAGATAATCTTCATATCTGAGACTGCTGATTTTATGGTTATCCAGTGCTTCCTTTACTGCGCAGCCCGGCTCATGGATATGTCTGCATCCCTGAAACCTGCACTGCCCTTCATATTTCCGGAATTCCGGAAAATAATCCTTAAGTTCCTGCTCCTCCATATCCGAAAGATACAGACAGGAAAAACCAGGAGTATCCACCAGATAAGTATCCTTTCCTGCCGGAATAACCTGTGAATGACGGGTAGTATGTTTTCCCCGTTTCAGCTTTTTGCTGATCTCACCGGTCTCCATCTGCACATTTCCCTGAAGGGCATTGGTAATTGAAGATTTCCCCACACCGGAAGGACCGGCAACCACCGTAGTCTTTCCCTGGAGTATTTTTTTTATCTCCTCCATACCATCTCCCTGATAGGTACTGGACAGGATTACCTGATATCCGCAGTTCTGATAGGTCTCATATAAAAAGTCCAGTTCTTCCCTAGTTCCCAGGTCTTTTTTGTTAAAGCAGATGGTAACAGGAATATCTGCCTGCTCCATCATGATCAGAAAACGATCCAGCAGCATGAAATTAGGTTTTGGATTTTCCATTGCGAAAATCACAAAAGCCTGATCCACATTGGCAACTGCCGGTCGGATCAGGGAATTTTTCCGGGGAAGGATAGCAGTAACACTGCCCTCCTTCTCCTTCTCATCCAGCACCTCTATTTCCACATTATCACCTACCAGAGGTTTCCGGTTATCTTTTCTGAAAATTCCTTTGGCCTTGCATTCATATACTTCATTATCCTCAGCATGAATGTAATAAAATCCTGCAATTCCCTTAATAATTTTTCCCTGCATGTACTACTCAGCCTTAGCAAATGTGATGGAGTATTCTCCAAGCTTTTGATAGGTTCCGTTAATTTCCTCAGAAAGATATAAAGTACCCTGGCTGACTCCCGGTGCACCAGTGATATCCAGTGTATACGGGAACTGCAGTGTCTGTCCTTCCAGAATCACAGATGCAGACGGATTACCGTTTACATTCTGTATCAGTTCCAGGCGGATAGGTCCTCCTGAATATCCGATCGGTGTATTCAATGCCTGTGTACATTTCCAGACCTCACCGTTTGCAGCAGCTGCACTCTGCTGTGCCAGATCTGCTGCAGAAGTATCTGTGCCGGCTGCACTATCTGTACTGCCTGCATTGCTGCTTTGTGTATTTGAATCGGAAGTCTGCGCAGAAGATGGATCCTGATCTCCGGAACTTACAGTAAGCACTACATTCACAGTATCCGGATCATCCCAGTCACCTGCTTCAGGCTCCTGGGCAATTACCTCTCCTGCCGGTGCATCTGTACTCTTCTGCTCTTTCACTTCAATATTCAGAAATTTGCCAAAGGTTGTAATCGCATCATTCTTCGTCATACCAACAACACTTGGTACTTCCACACTGTCACCATAATCAACACCACGGCTGACAACCAACGTAACACTTGTTCCGGAAGCCACCTGATTTCCTGCAGCAGGAGTGGTAGAATATGCATATCCCGGATCCACAAGGGGGTATCCGTCATCATTTAATTCACTGTATTCCTTCTGGACATTTACAGTAAGTCCCATATCCTCCAGTGTCTGCTGGGCATCTATGCCTGTCTGTCCATCCACATCCGGAATGGTGATCTGCTGAGTTCCCTTGCTGATATAATACTTAATCGTTGTATATTGCTCAACCTTGCTTCCCTGCGGAATATCCTGAGAAGAAATCGTTCCTTTTGCCATGTCAGAAGCTTCCTCACCCATAGGCTGGATTCCCAGCTTCATATCCTTAGTGATCGTCTTAGCCTCTTCCTCTGTTTTTCCACGAAGATCCGGAACAGTGACCATTTCATCATCCTCTGTTTTCTCGGTCTGAACCTGCTGTTTATTTTCCGTTTTCGCTCCTCCGATCAGACCAGAAGCTTTTCCTGCGATCAAAATGATTGCAATCAGGATCAACACACCCATCAGAAGCATGATAATGGTCATCACCTGACCATTGCCTTTCTTGTGTTTTTTATCCTTTTTGCTTTCCCGTCTCTTCCGTGATGTATCCTCCGGCTCATCATCATAATCCGTCTCATTGATCTCTGCTTCCAGAGCCTCCGGATCAGCCTTTGAAATCTGCTTTGGTGTATGCTTGATCTCACCCAGTTCCGCATCAGAAATCACTACTGTTTTGGCATCGTTATCTACTGATGTGAGCTTTACAAAATCACCCTGAGGATCAATAAGAGAATGCTTCAGATCCCCGATCACATCCTCCATATTCTGGTATCGTCTGTCAACACTTTTCTGTGTACATTTCAATATGATCTGCTCCAGGCTGTGCGGCAGCTCCGGTGCATATACACTTGGCGGCACCATCTCTTCCTGAAGGTGCTTGATGGCAATGGCAACTGTAGTATCTCCGTCAAAAGGAACCCTGCCTGTCACCATCTCATAAAGCGTGATACCCAGAGAATAGATATCACTCTTCTCATCACTGTATCCTCCACGCACCTGCTCCGGAGAACTGTAATGAACAGATCCCATTACATTGGAGCTGATGGTATTGGATGACGCTGCTCTGGCAATTCCAAAGTCTGTTACTTTTACCTTTCCATCCATGGAAATAATAATATTCTGGGGCTTTACATCACGATGTACAATCCCATGGCTGTGTGCGGCCTCCAGCCCCATGGAAACCTGAATGGCAATGCTGGTAGCTTCCTTTACAGAGAGTCTGCCCTTCTTGGAAATATATTCCTTCAGTGTGATTCCCTCGATCAGTTCCATAACAATGTAATAAACTCCATTGTCATCTCCAACATCAAATACATTAACAATATTTGGATGTGTCAGGACTGCGGCAGCCTGTGCCTCACTTCTGAATTTCTGTATAAAAGTTGTATCTTCCCGAAACTCCGGCTTCAGCACCTTGACAGCGACAAAACGATTCAGCTTGTGATCCTTTGCCTTGTATACGTCCGCCATTCCGCCGGTACCTATTTTGCCTAATATTTCATAGCGCTCTGCTATGATCATTCCTGTTTTTAACATTCTTCCACCTCATTTGCGAATGGTTCTATCAATACAATTGCAATATTGTCTTTACCGCCGTTACGGTTTGCCTCACCGATAAGGGTTCTGCCCCTTTCATCCAGGGCCTCATCCCTTCTGGAAAGTATCTCTTTTATCCGGCTGTCCTCGACCATGTTGCTCAGTCCATCTGAACACATTAAAATCACACTTTCCGGTTCCAGTTTCAGATCAAAAAAATCTACATCCACTGTCCTTTCCGCACCCAGCGCTCTTGTGATGATATTTTTGTCCGGATGGTTTCTGGCCTCTTCGACACTGATTTCTCCCATCCTGACCATCTCCTGCACCAATGAGTGGTCTCTTGTTATCTGCTGAAGTTCTCTGTTCGCCACATAGAGACGGCTGTCCCCCACATTGGCCACATATGCATACTGCCCAACGATAGTGGAAACTACCATAGTGGTTCCCATTCCCTTCAGTTTCTCATCCTTCTGTGCCTGCTCAATGATCTCTCTGTTCGCACTTTCAATGGCATGACGGATCACCTTAACCGGATTGAAATCCCGATCCTGTCGAATCTCCTCTACCACAACACTGACAGCATGGGAGGATGCATAATCACCTGCATTATGTCCGCCCATTCCATCCGCAACAACAAACAGATTCGGAAGATTCCCAATTGGGTCGGAAGAGGCGAACACATAATCCTGGTTCATCTTCCGCTTCTGACCCACATCAGTAGCTGAATATATCCTCATGTCACTTCTCGCTTTCTGTTTTTTCCATATAGCTTTTTCTTAACTGTCCACAGGCACCGTCTATATCACTGCCCATTTCCCTTCTAATAGTAACATTTATTCCACATTTTTCAAGTTTTATTTTAAAATTCTCAACAGCCTGTCGTGTAGAACGTTCAAAAGAACGCTCCTTAATCGGGTTTACGGGAATCAGATTTACATGACAATTGATATCCCGGATTCTTCCGGAAAGCTCTCTTGCATCCTCATCACTGTCATTCACCCCGGCCACAAGGCTATATTCAAATGTGATCCTTCTGCCTGTCATATCAAAATAGTGGCGGCATGCTTCCAGAACTTCATCCATACTGTATTTTCTGGCAATCGGCATAAGCTCCTGTCTTTTCTCATCATTTGGTGCATGAAGAGAAAGTGCAAGTGTCATCTGCAGCTTTTCCTTAGCCAGTTCATAGATTTTGGGTACCAGTCCGCAGGTAGATACTGTCAGATTTCTCTGGCTGATATGAAGTCCTCCATCCTCTGTGAGAATGTGTATAAACCGCAAAAGATTGTCATAATTATCCAGTGGCTCACCGGTTCCCATCACTACTACATTGGACACTCTCTCACCGGTCAGAGTCTGAATACGATAAATCTGGTCCAGCATTTCTGAGGGAAGCAGACATCTGGTAAGTCCTCCGATCGTAGAAGCGCAGAAACGACATCCCATACGGCATCCCACCTGCGAAGAAATACATACGGAATTTCCATGTTTGTACCGCATAAGCACGCTTTCGATCACATTTCCGTCACTGAGACGAAAAAGATATTTCTGCGTTCCATCCAGTCTGGAAGTCTGTACATCTACCACCTCCAGGGCAGTAACAGGGTATTCCTTCAGCTTCTCTCTGAGCCCCCTGGATAAATTGGTCATCTCATCCCAGGAAGTAACCAGGTGCTCATGAAGCCAGCTGTATATCTGCTTTGCCCTGAAAGGCTTATCCCCCAGGGCAGTAACCAGCTCTTTTAATTCATCAACTGTCATTGACTTGATATCTGTCATTACTTATTTTCTCCTGAATTTTGCAATAAAGAAACCATCTGTTTTGTGCACTCCCGGCAATAACTGAAGATACCCCAGAGCAGTGGTTTCAGAATGAAGTTCCTGAGGAAGGAAAGGATCCAGGCTCTCCAGTTTAAATGGGTGATGATTCATAAACCACATCATATTTTCCTCATTCTCTTCTTTTGCAATGGTGCAGGTACTGAAAACCAATACTCCACCTGGCTTCACATACTCTGCTGCCCGATCCAGGATCGTTCTCTGCAGGATCACAATTTCTTCCTGCTTCTGAGGTGTCACTCTGTACTTTATTTCCGGCTTCTTGCCGATCACCCCATAACCTGAGCAGGGCACATCTGCCAGAACAATATCTGCTTTTAATTCCGAATCCACATCAAAAACAGTGGCATCCATCACTTTTGCCTGCACATTGATGGAATCCAGACGATTGATATTTTCCTCAATAAGGTCCACCTTTTGCTGGCTTACATCTCTGGCATCTACAGTACCATAATTTCCCATCTTATCTCCTGCATGAAGGCTTTTTCCTCCGGGAGCAGCACACATATCAATAATATAGTCTCCCTTCTTTGGATCTGCAACCTCAGCTACCAGCATGGAACTTACATCCTGTACCTGAATTTTCCCCTGAATAAAAGCATCCAGGGCAAGAATATGATTATAATCAGAAATTTCATATGCATAGGGAAGATAGGGAGCGGGAGTTACCTTTACTCCCTGCTCTGTCAGGCTCCTGTAAATCTCTTCCTGTGGATATTTATGGATCCGGCAGCGCACAGTAACCGGCTTCTCCTTCAGAAACTCTGCCAGAATCATTTCTGTCTTTTCTTCACCGTAAGCTTCCAGCCAGCGATTGACCAGATTTTCAGGCATGGAATACTTAACAGAAAGAAATCTCACCAGATCCTGCTCTCTGGATGGAAACTCCAGATTTTTATATTCCCTGGCTATGGTCCGCAAAACTCCGTTCACAAAAGGCTTCAGATTATAAAATCCCTTTCTCTGAGCCAGCTTCACCGCTTCATTGCACACTGCACTGTCCGGTACACTGTCCATGAATTTAATCTGATATACCCCGCTACGCAGGATTTCTCTGATTGCAGGCTTCATTTTATCCACAGTCACCTTAGAATAAGAATCAATGATATAGTCGATCAGAATTCTGTATTCCAGAGTTCCCTCACATACCCGGGTAATAAATGCCCGTTCCTGTCTGGGAAGGAACTGATACTTGGAAAGGGCATTGCGAATGGCAATATGGCTGTGCCTTCCCTCTTCTTCAATTTCAAGTAGTATTTCCAATATTAATTCTCTGGTATTAATTCCATTAGTCACGGTCTCTTCCTCCGGCCAGTATGATCAGTCTGAGAAGCTGCAGAACAGATGCTGCAAGGGCTGCCACATAAGTCAGAGCAGCTGCCACCAGAACCTTCTGTGCTCCCTTTACCTCCTCTTGGGCGATCAGTCGGTTGTCACCCAGCATTTTCAAAGCTCTGGCTGATGCATTAAACTCCACTGGCAAGGTCACCAGCTGAAAAAGGACAGCCAGAGAAAATAAAAGAATTCCCAAAGTCAGCAGCGGACGAATGGAGAAAACAAGCCCTGCCAGAAACAATGGCCAGGAGAGAGTAGAGCCAATATTGGCAGCCGGTACAATAGCAGTTCTGATATTCAAAGGTGCATAGTTTACCGCATCCTGGATTGCATGTCCACACTCATGGGCTGCTACTCCAATGGCTGCTACTGATGTTTTCCCATATACATCCTGGGAAAGAGCAACCTGTCTGGTTCTGGGATCATAGTGATCTGTCAGACTTCCTGCAACAGCCACCACGGAAACATCCGTGATTCCTGCCATGCGCAGAATCTGTTGTGCAGCCTCTGCCCCTGTAAGCCCGGAAGTACTGTGGACTTTGCTGTACTTTGCAAAAGTACCCTTTACTTTGGCTGATGCAGCCAGAGACAATACCATTCCTATAACCAGCAAAATATAAGTGGGATCAAAATAATATCCGTACATACAATCACTCCTTATGATCTGTAAATCTGCTTCCTGCTTCTATATGATATCCCCGCAGAAAAGCTTCTGCATCCATCCGTTTTTTACCTTCCAGCTGTACCTCTGTCAGAATCAGTGTTCCATCCTTGCAGGCAACATGAATTCCTTCTTTATCTGTAAGAATAACTGTTCCGGGTGTCTCACCGGAGCATTTTTCATCTGCCCGGCTTTTCCATACCTTAAGAGTCTTTCCATTTACAAAGGTATAAGCACTTGGCCATGGGTTCAATCCACGTACCAGTCTTTCCAGTTCCACAGCAGACTTATGAAAGTCCATAAGCCCCATCTTTTTGTTGATCATTGCCGCATAAGGCGTCGGGCTCTCCTCCGGCTGCTTTTCCCATACTGCAGTTCCCTGTTCAATAGACGGCAGCGTTTTGATCAGAAGTTCTGCACCGGCCTGGGCAAGCTTTGCAAAAAGACTTCCTCCGGTTTCCTCCTTTTCCAGAGGAATCACAATCTTTGAGATCATATCTCCGGTATCCAGTCCCTCTCCCATCTGCATGATGGTAACACCGGATTCTTTTTCTCCATCGATCACAGCCTGCTGGATGGGGGCAGCTCCTCTGTATTTCGGTAAAAGTGATGCATGAATATTAATGCAGCCATATTTCGGCAATTCCAGCACATCCCTGGGAATGATCTGTCCAAAGGCTGCCACAACAATCACATCCGGTGCAATTTCACGAAGTGTGTCCAGAAATTCCCTGTTATTTTTGACACGCTGGGGCTGATAAACAGGAATTTCATGCAAAAGAGCTTCTTCCTTTACAGGTGTAGGAAGTAAGGATTTCCCCCTTCCTTTTGGTTTATCCGGCTGAGTAACCACTGCTGCCACATCATATCCGGCTTCCACCAGTGCCTTTAAGGGCGGCACAGCAAAATCAGGTGTTCCCATAAAAACTATTTTCATATTCTAATCCTATCCTCTCAGTCTTCTTCATCGTAGCTGACCCGGTGAAGCTCTCCCTCCACCAGCTCTGTATACATATGTCCATCCAGATGATCCAGTTCATGGCAGAAAGCACGGGCCAGAAGTCCCTCTCCTTCATATACCACTTCTTCCATATCCTCATTCAAAGCTTTCACCTTTACATAGTCAGGGCGGGTTACCTGTCCTGACATCCCCGGAACACTAAGGCAGCCTTCATCTCCTGTCTGCTCTCCGGACTTCTCAATAATCTCCGGATTGATTAAAATGATTGGTCCGTCACCTACATCAATTACCACAACACGCTTCAGGATGCCCACCTGCGGTGCAGCCAGGCCAACTCCCATTGCCTCATACATGGTATCCAGCATATCTGCGATCAGGTCATGGATACGCGGTGTCATTTTATCTACCGGTCTGCTGATTTTTGTAAGTACAGGATCCCCCTCTACTCTGATTGTTCTAAGTGCCATTTTCTAATCTCCTTTTCTCAACTGAAATCAAACTGTATATATATTTTCCGGAAACCGGAATTTATTTCCATGTATTTTTCCATCTGATCCTTGATCCGGACCAGTGTTTTATATTCTTTATGCTTTAAATAAATAACCTGCCTGTAAATATCCTTCACCTTACCTATGGCTGCATAAGCAGGCCCTATTACATGCAGATCTTTTTTCCTGTAGATCCTGTGGATATACAGTTCCAGATAATGCATAGCCTGAGTCAGTACTTCCTCATTCTCCCCTGATCCAAGAATTGCCAGCATGTGAGATGCAGGCGGATAATCCAACAGCATACGGTAGCTCATCTCTTCCTCATAAAAGGTCTGATAGTCCTGGGCAGCCGATGCCTGAATACTGTAATGCTCCGGGTGATAGGTCTGAATCACTGCCTCACCTGCTTTCCTTCCTCTTCCGCAGCGTCCCACTGCCTGACACAGCAGTTGAAAAGTACGCTCTCCGCAGCGGTAATCCTCTGCATTGAGGGAAAGGTCTGCAGCAATCACTCCTACCAGCGTTACATCCGGAAAATCATGCCCTTTCACGATCATCTGGGTTCCCACCAGCACATCTGCTTCATGAGCAGCAAAGGCTGCCAGAATCTGTTCATAGCTTCCTTTATTTCTGGTAGTATCAAAATCCATGCGCAAGGTTCTGACTCCAGGAAAGGTATCCCTTACAACCTTCTCAATCTGCTGGGTGCCGGCCTTAAAGCCACCAATATAAGGCGAGCCACACTGAGGACATACCTGCGGCTTTCTGGTCTCATATCCACAGTAATGACACAGCAATCTGCCATTATTATGCTCTGACAGCGATACATCACAGTGTGGACATTTCACCACAAATCCACAGGAACGGCAGGATACAAAGCCTGCATAGCCTCTGCGGTTCAAAAACAGCATGATCTGTTCTTTTCTCTCCAACCGTTCTTTCATTTTCTCCTGCAGGGATCTGCTCAGAACCGAGCGGTTCCCCTCTCTCAGCTCTTCCCTGAGATCAACAACTGATACCTGCGGCATTGGTCTGTCCCCATATCTGGCAGTCAGTTTCACCAGACCATATTCACCGCTCTGTGCTCTGCTGTATGCTTCCAGAGAAGGAGTGGCTGATCCCAGAACAACTCTGGCATGTTCAATCCCTGCTCTGGCAATGGCGGTCTCCCTGGCGTGGTATCTGGGAGAACTTTCACTTTTATAGCTTGGCTCATGTTCCTCATCTATTATGATCAGCCCCAGATCCGGAAAGGGGGTAAACAATGCAGAACGGGGACCCACCATTACCCGGACTCCCCCTCCCCTTGCACGTTTAAACTGATCATAGCGTTCTCCCTGGGACTGTCTGGAATTAATGACAGAAACCTTCTCTCCAAACCTGGCATAGAACCGCCTCACAGTCTGATAAGTCAATGCAATCTCAGGAATCAGCACAACAGCCTGCTGGCCCTTTGCAAGTATTTCCTCGATCAGCCGCATATATACCTGGGTCTTACCGCTTCCGGTCACTCCCTGAAGCAGTACCGGCCGTGGCTCAGGCTTTTCCCATTCCTGCAGTATTTTCTCTGCCGCCTGCTCCTGCTCCCGGTTCAGAGTCAGAGCCGGTTCTCTGGGAATGTCCTTTCCATCTATAGAATTACGAAAAATTTCATCATACTCTATACGCAGGATTCCCTGCTCTTTCATTTTTCCCACAACAGCAGAAGTGGCTCCAAGCTCTTTGACTGCCAGAGTATACTCCAACCTTTTTTTGTCCAGAAGCGCTCTCAGGAGCCTTGTTCTCGCTTTAAACCTGGTTTTTTCCAGTCCTTCCAGAATTTTTCTTCCCTCTTCCTCTGAAACGTTCAGACAAAGATATCTCTTCTCCTTTGCCCGTATCTTCTCTTGTATGGGAAGAACCGTCTTCAATGCCTGGATCATGGTAGAGCCATAATTTTCCCTCATCCAGGCTGCCAGAATGATCAGCCTGGATTCTGTTGTCTCCTGTCCGCTGCTGCACTGAGAAATCGCCTTTATCCTGTCAGGCTCTACCTTTGGCTTATCCGTCAGACCTATCACATATCCCTTACGGATTTTATTTCCGTTTCCAAAAGGGATGGATACCACCATCCCCACCTTTATTTCCTGCTCCAGTTCTTCCGGCACCCTGTATTGAAAGGTTTTATCCAGCTTTTCACTGGAAATATCTATTATTATATCAGCATAAATCATAATTAATCATTATTTGCCTGCAAGGATGTCAGCAATCAGTACTCTCTCATCCATTGGATATTTCTTGCCTTTGATCTCCTGATAATCCTCATGTCCCTTACCGGCCAGAACAATAATATCTCCCGGTTCTCCGTGGTGGATCGCATAAGCGATAGCTTCCTTACGGTCTATGATCTCCACATATTTACCGCTGGTCCTGGCCATTCCTGTTTTTATATCATCAATAATAGCCTGGGGCTCCTCATCCCTTGGGTTATCTGAGGTAATGATCGTCAGATCTGCCAGCTTTCCTGCCACCTCTCCCATTTCATAGCGGCGAAGTCTGGAGCGGTTTCCTCCACATCCGAACAGGCATACCAGTCTGTGTGGATGATATTCCCGTAATGTGGTCAGAAGGCTTTCCAGTGCCATTGCATTATGTGCGTAATCGATCATCAGTGTAAAGTCCTCAGACACCTTCACCATTTCAATACGTCCCTTTACCTTTGCCACTTTCAGAGCTTTCAGGATATTCTCCTCTGATACTTTGAAATGACGGCAGATGGCAATGGCAGTTAAAGAATTATAGATGCTGAATTTACCCGGAATATCGATTTCTACCGAAAAGTCAAGCAGTCCTCTCAAATGATAGGAAATTCCCAGATATCCCTTACCTCCTACCAGCTTTGCATCCTCAGCCCGAAGATCTGCCTCCGGTGAAAATCCATAAGTCTCAAGCTCACAGGTATGTCCCTGTATGATTTTCTCAAAATGCTCATCATCTCTGTTTACAATCCCTGTTTTGCACTGTTTCAGCAGCAGCGATTTACATCTGAGATAATCATCGAAATCCTTATGCTCATTTGGCCCGATATGATCCGGCTCAATATTGGTAAAAATACCAAAATCAAAGACAAAGCCCTGTGTTCTGTGAAGCATAAGTCCCTGGGAAGAAACCTCCATTACCACACAGTCACAGCCTGCTTCAACCATATCATGGAAATATTTCTGAACCATATAAGATTCCGGTGTGGTATTGCTTGCAGGAATCACCTTATCACCGATGATGGCCTCAATAGTTCCGATGAGTCCCACCTTATATCCGGCATTTTCAAGAATGGATTTTACCATATAGGTAGTTGTGGTTTTTCCCTTTGTTCCTGTAATACCGATCGTTTTCAATTTTTCTGCCGGATATCCGAAATATGCGGCAGAAATAAATGCCATGGCATAGCGGCTGTCCTCCACAAGAATAACAGTCACATCTGCAGGAGCCTCAACTTTCTCCTCCACTACCAGAACTTTCGCACCTTTTGCGATCACATCCGGCACAAATTTATGTCCGTCCACAACCGCCCCGCGGATGCAGATAAAAAGAGAACCCTCTTCTACCTTTCGGGAATCATATACAACGTTTTTAACTTCCTGGTCTGTGCTTCCCTGAATACAGGTATACTCCAGACGCTCTAATAAGGATATTAACTTCATTGATGTCCTCCATATTTTTATATACTCTATATTAGAATAGCACACCTCCATTCCTGTTTCAACGTTGTTTTTTGGCAGCTGCCGCTCCTACAATAACTGCGCACACACATAAGGCAAGAAAAAATGTTCCTTTTGTATCATCTCCTGTGCTGGGTTTGGAGGCTGTCTCATAGGCGCTCCCTGATTTCGAACCTGAACCATAGGACTGATAAGAAGAATAGGTCTGTGTGATCTGTGGTGTTACCGTCACCTCCGCAGACTTCACAGTCACCTCTGACCGAGATTTCATATTCGTTGTCCCGGTCTCATCAGAAATAACAGTTACCTCATTTACCAGCTCCTGACTCTCAAAATATTGAGGAATCGTTACTACCGCATAAAGCCCCAAAGCCTCTCCCGGTGCAATGCTGGGAATCAGCGCCTGTGTTCTTGTACTGTTTAAGGTTACTCCCTCCTTTGGCATAAACTGAGCCTGAATATTTGCATTTAGAAATCTCTCTGTGCTCAGCACAGAATGAAGTGTTTTTTCTCCTGTATTACGGATACATATCTGATAGGTAATCGTATCGCCTGGAAAAGCTTCCGTTCTGTCCGCTGTTTTTTCCACTTCAAAAGAGACCTTCAGTCCTTCTACTTTAATCTGGCATGCAGCCTGACAGCCAATCATTTCTTCTCTGCCAGGATGTTTTGTCTTTACAGTTACCGTGTGAAACAGATCTCCCTCCTTATTCTCATCCGGCAGAAGCGTCATCCGAAGTCTCCTGCTCTCTCCTGGGTTTAATGCAGCCAAAACTGCTTCTTTGCCATCTACGTAAAAATCCGGTTCAGACTCCCACACTGCCCGGATATCCTCCATGGAAAAACTGCTTGAAAACCGAAGATCTGTCAAAGAAAGCTGGCCTGTATTGGTCACATCCAGAATATAATTTACCGGCTGTCCGGCTTTTGTTTTCTCCACATCTGCCCTAAGAACTGCCTCGATTCCTGTTTTTGCCGCATTTACCAACAATTCAGGGGAGGGATTGGAAACCAGAGTCTGAAGTTCTTCTCCTCTTTTTTCCTGTAAAAATGTACCCAATCCCGGCTGATCCTTTTGTAAAGGTTCATCCTGTACCACCGGATAATTTCTTTTCTCCCAGGAAAGCTGATATTCCGGACGCAGTGTCACCGGAACAGTCAGTGTATAATAATCCTCTGTAATCTTTTCTATCTGCAGATGATCTGTAAGACGAAAGATCTCCGTGTCTTCTCCCCTCTGGTTTTTTATGGAAACAGTTTCTGCTGTAATTTCTTCCGGAAGAAAAGCTGTATCCGGAAGAAAATATTCAGATATGTATGTGGTCAGAATATATTCCTTCTTTTCTTCCGGCATGGCAGGATTTTCAGTTTCGCTCACAGGATTTTCAACTTTTCCAGAAACCTCTTCTGTCTCTGTGTCTTCGCCAGTCTCCACATTTTCTCTGACTTCTGTCTCCTCTACAGTTTCTGCTTTCTCCGCTGCTCCACCTTCCTCAGAATTTTCTTCCATATTCTCCCCCTCATCTGCTGTAAAGCTTTCTGTCTCCATTCCTGCCTGGGGTTTCTCCTGTTCCGCTTCACTGGTATCCTTCAAAGTATTCAGCCCTCTAAGCCGCAAGGTCAGATCTGCTTTATAATTTTCCTCATCCGTCCATTTTGCGCTTTGTTCTATATTCAGAACCGGCGCTACCAGTTCTGCCCCTGATACCTGCATTCCCTGAAGCGGTACACAGATGCCTGAAAGAATAGCTGCCATGGCAAGTACTGCTGCTTTCGTCTGATTCCATATTTTGTTTTTCATATTATCGTCTCCTAATAATTTCATGAAAATTTCGCCATCTGCGACCTTTTGCTGTTGTTTCTCATGCCGCATTTCCACTGACGGCCTTTTCCCGTCCAGTCTGCAGCTTTGCCTCTTATCCAGGAGTACGTAACAGTCATACAGACATAAGCATTCCCCCTCTTTGCCAGACGGCTCATCACTCTCCGTCTTCCATTTAATGATGTTCTGTGAAATAATGCACCGAAACAGTGCCTGAAAATTATCTCTGCAGAATGCAGAAACAGATGAGGGTTACCTCAGACCCGGTAACTCTGTCTTTACTTTAGCATGTCCCTTTTCGGAAAGCAAGCAATTGGAGTAAATATATACTTACTTTAATTTTTGTTTATAATTCTTTTATATTTTTTCCGTTTCTTTCAGATTATTGACATACTTTGCACATATTTTCCCCCTATAATAGGTTTTGGATAGATGAAAACCACTCTCTATCTCCCCCCTCAAAAATGGACAGCTCCTGCAGCAATGCGGGAGCTGTTTATTTTATTATTGTTTTTATTCGTTTTTAATTGCTGTTCGGAGAAGAATCTATTGCATTTCCCCGGACAGTCTTTTATAATGTAGTGTATCATTATGATTATCTCGGGAGGCTTGAATCACAGCCACCTGTGTACAACAAAAATAAAGAAACGAGGTATTTCCCATGAGCGAAAAAATTACAGTAGTTGCATTGGGCCACAGAGCATTAGGTACAACTCTGCCAGAGCAGAAAATTGCCACAAAAAAAGCTGCCAAAGCTATTGCAGACCTTGTAGAAGCAGGAAACCGTGTAGTAATTTCACACAGTAACGGACCACAGGTCGGAATGATCCATACTGCTATGAACGAATTTGGTAAGGCACATCCGGATTATACATTTGCACCTATGTCCGTATGTTCTGCCATGAGCCAGGGCTACATCGGTTATGACCTTCAGACTGCCATCCGTGCAGAGCTGCTTTCCAGAGGTATTTACAAACCGGTTGCCACTGTATTGACTCAGGTTGTGATTGATCCTTATGATGACGCTTTCGCAGAGCCAGAGAAGATCATCGGCCGTGTCCTGACCAAGGAAGAAGCAGAAGCAGAGGAACATAAGGGTAATTTTGTTACAGAGCTTGCAGACGGTACCTACAAAAGAATCCTTGCTGCACCAAAGCCGCAGAAAATTGTAGAGCTTGAAACGATCCGCACACTTGTAGATGCGGGCGAGATCGTCATTGCAGCCGGAGGCGGCGGTATCCCTGTTATGGAGCAGGGAGTTGCCTTAAACGGTGCCAGTGCTATTATCGAAAAAGACCTGACAAGCGGACTTCTGGCTCAGGAGTTAAATGCAGATACTCTTCTGATCCTGACTAGTGTAGAGAAGGTAAGCCTGAATCTTGACATGGATAATGAAGAATTCCTGGGTGAAATCTCTGTAGCAGATGCTAAAAAATATATGGATGAGAACCAGTTTGCACCGGGATCTATGTTGCCGAAATTTGAAGCGGGAGTCAGCTTTGTTGAAAAAGGAGACGGACGCCGGACTATTATTACGGATATTGCCCATGCGAAGGATGGGGTTTATGAGAAGACGGGGACTATAATTAAATGATGTTTTGCAAAGGGGACGCATAGCGGCGTCCCCTCTGCACACCCCTCGCGCTAGAGCGTGTTTGAAAAAGGCTTTCTGCAAGATGTGCGTCACAATTTGTGGGA